>Ga0182238_1000001_pt1 | contig 327434 bp, 313 predicted proteins | sample hydfrates6_PW_90_FD_132439 | JGI IMG/M metagenome (GOLD analysis project Ga0182238, IMG submission 132439) | Subsurface microbial communities from deep shales in Texas, USA - hydraulic fracturing test 6_PW_90 | ecosystem: Environmental > Aquatic > Deep subsurface > Shale gas/oil reservoir >... | reverse complement strand
GGAGTCCGAGGGGAAGGGGGAAACCTCTTGCCAAAGAGGTTTCCCCCTTCCCCTCGGACTCCGGAGGCCAAAAAAAGGGGCTCCCCTCAGGGAGCCCCTTTTATGCATATCATTGCTGACAGCTACATGGCGCCGTGCTTCTGAAGTTCGTCGATCTGTCTGTCGATTTCCTTCTGGAGCTTTGCGGGCAGGCCCATGACGTCGGTGTTGAGGAAGCCGCGCACGATGGTGGAGGTGGCTTCGTCTTCGTCGAGGCCTCTGGCCATGAGGTATTCGATTTCTTCCTGGGCGATTTTGCCGACCGAGGCTTCGTGGGAGAGTTCCACGCCTTCAAGGGTGCCGTCGAGTTCGGGGATGGCCCAGATGCGTCCTTCTCCGAGGATGAGTCCCTGACATTCGAGATGGCCTCTGGAGGGCACGTGGTTGGCGCCGATATGGCCGCGGTTGATGATGGTACCGCCTGTGGAGATGGTGCGTGCGATGATTTCGCAGCGGGTGTCGGGGGCGTCCATGACCACGCGGTTGCCCATGTCGAGGTGCGAGCCTTCGGGGGCGACCACGACCGAGTTGAAGCGTGCGCGTGCGCCTTCGCCTTTGAGGGTGATGCTGGGGTACATCTGCAGGTCTTTGACCGGCTTCATGAGGATGTAGTTGTTCAGCAACACGCCGCCTTCTTCGACAACGCCGGCGGAGCGGGGACGGACAGCCACGTTGCTGCCCCAGTTGTGCACCATGGTGAAGGTGAGCTTGCCGCCCTTCTTCACGTAGAATTCGGAGATGCCGAAGTGTGCGCCGCTGGTGGTGTCATGGGCCACGGAGCAGCCTGTGATGATGTGCAGCTCGGAGTTTTCCTCGACGACCACGATGTTGTGGACGTTCTGGCCGACCTGATCGGCCTTGAGGAAGAGGCAGGATTGCACCGGCTTTTCCACCTTGGCACCCGGCTTGGTGCGGATGAAGTATCCACCATGGGTGTTTTCATAGGTGTTGCGGGTGTATTCGTCCTTGTCCTTGTCCACGAGCTGCCAGCGGTATTCGGGCAGGCCGTCGTATTTCTCGATGGCGTCCTTGATGTCGAGGATCTCGACGCCGGGGTCGGTGGACTTGCAGTGGACATTGGAGTGGTCCATCTGCAGGAACGAGCCGCTTCTGTTGGCATCATCCACGTCAACGCCGGACATGATCAGGGTTTCCTTGTCCTGTGCGTCGAGGGTGCTCAGGTCTTCGATCTTGTCGCGATCGTAGCCTTTGAACTTGTAGTCGGTAAGTTTGAATTTATCGCTCATGGTCGTCTCCGTTCCGGCTTATTTGAGGCAGCGGACGCATTCCTGGTATCCGTAGGTGCGGATGTGCTCCAGAATGTCGCGGGGGCGCGCCTCGCAGCAGAGGTGTCCGTTGTAGAGCACCTGTCCGCGGTCCGCGTTGACGTAGTCGAGGATGTAGCCGGTGTGGGTGATGATCAGACCGGAGGTCTTCGACTGTTCCTTGATCTCCTTCAGCGACTGGTGCGGGCTGGCGTCGATGCGTCCGTCCAGCAACTGGCGGCAGACCTTGCCGATGAGCTGCATGTTTTCGAGGTCCACGCCGGACTCGGGCTCGTCGAAGAGCACGAGGTTGGGGCGCTGGGCCATCAGCTGAAGCAACTCGGAGCGCTTGATTTCGCCGCCGGAGAAGCCGGCGTTGATGTCGCGGTCCAGAAACTGCTCGAAGTTGACTTTTCTGGAGAGGGTTTCCACGTCCACTTCATCGCCCTGTCCGCACATCTGTACCAGATGCCGGGTGCGCAGGCCGTGAATGGTCGGCGGACGCTGGAACGACATGCCGACGCCGAGGCGGGCGCGTTCGTAGGTGGGGGCGTGGGTTATGTCCTCGCCTCTGAAAGTGATTTTGCCTTTGGTGACGGTGTATCCGGCAAAGCCCATGAGGGTCATGAGCAGGGAGGTTTTTCCCGAGCCGTTGGGCCCGAACAGGATGAAGGTCTCTCCTTCCTGAATCTCCAGATTGAGGCCCTTGAGAACCTCTTTATCGCCGATATTTACGTGAAGATCTTCTATCTTGAGCATTGGGGTATCCTCGTTTTCATACCTTGCGGCTTACGCACAGGGTGGCATACTTGACGCGGCCTGTTAAGTCCAGTGTGAAATAATCTCGGTGACCCTCTCGGGCGTAGGCGTTTGCGGCCTGAAGGCGAATGCGGTAAGGACTACGCGTCCGGTGCTTCCGGGCGATCAGCGAACAGGAGCCAGACTCATGGGAAAGAAAAAGAATCGCGTCGGGTCGCTTGATGAACTCGGCAAGATGAAGATAGGGCCGGAAAAGCCCAAGGATTACGCATCCGAACTGCTCGAAAAGGGCAAGAAGAAGCGGCAGAAGAACTATGCCGAGGAGACCGAAGTGGTGGAGGAGGAACAGCAGCCGGACGAAGCGGATCTGTTCTTCAATGCCATGCAGGGTGTGGATACGCTGGACGGCAAGGGCCGCGAAATAGCCCCTGCCAAGCAGCCGGTGAAGAAACCCGTATCCAAGGATCCGGAAAAGCAGGCGCTGGATGATTTTCTCAAGGGTAACATAGAGTTTGAACTGGAGAACACCGAGGAATACATGCACGGTTACGTGCGTGGGCTGGACAGCAAGATTTTTCAGCAGCTCAAGGCCGGAAGCCTCAGCCGGGAGGCGCATCTGGACCTGCATGGAATGAACTCGGAGCAGGCGTACGACTCCCTGCTGTTCTTCGTTCGTGAAAGCTACCTGCAGGGCAAGCGGTGTGTTCTCATCGTTACCGGAAGAGGGCGCAATTCGCCCGGCGGCTTGAGCATCATCAAACAGGAAACGCTGGGATGGCTGACCCGCGAACCGCTTCGGCGCATCGTGCTGGCCTTCTGTACGGCTCTGCCCCGCGACGGTGGCGGCGGTGCCATGTACGTGCTGCTGCGAAAGCAGAAGAAGCTCAAGGGCAAGGTCCAGTGGGACAAACAGATGAATTGGGATTTTTGATCCTGTGATCATTCTCACAAAAAACGGGCCGGATTCCTTAAGGAATCCGGCCCGTTTTTTGTGAAAAACAGTATTCGTCAGGCATCCAGAATGCGTTCAAACTGTGCAAAGGTCCTGTGCAGCTCGAATTTTTCGATGACCCGCTGACGTCCGGCCTCTCCGAGCTCTTCCCTGAGCGTTGCATTTGTAATGAGAATGTCCAGCTTGTCGGCCAGGGAGGTCGCATCTCCGGGCGCTGCGAGCAGACCGGTTTTGCCGTTGGCCACCACTTCGGGCATGGAATTGGCGTCAAAGGCCACCACGGGCAACCGGGCGGTCATGGCTTCCACCATGGCGTAGCCGAATCCTTCCCAGAGAGAGGGCAGGGCGAAAATGTCGAGGGAGCGGTTGAAGCCCTTGATGTCATCTGTGAAGCCCAGGAACTCCACCACATCAGCGACTCCGGCTTCAATGGCCTTGGCCTTGAGTTCATCTTCCAGTTCGCCGGTTCCGGCGATGAGGACGCGGATATTCCTGCCACGCTCTCTGAGTATGGCGGCTGCCTCAATGAGTAGGTCCTGTCCTTTCTGCGAGGTGAGCCGGGCCGCGTTTCCGATGACGATTTCATCGCCCTTTCGTTCTACCAACGGCGTGTCCGGCAGTTTGTCGAAGGCGGCCACGTCAAAGCCGTTATAAAGGATATGGGTCCGTTCGTGCGGAATGAGGGCCGGGTTTGCGGAGAGTACCTGCCGTCGCGTTTCTTCCGAATTGCAGATGAGCTTGGTTATCACGTTGCGGAAGAGGTAACGGTTCAGAGCGGTGTCCCGCGTAGGCAGGGCGATGCCGCGTCGAAAGACAACCTCGCGAACGCCAGCTTTTTTGGCTGCAATTCCGCCTGTTTTGAGGTCGGAAGGCAGAGCGGTCACCACCGTGTCGATCCGGTTTTTCTTAAAGAAGGACTTTAGCTTTTTTCGGATTACGGGATTCAGGAAGCTGAGGTTGCCAAGCCGTATCCGCAACACCTCGACGCCATGCTCCTGCTCCAGTCGGTCGCCGAGCTGGCTTGGCACGTTGCAAACGGCGTACACGCGGTAGCCGTGGTCGCGCAAAAGTTTGGCGTACTCGTGATTCCATTTTTCTCCGCCTCCCCACGGCTTGTTGCCGTTGAAGAAGCAGATGCTTTTCTCTCGCATTTATGAAAGCGCCTTTCTGGTCATTTCCGGTATTTCGCGCAGGCTGCGGCATACGTAGAAACCTGCGTCGAGCATTGTTTGAATCTTGCCGCTGATGCCGCCCTTCTGGTCGAGGATGGCCCCGGCGTGCCCGAGCCGTTTGCCCGGTGGCGCGGTCTGTCCGGCGATGAAGGATATCACGGGCTTGTCGAATCCCGTATCGCGGACGTAGCGCGCCAGTTCTTCCTCGGCCTGTCCGCCGATTTCGCCAAGGACGAGCACCGCCTTCGTGGGCTCGTGGTTGCGCAGCATCTCGAAGATGTCCGCGAAGTCCGTGCCGATGAACGGATCGCCGCCGATGCCGATGCCCAGCGACTGGCCCATGCCCGCATCCGTTAGCCGCTGGGCGGCCTCGTAGGTCAGTGTTCCGGAGCGGGACAGGATGGCCACCGGCCCCGGAGTGAACGGCTTCACGGGCATGATGCCGATCTTGATTTGGCCGGGCACGATGATTCCGGGCGTGTTCGGGCCGATGACGCGCGTTGGTGTCTCGCGTATCGCGTCGAAGGCTTCCATCATCTGGTGCTGGGTGATGCCTTCGGTGATGCAGACCGCCCACGGAACGTGGTTGAAGCCTGCTTCCATGACCGCGTCCGCCGCCATGGCAGGCGGCACGAAAATGATGGAAGCGCGCACCTCGTGATGCCGCAGGGCCTCGGCGACCGAATTGTAGACGGGAACACCGAGAACTTCCTGTCCGCCCTTGAACGGGGTAACGCCTGCCACCACGTTTACGCCGTATTCCTGCATGAGCCGGGTGTGCAACTGTCCCTCGCGACCGGTGATGCCTTGTACGAGTACCGGGGTGTCGGCGTCAATATCGAAGAAGCATTCGGAGACGTAGCCGTTGTCGTTGGTCAGCGCATGCCCTTCGCCGCCGATCGGTTCGGGGTACTCGACGGATTTCTTTCCGCTTGGCTTGAGACTCCTGAGCGCCTGCATTGCCTCCGCCATGTTTGTGGCGATGTGCAGTCCTTCCGTATCGAGCGAGCGTAGAATCTCCAGCGCGCTTTCGGAGTCCTTGCCCGACATTCTCGCCACCACCGGCTTCTGCGGCGGTTTGCCGCCCAGCGCGCCTTTCAGGGCCAGCGCGACCTTCTCGCAAGATAGGATGCCTCCGAAGAGGTTGATGAAAATCGCTTCCACGGCCTCGTCGCCAAAGAGCAGGTCCATGGCAATTTCCATGCGCTTCTGGTCCGCTCCGCCGCCGAGGTCGAGGAAGTTGGAGGCAGGCAGGGATGAGAAATTCAGCAGGTCCATGGTGGCCATGGCCAGTCCTGCACCGTTGACCATGAGGCCGACCCAGCCCGGGAGTTTGACGAAGGAGAGTCCGGCTTCCCGCGCACGATTTTCTTCTTCGGAGACGTGCTCGGGCTGATAGTATTTCTCCATCTCCGAGTGCAGGTCCACGAAGTTGTCGTCCATCTTGATTTTGCCGTCCAGCGCGACGAAATCGCCGCCGTGCGTGGTAACCAACGGGTTTATCTCCGCCAGCAGCAGGCCGTAGTCCAGCACCGCCCGGTAGAGCATGTGCAGCAGGCGTGAAAACTCCTTGAAGAATTCGCGATCCAGCCCGAGATGGAAAAAGGCGGCTCGCATCTGGTTGGGACGCGGGCCGCCTGGCAGCTGTATTTCCTGAACGAGAAGGTTGTCGTCGCCGAGCTGTTCTATCTCGACGCCTCCCTGTCTGCCCACCGTGAACAACAGGCAGCGGCGCTCCCGGGAAACGGCGAAGGAGAGGTAAAACTCCCTATCGATTTCCGCTGCGGGTTCAACCCGGATGAGCGGCACGTGGTCTCCCTTGATGCTCAGGTCGAAAATTCTGCCGGCAGTCTCTGTGAAGTCCTTTTCATCATCCACACGAAGGATGCCCCCGGCCTTGCCTCTGCCCCCGGCGAGAACCTGCGCCTTCAGGAACCACGGCGTCGGAAAGCGGGGTCGTTTTTGTTCGACCTCTGCGGGCGTGATGGCGATTCCCTGCGGGACCGGAATGCCCGCCTCCTCAAACAGCAGCTTGCTTTGGTGCTCGTTCAACAGCATGTGGCGTCCCCGTGCGAGATTTGAGTGATTTTCCGCGAAACATTAGGTGCTTTGCCATGTTTTTTCAACGGAAATGTTCGGATTGACTGGATGATCAGCCGAATTTTCGTCGGGGATGGGGGAAGGTTGGCTGAAATGGTTGACCCGAAGCAGCGAAGGGTGTGGAATGGATGGTCTGGAAACTTGCCCAAACGGAGGAAGCAGTACGTGAGCAGCATGAAGGAATTTGCCGACAATCTGCAACGGGACGTTGTCTCGGAGATGGCCGAGCACTATTTCGGGGCGCGCAGGGACCTTGAAAAGATGATCGAAGTCATCGACCAGTGGGTCGGCGAACTCAAGCAGATGGAAAAGCGTGTTCTGGCCGCGGCCGGTCGCCTGCACCATCTGCTGCTGGAGGACGAGGTGGTGCGCGAATTTTACATCGCGCTTGATATTCTTCCGTCCTGCGTGCCGCCGTACGACTCCAGCCCGCCGGAGCCGGTGGTGGAGAAGGTGCCTTTTGCTTTCACGCTCAAGGGGCGCTGGACCAAATGCGTCCGACAGGCCTATGCGAAGCTTCAGGCCGAAGTGGATGAATACCTCAACGGGCGCTACTTTTCCGACGAACAGGGCCGGAAGCGACTGACCTTGCACTACCTGCGCCTGAAGGCCATGACGGAATACGTCAACGACCAGGTGGAGCGCGTCAACAAGGATCTGGCTCCGAGTGAGGCGCTTCGCTACATCAGGAACATGGATTCCGAAAACCTGTCCAAGGAGAAGTTCGTTGATCCCTGCGTTCCAGAAGAAGGCTGCGGCATAGACGATCAGTTGCGCTTCAGGCCGTTTGACTTCCACAGCTTCGGTTTGCTGGAAATTCAGGATCTGCCACACCCTGACAAGGTCTCACAGGACATCGCCGCGTTCTGTGATGCAGTCTATGCGCGCCGCAAGGATGAGATCAGACAGCTTATGGGAAAACTCTGATCCTGCCGTATCGGTGTTCTCCGGGTTGATCAGCCGTCGCCGGTCACCTGACTGATGATATCCGCCAGTGTCTCCTGAGCCCGCTCCTCGGGAACCTGACAGGTTCCCACGGCACTGTGTCCGCCTCCGCCATGCCGTAACATGAGGCTGCCAACGTCGGTTTTGCTGGTCCTGTTGAGGATGCTGTGGCCGACCGTGAAGACCACGTTCTGTCTTCGGAACCCCCAGATGATGCGCGCGCTGACGTTGCACTGGGGGAACAGCGTATAGATCACGAAGCGGTTGCCGCAGTATATGGGATCCTGCTCGCGCAGGTCTATCACCACCAGATTGCGATGCACGGTGGCGTTTTGAAAGAGCATGTCCTGAAACGGTTTCTGGTGTGCCCTGTATCGCTGCACGCGCTCACGGACGTCCGGCAGCTCAAGGATTTCCTCATCAGACATGGAGCCGCAATATTCGATCATATCCAGCATGAGCTGGTAATTGCTGATGCGGTAATCCCGATAGCGGCCCAGCCCGGTCCTTGGGTCCATGATGTAGCCCAGCAGAACCCAGCCCTGCGAATCGGTTATGTCCTGCGCGCTCAGGTCCGCGCTATCCACCTTGTCCACCGCGTCGAGCATGGGGCGTAGGCTGTCCGGAAATGATTCCTCGCCGTAATGCTCCCATATGACGCGGGCGCAACTCGGCAGCGGGCGCGAGGCTCCCTCGAAGCGAAGGTCGGACGAAAGCCGCTCCTGCTCGCTGCTGTGATGGTCGAACCACATGCCGCAGCCCGGCACATAAGGGACGTTGGCGAGCACGTCGTTGCTGCTGACCGTAACCTTGCCGTCCTGAAGGTCCTTGGGGTGGGTGAAGAGGTAGTCGTTGATAACCCCGGCATGTTTCAGCAGCACGGCGCAGGCAAGGCCATCGAAGTCGGAGCGGGTGACTAGGCGCATGGAATTCCTCCTTGGTTCACGCAGGGCAGAGTTCCATAAACGTTATCTCTCGGGGTGAAACGTGTCAAAGCGGGCGCGTGATTTTTGCGGCTCTCATCTCCCGCAACCGCCTTCCGGACTCTTCGCCAAGGTTCTGTAACTCGGCCGGAAGCTTTACGCCCAGCACCGCCTTCGTATCCTCGCGCACCCGCTGGCGAAGGTCGATGCCGCTGTCGACGAGGACCAGTTGGAACAGCTCCCGCAGGCAGGCGTTCTTACGCCCGCGCATAATGAGGTCCACCCGCTTGGCGGGACGCATCTCAAGGTACCGTGCGGCCTTCATGTGCTCTGCTGCGGCTGTGATCCCGGCGTGCAGGAAACGGTTGGGCATCCGGTTGCGCATGGCCATTTTCCCGGCAGCGGCTTCTCCGCGGCCTTCATGGCCGATGTGCTTCGGCAGGTCTTCGGCAGGAGTGGAGGTCTTTCCGAGGTCGTGACAAAGGGCCATCCAGACCGTGAGGGCGTTGCCAGGCCAGCGTTTGGCGCATTCGTCCATGACGCGGCAGGTGTGTTCCAGCACGTCGCTGTCGTGGTGCTCCGGAGGTCCGGCCGGAATGGAGGCCGCGTGGGCGAACTCGTTGAACCACGGTTCGAGGCAGTCGGCTTTTGCGAGAGTGCGCAGAAAATTCCCCGGACGCGGCGCATTCATGGCCTTTTCTACTTCTCTTGCCACGCGATCCGGAGGCGGAGTGTCCAGAAGGCCTTTTTCCGCACAGTCGCGCATGGCGTCGAGGAGTTCCGGCAGCACAGTAAATTCCGGCAATTGGGCCGAAAAACGCGCGCTGCGGATGACCCTGAGAGGATCGTCGGTCATGCTGCGATCCGAAGCGGGTCTCAGAACGCGGTTGGAGATGTCGTCGAGCGCCTTCTCGTGGCAGATGAGTTCGCAGTCCGGGCCAAGCAGCATGGCGTTGACTGTCAGGTCTCGCAGTTGCAGGTCTTTTTTCAGCGGCAGGGCGCGCGGAAACACGTATTCCGACCCGTCGAGCATAAAGACCGGAAACGATTTCCCGACCCGCTGTGCACGGGGAAAAGCCGTCAGAAATTCGTCCGGTTCGGCATCGAAAACAAGATAGTCCTTGTCGGTGGCCTCTCTGCCTAGTAGAAGGTCTCTGACGGCGCCGCCGCTGAGAAAAATGCGCATTGCGAAAAGCTAACAGAAACCGGTCCATGCTTCCACAGGGAATTTACCTCTTTTCCGATGGTTTGAACGATCTTGCGAAACCGTTTCCCCGCTCGCTTGACGAGAAGGGGGACGGCTGGGATGTTTTGCGCCGCAACGCGAATGATTCGAAGCCGGTTCGCGAGGCCGGATTGTCTTTTGAAGCAATGCCGTCTGACGTCCCGGCGCCGCTCTTTGTCTGCGGCGAGTGCGGTTCCACCATGGACGTGGGCGCGGAATTGCTCAGGCTGGGCCTGCTCCCCGAGTGGGGCGGCGTGGCCTGTCTCGTCCAGCAAAGCGGCCGTGGCCAGATGCGGCGTGAATGGCTTTCTCCGCAGGGCAACCTGTACCTGACCCTGCGTTGGCCCGATTCCCCCGGGGGAGAGTGGGGCCGCGCGGATTCCGGGTTGCAGTCCGTGGTGCTCGGTTGGTGCGTGATTCGCGCGCTCGAAGAGCTTGAGGTCGGGCTGGAGCTCAAATGGCCCAACGATATTCTTCAGAAAGGGCGAAAGGTTGCCGGGATTTTGCTGGAAGACCGCCATGGCGCGCTTCTGGCCGGGGTCGGCGTCAACCTGCGTTCTCGACCCGAGGATGCGCAGATGCGGCGCGACGCGGCCTGCGCAGCCGGGGTGTTGCTGGCTCCGGGCGGTGCGCCTTCCGTGCCGGAGCTGTTGGCGCTCCTTGTAAATCGGGCAAAAAATATATATGAAAGCCTGATCTACGATTTTTCTCCCCGCGAATTTCTCTCGTTAGCAGAGAGTCGTTTAGCCTGGATGGGACGTGAGGTTCTTGTCCGGGAGGGGGAACAACCTGCCTCGGGGGGTCGCGTTGTCGGCCTGAATGCCGATGGCGGGTTGGTCTTGACCCGGAACGGCGTGGAGTCCGTCGTTCGCTCCGGGTCCGTCTCGCCGGTGTAGTCCGCCACCGATTCCGAAGAGCGGAAAGTCCGGATATTTCCGGGCGCGCACGGTCTCAGGAAGGAGAGTAGAGAAAGCATGCAGCCCAAATCCTTTGAGCAGGTACTCGAAGAGGTCCGGGGCAAGCGGATACTGGTGGCGAACCGGGGCATCCCGGCCCGCCGAATCTGCCGCTCCATCTCGGAAGTGTTCGACGCGGTCGCGGTCATGACCGCAACCGATGTCGACAAGACTTCTCCCGCCACATCCGGCGCCAACGAACTCATGCTGCTGGGGCCCGATCCCCGCGCATATCTCGACCTCGACAGGATTATCCGCGAGGCGAAAGCGCGTGACATCGTGGCCATCCATCCCGGCTGGGGATTCGGTGCCGAGGACGACAGTTTTCCCAAACGCTGCAAGGAAGCGGGCATCATCTTCATCGGTCCCGAACAGGAACCCATGCGTATCCTCGGCAACAAGGTCGCGGTTCGCAAGCTGGCCCAGGAGGTCGGCGTGCCGGTGGTTCCGGGGTCCGAAGGGGCGGTTTCCATTCCGGAAGCCCGCGAACTCGCCAAGGAGATCGGCTTTCCCATCATGCTCAAGGCCGAGGGCGGCGGCGGTGGCCGCGGCATTTACGAGGTCTACGAGGAATCGCAACTTGAGAGCGCGTTCTCCAAGGCATCTGCGCTTGCTCAGGCATCGTTCGGCAACCCGCGCCTGTATGTGGAAAAGCTGCTGACCTCCATCCGGCACATCGAGATTCAGGTCATCTCGGACCAGTTCGGCAACGTGTTCGCCTTTGACGAGCGCGATTGCTCCGTGCAGCGCAATCACCAGAAGCTGGTTGAAATCACCCCGTCCCCGTGGCCGGTGTACAACGAAAAGCTTCGCGAAAAGCTGAAGGAATACTCCAGAAGGCTCGTTTCCGCAGTGGGATACCACTCCCTTGCAACGGTCGAGTTCCTCGTGGACCAGAAGGGCACGCCGTACCTTATCGAGGTCAACACCCGCCTTCAGGTGGAGCACGGCATCACCGAATGCCGCTACGGCATCGACCTCGTGGAAGAGCAGATCGCCGTTTCCTTCGGCTCGGAGCTGCGCCTCAACGAAGAAAACGCCAAGCCGTTTCAGTGGGCCATGCAGTGCCGCATCAACTGCGAGGATCCGCAGAAGGACTTCGCTCCCAATGCCGGCCGCATCTCGCGTTACGTGTCTCCGGGTGGTCAGGGCGTTCGAATCGACTCCTGCATCTGTGACGGGTACCGCTTCCCGTCCCGCTACGATTCGGCGGCCTCGCTACTCATCACGTACGGCAGGTCCTGGAACAAGGTCGTCAAGCTGACCCAGCGCGCGCTGCGCGAATACATGATCAGCGGCGTGAAGACCACTATCCCGTTCCACCGCAAGATTACCAAGCATCCCGGATTCATCGCCGGAGACTATGACACCAACTTCGTGCGCCAGAACCGCGCGGAGCTGATGGACTACTCCGACCGCGAACCGGATTCCCTGCGGCTCTCGCGTCTTGTGGCCGAGATTTCCGCCAAGGGCTATAACCCCTACGTCAAGCTGGGCGAGTACCGCGGCCGTGAAGACAAACGCCTCGGACGCTTCGACCCAGTGTTGCCGGACCTTCCGGTGACCGGCTTCGAAGCCCGGTTCAAGCGCGGCATGCGGCGCGACACGATTCTCGACCGCCTGCGCGAAGACCGTGCGGCGGGCATCGTGCATATGACGGACACCACCACCCGCGACATCACCCAGTCCAACTCGGGCAACCGTTTCCGGCTGGCCGAGGATAAGCTGGTGGGACCGTACCTCGACAAGTGCGGTTTCTTCTCGCTGGAGAACGGCGGCGGCGCACATTTCCACGTGGCCATGCTCGCGAACATGACCTATCCCTTCACTGAAGGGCGCAAGTGGAACCAGTTCGCCCCGGATACCCTCAAGCAGATCCTGATCCGCTCCACCAACGTGCTCGGCTACAAGCCGCAGCCCAAGAACGTGATGCGGATGACCGGCGAGATGATCAACGAGCACTATGACGTCGTTCGTTGCTTCGACTTCCTCAACCATGTTGAGAACATGCGGCCGTTTGCCGAAGTGGCGCTGTCTTCCGACACCGCCATCTTCGAACCCGCCATCTCCCTGTCCTGGGCCAAGGGTTTCGGCGTGGACCGCTACCTGACGGTGACCGACGAGATCATCAGCATGTGCGCCGACGTGGCCGGGGTTTCCAAAAAGCAGGCCGAGAAGATGATCATCCTCGGCCTCAAGGACATGGCCGGAGTCTGCCCGCCGCGTTTCATGCGCGAACTTATCGGCACGATCCGCCAGAAGTATCCCGAGCTTGTCCTGCATTCGCACCGCCACTACACCGACGGTCTCTTCGTGCCGAGCATGGGCGCGGCCGCCGATGCCGGTGCGCATATCGTGGACGTGGCCATCGGTTCCTCCGTACGCTGGTACGGTCAGGGCGAAGTCCTTTCCACCGCGAGCTACATCGAGGACGAAGTCGGCCTCAAGACGCATCTGGACAAGGACGCTATCCGCACCTGCAACTTCGTGCTCAAGCAGGTCATGCCGTATTACGACAAGTACACGGCTCCCTACTTCCAGGGCATTGACCACGACGTGGTTCGCCATGGAATGCCCGGTGGCGCAACCTCCTCCTCGCAGGAAGGCGCCATGAAGCAGGGCTACATCAAGCTGCTGCCCTACATGCTCAAGTTCCTTGAAGGAACCCGTAAGATCGTGCGGTACCACGACGTCACTCCGGGCTCGCAGATCACCTGGAACACCGCCTTCCTTGCCGTCACCGGCGCGTTCAAGCGAGGCGGCGAGGTGGAAGTGCGCAGGCTGCTGAATATCCTGGACATCGTGAACCTCTGCGATGAAGAGGAACTCACGTACCATGAGCGCGACGCGCGTCTCGACCTGTACCGCGATTCCAACGACGCCTTCCGTCAGCTTCTGCTTGGCCGTTACGGCAAGCTCCCGCTGGGATTCCCGCCGGATTGGGTCTATCAGTCCGCGTTCGGCAAAAACTGGGAAAAGGCACTCAACAGTCGTACCGAAGATTCGCCGCTCAAGACCCTGCCTGACCTGGATGTGAAGGCTGAAGAAGCCACGCTTCAGGAGCGTCTGGGCCGGTTCCCGTCACCCGAAGAGTTCGTGATGTATCTGAACCATCCGGGCGATGCGATCAACACCATCGACTTCTGCGAAAAATACGGCAATATCAACAATCTGCCTCTGGACGTTTGGTTCGAGGGTCTGGAGAAGGGCGAGGTGCTGCACTTCCAAGGCGACTGCAAGAAGCCCCATATGATGCGCATCATCGACATTCCGGAGCCTGACGAGAATGGCATGTGCCTCGTGCGCTACATGCTGGACTCCGAGAACGTCAGCCATCAGGTAAAGGTGGCCGAGCCCGTCGGCTCTGACAAGGACGCCATCGAGATGGCCGAGGCCGGCAACGAGAACCACATCGGTTCCCCGTGCAACGGCGACCTCTGGGTCATGCACGTGAGACCGGGGGATGCGGTCAAGGCAGGGGAGGAGATATTCAACATCTCCGTCATGAAGCAGGAGAAGTCGGTTTACGCGCCTATCGACGGCGTGGTGAAGCGCGTTCTCAAGGCCGCAAACTACGAGGAAGACAGGAAAATGGTCCCCGTGGTGGAAGGCGAACTGCTCGTGGAGCTCGGCCCGCCCGCAGACAATTGCCCCACCTGCAAGGAAGCGGTTCCCATCGCCGATTGCAGGTTCTGTCCCTCTTGCGGACAGAAATTGTAGCTATGCATCGCTGCAGGCACGCGCCATGTGATTTTTCCTGCGGGAATTATTGACGGAACGTGCCTGCAGCTTGTAGGCATATATTCTGAGCTGATTTACGATTTGTGCGTTTCGTAACCCTTCAATTACATGGTATGACTTGCCTGAATGTTGGTTCGGGCATGAGTCAGGAGGAAAAAAATGGGGAAGACCCAGAAGCCTGCGGCCAAGGCTCCGGCCAAGAATAAAAAGAAGAGTGAGGCCGGAGTGGACAAGTTGAAACAGAAAATGGTGCTCACCGGTGCGGATATTGCCGGTATCGGTGAAGAAGCCGAACTGTTGGTGGGTGGCAAGAACTATAATACCGCCATTATCAGTCAGGTTGAGGGCATCCGGGCTCCGGAGTTCAGAGCCATTTCATCCATCTGTTTCCACAAGATCCTGGACGAGACCAAGGTGCACGCCTCTCTTGTCCGGTCTATCGTGGATAAAGAGTACAACGCCATCGACTGGGCGTCCGACGATACGAACAAGGATTCCGAATTCCTCCAGAAGTTCGTCCGCAGGCTCGGCGCCAAGGTGCGCGAAGCCACGGAGACTCATAGCGGAACCCCCATCAAGCTCAGAACGTTCATCAATAACGTGGTCGAGGGCTTTGCCACCTCTCCCGAAGGTATCGACCAGCTGCGCAAGCGCTCCGTGCTCGTGCAGACCGCGATTCTCTCCGTTGAGGTGCCCGAGGATGTCAAGAAGGAAGTCCGCGGCGCATACAGCTCCATCTGCAAGGAGGCGGGGCTCGATGACGTTCCCGTTGCCGTGCGTTCCTCCGCAGCAGGCGAGGACAGCCGCAAGAAGGCATTCGCCGGGCTTCAGGATACCTACCTGAACATCGTGGGCGAGGAGTCCTGCCTTGAAGCCTATCACTGGGATTGCTCTTCCGCGTACAACCTGCGTTCCATGACCTATCGCCGCGAGGCCATCCTTGATGCGATCATGACCGCGGAGCGTACCGGTGACGATTCCATTGCCGAAAAGGCCAAGGAAGAGTGGGCTATTGAGCACACCTCCCTTTCCGTGTGCATCATGCGCATGATCAATCCGGTGATTTCCGGTACCGCGTTCAGCGCCGACACCGCCACCGGCTGCCGCGGAACCGACCGCAATGACCTCGTCTCCATCGATGCCAGTTACGGCCTCGGCGAAGCGGTCGTGGGCGGCATGGTCACCCCCGACAAGTTTTACGTGTTCCAGCGCGAAGGCGGCAACGAAGTCGTCGTGCGCTACATGGGATGCAAGGAAAAGAAGATCGTCTATAAGGAAGACGGCTCCGGAACCAACAGCGTGAAGGTGCCCGCAAACGACGTCTTCCGCTGGTCCCTGTCCATTGCCCAGGCCGAGGAAGTGGCGCGCGGCGTGCGCAACATCTCGCAGGCCTACGGCGGCATGATCATGGACACCGAGTTCTGCATCGACGCTTCGGACCGTCTGTGGTTCGTGCAGGCCCGTCCGGAAACCCGTTGGAACGAAGAATTCGAGCAGCATCCGCACAAGATATTCATGCGGCGCCTCGAAGTGGACAAGAAAGCCAAGGTCGGCGCGGAAGTCATCCTCGAAGGCAATGGCGCGTCCCGCGGTGCGGGGCAGGGCGTGGTCAAGTTCCTGCGTTCCGCTCTTGAGCTGAACAAGGTGAACAAGGGCGACATCCTCGCGGCCGAACGCACCGACCCGGACATGGTGCCGGGTATGCGCATCGCCTCCGCCATTCTCGCCGACGTTGGCGGCGATACCAGTCACGCGGCCATCACTTCCCGCGAGCTGGGCATTCCAGCGATCATCGGCCTGCAGCGTCTCGAAGTCCTGCGCTCTCTCGAAGGGCAGGAAATAACCGTGGACGGCTCCAGCGGCAAGGTCTACCGCGGCCAGCTTCCCCTTGAGGAAGTCGGCGGCGAAATCGACATCAGCGCGCTTCCTGAGACCAAGACCAAGATCGGCCTGATCCTGGCCGACGTGGGACAGGCTCTGTTCCTCTCCCGCCTGCGCAACGTGCCCGACTTCGAGGTCGGCCTGCTGCGTGCCGAGTTCATGCTTGGCAACATCGGCGTTCATCCGATGGCGCTCGAAGCATACGACAACGATACCCTCAATGATCTCGTCAGCAAGCAGCTCGCCGAAATGGACGCTCGCCTGACCAAAGTCATGAAAGAGCAGCTGGCGGACGGCCTCATCGCCCTGCCGCTGAAGCTGCGTGAATACGTGGGCCGCATTACCGGCCTGACCCAGAAGATGGATTCCCTCTCCGATCAGGAGGCGGCACGCGGCACCGACGAAGTGCTGGCGCTGCATCGCAAGCTTCGCGAGCTGGACAAGAAGCTCGACACCCACATCGAGATGGCCACCGAGCGACTCGACGTGCTCAAGACCTCCGTGGACCTTGAAGCTCACGTTGCCGTCATTCTCGGCTACACCGACCTGCTCGACGGTGCTCCGGATCAGCGCGACACGGAAGCATGGCAGGCATGGCGCGACCACAAGGATGACGTCAAGCGTACCGTGGAGCAGGTTGCCAACGACCCCGAAGTTACCGGCTACATCAACAAGGTGGCCGAGCTGCGCCGCGAAGTGGCGCTCAAGATGGGCCTCAAATCCGAAATGGACGAAGTGAAAACCCTTTCCGAACGCATCCGCAAGCTGCTTGAGTCCCGCGGATACCGCACCGGCAAGGAAAACTACATCCAGACACTGGCACAGGGGCTGGCTCTCTTCGCCATGGCCTTCTACGGAAAGGACATCGTCTACCGCACCACCGACTTCAAGACCAACGAGTACCGCAACCTCGTGGGCGGCTCGCTCTTCGAAGGGCATGAAGACAACCCCATGATGGGTTACCGCGGTGTTTCCCGCGATATCCACGACTGGGAACTGGAAGCCTTCAAGCTGGCGCGCGGCATGTTCGGCGGAAAGAACCTGCACATCATGTTCCCGTTCGTCCGCAACCTCGAAGAAGCCCGCAGCATGAAGCGTTACCTCAAGCAGGTGCACAATCTGGAATCCGGCAAGGACGGCCTCAAGGTTATCCTCATGTCCGAGATCCCGGCCAACGCCGTGCTCTGCAAGGAATTCCTGAAAGAAGTTGACGGTTTCTCCATCGGCTCCAACGACATGACCCAGATGGTGCTGGCAACGGACCGCGACAATTCGCGTCTGCAGCACATCTACGATGAAGAAGATCCCGCAGTGGTCTGGGCAATCCTGTCCACCATCTTTGCAGGGCAGAAATACGGCAAGAAGGTCGGCTTCTGCGGGCAGGGCGTTTCCAACAGCCTCATCCTGCGCGGCCTCGTCTCCATCGCCGGTATCGTTTCCGCTTCAGTGGTCCCGGATACCTATCACCAGACCAAGGAAGACGTCGCCAAGCTGGAGGCCGAGAACATCCCGACCCGCGATCTGGGCAAGTGGCTCTCTACCCAGCACATGAACCGTCTGAGAAAGCTGCTTGACGAAAATGGCTACAGCCACATTCTCAAGCGCTACAAGACCCCCGATGACTTCATGGAATGGTATGAAGGCGAACTCGACCGTTTCAGCGAACAGTTGCGCGACAACATCGAGACGCAGAAAGAAGAGTTCTACCGCCAGGAAATGCAGAAGTTCCGCGGCATGTTCCACAAGCCGGTGATCTACGCATCCTGGGATTGGAACCACACCGTGGAAGACGCACTGCGTCACGCTGGTTTCACCACTTGGGAAGAGCAGGAAGCCGCCCTTGCCAAGCAGCGAGAACAGAAGTGGTAGCAATCGAATAGAAAACAAGCGGCTCCGGTTTCTCCGGGGCCGCTTTTCTTTTGGGAGAGATACATATGAAGCTTCGTTTCGTAATGGTGCTTGCTGTGGGCGTGCTGCTTGCCGGTTGCGCCACCGCCTCCAAAAAGACCGTTGAACAGACCATTCGGGATAATCCGTCTCTTGTCCTTGAAGCCCTGAAGCAGGACAAGATGGCGCTTCTGGAACTTGTGGAAAAGGGTGCCAAGGAGCGTCGTCTTTTGCAAAGGGTTGACCAGTGGCGGATGCAGGCGGCTGATCCCGTGAGTCCTGAAATATCTGATGACAGGCCGTTTCTTGGCAATCCGAATGCTCCGATCACCATCGTTGAATATTCCGATTTCCTTTGCCCATACTGTTCCAAGGGCGCGAGGACCGTAAACAAGATCGTTGAAGAATCGGACGGCAAGGTTCGCGTCGTGTTCAAACATTCTCCCAGAAATCAGAACGCTTATCGGCTGGCGCTGATGTATGAAGCCGTCGCCGAGCAGGATCGGGAGAAGGCCTGGGAATTTGGTGAACGCCTTTTCGAAGTACAGCAGCAGATTTTTGAAAAGGGCGAGCCGGTGGTCATGGAGATTGTCGAGGAGCTGGGCATTGATGCGCAGCAACTCAAAAAGGACATGATGAGTGACGAGCTCAAGGCCCGCGTCAGGGCGGATTCCGAAGAAGGCGCCGGATTCGGCGTTAGCGGTACGCCGACGTTCTTTGTCAACGGCGTGAAGGTCGAAGGAGCAGTGCCGGAAGAGCAGCTGCGCAAGGTTATCGAGATAGTGGAAGAAGTTCAGAATATTTGCACGGACTGCGAATAGTCTGAACCACAGGAAAAGAAATCCCCCTGACGGCAAAGCCGTCAGGGGGATTATTGCGTTGTGTGAAAACTCGTCAGGCCAAACGCTCGGTAATGGACCCCACGCCGGTTTCCATGAACATGGCGTTGAGTCGCCGGGTGTTGGGATCGTTCGTGGTATCCACGTGCTCCCCCGTATTCCTCGGAGCAACTTCCACGTCAGGGGAGTCCGTCTTGGTCCGTGCGGTATCGATCTCCGCACCCTCCGCCTGCATGAATGTGGATTCCAGTTCGATCGGCCTGATCTGGGAATCGTAGCCCATGGCCTGAACGCTGTTGTTCGATAAACTGATGTCGGACATGGCAGACCTCCGATGTTGCACCAACATGATGCAGCATCGGAGGGAGAAAAGCAAGTGGCCGAGGTTCAGGAATCAGTATGAGCGGTTCAGGAAGCCGGTAGGTCTTCCTTCTCGAATATTCTTCGACAGCTTCAGAAAGTCGTCGCTCGGAATCTTGCGGACGACATTCCCAGCATCGTCGCGAAGTTCGATCTGAACTGTATCCAGATTTTCATCCACCTTGAAGGCTACATTGACGTTGCCTTCCTGTAGCTTGCTCTGGATTTCGCCGGCGAGCTTGATTGCTTCGTCTTTGCTCAGTTCAGGCTGTTTCCGCTCTCCCGCAGCGTCTGTCCTTGTCGCTGTACGGGGGCTAGAGGTTGCCTTTTCCGTCTCAGTGCGCGGGTGAGCAGTGCCCCCCTCGCGAGAGTTCCCGGTACCGATGGTGTTGTGCAATTCCGGGATATTCATGATCTTCCCTCCCTGGTTAAACATGAATAACCCATTACAGGTTTTCCTTGTACACCTTATCGGCTGCAAACCTGTTGTTCTTTAGGTTGTGATGTCGATGTATACAACCGAATCGCTTTTTTCATTCGGCAGAGATTTTGTCCGGCCCGCAAGATACCGCCAATCGGCCATCTGTGGTGGAAAAAGCTGCCTCATGAAGTCCAGAAGAATGACCTATAAGGCGTCGAAGGGTGTTAGAGTTTTTCTAGAGAAAATTTAAGATGCTTCTTTTATTGATTTTAATAACCTGAATGTTGAAGGTCGTTGGTTTCGACTTTTTGGGACTTCGGGAATGCTTTTTGCTAGTCAGCAGGGCGGGCAAATTATACCGGAGGTATGGCATTGAGACTGATGCTGATGCTTATACTGCTCTCCGGCTTCGGTGCACTGTTTACCTACCAGCAGATGCAAGAGAGCAGAAAGTGGCAATTTGATAAGGAAATGAAAAAAGCCAACCATTATGAGGAATTCCTGACACGATCCAGTGTGCATCTTTATTTCCCGTCCGAACGATAGTTTGAAACGTGGAGTGCATGAAAAAACCGGAGTGATCCGGTTTTTCTTTTTATTACAGGCGATTGGATTTTGGTCGCTGGCGTTGTCGTCGGTGCAAGCCGTTGACGAAATGGGGGAATTCAAATAGTCTTTGATAATTACATCTCTGAACAATACTGCAACCTGTTCTCAAGACGACTAGGGGCCAATGCCGTTCTTTCTGAAGCATCATTTCGACCCTGATTTCGACTACACCCGTCTTCAGCCCCGAAAGCACGAGGATGGGAGTGTGGATCATTATCAGCTCGACTACGTCCAGAACGTGGTGGAGGGACAGTTGCTTGCCGAGCTCGTGGAAGTATCCGAGGAAGAGGCCGAGCAGCTGGAAGAACGATTTGTTCTGGAAGAGGGCGTGTTCCCTGCCGGCAGAGGGACTGGCCTGAGACGAAGTCAGCCGGATAAGCTCTATGCCGCCGTCAACGGCTACGTTCTCTACATGGACGGGCGGATTACCGTAAAGCAGACCCTGAACGTTCGGCGTGATCTCGACTTCAATACCGGCAATATCCGTTTTGTCGGCTCCTTGAATGTCTATGGTTCCATCCGTGCCGGATTCGACGTCCATGCCAAGGATATCGACATCCAGGGGCAGCTGGAAGGGGCGACTGTCAGGACGCATGATCAGCTCTTGTGCCGTGGCGGCGTCAAAGGACAGGGGCGCGCCTTTCTTGAATCCGGCGGCGACATGAAGCTGTCTTTTTGCGAAATGGCCACCCTCAAGAGCAAGCGAAACGTTCTGGTTCGCGGTTCCATCATGCACAGCAAGGTCTTTTGCGGCGAACGGCTTGCCGTCGGCGGTCGAATGCAGGGCAGCGAGGTTTATTGCCACAAGTATGTCTATGTAGGGGAGCAGCTCGGCGGCGGGCTGGATGCGGACATGTCCATCCTGCTCGGGTATCATCCCATGATGCTTTTTGTGGATACCAATCTGCATGCACGGCTGAAGCGACTCCGGGCCGACGCAAAGCACAGCAGGAATCAGATCGAAAAGGGTGGCTTTCCCGCCAAGGATCATGCCCCGAAGCTTGAGGAAACCGAAAAGCAGATTCGTGAATGCATGGCTAAGCGCGCCCGACTCTGGGAAGGGGTGCGCAGGACTGAGAAGCTTCACGAATGCAAGGTGATGGTCCCGGGGCGGGTGAGGTCAGGCGTTGAGATCAGTATCGGCCCAGCCTATCATAAGGTGCAGGAAGATCTTGAAGACGTCTTTTTCTATTATAAAGACGGTGAAGTGAAAATCGGCGATCCAGCCGCCATCAAGTAAGCGACTCTATGGATATTGCAACTCTTATCGGCATTGTCGGCGGTTTCGGCCTTATCGTGACGACCATCATTCTCGGCGGGAACCCCGGCGGATTCGTGGATATCCCCTCCGTGGTCGTCGTCATTGGCGGTACGTTCGCCTCGGTTTTCGTCATGTTTCCGCTCAAGGTCGTCATCGGGACGTTCAAGGTCGGCCTCAAGACGGTTCTTTTTGCACCGCCGGACCCCAACGATATCATCCAGACCATTGCCGAACTCGCGGACAAGGCTCGCCGTGAGAGCCTCGTGGCGCTGGAAAAGGTGAACATCGAGGACCCGTACCTCAAGAAAGGCGTCATGCTGGTCGTGGACGGCTCAAGCGAACAGCTTGTGCGGTCCGTCATGGAGATTGAGCTGGACTTCATGAAACAACGACACCGTACTGGGCAGGGTGTTTTCAAGGGGCTTGGCACCATGGCCCCGGCTTTCGGGATGATCGGGACACTCATCGGTCTCGTGAACATGCTGCAAAACCTCGAAGACCCTTCGACCATCGGTCCGGCAATGGCCGTTGCGCTGTTGACCACGTTCTACGGCGCGGTGCTTGCCAACGTCATCTTCCTGCCCCTTGCAAAGAAGCTTGAGGACCGCTCGGAGGAAGAGGCCCTGTTCATGCAGATCATGATGGAAGGGGTTTCGTCCATTCAGAAGGGCGACCATCCTTCGGTGGTGAAGGAAAAGCTTCAGGCCTTTCTTTCTCCGGCGCTTCGCGACGAGAGCGCATAACTATTTCTTCGGGAGTCTGTTTGCATGTCCGATGAAGCGGGCGAAGCAAGAAAGAAAGCGCAGCCGCCTCCGCCGGATGAGGGGCTACCACCATGGATGGCGACCTTCGCCGACATGATGACGCTGCTGCTGTGCTTTTTTGTGCTGCTGCTCTCGTTTGCCAACCAGAATGTCGAGAAATTCCGTGACGCGCTCGGTTCCCTTAAGGATGCCTTCGGTGTTCAGGAAGTGCGCGCCAAGTCTGAAGACATGGCCATGTTCAGCACCTCGAAGAAGGCGCAGAAGGCCATATCGAGGATCAATCAGGACGAACGGTTGTTGCTTGGCGTGATCATGCGCATCAAGTCGCTTTTCGAGGATGACGACGGTGAGTTAAAGAAGGGCATGGGCGTGACCTCTGACCGTGACGGGGTCATTTTCAACACGAGAGCAAGCCGTCTATTCGAACCGAATTCGTCTCGCCTTCGATCCGATGCCGGAGACGTTCTGGATAAGATAATCAAGCTTCTCAAGGATTACCGGCTGAATCTGGTGGTTCGTGGTCATACCGATGATGTGCCGGTGACAGGCGGCATGTATCCGTCCAACTGGGAGCTTTCCGCGGCACGGGCTGCGGTTGCACTGGACTACATTCTGAAAAACGGCAATTTCCCGATCAACAGGGCCAAGGCCGTGGGGTACGCGGATACGCGCCCTGCCGTGCCGAACGACAGCAAGGAAAACAGGCTCAAAAACCAGCGCGTGGAATTCTACCTGCACATGCCGCAGCGGGATGCCTGGTAGCGGGCCTATACAGACATCATGGCGTCCGACAAGAATCCTCAGGCCCAGCAGCCTGCTCCGGCCAGAAAGGCCCCTGAACCGCCTCCACCGGAGGAGGGGATTCCGCCGTGGATGGCGACTTTTGCCGACATGGTCACGTTGTTGCTGTGCTTTTTCGTTCTTCTTCTTTCTTTTACCACGCAGGACATCAAGAACTTCAAGATTCTCATGGGTGCCATTCAGGAGTCCATGGGGGTGCAGAAGGACGAAATGGTCACAAACATTCCCTATGCACAAACCAAGCTCACATTCGAGGACAGGAAGGCCGAGAACCGGCAACTTGTCGAGATCGGCGTGCGTCTCAAAGAGTACATACGGGCCAAGGACCTGACAAAGACCGCAAGAGTCAGCAACGAAAAATCCGGTGTGATGTTCCGTGTGAGCAACTCCGCGCTGTTCCCGAAAGGGTCCGCCGAGCTCAACCGGTCGGAGGCCGAACGGATTCTTGGCGGCGTCATCGAGGTGTTGCAGGAGCGCGAATCCTATAATTGCGTGATTCGCGGGCATACGGACGGGGAAAGACCTACTTCCGGGGTCTTCCGTTCCAATTGGGAGCTTTCAGCGGCAAGGGCGGCCGCATGTCTGCGCTGGATCGTCGAACACTCGGGCCTTGATCCGGACCGGCTCAAGGCCGTGGGATACGCCAGCGCAAAACCAATCCTTCCCAGTACCACCGAAGCCAACCGCCGCATTAACCGGCGTGTGGATTTCTTCATTCTTCCCGACAACTATCGTACCTGGTAGCCATCTACCGATCTTTCCATACAAGCTGCCTTTACTGTACTGCCGTTTCTTTGCTATCAGCCTGTACGGGCCTGCAGCGTGCTGCTGCACACCAAGGCGGGACACCTCGGCAACGCGGGCTCGATACCATGGGGGGATTCATGAAAGACCACAACCTCGCCATCGTGGGGCTCGGCAGGGTTGGAACCGCATTTCTGCAACAGCTTCTGGACAAGCAGGACGAACGTATCGGCATCCGCTGCGTCATAGAACCCGACGATACGGCGGGAAAGCTGTTGGCGCGGGAAAACGGCATTGAGATAGTGGACGTGGATGAGCTGGTGGAGATGGGCATGTCCATCGACGTCGTGTTCGATTTTACCGGTGATGTCGCCTTTCGTCCGATGCTTGAAGGCAAGCTGGCGAGCGTGCACAACTCCCATACTTCCGTTTGCAATTCCAATATCGCACGATTCATCTGGGCGTTGATGTCCGATGACTGTCTGCCGGAGGTGCACGGTTCCAAGTATCAGGCTCTTGCCGACATGCTGCTTGAACGCGGTATGGAAGGGGACCTGCCTTCAGTCAAGGCATCTCAAGAGTCCTGAACCGCCCGTTCTCGACTTTGAGAATGTAAACGGGGCGTTTGACGTCCCCGTACTCGTCAAGATCGAAGGTCCCCGTAACGCCGGGAATCTTCAGCATGGGAGCGAGGTTGCGGGGCAGGGCGTCAGGGTCTCCCCCGGCTTTTTCCAGACCGGTAGCCACCACGAGCATTGCATCGTAGGCCCGCGCCGCCGCAAAGCCGGGCCGAATACCGAACCTTTTCTTGAAACGCTTCACAAAATCCAGAAAATCCGGGTGGCTGTTGTCATCCGTGTAGCTTATTGCCGAGATGACTCCTTCGGCCGCCTGTCCTGCCTGCTTGATCATGCCGGGGGTAACGGCCCATGAACTCATGATAAGCATCGTGTCTGGAAAGCGTGGCCTGAACGCCTTGGCAAAGTCTGCGAAGTCGTGCGCTGACGCGGCCAGAACCACGGCGTCGGGACGAGTTCGCTCAACGCCGTGGATGAGCTGTTTGATCCAGTGGTTGTCCCGAGCTGAAAACTGCATCCGTCCGATTATCTTGCCGTCATCGTTTTGGAAGCTCGTGGCAATGGCGTCGTTGACCGTGAAGGTATAGTCGGAATTGTCGATGTCTTCCGCAAGCAGGAGACTGCGCACGTCCGTATGGGTGAAAAGGAAGGTGGACAGTCCTGCTGCCCATTCCGTGTTCTCCGGTTGAACCCTGAAGAACAGGTCCTTGATCCCGGTCAGGTGGGGTGTTGATACGGTGGGGGAGATGTAGGGTATGCCGTGTTGTTTCATGAGCGGCAGGGTGGCCATGGCAACGGAGCTTGTCATGTGCCCGATGATGGCGCATACATCCTCTTCCGCAAGTTCCATGTCCGCCGTTGACCGCGCCGGAGCGCGTCCCTTCGTCGTCGCGCACGATGAGTTTGACCGGGCGCCCCATGATGCCTCCACGGGCGTTGAGGGTCTCCACTGCCAACAGAACCCCCATCTCTCCCTGTCTGCCCATTTCCGCGTAGTGTCCGCTCAATGGGGCGGAAAAGCCTATTCTGAACTCGCTTTCTCCGCAGCCTGCGAGAAAGGTCATCAGCATGAGAAAAAGGACTTTGGGCAAGCGGATCATCAACATCTTCCCCTCAAAGAATGAAAAACTGGCTCCATATATAACAAGTTAGCCTCAAATGAGGTCATTTTGCAATTATTGTCGTGAGATGTCCGATTGCAATTGTTGGTCAATTGTGCTCTAGTTGCTAACGTTTCAGGTGTATTTACACGAAGATGGGCGGTATCCCTTGCGTACTCGATTTCATGGCCGATTTCTTTTTGCGGTGGCGCTCGCATTCGCCTGTGTTGCCCTCGCAGGGCCGTCAATGGCGAAGTCCTACCTGTTCAAAGGTGATGAGCAGTACCCCCCGTATGAATTTTTAGACGAGGACGGACTGCCAAGAGGGTTCAATATCGACATCATCAAGGCAATTGCCAGGGTGATGGATCTGGATATCCGTATTGAACTCGACCAGTGGAGTCAGGTTCGCAAAGAGCTGGAAAGCCGTCGCGTCGATGGCGTGACCGGGATGTTCTACTCCAAATCCCGTAACCGGCTCGTCAACTTTTCCACCCCCCAGTTGGTTCTTTCCCACGCCATTTTCGTACGTGAAGGCTCTGAAATCCACAGTCTCGACGATATCGTGGGCAAGGAGATTGTTGTCCAGCTCGGCGATATCATGCACGATTATCTGATCAGCCGGGATATCGCGGGAGCGATTGTTTCCGTGGCCAATCAGGAGGATGCCCTGCGGCTTCTGGCTTCGGGCAGGCATGATTGCGCGTTGTTGGTGAAGCTTCAGGGCGAATATCTGGTCCGTAAACTCGGGCTGACAACGCTTTCATCCGTTGGTGCGCCCATCGAACCGAGGAAGTACTGCATTGCAGTGAACCGCGACGAACCCATGCTCCTGGCCCGCATTAATGAGGGGATGTCCATCATCAAGGAATCCGGCGAGTACGACCAGATATATGACAAATGGTTCGGAGTGACCGGCGAGGTTGCTAAGCGGCCACTGGATGTCTGGGCGGCGTACGGTTGGTATATTGTGGTCGGAGTCGGTGTCGGGCTGTGCCTGCTCGCTGCGGTCATAGTGCTCACGCGAATGCTGATGCGAAAGAAACGTGAGTTGCAAAGCCGTCTTCAGGAGTGCAGCCGTGCGGAGGAAGCGCTTGTTGAAAGCGAAAAAATGCATCGCAAACTCATTGAAAGTGCTTCCGAAGGATACTGGCTGGTGGACGACAACCATCGTACAGTGGATGTGAACCGCAAGCTTACGGAAATGCTCGGCTATGATCGCAGCGAGATGCTCGGACGGAACTTCGAGGACTTCGTGGAGCCTTCCGATGTGGATCGTTATTACGATCAGGTGGAACTGATTACCGTCCAGAACGAGCGGGTCTACGAACTGAGCTTCCGCCGCAGCGACGGCTCCGTGCTCCAGAGTATCGTCAGTGCCGCCACGCTTGAAATGGCTGAAGGGGGACCGCCTCACTCCTTTGCGTTTATCACCGATATATCGGAGCGTAAGCAGGCCGAAGAAGAGTTGAAGAGGCTGAACCAGACCCTCATATACATTTTTGATTCCATTGAAGCAGGGATATCGGTAATCGACCCTGCTACCCGGGAAACGCTTTTCCTCAATAAACGTATGCTGACTCTGTCCCACGGCGAGGACGGAGCCAAAGAGCTTATTGAACGATGGAAAGGGCACATACAGGAAGCAAGTACCAGTGCGCGGCAGACGCGCTGGGAGGACTTCGTAAGCGGCCACAAGGAGTTTGTCCTGAACAAGGCGGCTTCGTCCAACTGGATTGATGGTCGGCAGGTGGTTATCCTGCTTACGTTCGATATCACCGAAAGAAAGCGCATGGAGCGTGAGGTCATTCTTGCCAAGGAGGCGGCGGAGAGCGCCAATACGGCCAAGGGTGAGTTCCTTGCCAACATGAGCCACGAAATCCGCACGCCCCTGAACGGTGTGATGGGTATGCTTCAGCTCATTAAATCCACCGAGCTGAACAATGAACAGGGCGAATACATCAATACGGCCCTCTCCTCCTGCAAAAGCCTCTTGCGCGTTCTCAGCGATATTCTCGACTTCTCCAAGGTGGACGCCGGGAAGCTCGAAATCGAGGAGGACGTGTTCGACCTTGCCGAACTGCTCAATGATGTCGGCAGCGTTTTCAGGCAGCAGGCCGGAGACAAGGGTGTATTCCTCGACTGGGAGACCGTGGACGACCGTCCCGCTACGTTCGTGGGCGATGCGGGGCGGATTCGCCAGATCCTGATCAACCTGATCGGCAACGCGCTCAAATTTACGAACCATGGGCAGATTACGTTTGAAGCGTATTCACTCAAGAGGCGCGCACCCGACGGCTCGGCACGTATCTTCTTCCGTGTGTCCGACACAGGCATGGGAATACCCGACAGTATGCTCGATGTGGTTTTCAGAGCCTTTTCCCAAGTGGACGGGTCGTACTCGCGGCGCTATCAGGGAGCCGGGCTCGGGCTTGGCATCGTGCGCAAGCTGGTGACGCTCATGGGCGGTAATATCTGCATTTCAAGCCGCATGGGGCAGGGCACGGATGTGTTCTTCACGGTGAACGTCAAGCCTGCGCATCGAAGCGCCGTTGAAGAGGAAGACATGCAGTCCGAGCAGGAACCGGCTTCCTCTGCCCCGGAAGAGGGTATCAGGATTCTCGTGGTGGAGGACGAGCGCGTGAACAGCTTCATGGCCAAACGTCTGCTGGAGAAAGAAGGATTTGTGGTGCAGGTGGCAACAAACGGTCAGGAAGCAGTGGAACGGCTCCAGAGCGAGAGGTATCACTGCATTCTCATGGACATCCAGATGCCCGTGATGGATGGGATGTCGGCCACGAGCATCATTCGCGACGAGAGCAGCGATATTCTGGACCATGAGGTGCCCATCATCGCCATGACGGCTCACGCCATGAAGGGGGACAAGGAAGAGTTCATTCGGGTCGGCATGAACGGATATATAGCCAAGCCCGTGGACAAGGACTCCCTGTTACTCGAAATAGCCCGTGTCAGGTCCCTGCTGCACTGAAAGACCGTGTTGGTTTGAGGTATTAAAAAAGCCCCGGCAGAGCCGGGGCTTTTTTTGCTGCGAGAGTTATTCGATGGGAATACTTTTCTTTTCATGGTGCTCGACCTTCAGCCGAGGCATGGTCACGGTCAGAATGCCGTTTTTGAAACTGGCCTTGACGCCTTCACGGTCGGCGTCGTCCGGAAGGTCCAGTACGCGCTGGAAAGAGCCGTAACGCCTTTCAACGCGATAGTATCCTTCCTCTTCAGTCTTTTCTTCCTGTTTTTTCTCGCCCTTGATGACCAGATTGTTTCCCATCAGATCAATCTTCACATCATTCTCATCAATGCCCGGCAGTTCCACGGTGACGGTGTAGTCCTTTTCGGAACCGACGATATCCACTTTGGGCTTGAACACGTCGCTTCCTCCGAAGAAGGAGTGGCGGTTGAAACCCCGGAAAGCGGAGTCGAACAGCCGGTCCACCTCATCATGCAGGCTTTTGAGAGGGTTGGAGGTATGCGGTTCCACCTCGCTTGTGCGGGCGGGCATGGACTGTTCCTGCTCTTCTTCCTTTTTCAACCAGTTCCACGGATTGAGCTTCGTCATATCCATTGACTCCCTCCTTGGGTTTGGTGTGTCTTCACATTTACCAATAAAAAGGATTGCCTTTTTGTCAATGGGGAAGGCTGGAGCAGATTCAAACAATAATGTCGTCCAGCTCAAGTTGACGGGATGTGGGTGTGTGCGTAAGGAGATAAAATGAGGAACTGCATAAAACAAATCGTGGCGGCACTTGTCCTTTCGCTACTCCCGGTGCTGGCTAACGCTCAGGGACCGGTTTCCGAGGTGCGTGGCGGAATCTACTCCCATGATATCGACTTCGTCAGCTTCAACCGTGAGGATGGTGTCGATCTGAACGCCGAGGTGTTGTTCGAGGCTCCGGAGATCCTCCAATCTCTTTGGTCTCCCCGGCCTCATGTCGGGGCGACGGTCAATACTGAAGGGAATACTTCCTTTTATTACGGAGGATTCACCTGGGAGTGGGATTTCCTCGAAAATTATTTTGTGGACGCCAATCTCGGCGGGGCATTGCATAATGGAAGAAACGTTACGGATGACCCGGATCGGAAATCCATGGGGTCGGATGTCCTGTTCCGTCTTGGAGCCGCCTTGGGATACCGCCTGAACGAGAACTACAATATCTCTTTGCAGGTGGAGCATTATTCCAATGCCGGAACAGGTGCCGCCAATGAGGGACTTGACACCCTCGGGCTTCGCGTTGGCTACAGATTTTAACATCCTTTTACCGGGAGCGTTCCATGAAAAAAATGCTCGGTATTGCAATCCTTTTGTTTTGCGTCTGTGCTTTTGTTCAACCGTCCTTCGCCGGATGGGCGGATGTCATGGACAAGGCGACGGATCTTTACCAGGACTCCACCTCGGATAAAGGGGCTGCAGGCAGTGATCTGAGCCGCTCAGAGATTGTACAGGGGCTTCGCGCCGCGCTGGAAAAAGCGGCAAAGGCGTCGGTGGATTTCCTCGGGCAAAAGGGGGGCTACCTTGATAATCCGGAAGTCCGAATCCCGATGCCGGAAAGCCTCGGCACAGTCGAGAGTGCATTGCGGCTTGCAGGCCAGGAAGAGCTTGCCGATTCATTCGTGAAAAGCATGAACCGCGCTGCGGAGAGGGCTGTTCCCGAAACGCTGGATATCTTCAAGCAGACGGTGAAGGATATGAGCTTCAAGGATGCACGGGGCATTCTTGAGGGTGATGATACGGCCGCGACCGACTTCTTCAGGCGTAATGCCTCGGACGGGTTGAGAGAGCGTATACGGCCCATCGTTTCCGAGGCCATGGACTCGGTCAATGTCACGCGATACTATTCCCAAATGACTTCGGCAGCCCGCATGGCCGGTTTCGGCGGGAGCGGTGTTGACCTTCAGGGATATGTGACCGAGGAAGCCATGGATGGCCTGTTCCTGATAATGGAGCGAGAGGAGCGCAGTATCCGCAAGGACCCTGTCGCGCGGACTTCCGAGATTCTCAAGAAAGTGTTCGGCAGGTAGGAAAGCCGCCCTTGGGCCGGTTCCCATCTGGCATTATTTCAAAAAATGACCTCCGGTTTCATCGTAGGATGCGAGCCGGAGGTCTGTTGCGAAACAGCGTGTAAGGATTGTTGATATGGACGAACTCTCTTTGCTGGTGGATCTGCACCGAAAGGGATTGAGGCAGGGCCCGGGAGGGGAGGCTGAAACAAGGCTGGCTCTGTCCCTTGCCGGGCTTGATAGCTCAGAACCTCTAAACGTTGTGGATATAGGATGCGGCACGGGTGCGTCCACCATTCAGCTTGCTCAGACGCTGAATGCCAATATCGTTGCCGTTGATTTTCTGCCGGAATTTCTGGAGGAATTGCAGGAGAAGGCAAAAAGAGAGGGCGTTGAAGGAAGTATCACCACTTTGAACTGCTCCATGGACGCTCTTGCGTTTTCGCAGGACCAGTTTGACGTAATCTGGTCCGAGGGGGCCGTTTACAACATGGGTTTTGAGGCAGGCGTGGCGGCTTGGCGTCCTTTCTTGAAAACTGGCGGAAAGCTGGTTGTCTCCGAGATCACGTGGCTTACCGGGGACCGGCCAGCCGAGCTGCAATCATATTGGGAAAGTGAGTACCCTGAAATTGCTCCTGCTTCGGCCAAGATCGAAGTGCTCGAAAGGCACGGCTACAGCCTGGAGGGATTCTTTGTCCTTCCCAGGAGTTGCTGGACCGAGAATTACTATCAGCCATTGGCAGCCAACTTCGATGCCTTTCTTGAGCGGCATGATTACAGTGAATCTGCCAAGAAGGTTGTCGCGATGGAAATGCAAGAGATCGCCCTGTACGAACAGTACAGCGACTTTTACGGCTACGGTGTCTATGTGGCCCGAAAGCTGTAGCTGGAGAGCGTGCACCGCACCGGAGTATGCTTGCTACAAACAGACCGCTGCCTCGTCTCACCTCACGCACCGACACCGAAAGTACCCATAAGACTTGCCCACCTTTCATCACACGTACATGGAGTGTGTAAGAAGTGCGTAAGTGTTGGATACGCGAAAAGAGCAGGATTGCTCCTGCTCTGATAACGCTCTGAAATGGTGGTAGGAAGTGTCCTTCTGGTGGAGGCGGGGGGAGTCGAACCCCCGTCCGAGAATGCTCCACTCAAGGCGTCTACAGGTTTAGGATCGGAATCAGTATTCGCCCGTCGGGTTGCACCGACCCATGCGGCCGACGGACTAGCCTTCCTAAGTGTTTCACATCAAAGGCGAAAGGCGAGCGTTTGATGCTAGCCCCATGAATTGACGATTCAGCCTGCTTATGAGGCGTCAGCAAGTGAATCGTGACTGTCTAATGCAGTCAGTAGCAACTCTGCCTAAGCAGCCATTGCGTATTCGTAGTCATTGTTGGCACTTGTGTGCTTGGCCGTTTTTTACGAGGCCACGGCCAACCTCGACCTGCAACCTTGGCTTCAACCATCCCCGTCGAAACCAGAGCGCCCCCATTTCAAAGAACCTTTCGGATTACTCAATGATATAATCACACTTCATCCTTTGGCAAGGGAAGAAGCCAGAAATATCTTGAAATAAAGAAAAAGGCCCGCCTGAGCGGGCCTGAATCTTCATGTGGTAGCGGGGAGAGGATTTGAACCTCCGACTCTGCGGATATGAGCCGCATGCTCTGACCAACTGAGCTACCCCGCCACATCTGTGCGCCGAAGCGGGTGACTGTTTATCGCTTCTACACTGCCTTGGCAAGGGAAAAGTTGAGGTTTTCTCAATTTTTTTATGAACCCAGGTACAAAAGTACCAGTCCGGCAAGCACCAGACGGTAGATTGCAAAAGGTCTCAATGTCATGCGGCCCAGAAGAAATATGAAGCTCTTGACCGCCAGCCATGCCGAAACGAATGACACCCCGAATCCGATGCTGAGAAAGAGCAGGTCGTCCACGCTGAACAGGTGCATGTTTTTCAGAAAGTCATATCCGGTTGCGGCAAACATGATGGGTACCGCCGCAATGAAGGAGTATTCCGCAGCAGTCTTGCGCTCGGCCCCGAGGATCATGCCGCCCATGATGGTTGCCGCGGAACGGGAAAAACCCGGCCAGAGGGCCAGACACTGGAAGAAGCCGATGCCGAGGGCGAGGGTGGGGGTGATGGCGTCCAGCCCCGTGACCTTGTTCCGCTTGGGAAGCTGCTCCACAAGGAAGATCAGAAGTGCGCCAACGCCAAGCGCCCACGCCACGGTTTGAGGTCCGAAGAGGTAGGTCTTGATCGCACTGTGTGCCGCCAGTCCCAGCAGTGACGCCGGTATGGATGTAAGGATCAGCAACTTGATGCCCCGCATGCCGGAAAACGCGTGAGCCGGGTCGTGCCGGAGCAGGCCCGTGAACTTGGACCAGTAGAGCTGCACCACCGCGAGAATGGCGCCGAGCTGAATCACGATGTCGAACGTCTCGGCCTTGGGGCCGGTGAAGTCGAGCAGGTGACCGGCGATGATCAGGTGGCCGGTGCTGGATACGGGAAGAAATTCCGTAAGACCTTCAACGATGCCGAGAATTACCGCTACATACCATTCTGCCATGAACAGTCCGCTGTTGGATGATTATCAGGAGGGGGCAAAACCAGTCTTTGTGGGACTATACCATGGTGTGGGTTCTTGCAAGCCCATGGCAGGTGGTGTACTCCTTCCTCAAACCGCGCGTGCGGAACACCGGAGGTGTATTAACCATGTCGACCATCATGCCCAAAAGCGAACTGGCCCGTAAGGCCGTCAAATGGATCTGCGAACAGATGGAGCAGTCTGAAAAGCCTCTGCCTCAGCTGATCGAGGAGGCCGCCATGCGCTACAACCTCGGACCGGTCGATGTGGAATTCCTGCTCCGGTTTTTCAAGGATAAAAAGGACTGATCCGAAACGGTGAAGCTCGCCCATCGTCTTATCTTCAAGGAACTCGCGGTTACGTTTACCCTGAGCGTTTCAACGCTTCTGGGAGTCCTGCTCATGGGCAGGATGATCCAGTTGCGTGAACTGCTCATGGGACACGACCTCGGTTTTCTGGACCTCATGAAGCTGTTTTTCTTCATGAGCCCGTACTTCATGCTGCTCATTGCGCCGATCGCCTGTATGCTATCGGTGTTTCTGACGTTTTTACGGATGAGTTCCGACAATGAGCTTACCGCGCTCAAGGCCGGGGGCGTCAGCCTGTACCGCTTGGCGCCGCCTGTGATATTTTTCTGCATTGCGTGCACCGCCGCCACCTATTTCATCTCGTTTCACGGAATATCCTGGGGCATGAACAACTTCCGCAGCTCTGTTGTGGAGTTTGCGCGCACCAAATCGCGTTTCGCCATTCAGCCGGGCGTATTCAACCGCGACTTTCCCAACCTGACCTTCTACGCCAAGAATACCAACCCGGAAACGGGCGAACTCATGGATCTTTTCGTGCGCGACTCCACTGTCGAGGACGCTCCGGTCATCATCATGGCGCCGTACGGCAAGATCACGACCAAGCCGGATGAGGGCATCATGGAGGTCGCCTTCCGCAACGGCCGGATATTCCGGCGCGGCAAAGGGGAACTCAATGTTCTGAGTTTCCGAAACTATACGGTGCGGGTGCCCATCGCCATGCTCATCGGCGGCAAGTTTTTCGACTCTTCACGCATCAGTGAACAGTCCGTGGCGACGTTGCAGCGGATGAAGAATAATCCGAGCGAAAAACTGCTCCGCGACGAGAACCGCTGGAGAAAGGTTCATAATGAGCTGGCCAAGCGCTATAGTCTGCCGTTCGGGTGCTTCGTGCTCGGCCTCTTTGCCATGCCCGTAGCCTGCGTTTTTCGCGGTTTGAACCAGCAGTACGGCCTGTCGCTGTCGTTGGGGCTGTTTCTGGTCTATTACACGCTCTTCTCCATAGGTTCGAGCCTTGGCGAATCCGGCGTTGCGCCACCCACGGTGCTGCAATGGATTCCAAACGTGCTCTTCCTTGTCATCGGTCTCGTTCTGCTGCGCTACACGAATCTGGAGCGCGTGCCGTCGGTGCTTGAACGCATCATGCATATCAAGGCAAGGCGGGCGGAGTCATGAGGCCGCGTTTTGGAGTTCTTGCCGGTTACATGGTCAAGCAGAACCTGTTCCTGCTGTTCATGTGCCTTGCCGTGGGCATCGGCATCTATCTCCTGATCGATACCTTCGACCGGCTTGACGACTTTCTCGAAGCCGGACTGGGTGCGGAGACGATCCTCTATTACTTTGCGGTGAAGCTGCCGGTGATCGTTTCCCAGATTCTGCCTGCGGTGTTCCTGCTGTCTGTCGTGGTACAGTTGTGCATAATGGCGCGCAATCGGGAGTTGACGGCATTGCGAGCAGGGGGCGTGTCCCCGGCCTGGTTCTTTTGGTTCTTCCTGTTTTATGGAGTCCTCTGGAGTATGCTTCAGTTCGGATTCTCGCAGTATATCGGCATGTTCGGCCAGATGGAAGCGCATCGAGTCTGGAAGGAGGACGTGCGCGACAGGCAAATCGACGAACTGAAGGTCGGCAATGTCTGGTTTCGTGATGGGACGTTCATCGTCCATGCTGAAGAGGCGTGGCCTTCACGCAGCAGGGCGTCGGGCGTGACGGTATACGAACTGGCTCCGGACACCCAGCGTCTTATTCGGATCATCACGGCATCCAAGGCGCTTGTGGACGAAAACGGTTGGGGGCTTCTGGAGGTGCAGGAGCTCGACGTACGCAATTACGACACCGAACAGCGCAAATCGCAATTCCTGTCCGTGCGGCAGAACCTGCGATCATTCGTGGTGGCTGACAAGAGCGGCGACAAAAGCCGTCTTCCCATCTGGCAACTCGGCGAGGTCATTCGGGAACTGCAGAACTCCGGTTCCAATGTGGAGAGTTTGCAGACCGCATGGCACGCGCGCTTTTCCTATGCATTCGCCATCATGACCATGGCGCTGCTTGGCCTGGCAGTGACGACGTTCACGGAAAAGCCGCACATCGGCGTCGCCCTGTCGCTGTTGTGCATCTTCATATTTTATGGGGTCTACATGGTGGGGCAGGCAGCCGGTCAGGAAGGGATTCTGCCGCCCGTCATGGGGGCGTGGCTGGCCAACGCAGTCTTCTTTGCCCTGACGACCTTGCGTCTGGCCTGGGTTTCGGACAGACGTGTTCGCCGGTACATTGCCCGAAAAGCTCTGGGCAGGGGCCGCGGCAGGGTTTAGCCCAGCGCGGCCTCGGCCAGCAGGTCGAAGAGTTTTTCGCGGTTCATCCCGGTCTTGCTGGAAAAGAGCAGCGGCTTCCTGTCGGTCTGCATCATGTCCGCCCACTGCTTCTGCACATTGGCCCGGTCGCGCTGCTTGCACTTGTCGGCCTTGGTCATCACGGGGATCACCGGCATTTTGATGCTTCTGAGGTAGCTGATGAGCTCCATGTCGATCTTCTGAGGCGGAAGGCGCGAGTCCAGTAGCACCACTACGCCGCGCAGCTGCTTGCAGCCACTGATGTAGGCCTCGATGAGGCGTCCCCATTTGGCTCGCTCCGCCTTGGACGTCTTGGCGTAGCCGTACCCCGGCAGATCCACCAGATAGTAGCTTTCCGGGTGGACGAGGTAATAGTTCAGGCTGCGTGTCTTGCCCGGCTTGGAGCTGATCTTGGCAAGGCTCTTGCGTCCGGCGAGGTTGTTGATGAGCGAGGATTTGCCCACGTTGGAGCGTCCGGCGAGCGCGATCTGCGGCTCGTCGAACTCCTCAATCTGGTCGCTTTCATACGCGGTTTTGACTAATTCGATATAACGGTTCATAACGTCCTTGTTGTTTCGGCTGCGATGCGGGTGCTATGTCGCTTTTTCGCAGTCCGGAGTCAAGACCGCATCAGGAGAGGCTCATCCATGGCGAAAAAGAAGATTCTGGTTCTCAACGGCCCCAACCTCGGCCACATAGGAAAACGTCAGCCCGAAGTCTATGGTTCCGAAACCATGGAAGATCTCGGGAAGATCCTTGACGGCCTGATGGGGGAGAAGGCATCCGAAATCGAACTGGAATACTACCAGTCCAACTCGGAAGGCGCACTTATTGATCGTCTGGAAAAGGCGCGCGAGGATAAAGTTTCCGGCGTTGCCTTCAATGCCGGGGCGTATACGCACACAAGCCTTGCCATTGCGGACTGCCTTGCATGGATTGGCGTGCCGTGCGTGGAAGTGCACATCAGCAACATCTGGGCGCGTACCGATCAGCCGCTTCGACAGCAGAGCCTCATGGGGGCCAGCTGTATCGGAGTGATTGCCGGATTCGGCATTATGAGCTATGCCATGGCGGTTCAGGCGCTCCTTGACCATATTTCCAGTCAGGAAGAATAATCGCATCAACATTCCCGGAGGGGAACAAACGTACATCCGGAGAGCGTATGTACTCCACTACCGACTTCAAGAACGGTCTCAAGATCGAGCTGGACGGCAAACCTTACGAAATCATTCAGCATCAGCACCACAAACCCGGCAAGGGCGGTGCGGTGATGCGCACGAAACTGCGTCAGCTCATGACCGGTCAGATCCTTGAAAAGACCTTCCGTTCCGGCGAAAAGGTCAAAAAGCCGGATATGTCTCATCAGGACATGCAGTTCATCTACAAGGACGGCGACGACTTCGTTTTCATGAACCTTGAAGACTACGATCAGTTGCAGGTCCCGGCCGATGCCGTGGGCGACAAGGGCGGATTCATCAAGGAAGGCGATACCATCAAGGTGCTGTTGTACAACGGACAGCTCATCGGCGTCGATCTGCCTGCCTCCGTGGTTCTTGAAGTAGCCGAGACCGACCCGGGCGTGCAGGGTGACCGTGTTTCCGGCGCCACCAAGCCCGCAGTGCTGGAAACCGGCAAGACCGTTCAGGTTCCGCTTTTCATCAACCCCGGCGACAAGGTCAAGATCGATACCCGCAGTAACGATTATCTCGGCCGCGAATAGCCGCCGGGCTTGCGATCATGCGTGATGATCGGCTAAAAGGGCCGTGGAACGTCTTTGTTCCGCGGCCCATCTCATTGAAGAGGAATTCCTTGCATGGCGAAAGCGAAAGCTACCAAAGCGAATAAGCCGGAGGGCAAAGGCCACGGCCGTGAAATGCGCGGGCTGTTCCTTCTGGCCTTTGCCGCGTTTCTCGCGGTCGCTCTGTGGAGCTTCGATCCGTCGGATCCGAGCTTCAACCAGGCCGTCACGCCGCATGGCGTATCAAATATGGCGGGCATCGCCGGAGCTTATGCGGCCGGTCTTCTTGTGGACATCTTCGGTGCCGGGGCATGGTTCTGGCCGCTTCTGACGCTGTATGCCGGACTGTCCCGTTTCATCCGCCGCATACGGATTCGTCCGGTACAGTGGCTGGGTGTGGTCGGCCTGTATGTTTCCTACCTCGGATGGGCATGTCATCCCTGGCTGTTCGACGTGCCCGAGAACGCATACGGCTTCATCGGTGCGGGGTATATCGGTCGAGAGATCATCACCGGCTTCGTCCTTCAGTGGCTCAGTCCTGCGGGAAGCCTCATCTGCTGGTTGTTCCTTTCTCTCGTCTCGCTTCAGCTGGTCATTGGATTCAGCTGGAAAAAACTTTTCCTCATCCTCGCAGCGGGCCTTGCCGGAGTGATCGAGACCATGCGCGAGCGTGCGGCCATCCAGCGTGAACGCCTTCAGGCAAAGAAACTTGCACGGCAACAGGCCAAGGCCGAAGCCGAAGCCGCCCGTGAGGCCGAGGCGGAGACTGCGGACGATGAAGACGATCTTCCGCCGTTTCTGCCCGACCCGCTTGAAGAGCCGGCCGAGCCCAAGCCTGTGAAGAAGCCTGCGCCCGAAAAGAAAAAAAAGGCCGCTCCCGCTCCTGCGCCCAAGCCCAAGCCGCGCAAGGACGCAGGGGGCGACGAACTGCCCAGCACGGACCTGCTGACGCCGCCGAGCGATACTCGTGTCAGGGTGGACCGTTCCACGCTCGACGCGCTTGCCGAGCGCCTCATGGCCTGTCTTGCCGATTTTAATGTGCAGGGTGAAGTGCAGCAGGTGGTCCCCGGTCCCGTGGTGACCATGTTTGAGTTCAAGCCTGCTCCCGGCATCAAGGTCAGCAAAATCGAAAACCTGACCGATGACATCGCCCTTGCGCTCAAGGCCATGTCCGTGCGTATTGAGGCGCCGATCCCGGGCAAGGATACCGTGGGTATCGAGATTCCCAACGACAATCGGGAAACCGTCTACCTGCGCGAGATTTTCGAGGCTCCCGAGTTTGAGAAGAGCAACTCTCTTCTGACGCTGGCGCTGGGGAAGGACATCCACGGCGAAGTGAAGGTCGCGGACCTGGCCAAAATGCCGCATCTTCTCGTGGCCGGTGCCACCGGTGCGGGCAAGAGCGTGGGAATCAACAGTTTTCTGCTGAGCCTTCTGTACAAGGCCGGCCCGGATCAGGTGAAGCTGCTTCTGGTGGACCCCAAGCGCATCGAACTGGCTCCCTATGCCAAGCTGCCCCATCTGGTGCACCCCGTGGTGACAGAGATGAATCTGGCCAAAAGCGCGTTGGAGTGGGCGGTTCACGAAATGGATTGCCGCTACGAGAGCATGGCGCGCATGGGCTCCCGCAACATCGAGGGATACAATGCGAAACTCGCGGCGCTTGGTGATGACAAACCGGAAGGCACCGAAGCGCTTAAGCCCATGCCGTACCTCGTCATCATCATCGACGAGCTTGCCGACCTGATGATGACCGCCGCCAAGGACGTCGAGCAGTCCATCGTCCGGCTGGCACAGCTGGCCCGCGCGGCAGGAATCCATATGGTGCTGGCGACCCAGCGGCCGAGCGTGGACGTTGTCACCGGCCTCATCAAAGCCAACTTCCCCACGCGCATCTCCTTTTCGGTCACCTCCAAGTTCGACTCTCGCACCATCCTCGACAGCGTGGGTGCGGAAAAGCTCCTTGGCAGGGGCGACATGCTCTTCAAGCCCTCCGGCGCAAAGCTCAAGCGCATGCACGGAGCGTTCGTGGACGAGACGGAAATTGCGCACGTGGTGGATTTCTGGGAGCGTCGGGAATCGCAGGAGTTCGAGCTGGACTTTAACGAATGGGGCAAGGACTCCGGCAATGGCGGCTCCTTCGACGGCGCCGATTCCGGTGATCAGATTTACGACGAGGCGGTACAGTTCGTGCTGGAACAGGGCAAGGCCTCCATCTCCCTGCTGCAGCGCAGGTTCCGCATCGGCTTCAATCGTGCGGCGCGTTACATTGAACAGATGGAAATGGACGGACTGCTCGGACCGCAGGAAGGCAGCAGGCCCCGAAAAGTCATCAAGCCGGAATAACGGGAGAAGATATGATCACGATACGACCGAGATTTGCCGTGGTGCTCTTGGCCGCAGTGCTGGCCATCAGCGTTGCTACGCCGGGAATGGCGCAGGACAGCCGGAACATCACCGACCGTATCCAGAAGCGCTACGATACGCTGGAAACCTTTCAGGGACGCTTCGAGCAGGTGCTCACCAACGCGGCGACCCGCCAGTCCGAGAAGCGGACCGGGTACATCTGGTATCGTCAGCCGTCGCTGGTTCGCTGGGTTACCATGGAGCCTGAAAAGGAAGTGTTGGTGATCGGCAGGGATGTGGCCTGGGATTACTTCGGGGAAGACCTGACCGCCTTCAAGTACAGCGTGGAAGGACTGCTCGACTCCAAGACCATCCTTCGCTTCATCTCCGGCAAGGCCAACCTTCAGGAAGACTTTCTCGTGAAGACCCAGTGGGTTGGTGAAGAAGAGGTCCGCAAGGAATGGGGCGATGAACTGACCATCCTCCAACTGACCCCCAAGGAGCCCGAGCCGGGGATGGTTCAGGCCTATATCGGTGTCGAGCCGGAAACCACGCTGTTGCGCCGCATCCTGATTGTGGATTTCATGGGCAACGCCAACGACGTGTCCCTTCTTGACGTGGAAGTGGACCGGGAGATTCCTGAATCCAAATTCGCGTTCACGCCGCCCGAGAACGTGGTGGTCGAGGACAACACCGCGGGATACTAGGCATCCCGCATCAGCTATTGAGTCCAACGGCGGCGCGGAGCTCCTTGAGTTCTGCGCCGTCGATATATTTCCACTTGCCGACGGGGAGCCTGCCGATTTCCAGCGGGCCCTGACGCACTCTTTTCAGCCGCAGGATCGTCAGGTCCAGATCGCGGCACATCCTGCGAATCTGACGGTTTATGCCTTGATGCAGCGTCATGATCATCATCTGTTTGCCGTCTTTGGGCGGCTTGACGCTGATCTTGACGGGCGCAAGCTTCTCGCCTTCCTCCAGCGTCATGCCGGATTCCATGGTCTTGATGGCATCGCCCGGTATCAGACCGCGCACCGTTACCGCATAGTCCTTCGGCAGGTGGTAGCGAGGGTGCGTGAGGCGGTGGCAGAGGTCGCCGTCGGTTGTCAGTAGAAGCAGTCCTTCGGAGAAGAAGTCCAGACGGCCAACCGGGAACGGGCGCTTCGCCTTGATGTCATTTGGAAGCAGATCCATCACAGTCTTGCGGCCCTGAGGGTCGCTGGCGGTCGTCACCACGCGGGTGGGCTTGTTGAGCATGATGGTTACGTTGCTTTCGGGTGGTGTGCCTACCGGCTTGCCGTCCACGAGCACTTTATCACTGCCCGGGGTGACCTTGACGCCCGGAGACTCTGCCACTTCGCCGTTGACGCTCACCCGACCGGAAAAAACCAGATCGTCCGCGCCGCGTCGGGAGGCGATGCCGTTCATTGCAAGATATTTATTCAGCCTGATGGGATCGTTGGATTCGCTCATGCGCGCAAGGTGCACCGGAACCGCGGGAAGGGCAAGCTTTAATGAGAAGAGGCGTTCCGAATCGCTTCGAAACGCCTCGCGGGGATGGCTGACGGGAAAAATGCATCAGGGTCTGATGACCTTCGTGGCGACCTGAAGACTGGTGACCACGTCGAGCATATTCGTGGTCTCTCCTGCCTTTTTCTTTTCCATAAGGCCAAAGTGTTCAAGGCAGGTGCCGCACACGAGCACGGTCACGCCGCCTGCTTCAAGGGCCTGAATCTTTTCAAGGCACGGATTGCCGTCGCAGGCAAGCTTGACGCCGCCGTTGACCATGACGATCCGCCACAGTTCGTCTCCCAATTCGGGAAGGGTGGCCAGAAAATTCATCATCAGCTTGGAGCCAAGTTCGTCATCACCGGAGCCTATGGTTTCCGTGCCGACAAAGACGGTTATCTTCTGGGCGGCGGGTTCCGCTGCACGGGCGATCGCTTCATCCGTCATGGTTTCGCATTCCGTGCAGGATTCACCCTCGCGGTAGCCTTTGAGCGTGAACAGGCCGTCATTTTTCGTGGTGTCCACCGAATAGCCTTTGGTGGACAGAAAGCGGGTCACGTTTTCCCGAGCAGCGCTGTTGTCCACGACGATGCTCAGGCTTGAAGGGGACTCCGCTTCAATGATGCGTTTGCATTCCAGTACCGGCTGGGGGCATGGCAGCCCTTGGCATTCAACTATGATGTCGGACATTGTTTTCTCCTTGATTGCCCAATGAATCACAGTGCTTGAAAGCGGTCAAATCGATTCAGGGCATCTTGAGTGGCGAAACTTATAGATATTGTCTATGAGAGTCCGTCCTTGCCTTTTGCCGGAGCGTAAGGATACAAGGACCGCATGAGGCTTATACATGAAGATTTCCTTTGATCCCACAAGGCTGGCACCGGCCATACATTGTCTGCATCGGCTGTGGTTCTCCACCATGCGTTATGAAAACAGTGAGCGTCTTGAAGTGCTTGATGATTTGTGGCGTGCTGGTAAGCCCGTTGTGTTGGCATTCTGGCATGAGGAAATATTTTCGACGCTTGGATGTAATTATCTGACCGAGGCCCAATATGTGGCCTGCATCAGCCAGAGCAAGGACGGGGAAGTTCTTTCACGCGTGGTGGAACGGATGGGCTTCAAGACGGCCCGTGGATCCAGCACACGAGGTGGCGTACGCGCTCTGTTGCAGGCCAAACGGGTAATGGAGCGCGAAAACAGAGTCGCGGTGTTCACCGTGGACGGTCCTCGCGGCCCTAGACGCCAGTCCAAGGAAGGGCCCATCTTTCTTGCCCACAGGGCCGGTGCCGCCATTGTTCCCATTCGGGTGCATTGTTCCGGAAAGTATGTCTTCAGCAAGTCATGGGATCAGTTCCAGATTCCCTATCCGTTTACCCGCTGCCGGATTTCCATGGGAGATCCGTACACCATTGACGTTCCCAAGCTTGATGCGGATGCGATGCACAGCGAGAGGCAAAGGCTCGACCGCACTCTGGAAGCCCTGTAGATTTCGTGGCAATACGTCTTTTAAGGCACCCGTTGTACGGGTGCTTTTTTTGTATCCAGAAGTCTTGAACAAATTCCGCTTGGCCCCTTGGCAAATCTCTCATTCCGTGTAGAATCCGAACTAACGTCCCGACTGTGTTTTCGGGGTTGTTTCGTAAACAATATGCTGAAAATAAAGGAGAATGAAAATGCTCGTCAAACGCATGGAAGACGCCATCAACGATCAGATGAACTTTGAAATCTACTCGGCCCACATCTATCTTTCCATGGTTTCATATTTCGAGTCTCAGGGACTGCCCGGATTCGCCAACTGGATGCGCGCCCAGTATCAGGAGGAGATCTTCCACGCCATGAAGATGTTCGATTACCTGAACGAAGCAGGCGGCAGGGCGGTCATTTCCGCTCTCGACGCACCGACCACTGAATGGGAATCCCCTCTGGCGGCCTTCGAGAACGCCCTTGAGCATGAGCAGCTGGTCACCAGCCGCATCAACAACCTCATGGATATCGCACGCGAAGAGAGCGACCACGCCACCTCAATTTTCCTGCAGTGGTTCATTTCCGAGCAGGTGGAGGAAGAGGCCAGCGTGGGCGACATCGTGAACAAGCTCCGTCTGGTGGGTGACGGCGGCGCTCTGTTCATGCTGGATCGCGATCTCTCCACCCGCGTGTTCACCGCTCCCAAGGAGGAGTAACTACACCAAAGAGGGGGGAGGAATCATGAGCGATACGCCATACGACAGACTGTGCACCGCGGTGGAATACGCAGAAAAGAGCGTTGAATTCTACCGTGACGAGCTGGACAGCTGCCCGGACGGGCTGGGCAGGGAAGTCTTTGAAACGCTTATGGAGCGCTCCGAGGACAACCTCGATTTCGTCAGCGCCGTTCAGGACTCGGTGGGCGAAGGGACTCCGTGGGATGCCGCGTGTAGCCTTCCGGCTGAACTGGAGGAAAGTCTCAAGGAGACCTTCGTTTCCCTTGCCGCAAAATATGAGGGCGACGCCTGCACCACGGAGAGCGGCACGGCCGAGCTTGGACTCGAAATGGAAAAGAGCGTGCTCGATTTCTATTCGGAGTGGGAAGACGAAGCCGATGACGATGTCGAGCGCCAGTTCGCAAAATACATGGCGGGCGTGCAGCGCGACAGCGTGAACATGCTGTCCGACCTCGTCTATTACTATGAAGATCCCGAGGGCTGGTCCATGTCGGGCAGCCTTGACGGGGCATGACCTCAAAAGGAGAGCGGATGTCGGCAACGAGCATCAACATACTTATCGGCGGTGAGGCCGGACAGGGGTTGGTCACGATTGGCCAGCTCATGGCCAAGGCTCTCGTGCGCGGCGGGTACCATGTTCTCGTGAATCAGGACTACATGTCCCGGGTTCGCGGCGGGCACAACTTCTTTGCCATAAGAACCGGTCCGGAACCCATTCACTGCGCTACGGAGGATGTGGATATTCTCGTGGCCATGAATGAGGAAACCATTGAGAAGCACCGGAAGCAGCTTACCGAGCGAAGCATTATCGTGGCCGGTGAATCCATGGATACGAGCGACCTGAAAAATGTGCTCAAAGTGCCCTTCAAGGAACTTGCCTCCAAGGAATTGTTCCACAATGTGGTGGCGCTTGGAGTGCTCGGTTCCGCCATCTGCTCCGACATTTCCATACTGGAAAACCTCCTGAGCCAGACCTTTGCCAAGAAAGGACAGGAGATCGTAGACGCGAACCTGGACGTGCTGCGCAAGTCCTACGACTGGGTGAAAGAACAGGACTACGACTTTGCCTGCATTCCGCCCGCTTCGGATGACGGCGTGGAACGGGTCATGATGAACGGCAACGAGGCCATCGCCATGGGTGCGCTGGCCGCCGGTGCCAACTTTCTTTCGTTCTATCCCATGACGCCATCGACGTCTGTGGCGCTCACGCTCATCGGCAAAGGCGCACCGCTCGGACTCAGGGCCGAGCAGATGGAGGACGAGATCGCCGCCGTCAATATGGCGCTCGGTGCTTCATGGGCGGGCGCAAGGCCTGTGGTCACCACTTCTGGCGGCGGCTTTGCGCTTATGGTGGAAGGAATCAGCCTTGCCGGCATCACGGAAACACCGTTGGTGATGATCCTCGTGCAGCGTCCGGGGCCCGCCACCGGGTTGCCCACCCGGACCGAACAGGGCGACTTGAATCTGGCCCTCTATGCCGGACACGGCGAGTTTCCGAGAGCTATCTTTGCGCCCGGAAGCGCGGACGACTGCTTTGAGTTGACCCACCGCGCCTTCGATCTCACCGAACGGTATCAGACACCCATGTTCGTGCTTTCGGACCAGTATCTGGCCGATGCATACACCGCCATTGAACCGTTCGACCTCAACGGCCTGCCAGAAGTTGCCGGACCGGTTCTTGAGCCGGAGAACGCCAAGGAATACAAGCGGTATGCCCTTGGTGAATCCTGCGTTTCCCCTCGCGCCATCCCCGGCTTTTCCGAAGCGCTTGTGAAGGTGGACTCCGATGAGCATGACGAGCACGGGCACATCGTGGAGGACGCGGAAAACCGCGTGGCCCAGAACAGCAAGCGGCTTTGCAAAGGCTGCGAACTCTGGGAGGAGACGATCCCGCCGTCCTATTATGGCGAGGATGAGCCCGACATGCTCTTCGTCTGCTGGGGCAGCAGCGTCGGCCCCTGCCTTGAAGCCATGGAGGCGTTCGATGGCAAGGCGGCCGTGCTGCACTTCCGGCAGGTGTTCCCGCTCAAGGAGGACCAGTTCATGCCATACCTTGAAAAGGCAGGCACCGTGGTCAGCGTGGAAGGCAATGCAACCGGACAGTTTGCCCGGCTGTTGAGGCAGGAGACCGGCTTTGAAATATCGAGCTTTATTCTTCGCTTCGATGGCAGGCCGCTTACTTCCCGATACATTCTGGCCGGACTCGAAAGCATCCGATAGGCACGGAGGACGATTATGACGACAGCAGACGATTACGGAAAGTTCGAAACCGCCTGGTGCCCGGGATGCGGCAATGCCGGAATACTCAAGAGCCTCAAGAAGGCTCTTGCGGAAATGGATATCCCCCCGCATAAGCTCGGCATGGTCTCCGGCATCGGGCAGGCAGCCAAGACCCCACAGTACATGAATTGCAATATGTTCAATGGATTGCACGGCAGATCACTCCCGGCAGGACAGGGCGCCAAGCTCGCCAACCCTGAACTGACGGTCATCGTGGAATCCGGCGACGGTTGCAGCTACGGTGAAGGCGGAAACCACTTTCTGGCAGCCGTGCGACGTAACGTGGATATCACGCTGCTGGCGCACGACAACCAGATCTACGGTCTCACCAAGGGCCAGGCCAGCCCCACCACGGCCCATGGACAGAAGACCAAGGCGCAGCCGTTCGGGGCTCCCAGTGATCCCTTCAATCCGGTAATGGTGGCCACGGCCATGCAGGCTGGATTTGTGGCGCGCGCTTTTTCCGGTGATATGGAGCACCTCACGGAGATGATCAAACTGGCGGTCCAGCATAAGGGATTCTCCATGGTGGACATTCTTCAGCCATGCGTCTCATTTAACAAGGTCAATACATTCAAGTGGTACAAGGATCGTTGCTACCGTCTTGAGGACCATGATCCAACCGATTGGGCGGCGGCCATGGAGAAGGCCTCGGAGTTCGGCGACAGCATTCCCATCGGGGTGATCTGGAAGAGCGACAAGCCGGTTTTCGGCGAAGACAACCCGGCAATGGACGGGGAACCTCTTGCCACCAGAAAATACGACAAGGCTGATCTCGAAAAGATCATCCAATCATTCGCATGATCATTCAGGGGCTTCGGCCCCTGTTTTTTTGGGGAGGATAATTATGAAAAATGTCGCATTATTTGCCTTTAACGGTGAACTCATGTGCTTTGTCCACGTCCTGCTCAACGGGTTGGACATGAAGGAAAAAGGCTGGAATGCCGGGATCGTTTTCGAGGGTGCATCCGTGCAGTTGGTGGAGCAGCTCTCGGCGAGCAGCAATCCTTTCCACGAGCTTTACGTCTCGGCAAAATCCGAAGGGATCATCCTCGGGGCCTGCAAGGCCTGCTCGGCAAAGCTTGGAGCGCTCAAGGCAGTAGAGGCGGAAGGGCTGCCTCTTCTGGACGACATGAAAGGACATCCATCCATGCAGGCTTACATGGAGAAGGGATACGAGATAATTACCTTTTAACTTGAAAATCTCACGTAAAAAAACAAGGCGGCCTTACTGGTCGCCTTGTTTAATGCTCTGGAATGAATCAGGATTTTAGGTAGGCAGAGAAAGGGCTTTTGATTTCTTCAAGTGTTTCTTCAATAACCATCGGGACCGTCTTTGCGAAGAAATCAAGCAGGATGACGGCGTTGACGCTTGAATCCGAACGGGAAGCAAGCCGCAGTCTGCGGGCGAGGGAAATGTTGACCATCTCCATGTCTCTGTAGATGCGGGACAGACCGCTCATGTCCTCGTCATAGCTCAGGCCGCCTTGTTGGCGAAAATACTGGGCGAGCATGTACATGGAGGTTGAGCGATAGATGGTTTCTTCTTCGGTGGAGAAGGGCAGGTGGAATTTCGCCATTGGCCGGAACCACGTCGTGTGCGGGCAGCCGCATGTGGGGATGACGAGGCCGAGAAGCGAGCTGAGGCCGCGTTGGACCGTCGTGTCAGCCGAAATGGTTCGTTCCGGGGTCGTGACTGTGACGTCCGCACGGTCATGGGATACCACGTCGTGGAATCGTTCGATAATATCGATGATTCGCAGGGCAAGCGGGCAGTATTCCTCGTCGAGATTGCATTTCGGACATTGTTCCGTACTCATGGATGCCCAGTCCGGCGGATCGGCCGGAATGGGGCCCATGTATTCGACTGTTTGCGGGTCGAATTTCAAATCGAAATGCTCGGTCCGCATGGAGTTCAGTTTGAAGGAATACTGAATGCGCATGATAGGAATGTAGCCCGATTGGCGGACCAAAACAAGACGACAGGTCTGCGCATATGTTGATTATAATGAAAATGCCCCGGTCTTGCCGGGGCATTTTTATGAATCTAGCGGGTAAGCTTGCGGAATTTGATGCGATGAGGGCGCGTAGCCTCGTCGCCAAGGCGTTTTTTGCGGTCGGCCTCGTATTCCGTGTAGTTACCTTCGAAAAACTCCACTTTGGAGTCGCCTTCGAACGCCATGATGTGGGTGGCGATACGGTCGAGGAACCAGCGATCGTGGCTGATGACCAGCACGCAGCCGGCAAAGTTCTCGATCCCTTCTTCAAGGGCGCGCATGGTGTTCACGTCGAGGTCGTTGGTCGGTTCGTCGAGCATGATCACGTTGGCACCGGACTTGAGCATGGTGGCCAGGTGCAGGCGGTTGCGTTCACCGCCGGAGAGTACGCCGACCTTCTTCTGCTGGTCGCCCCCGAGGAAATTGAAGCGTCCGCAGTAGGCGCGGGCGTTCACTTCGCGTCCGCCGAGCAGGATGGTGTCGCGACCGCCGCTGAGGGTCTCGTACACCGTTTTGTCGGGATCAAGGGATGCACGGTCCTGATCCACGTATGCCAGATCCACCGTTTCCCCCACGTTGAGGGTCCCGGAGTCAGGCTGTTCCTGTCCGGCGATCATCTTGAAAAGAGTGGACTTACCCGCGCCGTTGGGGCCGATGATGCCCACGATGGCGTTGGGGGGGATGATGAAGCTCATGTCCTCCACCAGCAGCCGGTCGCCCATGGCCTTGGAAACACTGTCCGCCTCGACGACCTTCTTGCCCAGGCGGTTCCCCGGCGGAATGTAGATCTCCAGCTCTTTGCCCCTGTCCACGGACTCATGGGAAAGCATGGACTCGTATGCGTTCAGGCGCGCCTTGGATTTCTTCTGGCGGCCCTTGGGGGACATGCGCGCCCATTCCAGTTCGCGCTGGAGAGTGCGGCGGCGTTCGGATTCCTTTTTCTCTTCCAGTTCAAGGCGCTTTTCCTTCTGTTCGAGCCAGGAGGAGTAGTTGCCTTTCCAGGGGATGCCGCGGCCGCGGTCGAGTTCGAGAATCCAACCGGCCACGTTGTCGAGGAAGTAGCGGTCGTGAGTGACGGCGATGACGGTTCCGGGGAAGGTGCTGAGATATTTTTCCAGCCAGCCCACGGATTCTGCGTCGAGGTGGTTGGTCGGTTCGTCAAGCAGCAGGATGTCCGGGTTCTGCAAGAGCAGACGCACGAGGGCCACGCGACGTTTTTCACCGCCGGAAATGTTCGGGACCGGGGTGTCGCCGGGCGGGCAGCGCAGAGCGTCCATGGCCATTTCAAGCTTGGAGTCGATGTCCCAGGCTCCCTTGCTGTCCATGAGTTCCTGAACCTCGGACTGGCGCTGGATCAGCGCGTCCATTTCGTCGGCCTCCATGGGCTCGGCGAATTTGGCATTGATCTCGTTGAATTCGTTGACGAGATCAAGCACTTCCTTGGCGGCTTCTTCGACGACCTCGCGCACGGTGCGGGTTTCATTTTGAAGCGGTTCCTGCTCAAGGTAGCCGAGGGTGTAGCCCGGAGAAACGTGGGTTTCGCCTTCGAAATCCTGATCCTCGCCAGCGAGGATACGCAGCAGAGAACTCTTACCGGAGCCGTTCAGGCCCAGCACGCCGATCTTGGCACCGTAGAAGTAGGACAGGGAGATGTCCTTGAGCACTTCCTTGGTGTTGTGCCGCTTGGACACCTTGTACATGGAATAGATGATCTTTTCAGAATCACTCATTATCAGAATACCTCTCGGTTGGTTTCTTCATCGGGTTGCCGACTGTTTTGCAGACCAGAAGGGTTTTGTCCAGCCAAACCGGACCGCGTCTGCCGGGTATAAAAAAGGAGGACGCCCGCATGAGGCGTCCTCCTTGAGGATGCGTTCGGGGCGGCTAGTCCAGTTTCTTTCTGGCGGTGCCTTCGGTGTAGAAGGGCAGGGAACCGCGCTTGGCTTCCAGTTCCACACGTGCAGTCTTGACAACGTATTCGTCGTGTTCGGCTTCGTCGGCCTTGACGTAGGCGAGCGCGATGCTGTGGCCGAGACTCGGGCCGAAGGAGCCGCTGGTGACCACGCCGACCTCTTCGCCCGAGGGCAGGCAGACCTTGTCGTGGTGTCGTGCCGTGCGGCGGCCTTCGATGGTCAGCGGAATCAGCTTTTCACGGACAGTGCCGAGCCCGGATTTGCCGATGTAGTCGGATTCCTTTTTCAGGAAGAAGCCGGCTCCGGATTCTTCGGGTGTGTGCTCGGTATCAAGGTCCTGCCCGTAAAGCGGCAGGCCGACTTCGAGACGAAGGGTGTCGCGCGCGCCGAGCCCGACGGGCATGACCCGTTCGTCCGAAATCAGCTTCTTCCAGAGTTTTTCGGCCTTGTCTGCGGGAAGGTAGAGCTCGTAGCCGAGTTCGCCGGTATAGCCGGTACGGCTGACGATCATGGGATCATCGTCCCATTCTATCTGTTCGAAGTTGAAATACTTGAGGTGGTTCCAGCTGCCGCCGAGCGCGCCTTCCAGCACTTCAAGGCTCTGCGGGCCCTGCACGTCGATTTTCGCCATGGTTTCGGAGATGTCGCAGAGATCAAGCCCATCGGGAAGATGCGATGCGATCCACTCGTAGTCGCTGGCGCGGCAGGCACCGTTGACCACCAACATGTATACGTCCTCGGCTTGGCAATAGATGATGAGGTCGTCAAGGATGCCGCCCTTTTCGTTGAGCATGAACCCGTAGCGGCACTTGCCCGGTGCAAGGGTGTTCAGGTCGTGAGTGACGATCTTGTTGAGAGCATCCTTGGCGCCGTCGCCGGAAAGACGGAATTCGCCCATGTGGCTTATGTCGAAAATGCCGCACTTCTCGCGGGTGTGCTTGTGCTCGGCCATGATGCCCTTGTATTGCACGGGCATGTCGAACCCGGCAAAGGGAGCCATTTTCGCACCGTTCTCGCGGTGCCAGCCGGAGAGTGGGGTCAGCAAGAGTTCTTCCACGATATCCTCCTTGAAGGGTGGGGCTTAGTAGTATCCGAAAGGTGGAACCTCGGGAGCGGAGGTTCTGGATTTCCGAATGGATCGGAATTCATCTATGAGAGCCACGAGGCGGCCGTAATTCTTTTTTATCTTCTGGCCGTACTCAGAAAGCTCTTCGTCCTTTTTCTCAATGTAGTTTCGCCGCAGGTACCCGTTGTTGATCATGTCATCGCCGATGACCAGCACCTTTGAAACCAGATTGTCGAAGTAATTGACTATCTCGTATTTCAAGTCGTTCAGGATCTCGGTGGAGAGCTGAAGCATCTCAAGGTAATTGATCGTCCGACCCATGTACTTCCTGTTGCGGATGTCTTCAAGGCGGCGCACCTTGCGGGCCTGTTGGATCTGGCTGTATTTGGCCCAGACGTCCTGATAGAGTGAGTTGAGTTCATTGAATATTTCGTAGTTATCCGGAGCAAGCAGGTATCCGTCGAGGACGCGAACGACCTTGGAGTAGAATTCATCAGAATAATCAACGATGCGGTGCAGGTGCTTGGAAAGCCATGAGTAGAGAAATTTGAGCCGCTTTTCGTGGGTGTCCGTGTCCTTGACCATTTCGCGACGATAGGTGGCGCTGCCCCTGTATTCGCCGCGTACGATGTCGTTGAGACGCAGGATCATGTTCTGGGCGTCCTGAATGATGTTCAGGTGGTCCAGCACGCGCCCGGTTTCAGGGTGTATGACTTCCTGACGCAGGACGGACAGCGCGCGGTCTTCACGAACGTTCTTGGGACTGTAGCGGTGCTGTTGGTAGACGACCTTCAGGATGACCACCCGCTTTTTCGGATCGACAAAAAAGCCCTGATCCTTGAGCAGTGCTATGGTTTCCTTCTGGTTGGAACTCACCTGAACCAGTGCGATCTTGTCCACCCGCGGAAAAGTCTGGCGTTTGCCGGATTGATCAACTGCGGAGGAAAGCGTGGTGATCGTTCGGTCGCTCTGGCCGAGCACGCGGACAAAGAAATGTTCGCCGAGCCGGTGAAGTCGCCGAGCAAACAGGGATGCCGAGGTTCTGCGTTCCGAAACGATGGGGAACCCATGCAGTTCCATGAGGAACTGATACACGAACAGTCGGTTGCATTCGTACATCAGGTTGTCGCCCGGCTTGAATTTGCCGATATTCAGCCCGAACTGCTTGAGTTCGCTGTCCAGATTGGAGGGCAGCGAGGCATAGATTCCCGAGAGGGAATAATATCCGGCCGCGTCGCGCGAGATGACGTGCGCGCGTTCAAGTTCAAGCAGGAACGGAAGCATCCGGGCATAGTGGTCCATCCCGCAGATGTCGTCCCCTTCAAATTCCGAAAGGAAATCCTGATGGTTGCGCTTGGGAAGGCGACTCTGGAAAGTGCGCTGGTTGGCGGAATAGACATTGTTCTCCAGCAGGCAGGCCTTATCCACCTCCTGGCTGTCCTGCCAGTCGAAAATGGAGTGAAGCGCATCGTATTGAAACAGTTCGCGAAAGGCGTCAAGGGGCCTGTCCAGCACCACGATGCTGAATCCGGGAAGTTCCTTGTATTCGTATAGATCAACCTCAAAGGAGGGGAGCAGTTCGCGAGATTCCACCAGCGGGTAATCCGCGTTTTCGAAATAGGGCTTGATCAGGCAGTATTTGATATGAAGCCAGTCGAGCATCCGACGCAGCTGGCCGAGATCCTCGACAGTGCATGGCTCGTTGCCTGTCTCGTTTTCCGGTCCATAATAACCGGGCGCTTTGGAAAATGCCTTTCGCCACATATCGATTTGCTTGTTTGCCCGTTTTTTGTCAAAAAAGGCGGTGTATTCTGGAAAATTGCATAACCATACCCTTATGAAGGCCAAAACACAATGGCTCGGCTGAAATGCGTGAAAATCGCGTGAGCATTCACGGTTCAAAGTGAGTTGACAATCAGTGCAAACTCGGCATAGTATTCCTTCTGGATTTGCAACTAACTGAAAAAGCAGTAATAATTTCAGGTAGGACCATGAAGAAGAAAGATCAGTGCCCTCGGGTAAAAATAAATGAACAGCACTGTAACTGCTCGTACACTTGTGAAAAGCACGCCCTGTGCTGCGAGTGTCTGCATTACCATCGGCAGCGTAGCGAGCTGCCCGCCTGTTACTTCAGCACTGAAGAGGAGCGGACCTACAATCGTAGTGTCGAGTTCTTCATACAACGCAGGACCGGCAGGTAGACCCCGGTCACAAACCGGATACCAGATCAAGGGCGGCACAAGTCGCCCTTTTTTGTTGGAGGAAGGATGAGCAATTACGCGGAATGGCTCGCAGCGGCCAGATCAATCGTGGAACGGTCCGGAGATATTGTTCGCGGGAACAACCTCAAGCCGCGGAACATACGTCACAAGGGGCGCATCGACCTTGTCACCGATACTGATGTCGCAGTGGAGGAGTTCCTCAAGGAAGAGTTGCTCAAGGCATTTCCCACCTCCCGTTTTCTGGCGGAGGAGAGCGCCGGGGATGCCGGGCTGCAGGATATGACGTGGGTGATCGACCCTGTGGACGGGACCACAAACTTCGCTCACGGGCTCCCGTTCGTGGCTACCTCTGTCGCTTTGTGGCATCAGGGGCAGGTGGTTCTGGGAGTCGTGAACCTGCCGCTCATGAATGAACTGTTTGCCGCTTCCCTGGGTGGCGGTACTACCCTGAATGGCAAGCCTGTCACTGTTTCCAGTGCCGAAATGATTGAGGAATCGCTTTTTGCGACCGGTTTTCCGTACGCAATCGGCGAACATCTTGAAGGAATACTTGAACGTTTGCGGCGCCTTCTCCCGTTGGTCCGCGGTGTTCGAAGGCCCGGTGCGGCTGCGCTTGATCTGGCCTATGTCGCCTGCGGGCGGTATGACGCTTTTTATGAGGAGGCCTTGAACCCGTGGGATACGGCTGCGGGCATGTTGCTCGTGACCGAAGCGGGCGGCAGGGTGAGCCGTGTCGATACCGAGTCTTACAGGCCGGGCGATCCGGACATTCTGGCCACGAACGGTACCATTCACGAAAAGGCGTCGGAGCTGCTGGTTCTCTAAAAGGGGAAGGCGAGGCCCGATTCCCAGAGGGTCACCAGTCCCGGCGTGAGCAACTCCCGGAAATCCTTGATGAGGCAGGTGAGTTCTTCCGAGGTGAAAAAGTACCCGTCCTCCACTTCGTCGCCATTGGGAGCGGGCAACTGCGCGATCTTCGGCGTGGTAAAGATGCTCACGAACTCGTAGCCGGTTTCCGGGCATGAGGGGAACTGCCGGATGAGGTTGAGGCGGTCCACTTCCAGCCGCAGTTCACTTGACAGTATTCGTTGCGCGGCGTCGAGGTTGGATTCCTGTGGCAGCGTATGGCCTCGGGCCGAGACATCCCAGCGGCCCGGGTAGAAGCGCTTTCTGGCGCTGCGTTTCTGCAGGAACAGTTTGTTCTGCTGGTCGTAAACGAGAATCTGAACCGAACGGTGCGGCAGCAACTGGCGATGCACTTCGTCACGCGACAGCAGCGCGATGGGCCGATTGGTGTCGTCCATCACTTCCTGCAGTTCATCCTGGGTGGCGTTATTTTTTGATTTTTCGTGCATCTGAGAGGTCCGAGGGCTTTTGTCGCGCAGTGAAAACGTGTATACACAAGAACACGCCGTTTTTCCAGCATGGAATGGAAGGCGGTTTTACCGGGAACATCATGAAGCAGTTGAGAATTTTTACAGCCGGAGCCGAAGAGGTGTCCGGCATTCTCCGTGTCGAACATGCCTGTTTTGAGTGTCGCTGGGCGCGCAGCCAGTATCTGGCGGGCCTTGAACGAGGGAATCTCCGGCTCGTGGCCGCCTCGAACGACTCGGAGGTGACCGTGGGGTATGTGGCATATTCCTGCATTGCCGGAGAAATGGAAATTCTCAATATTGCCGTCATGCCGGAGTACAGACGCGGAGGCACGGGAAGGCGTCTCCTGCGGGCCGCTCTGGATGATGGTGCCGCGAGTGGAGCAGAAGCCTGCTTTCTTGACGTTCGCACTTCGAACATCCCGGCCATCAGGCTTTACGAGGAATTTGGTTTTGAAATGACCGGCAGAAGGAAGCGCTATTATCCCGATAACCGGGAAGACGCACTTTTGTTCCGTCTGGATATGGGGGGACTCCCCCGGGATAAAGCTGGAGCGTAATAATGCAATACATCGATCAAATGGACATCAAGGGAAAGAAGCTTCTTTTTCGAGTGGATTTCAACGTACCTCTGGACGGCTCGACCATCACGGACGACAACCGGATCCGTGCTGTCGTGCCGACGTTGCGCTATGCCATGGAGCAGGGCGCAGCGGTTATCGTTTGCGCGCACCTTGGAAAGCCCAAGGGGCAGGTCGTGCCGGAACTCACGCTGGCGCCGATTGCCAAACGGCTTGGCGAGCTGCTGGGAACCGACGTGGCCCTTGCTCCCGATTGTGTCGGTCCTGACGTTGAGTCCATGGCGGCCTCGCTTCAGCCCGGACAGGTCATGATGCTCGAAAATCTTCGTTTTCATAAGGAAGAGCAGGGCAAGACAGCCGAGGATCGCGGCGATTTCGGCAAACAGCTTGCTTCACTGGCGGACATTTACGTCAATGACGCTTTTGGCGTGGCCCACCGAGCCAACGCGTCCGTGGTGGACGTTCCCGCTCATGCAAAGGACTGTTGCATCGGATTCCTCATGAAGAAGGAATGGGAGTATCTCGGCACCGCTCTTGCCGATCCGAAGCGCCCGTTCGTGGCGGTTTCCGGAGGCGCGAAGGTGTCGTCCAAGCTGGGCATTCTCTACAATCTGCTTGGAAAGGTCGATCACATCATTATAGGTGGCGCAATGGCCAACACCTTCCTTGCCGCTCAGGGGCATGGTGTTGGTAAGTCCCTTGTGGAGAACGATCTTTTCGACGAAGCTCTCAAGATCATGGAGACCGCGCGTCAGAAAGGCTCTCAAATCCATCTCCCTCAGGATTTCGTTTACGCCGACTCTCCCGATGCGGATAAGGCGAACGGTTCCTGCGGTGCCGACTGTATTCCCGAGGACATGATGGTTCTTGATATCGGCCCGGAAAGCATCGAGACTTTCAAGAAAGTGCTGGATGGAGCCGGGACCGTGGTCTGGAACGGGCCCATGGGGCTGTTTGAAACTCCCGCCTTTGCCGAAGGCTCCATGGAGCTCTGCAAGGCTATGGCGGATATGCCCGAAGCCGTGACCATTGTCGGCGGCGGCGACACGGATGCCGTAGTGCACAAGGCCGGGCTGACCGAACGGTTCAGCTTCATTTCCACCGGCGGCGGCTCGTTTCTCGAATTTCTGGAAGGCAAGGAATTGCCTGCTTTTAAAGCTCTCAAGGAGTGTTTTGCCAAATGAAAAAACTGATGGCAGCCAACTGGAAGATGTACAAGAACAGGGCGGATGCCCTGTCCACGGCACAGGAGCTTCGCAAGCTCGTTTCCGACAAGCTCCCCGAAGACCGCGAAGTGTTGATCTTCCCGCCGTTCACCTCTATTGACCGCGTGGCCGAAGCGTTCTCGGGCGCTCAAGGATTTCATGTGGGCGGACAGGATTATTATCTGCATGAAGAAGGGGCCTATACCGGCGAAATATCTCCGTCCATGCTCAAGGACGCAGGGGCGGGCTGGGGGTTGACCGGTCACTCGGAAAGGCGTCATGTGCTGGGTGAGGATGACGAACTGGTCGGTCAGAAAACAGCCTACGGCCTCCAGCAGGGCCTGAACGTCTGCCTGTGCATCGGTGAGACCATCGAACAGCGCAAGGGCGGCAAGGTGCAGGAAGTCATCGACCGCCAGCTTGCAGCGGGCGTGCGCAATGTGGACCGCGATCTGGACCCCGCTCGCCTTGCCGTGGCCTATGAACCTGTCTGGGCAATCGGCACCGGAGAGGTGGCCGGTTCCGAGGAAATCGAAGAGGCCCATGGGCTGACCCGAAAAAAGCTTTTGGAGCTCTTCGGAGATAAGGCTAATGAAATTAGGATATTGTACGGAGGAAGTGTCAAGCCTGCCAACGTGTCCGGGATTATTTCCCTTGACAATGTGGACGGAGTGTTGGTAGGAGGCGCGAGCTTAGCGAGTGACAGTTTCGCCGAGATTGTGCTCGGGTAGTCACATTTAAGCGAACACGTCGAAAATACAAGGGATCTGATTTTGGAAACGATCGTCATCACGATACATGTACTGGCCTGCGTCTTTCTGATCGCCATGATTCTCCTTCAGTCCGGCCAAGAGGGCATGGGAGTCATCTTCGGCGGCGGTAGCACCACCATGTTCGGCAGCTCCGGAGCGGGCGGCCTTCTTGCTCGTGTCACCGCAGGCCTCGCGGCAGTTTTTTTAATTACTTCCTTGACATACAACGTTCTCACTGGCAACAAGGTCGCCGGCGATGAGTCGATCATGCTGGACGGTGAAAACGTTACCGCTCCTGCACCGGAGCAGCAGAAAGCTCCGGGCGTCAAGTTCCTTGATACCGAAAAGAATCCGGACGCCGAGAACGAATAGTTCAAGCGAATATACGCCGAGGTGGTGGAATTGGTAGACACGCTGTCTTGAGGGGGCAGTGGGAGAAATCCCGTGGGGGTTCGAGTCCCCCCTTCGGCACCACGAATTCAAAAGGGTCGCAACACATGTTGCGACCCTTTTTTCGTTTTATTGCAGTGAGCTGAGCGGGCTGAACAGAAGGCTTGCCAGTAATTGGGGGTCACAAGCATTAAAGTGACGCTTCAACGATTCTTATCTTTAGAGGAAGGGCGCTGCGCTGTCCGGAATACGGAATGTCTTTGTCTTCTTTTGTGCGGGTATTGGGGAATGAGCCGGCAACCTTTGAGATGTGAGATGTATGGTTGCCATGTTCGGGCAGACATTCCGTGAGACAGTTTTCGGTTTGGCAGGAATTTGAAAAAATGCTCAAAAAAGGGTTGACTTTTGGAGCGTTACAGGACAAATACATTCCTCGCTTTCACACATCGCGCCGAGGTGGTGGAATTGGTAGACACGCTGTCTTGAGGGGGCAGTGGGAGAAATCCCGTGGGGGTTCGAGTCCCCCCTTCGGCACCACGAAATCGATAAAGGCTGCAACCAAGGTTGCAGCCTTTTTTCGTTTATGGATGAAACGGCCAGAAGTACGGGATGAAGAGCGAGGCCGATATCCAGACGAACAGTGCCAGCGGTATCCCGAGTCTGAGGAAGTCCGTGAAGCGATACCCTCCGGGCCCGTAGACGATAAGGTTGGTCTTGTAGCCGATGGGCGTAGCATAGCAGGCAGAAGCCCCGAAGGCGATCCCGATGATGAATGGGCGTGGGTCAACGCCGAGTGCGGCGGCTGTCGCCACCCCGACCGGGACGAGCAGGACTGCGGTGGAGTTGTTGCTGAGAAAGTGGGACAGCAGGCTGGTAAGGAAGATGAATGCGCTCAGAATGACTTCCGGCCCTTGCCCGCGGAAAAGCGACAGAAAGGAGTCGGCATAAAGGGTGTCGGCTCCGGTTTTTTGCAGTGCCGCACCAAGGCTGATGGTGCCGATGATAAGCATGAGCACTTTCACGTCGATGGACTGATATGCTTCTCGGATGGTGAGGCAACCGGTCACGACCATGGCGAATGCAGCGGCAAACGCGCCTTCCAGTATGTTGAGCGTGCCGGTGGCCACCAAGGCCACCATAAGGCCGAAAATGCCAAGTGCGGCCGGAGCTCTTCTCCAGTTGATGAGATCAAAGGCAACCTTGTCGTTGAGAGTGATGAAGTCCTCTGTCTTGCGAATCCGGTCGAGGGTCTGTTCATTGGTCCTGACAAGGATGATGTCACCGATGCGCAAGGTCATGTTGCAGGCCGAATCCCATGCGTAATGGTGCCTTCTGCGTTTTATCCCGACAAGCTGTGCGGCTCCCAGTACGGATGTGACCGCTTCGCCGGCTTTTGCTCCCTGAACGTTGGAACCGGCGGGGATCAGCAGTTCCGCCATGGCAGATCCTTTTGGAAGGTCAACTTCCTGCGTCGCCGAACAGACCGGCTGAAGCGCATGGCCTTTTTCCACTATACGCGTCAGGTCGTTGGCAGAAGCCTTGACCAGCACAAGGTCGCCGGGGGCGAGGGTGATGGGGGCCTTGTTGTGGAATATCTTCTGACCGCGATATATCTCATGCAGTTCCATGGCTTCATATTCCGGCGCAAACCCGCTCTCGGGGCTTCGCCCGACAAATGGACTGCCTTCGGGAATCTGGAGTTCGGACAGGTATTGGTTGACCTCTCCGTCTCCAGCACCGTGTGGGCTGTCATGTTCCGGCATCAGGCGGTGCGAGAAAAGGTAGATGATGAGTCCGCCTACGAGTGCGATGGGGACGCCGAGTTTCGAGAGCTCGAACATCCCGATGGGGGCGTTGCCCATACCCGCTGCAACATCGCTGACTAGAATGTTGGTGGAGGTGCCGATGAGTGTGCAGGTCCCTGCCAGTATCGAAATGTATGAAAGCGGAATGAGGAACTTGGATGGGGCAAAGCCGTAGCGGACGCAGACGGTCATGATGATGGAGATGAACAGCACCACGACCGGAGCGTTGTTCAGGAAAGCTGAGAGCGTGCCTACAAGGATGAGGCTCAGAAGCATCAGCCGTGAGGCGTTGCCTTGCGTGTAGTGAACCGCCAGCCGGGTGATCATGTTCAGCGACCCTGTCCTGACGAGGCCCTTGCTGACCACGAAGAGCGCCCCGACCGCAAGCGGCGCGGGATTGGCAAACCCCGCAACCGCTTCTTTGGGCGTAAGCAGCCCGGAAACCATCAGCACCGCGATGATGCCCAGCCCCGTTACGTCCACCGGCAGTCTTTCCGTGACCAACAAAATCACGGAGGCCGCCAGAATGACTGTAACGAGAATGATTTCCGGTGTCATATCAGCTCCTTATTAGTTTCCTTTCCAGCGTAACTGGTAGAGATCCGTCCGTCTGCTTTCCGCGTTCCGGACGCTTCCCTTGGCTCTCAGGCTCTTGATCAGGTCCATGTCCAGATCGGTGATCAGCACGGTCTCGTTTCCCGGTGTGGCTTCGGCCGCGATGCCGTTTCTGGGGAACGAGAAGTCCGACGGCGTGAAGACCGCGGACTGCGAATACTGGATTCCCATGGTCTCAACTTTAGGAATGTTGCCGACGCTGCCAGAGATGGCGACATAGCATTCGTTCTCGATGGCGCGTGCCTGCGCGCAGGTCCGCACTCGCATGTAGCCGTTGTCGGTGTCCGTCCAGAAGGGGACCAGCAGCAGGCGCATGCCCCGTTCGGTCTGGATGCGGGCCAATTCGGGAAACTCGACATCGTAGCAGATCAGGATGCCGACTCGACCGACATCGGTATCGAAGACCTTGATGGAGCTTCCGCCGCTGAGTGCCCAGCTGGAATCCTCGTCGGGGGTGATGTGCAGTTTGTACTGTGAATCCCATGTTCCGTCGCGGCGGCAAAGATAGCTCACATTGTAGAGCAGGCCGTCCTCGCATATTTCGGGAACGCTTCCGGCGATGATGTTGATGTTATAGGAGATGGCCATATCCAGCATCTCCTGGCGCATGCGTTCGGTGAAACCGGCCAGCGAGCGCATGGCCTGCGCCGGGTGTTCGTCTGAGAACATGTGAATCAGCGGGGCATTGAGCAGTTCGGGAAAGACCACGAGGTCCGACTTGTAGTCGGCCACGGTGTCCACGAAGAACTCGGCCTGTTGCATGAAGTCTTCAAAGTTTTCGAAACGCCTCATCTGCCACTGGACTACGCCGACCCGGGCGACGGATTTGGTGCCGCCGATGAGTTTGGTGGTCTTTTCGTAGCCGATGTTGACCCATTCCGACAGAACCGCGTAGCCGCAGGAGGGCTCGTCTTCATCCCAATAGTGCTTGAGCAGTCGCTTGACCTGAAATCCATTTGCGAGCTGGAAAGAGAGGACCGGGTCGTAGAGTTCCTGGCGCTGCACGCGCTCAATGTATTCCTTGGGGCTCATTTCGGCCTGATGTTTGGAATAACCCGGGATGCGACCGCCAATGATGATGCCCTTGAGGTTCAGTTGCTCGCACAGTTGTTTGCGGGCATCGTACAGGCGGCGACCAAGCCGCATACCGCGATATTCGGGATCCACGAAAATCTCGATTCCATAAAGGAAGTCGCCATCCGGTGAGTGGCGGCGCATCATGCCGTCACCGGCTACGTCGTCATAGGAGTGATTGAGACCCACCACGGCCATGTCCACAATCATGGTCAGCGCGACGGCTACGGGTTTTCCGTTGTCGTCGATGCATATCTGGCCTTCGGGAAATTTATCCAGCATGGCCGCAAACTGTTCGCGGGTCCATGGCTCGGTCATGGTCCGGTATATGCGAAGCTGCATGTCTCGGACGTGTTCATAGTCCTCCATGCGCAGGTAACGCGGGCTGAGCTTGTGGTCGTCGGGAAGCATGTCTTCTCCATTCTGGGGTTTATTCAATTCAAAGCATTTTATCCATTTGCCGCGCCGAATGTCATCCCTTTTGTTTCGGGGTCGCATGTAAAAAGGAACCCCGTCCTGCATCAAGACGGGGTTCCCGGAGTGTGGTCCAGCGAAACTAGAAGGGGTACTGCAGGGCGTCGTCGGAGCTTTTGCCCCCGTCCTTCTTGTCGATGGCGCTCAGCCTTGCCTTTGCAGCCTCACGCTGTTCCTTGCGGTCGGCATTTTTGGCCACGGTCTTGAGCAGCTTTCTGGCGGTGTCGTAGTTGCCACGGCTTTCGTAGATCATCGCGGCCCTGTACATGGCCGTCAGCGACCAGATGCTCTGTTCCGGGTACTGCCACGCAAGTCTGAGGTAATAGTCGAGCGCCTTGCTCTTGTCGCGCATGGCCTGACGGCCTTCACCCAGCCAAAAGAGGATTTCAGCCTGAAACTCGCGGGGGTACGCGTCCTTTTCAGCCCACAGTCCGGCCAGTTGGGTTTCGGCTTCCTGGAATCTGCGCTGCTGTTGGAGCATGAGGGAGACGCGCAGTCTCGTGATGGGTTGGATCGGTTCACCGGTCTTGATCAGTTTGCGGAAGGTCTCCCACGCCTGTTCCTGCTTGCCAGCTTCCAGCTCAAGACGGGTGCGCGCATCAAGGCGTTTGGCACGGAATTCGGTGGAAAGCGACTCGGTATTCATCCGGTTCAGGTAGAAGGCGGCCAGCTGCAGGTCCTTGGCGTCAATGGCGCGGTCCGCAAGGTAGAGCAGAGCGCTTCTGCCGAAGTCGGTCCCGTTGAAGAGGGTGGCCGCACGGCGGGCCAGCGATTCCTGTGGCTCCTTATTCAGTTCCATCTGCCAGGCGGCCAGAACGATCAATCTGTCCAGTGGCCAGTCGCTCTCCGCTGCATCTTCAAGGGAATTCGGGCTAAGCGAAATCCAGAAGGGCGCTTCGCCGTTGGCGGGAGAGCGTTCGGATCCGGCCGCAACAAGCCCCGTGATGACGGGATATTCCGCAGCGGCTCGGGGCGGGTTGTCGGAAACGGTTTTTGCTATGGGGGCATGGAAGGCAAGCATGCCAGCCGCTTTGAGGCTGACCGGAAGCTTTTGTCTGTCAGCGGAGTTCCAGAGCGTTTCGGCCCGCTTCATATCGCCATTGGCCAGAGCAAGGGCGAGGGAAAGGTTGTCGATCAGCGCGGCCATCTGCTCCGAGATGAGCAGGGATCCCTTTTCCTGATCAAGCGCTTTCTGGGCGCGGGCATAGTCCATATCGAGAATCTTGTCGCGAAACTTGAGCCACGGTGCGGACCGCGGATCGCCCACCATCCAGATGGATTTTTCTCCTCCCAGCTGGGAGGGCACGTTCCCGCTCCAGAAGGCCCGTGCCTTGAGGAAACCGCCTTCCTCAAGCGGCCCCACATTCTGAGGGGCCGTGCCGCTTTGAACGTATTTTACGAAAGCATGCCAAAAGGTTTTCAGTGCTGGCCGGTCCAATTCATTAATAGATGAAAGGGCGTTGTCAAAACGCGCGAGGCTCGTGTCGGCAAGCGTGGTTATTACTGCTCGGGTCGCATTAGCGCTTACGAACGGAACGTAATCCTCCTTTTCCGCAACGCGGTTGACGGGGAGGGCGGCTTTTCCTGTTTCCACCTGCCACGCGCTGCGGGCATCTTGCCAGAACGAGTCGGAATCCATGGCATCGCCGTGTTCCAAAAGCATTCCCAGAACATCCAGCGATGATTGGCGGGAAAGGGAAAAGTTTGATCTGGCGGTCCAGAAAAGCTTACGCCAGACGTCCCGCCACAGCGGTTTGAGGCCCGGCTCGGCCCGGAAGCGGTCTTTCGCCTCACCCTTATCCGGCTCCACGTCCATGGAGCGACTGAACCAGAGAACGGCCTTGTCCGCTTGTCCGAGCGCGCGATGCGCTTTTCCGCCATACCAGAGCCTCTCGGCTTCAGTGGAGTTGTCCTCGAAGGAGGGGAGCATTTCCACAATTTGAAGGGCTTGCGAGGGGGAACCGGTCTTGAGGTACACACGGGCTCTATCGAGTTGGTCTTTGGGCGTATCGCCTTCACGCGCGGAGAGTGTTTCCTCGACCTTGTCCCAAGCGCCGTAGTCTTCCAGCCATTCGTTAAAACTATCCTTTGGTGCGGCATGGGCCGTTGTCGCGGCCAAACCTACCAGAAGGGATGCGAACAGAAGTTTCTTCAGTTTCATGTATCCGCCATTTGCGTTTGAGGCCGCAGCAGCGACCATTGAAGTCAGTGACCGGAAGATAACCGGAACACGGTTGCATTTCAAATTCATTGGTGAGGAGGCATTAATGGGGACAAGCTGAACCGTTGACCAATTCGGTGCCGCTGAAAGTTTGATGCGGGGTGACCGGCGAAAGCCGCGATAATTCGCATGTGTAATGAGATTGCTCATATCTTGGCCAGGTTCAATTTTAAGGGAAATGGCAGGAGGAACGCCGACTTGACCTCGGAGCGAACGTTAGAGGGGAAATAAGAGGAAAGAGCAGATCGATAACCCATCGTCACTCCGCGCCGGAATGAAAGTTAACATAATTTACATTATGAGACAAAGAGAATAAATCAAGATAGCCGGGAAGTTGTGTGCGGCGAGCTGTTAGGATCTGTTTTGCAGTGCGTAGCTTTGTGAGACCTGAACAACTGTACGGCACTTATCGGTCCTGGGGTTGGTTGCCCGTTCTTTTTTGCTCTGTGTGGTGTCGAACGAAGGCCCCTGGCTAATCTGCTTGGTGTGTGTCTGGATAGTCCTGCCCGAAAGGCGTACCTGTTGCTGTTTGTGCGCAGCCCGGGCGGGATGCTTGGCGAGTTTGCGGGGGTGAAGGTTTGTTTTTGTTGTGTCGTATCCACTTGTTGATGTGGAGAGGCTTTGCAGCGGCTTAGTTGTTAGCTTGCTCTTCTTGAAGTCTGGGTGTGTTGATTTGGTAGACCCGCCTGCTGAGCTGCCCTTCGTGTATGGGGTTGAGATTGTACTTGTTCATGCGCGCTTTTGTTAACTGACACAACTTTTGCGCATTGTGGGCTACTGATGTCGTTTTGTCAACTGACAAAGGCAATTTTTGCTCTGCGCGTTAGTCAGCTGACGATTGCGATAGGCAGGCTCATACCCTTCTTTTTTGGACAAAAAAATGTCCCGCCCTACGGGCGGGACATTAGCTAGTCAAAGGCTATCGGAGTGTTACTGCTCTTTCTCTTCCTCTTTAGCGGGGTTTTCTTCCGCTTCGGTGTCTATGGCTTCTATCTGCTTGAGGTATTTATCGCGGCATTCGTAGGAGCAGAAGTGATGAAGCTGCTCCCCTTCCCTAACGCGAATGGTGCCCTCGGTGCTGACGAAGGTTCCGCAGACCGGGTCTTTGACCATGCTGCCGGTCTTGACCTGCTCCTTGAACTCTTTTTTCTTGTCCATTTCCTTTTTCTTCTTGTCGCCCATGAAGAGCTTGTAAATCAGAAAAAGGGCGATACCGATCACGAGGAACTTGAGCACAGCGCCCTCCGAAAGTGTTGCGGCAGATCAGTCCTGCCAGATCCTGTTGCCTTCCATCCTGAATTCGACCTTGTCCAGAGCTTCGGCAACGCCGGTTCCGTCCGGAAAGACGAAATCCGGCGCGATCTCGTTGAGCGGCACGAGCACGAAGGCCCGCTGCTGCGCTCTGGGGTGCGGCAGGTCGAGGTAGCCGGTCTCCTGTTCCAGATCGCCCCATGCGATCATGTCCATGTCGAGCACTCTCGGGCCGTTGGGCTCCTGCCGGGTGCGCCCCAACTGCCCTTCAATGGCCTGCAGGCAGGACAGAAAGCCTTCGGGGGACCAGATCTCCGGATCCACCGCCAGTTCGATCACCTGATTGGTGAACCAGGACTGATCCTTTTTTTCCTGCGGCTCGGTCTCGTAAAGGCCGGACATCTTTTTCAGGGTGATGTCGTCGCCGTATGCTTCGAGCCTCGAAAGGGCGTCGTTGAGGTTGTCCTCCGTGTCTCCCACGTTGGACCCCAGCCCCACGAGAACTCTTACAGTTTGGATATCCGTGATACCGCCTCCTTGAGCAGATCATTATTCACGGTGAGCGAGATGCGGAAATAGCCCTCGCCCGGAGTCCCGAAGCCGTTGCCGGGGGTGAGGACGACGCCTGTCTGTTTCAGGACGTTGGTCACGAAGTCGGCGGAGGTGTTACCTTCGGGGACCTTTGCCCACACATAGAAGGACGCCTCGGGAACGCGGTGCTGGATGCCGATGTCGGAAAGGGCCTTGCAGACCACGTCGCGGCGTTCTTTGTAGATGGCGCGGAACTTCTCGGCATGCGGTTCGCCGTGACGCAGCGCGGCGATACCCGCTTCCTGAACGGCCTGGAAGATGCCGGAGTCCACGTTTTCCTTGATTTTCCCGAGACCCGCGATGAGCTGCTCGTTGCCCACAGCCATGGCGACGCGCCAGCCGGTCATATTGTAGGTCTTCGAGAGCGAATGGAATTCGATGGCCACGTCCTTGCCGCCTTCCACTTCAAGAATGGACAGGGGCTTGTTGGACGGATCGTAGTAGATCTCGGAGTATGCGAGGTCGGAAACGACGATCACATTGAATTCCTTGGCCTTCTGGACGAGGCGCTCATAGAATTCCTTGGTGGCGGTGGCTGCGGTCGGGTTGTTCGGGTAGCAGACGAAGATCATCTTGGCGCGGGCCCAGGTATCGTCGTCCACTGCATCGAGATCCACGAGGAAGTCGTTTTCCTCAAGAAGCGGCAGGAACTGAACTTCGCCGCCGGCAAAGCCGGTTGCGGCCGGATAGACCGGATAGTTCGGGGTCGCGACAAGAACCAGATCGCCCGGGTTGACGTATGCCAGCGGGAAGTGCGCGATGCCTTCCTTGGAGCCGATAAGGCTGACCACTTCGGACTCGGGGTCGAGTTCGACATTGAAGCGCTGCCGGTACCAGTCGGCAACGGCGGTGCGGTATTCCAGCATTCCCACGTAGGAAGGGTACTGATGGTTCACCGGCTTCTTTGCCCCTTCGTGAAGGGCGTCGATGATGAATTCGGGAGTCGGCAGATCCGGGTCGCCGATGCCGAGGCTGATGATGTCTATACCCTGTGCTGCGACTTCGGCCTTGGCCTTGTCGATTGCTGCAAAGAGATAAGGCGGCAGCGTGGCGAGACGGTCCGCAAGCTTGAATTCAGGCATTGATTTACTCTCCTTCCTAACCTGATTATTTGAACAAGGAGTTTACATAAATGGACCGATGGCGGCTGTCAACCGACAGCCGTCGGGCTTGCCCATGTCCGTATGGCGGTGTATATCATTAATTGATCAGTCTCCGGGTGAGCTGAATCCCTTCTCGCCTTATTTCAAACTATTACCGTGATAATACCGTGAGCAAGAAAGAAACCGATACAATTTTGCACTCCCACCCGTGGATGGACCGCTATCTGGAGAACCTTCTGGTGGAAAAAGGGCTCTCGGAAAACAGCCTTGAGAGCTATTCCGGTGATATGGATGCTCTGCTGGCCTACCTGTACGAGCGGTCCATTCCGCTCGATGCCGTGGATGCCGACGTGCTCTTTCTGTATCTGACCCAGCTCAAGTCCCGCGGTTTGAAGGGTAAATCCGTTGCCCGGCACCTCTCTACCCTGCGCGGCTTCTTTGCCTTCTGCACCGATGAGGGCTTTTGCCGCGAAAACCCGGCCGCCCTGCTCGACAACCCCAAGCTCACGCGGGATCTGCCTGAAGTGTTGTCGCGCAAGGAGGTCGAGGCCATGCTTATCCTTCCCGATCCGAACACCAAGCTCGGCGCGCGGGACAGGGCCATGCTTGAGCTTATGTATGCCGCAGGATTGCGCGTCTCGGAGGTTGTGGACCTGCGCGTGCTGGATTTCGATCCGCAGACGGGTGTTTTGCGCATATTCGGCAAAGGTGCCAAGGAGCGGCTCGTGCCGGTGCATGATACGGCGCAGGAGATCCTTTCCGATTACATCGATACCGTTCGCCCCACCTACCGCCCTGCCACCGATCACATGTTTCTGAACCGTTCGGGACGGGGGCTGACGAGGCAGGCGGTCTGGAAGCTCGTCAAACGGTTCGCTGAAAAAGCTGGAGTCGAGCGCGCTGTCTCACCGCACACTTTCCGTCACTCCTTTGCCACTCACCTGCTCGACGGCGGCGCAGACCTGCGCACGGTGCAGATTCTGCTCGGCCATGCCGATATTTCGGCCACCGAGATTTATACCCACGTTCAGGACGGCAGGCTCAAGGACCTGCACCGCTCGTTTCACCCCCGTTCCGAAGGCTGATCTCTTTGACGTGCCCCGTGGACTGCGGTACTTCCGGATATCCCTATGAATAAAAAAGCATCCAAGATACAGGCACGCACGGTCATCACTGCGCACGCCAACGCCGACTTCGACGCTCTGGCGGGAATCATCGCGGCCAGCAAGCTTTATCCCGACGCTGTGCTCATCTTTCCTGGCAGTCAGGAAAAGAACCTGCGCAATTTCTACATCCAGAGCACCACCTATCTTTTCAACTTCAAGGCATTCAAGGACATTGATCCCGACTCGGTCGAACTGCTTGTGGTGGTGGACACCCGGCAGCGCTCCCGTCTTGCGCACGTGAAGCCGTTGCTGGAAAAGCCTGACATCAAGATTCACACTTTTGATCATCATCCCGACTCCGACGAAGACCTAAAGGCGGAGCAGGAGGTGCTGCTGCCGTGGGGATCTTCGGCAGCCATCCTTGTTTCGGAGATGAAGAAACGAGGCGTGGAGGTTGGCCCGGAAGAGGCGACCATCATAGGGCTGGGCATCTATGAGGATACCGGCGGCTTTTCCTTTTCCACCACCACGCCGCACGATTTCGAGGCCGGTGCCTGGCTGTGCGAGCGGGGTATGGACCTTCAGGTCATCTCGGACATCCTGAGCCGCGAGCTTTCCGCCGAGCAGATATCCATTCTGGGCGATCTGCTCAACCACGCCACAACGCACGATATTCACGGCGTCGAGGTTGTGGTCACGGAGGTCAGCACGGATACGTTCGTGCCCGACTTCGCGTTTCTCATCCACAAGATGATGGATGTCGAGGACATTCAGGTGCTCTTTGCGCTCGGCCGTATGGGCGACCGAATCCATCTGGTGGCGCGGTCCCGCACCCCCGAGGTCAATGTGGGCCTCATCTGCTCTTCCCTTGGCGGCGGCGGACATGCGCAGGCGGCTTCGGCGACCATCAAGGACAAGACGCTGGCCGAAGTGCGCGACGACCTGTTTGCCCTCTTCTATTCCCAGATCGACCCGCGCGTAGTCATAGGAAACATCATTTCCGCTCCGCCCGTGGTTATCGAGGACGACAAGAACATCGACAAGGCCGTGGAGCTGATGATCCGTTTCGGGCTCAAGGGCGTGCCGGTGGTCAAAGCCGGAACCATGGAGTGCGTCGGCCTCATCGAGCAGAAGATCATGGACAAGGCGTCCTCGCACAAGCTGGGGCACCTCTCCGTGCGGGAATACATGGCTTCGCGTTTCGAAACCGTTTCGCAGGACGTGGACCTGTATACCGTCATGGAGATCATCCTCGGCAAGCGGCAGCGTATGCTGCCGGTGGTGGAAGACGGCAGCCTCGTCGGCGTCATCACCCGTACCGACCTTGTGAACCTGCTGGTGGAAGAGCCGGCCAGAATTCCCGAATCGCTTCATCCGGAACGCAGTCGCGAGCGCAACATCTCTTCCTACATGCGGCACAGACTCGACAAGTCCATGATCCAGCTGCTCACGCAGGCCGGAGAGCTCGCCGCGGCCGAAGGCTACGAAGTCTATGCCGTAGGCGGGTTCGTGCGCGATATCCTGCTGGAACGCACCAATCAGGATCTCGACCTTGTGGTGGAGGGCGACGGCATCGCCTACGCGAGAAGTCTCGCCAAGGAGCTCGGCGGGCGCGTCAAGTCACACAAGAAATTCAAGACCGCAGTTGTCCTGCTTGAAAATGACAAGCGCATCGACGTGGCCACGGCCCGTCTGGAGTATTACCAATACCCCGCCGCCCTGCCCACGGTGGAGCTTTCTTCCATCAAGATGGACCTGTTTCGGCGTGACTTCACCATCAATGCCCTTGCCCTGCGGTTGAATCCGGACCGGTTCGGCAATATCGTGGATTTTTTCGGTGCGGAAAGGGACATTCGCAACCGTCGGGTGCGCGTGCTGCACTCGCTCAGCTTCGTGGAGGATCCCACACGCATTTTGCGCGCCGTACGGTTCGAGCGCCGCTACGACTTCGAGATCGGCGGGCAGACCATGCGTCTGATCAAGAACGCCCTGCAGTTGGAGCTGTTCGACCGTCTCTCCGGAAGCCGCATCTGCCACGAATTGCAACTTATCTCGCAGGAGCAGAATCCCACGGCGTGCTTCGAGCGTCTGGAGGAACTGAACATCCTCGAAGCCATTCACCCCCTGCTCAAACTGAATCAGGAGCGCCAGCGCGTGCTTGAAGAGCTTGAACGGGTTCACGTCTGGTACAGCCTGCTGTATCTTGATCAGCCTGCCGATGCATGGACGCTGTTTTTCCTTGGTCTCACACAGGGGACCAAGAAGGAAGAAGCCCGCGAAATCTGCGAACGGCTCTATTTTTCCCCAAGGGAGATGCGCGATGTCCTCGGACTTCGAGACATGATCGGGTCCGCGTTCATGACCCTCATGGGTTGGAAGGAAGGCAAGTCCGCGTTGAGCGAGCTGTTTGCCGTGCTCGACCCCATGCCGGTCGAAGGCATCCTTTTTCTCATGGCCAAGAGCAGGAAGGAATACATACGCCGCAACATCTCTCAGTACCTTGCGCGGCTGCGTAACCTTGAGACCGACATCAGCGGTCAGGATCTGCTGGATATGGGGCTTCCGTCCGGGCCTGCCATGGGCAAAATACTGGAGAGAGTCCGCAACGCCAAGATCGACGGCGAGGTCGAAACGAGGCAGGAGCAACTTGCGTTGGCCAGCCAAATCAAGGACGAACTGGGGGAAGAGGCTTACGAGCGATGAGGCCCTGCTTGCTCTTGTGCTTCAATCCGTGTAAATACGGACTGTTGGCCGTACCCGGAAGGAGTTGAGTCATGCGAGTTCGCAGGATTTCCGTAATTGGCGCGGGCAGCTTTGGGGCCGGTGGAGAAGATCGCTGGCTGGAGACCGAAGCTGAATCCCTCGGCAAGCTCATAGCGGATAAAGGTTGGGAGCTGGTCTGCGGCGGACTTGGCGGTGTCATGGAGGCCGCCTGTCGCGGAGCCTTTCTGGCTGGTGGGTCCACGCTCGGACTGTTGCCCGGGCAGGATGTCGATTCCGCCAACAGGTGGGTCAGCATTCCGGTTGCCACCGGACTGGGGCAGATGCGCAACCATCTGGTTGTTCTCAACGGTGTCGCTGCCGTCGCCTGCGGCGGCGGGGCTGGAACTCTTTCCGAAATTGGTCACGCCCTCAAGAGCGGCCGCAAGGTCGTGGCGATTGGTAAATGGAGTGAACTCGACGGCGTCATTCCGGCAACAGGCGCTGTCGAGGCTGTATCGAAACTCAAGATAATACTTGATGGAGAGCGGTAAATAATGGACGTTTTATGGGCACCGTGGCGACTAGACTACATTCTCGGCCCGAAGCCCGACGAGTGCGTGTTCTGCATTCCGCAGCACACTGAGGAGGATGAGGAAAGGCTGATTTTGGTCCGGGGCGAACACTGTTTCGTCATCATGAACAAATTCCCGTATAACAACGGGCATCTCATGGTCACCCCGTACCGTCATGTCAGCTGCCTCACCGAACTGACCGACGAAGAGCGCAACGACTGCATGCTCTGGATCAATCGGGCCGTAGACGTTATGAACCGGGCCTTTTCTCCGCAGGGAGTCAACATGGGGCTGAACATCGGCGAGGCCGCCGGTGCGGGGATAGCGGCTCACATGCATTTCCAGATCGTGCCGCGATGGAACGGGGACTCCTCGTTCATGGCGGTTTTTGGCGAAACGTCAGTCATACCGGAGCATCTGCTGTCCACCTACAGGCGGCTTAAACCCCTGTTCGAAGAATACCAAGCCTAAGGAGAAAACTTCATGCGTTACTTGAAAGTATTGGCCCTGATCCTGCTGTTTGTCGTATCCATCCTGTTCTTCAGCCAGAACAACGAGATTCTCGCTCAGTCTCTGGTGCTGAGGCTGGATGTTCCGTATATCGCCGAGCTCCGCTCCGTTCCCCTGCCCTTCTATTTCCTCGTGCTCGGCGGATTCGTTGTCGGTGCCGTGCTGACCATGCTGTATTTCCTGAGCGAAAAGCTCAAGGCCGCCAAGAAGCTGCGCGAATGCAACAGCCGTATGGCCAGCCTTGAGCAGGAGCTCAACTCCCTGCGCAACATGCCGCTGAACGAAGAACCGGTTGGCGCTTCTTCCGATAGCGACAGCCAAAGCTAGGAAGGTCCCCTTGGGCTGGAATCTTTTCGGACGCAAGAAAAAAAGGCTGCCCGGCGAAGACGTCCGGGCAGCCAATAACGCCGTTTCGGGGGCCGCGCCGGTACAGGATACCCGCGCGGCCATCGAGGAGCTGAGCCGTGTCGTCAAGAACGACCCGGAAGCCGTCGAGATTTATCTCGCGCTCGGCAACCTCTACCGCTCGCAGGGCGAGATCGAGCGTGCCATTCAGATTCGCAACAGCCTGATCGTCCGCCCCGGGCTGGACTCCCGATTCAAGGCGCGTGCGCTGTTTGAGCTGGGACGGGACTTCCGGCGTGGCGGTTTTCTGGACCGTGCCCGCGACGCTTTCCGTCAGGCCCAGGAGGCCGGCACCGACGAGGGAGAGATTCTTCTGGAAAAGGCCAAGCTCAATGCGGAACGCGGCGCGTATGGTGAAGCGGCCGCCAATTACGGTCATCTCGGCCTTCCCCTTCCGCAGGCCCATTACCTTTATCGCCATGCTCTGGATTTGTTCGCGGACGCCGAAAACACCCGTTGTGTCAAGGCGCTGCGGCAGGCGGTGAAGGTTTACCCCGGCGCATTCGAGGCATGGTCGCTGCTGGTGGTGCAGGAATTTCGCAGTGGACACACGTCGCGTATGGCGTCGCTGCTTGAAGATTCGATGCACTCCATTGAACCGGGGCTGCGTTTCGTGGTGTTGGACGAGCTGCTTGCCGACATTCGGCGTGCCGCGACGGATGCGGATGAGGCGAAGTACGAAAAGGCCGTGCCCACCATGGAAGCCGTGGATGCCGTGATACCGGTTCTTGAAGAGCTGGATCCGGATGTCCTGATTTTCTATTACGGCGCGTTGTTCCTGAATCTGCGCCACGAGCCCGACGAGGCGCGCAGGTGGCTTGAAAAAGCGCTTGTGCTGACACCGGATTTCTGGCTGGCCCGGCTTGAGCTGTTCGACATGTCCCGCTCCCGCCAGAGCCTGACGCCGTTTTTCAAGGAACAATTGGAATTTTTCATGGGACGCGCGAGAAATGTGCGGCGTTTCTTCTGCAGCCGTTGCGGACTCAAGCGCGATACGATATTCCACATCTGCCCTCGTTGCGGCAGCTGGCATTCCATTACGTTCAGAACGGAGTTTTCCAATTAAGTTCAAGGGATAGGTGTGGCAAAACCCAAAATGACCCCCATGCTGGAGCAGTACCTCCGGTTCAAGGAAGAAAACCCGGATGCTCTGCTCTTCTTCCGCATGGGCGACTTCTACGAGCTGTTTTTCGAAGATGCGGAAACGGCCGCCCGCGAGATGCAGGTGGCGCTGACCAGCCGCAACCCCAAGGATGACAACCCCATCCCCATGTGCGGCGTGCCGCATCATGCGGTACAGACGTATCTTTCCCAGCTGCTGGACAAGGGGCACAAGGTCGCCATCTGTGACCAGATTGAGGACCCCAAGCAGGCGAAAGGTCTTGTCCAGCGAGCGGTGACCCGCGTTCTCACGCCCGGCACCGTGGTCGAGGACTCCAACCTTACCGCCAAGACCAGCAACCATCTTGCCGCCATTTACTGGGATTCGCAGTCCGGTTCCGGCGGCCTCGCATGGGTCGATTATTCCACTGGCCAGTGGTCCGGGCTTCATTCCAAAAAGGAGCCGGAACTCTGGCAGTGGGCCGTGAAAATCAACCCGAGCGAACTGCTTGTCGTTCAGGGCCGCAACGTGCCGCCTCAGTACTCGGACCTTTCGGCCACCGTCACCCAGCTTCCTGCGGGTGCATTCTTCGACCGCACATCTGCCGAGGAGCGTGTGCTCAAGGCTCAGGAAGCGGCCAGCCTCGACCTGCTGGATCTGGACGGCAAGCCCGAATTGGTGCGCTGCTGCGGCGCCCTGCTCGCCTATCTGGACCAGACACAGAAGGGAAATTTCAAGCATCTCGGTGAATTCAAGCCACTCAACCTCGGCAAGCACCTGCTTATCGACGAAGTGACGGAGCGCAACCTTGAATTGTTCCGCCGACTTGACGGCAGAACGGGCAAGGGAACACTCTGGAAGGTGTTGGATCGCACCATGACCCCCATGGGCGGTCGTCTCCTGGAGCGCTGTCTGCGTCAGCCGTGGCGCGAACTCGGCCCGGTGGTCAAGACGCAGGAAACCGTTGCGTTTCTGCACGGCGACGACGGGCTACGCGGTGAACTCCGCTCCGCCCTTGACAGCGTCTACGACATGGAGCGCCTCTCCACCCGTGTGACGCTGGGAAGGGCCACTCCCAAGGACTTCACTGCCCTGCGTCGCAGTCTTTCCGTGCTGCCGAACATTCGGTCCATGCTGGAGCGGGTCACTGAAGCCCCGCAGTTGCTTGCAAAGCTGCTCAAGGGCTGGGACGATATGGAGGACATCCACCTGCTGCTCGAATCCGCGCTGGTGGACAGCCCTCCGGTGGTCATTACCGAAGGCGGACTCTTCCGGCAAGGATACGACGGTAAACTGGATGAACTCATAGAGCTCACCGACCACGGCGAGGCCAAGCTTCAGGAGCTGCACAAATCCGAGACCGAAAACAGCGGGATTCCGAAGCTCAAGCTCGGCTTCAACAAGGTTTTCGGCTATTATTTCGAAATTTCCAAGGCGCATCGCGGCGATATTCCGGAATATTTCATCCGCCGCCAGACGCTGGTGAACTCCGAGCGCTACATTACTCCGGAGTTGAAGGAACTGGAGGAAAAGCTCCTTTCCGCCTCGGATGAAAGGCGCAATCTGGAGTATCAGCTTTTCCAGAACCTTCGCGACAAACTGGCCGATGCGCGCACGCGTTTTCTCTACATGGCGGATGCCCTTGCCTCTCTTGACTACTGGCAGGGGCTTGCCGAGACCGCGCGCGTCAATGACTGGACCCGGCCCGAACTGCACGACGGCATGGAAGTCGAAATTGAAGCCGGACGACATCCGGTGGTCGAGGACGCCATGGGGGCGGCCAACTATATCCCCAACAGCGTCAGCATCAGTCCGGAAAAGCGTATTCTGCTCATCACCGGGCCGAACATGGCCGGTAAATCCACGGTTCTGCGCATGGTGGCGATTTTCAGTGTCATGTCCCAGATCGGTTCCTTCGTCCCTGCCCGTGGCGCGAAGCTCGGTATGGCGGACCGCGTCTTTTCGCGGGTCGGCGCCTCCGACAATCTTTCGCAGGGCCAGTCCACTTTCATGGTGGAAATGATGGAGACCGCGCGCATCCTGAGGCAGGCGACCATGCGCAGCCTCGTCATTCTCGACGAGATAGGACGCGGCACCAGCACGTACGACGGCCTTTCGCTTGCTTGGGCCGTTGTCGAAGAACTCGCCACACGCGCCCGGGGCGGTATCCGCACGCTCTTTGCCACCCATTACCATGAACTGACCACGCTGGAGGGCAAGATTCCCGGCCTGCGGAATCTGAACATTGCGGTCAAGGAGTGGAAGGGGGACATTGTCTTTCTGCGGCGGCTCGTTCCCGGTCCCGCCGATCGTTCCTACGGCATCGAAGTGGCCCGTCTGGCGGGGGTTCCGAGAACCGTTGTCCAACGTGCCCGCGACGTCCTTGCGGAACTTGAGAAAAAATCGCAGGATGAGCGCGTCGGTGGCAAAGTGGAGAATGCAACCCAGACGCTGCTTCCCGGTCTTGGCTCCCCTGCCCCTGCGAATTGCCCGGAACCGGAGGAACACCCGGTCGTCCGTCAGCTGTCGGAGCTTGACGTGGACGGACTGACGCCCATCGAGGCGCTGACCATCCTCAACCAGTGGAAGAAATCCCTTTAGGGAGAAAATTTATGCGGTTATGGATCAATGGTATTGCCGTATCGCTTGTTGTCATGCTGCTCGGCGGCTGCGCCATTGGCGTCAAGAAGTGGCCCGAAGCGGTCAAGGAGGAAGACCGCTTTGAACTCAAGCTGCTTGAAGGAAGTCGCAACGGGCAGTGCATGACCCTCAGGCTCGCCGTGGAAGGAGCGGCGAACAGGCTTGAGAGCGTGCTCGTGCAGTATGAAATCGTTGGCGAAAAGTCTGACGAAGGCTGCATTGGCTGCCCTTTCATCCCGCGCGAGGCTGAACTGCTTCAGCCCGGCGACGAAGGCTTCGAGCTTTCCGGCAATGATCTTACCCTGTCCTTCTGCACGTTTGAGCCGGACAGGGAATACCGCTTTCGCGTGGCGGGAGTGAATGCGCTCTCATCGCTTCCGTCGGCCAGCACCGCAGTGTACGTGGCCGATCCGTCACCAAGTCAGTAACGGTCATCAAAAACGGTTAAGGAGACCTGAAAATGCATCATTTCGAATTTCGCGACGGCACGCTTTTCGCCGAGGAAATCGCGGTCAACGAGCTTGCCGACACATACGGCACCCCCCTTTACGTTTACTCCGCCGCCACGTTCAAGCGGCATTTCGAGGCTTTCGACTCCGCCTTTGACGGGCTGGAGCACATGACCTGTTATTCGGTCAAAGCCAACTCCAACCTCTCGGTGCTCAAGCTGCTCGCCTCCATGGGCGCAGGTATGGACATCGTTTCCGGCGGTGAACTGTACCGTGCTCTCAAGGCGGGCGTTTCCCCGGAAAAGATCGTCTACTCCGGCGTTGGCAAGAGCGCGAACGAGATTCGCGAAGCCCTCGCGGCGGACATACTCATGTTCAACGTGGAGTCCCTTGCCGAGCTTGAAAAGATCAACGACATAGCCGAGCAGGAAGGCAAGGTGGCCCGGGTCAGCTTTCGTATCAACCCGGACGTGGACCCCAAGACCCACCCCTACATCTCCACCGGCATGAAGAAGAACAAGTTCGGGCTGGACATGGAGCATTCGCTCAAGGCCTACTCCCGCGCCGTTGAACTGCCCGCCATCGAGCCCATCGGCATGGACTGCCACATCGGGTCGCAGCTCACCAGCATCGAACCGTTTCTTGAAGCGCTGGACAAGCTCTTGAACTTCAACGAAAAGCTCAAGGGCATGGGCATCGAGATCAAGTACCTCGACCTCGGCGGTGGCCTGGGCATCACCTATGACGAGGAAGAGCCGCCGCACCCCAAGGCGTTCGGCGAGGCGCTCACCGAAAAGCTCAAGGACCTGCCCATGACCGTGATCCTTGAACCCGGCCGCGTCATCGCCGGCAACGCTGGCATCATGGTCACCGAGGTGCTCTACACCAAAGAGACCCCGAGCAAGTCCTTCGTCATCGTGGACGGCGCCATGAACGATCTGGTCCGCCCTTCTCTCTATGACTCTTTCCACCGCATCGGCGAAGCCGAACAGCATGGGCGCGACGAGCGTGATGTGGACGTTGTCGGGCCGATTTGCGAATCCGGCGACTTTCTCGCCCGTGATCGTCAGCTGCCGTGGGTGCATCAGGGCGAACGCCTTGTTTGCTATTCCGCAGGCGCATACGGCTTTACCATGTCCTCCAATTACAACTCCCGCCGCAGGGCATGCGAACTCATCGTGGACGGGAACAAGGTGACGGTGGCGCGCAAGCGCGAATCGTACGAGGACCTCATAGCCAACGAGCTGTAATTCCAACGGGCCGGAATCGCAGCGATTCCGGCCCTTTTTATTTCATGGCGAGACTCAATACTTTCTATCTCTCTCCGGACTCGTGGCCCGATGAAGCCTTGCAGGGATGCGAGGTGGTTCTGCGTGGCCCGGAGGCCCGGCACATGATGACCGTCCTTCGAACGCCGCTCGGTGCTTCGGTGCGACTCATTGATGGTTGCGGCCGCAGCGGTTTGTTCACCCTTCGCGAGGGAAGCAAGAACAAGGCTCTCCTGCTGGCGGATGAGGTCGGCAGGTCCGAACCTCCTAAATCCGGGGTAACGCTCGCCCTCGGCTGGAACAAGTCGAAGCGGCGGGACTGGGTTCTGGAAAAGGGCGTGGAGTTCGGCGCTTCCGGGCTCATTTTCTGGCCAGCGGCACGAAGCGTTGGCAAGGTGCCGTCCGAGCCGAAAGATAGTTGGTACGATAAAATGGTTCAGGCCGCCAAGCAGTGCGAGGCCGTGCATCTGCCGGAACTCACCACTCTTTCCTCCTTGGACGCCCTGCTCGGCCTTGAAGGTTTCGATCGCCGCGTGCTGGCATGGGAAAACGCCGAGGGCGCGATACTTGGGCCGGAGCATTTTGACGGCTCCACACTTGTGGTAGTCGGTCCCGAGGGCGGTTTGAGCGATCAGGAGGCTGAGCGGTTCATGGCGACAGCATTTGAGCCTTTGAGTCTTGGCAGGAGTGTGCTTCGCTGGGAGACGGCGGCCATGCACGCCATGAGCCTTGCGCATTACGCACGGGAGAGAACATGATGAAGCTCGAAATCACGGAAAAGCAGCCGCTGGCGGAAAAGATTCGTCCGAAGTCGATGGATGAGTTTATCGGCCAGAGCCATATAATGGACCGCATCACGGCCATCATGGAAGCCAAACGTTTGCCGAGCCTTTTGCTGTTTGGCCCTCCGGGATGCGGCAAGTCAACGCTTGCCCTGCTGCTCGCGCGCGCCTCAGGGCGCTCGTTTTTGCGTGTGAGCGCGCCGGAGGCCGGGTTGAGCGCGCTTCGCAAGAAGCTGCCGGGCTACGATGTACTCATCCTCGACGAACTGCACCGCTTTTCCAAGGCGCAGCAGGATTTCTTTCTCCCCATTCTTGAAAGCGGCGAAATCACTCTGCTCGCCACCACCACCGAGAATCCTTCCTTCAGCGTGACCCGCCAGCTTCTTTCCCGGTTGCATGTGCTTCGGCTCCGGTCGCTCTCCCGCGAGGATCTGGAGCAGGTGGTGCATCGCGGTTGCGCGGAGCTAAAGCTGGAGCTTGAAGAGGATGCGGTGAAAATGCTGGCCGCACTGGCGTCCGGGGACGGGCGTACCCTGCTGAATCTTTTGGAATACACAGCTCAGCTTCCCGAGAGTCAGCGCTCTTCGGAGGAACTCAGAAAGTCGCTCCCCGAAGTGGTCATGCGCGGCGACCGGGACGGTGATTCGCACTACGAGCTGGCCTCGGCCCTTATCAAATCCATTCGCGGCAGCGATCCTGACGCGGCGCTCTACTACCTGACTGCGTTGCTGGAGACTGGCGAGGACCCGCGTTTCGTGTCCCGGCGGCTGATGATCTCGGCCTCAGAGGATGTCGGGCTGGGTGATCCTCAGGCGCTTTCCATGGCGGTGGCCTGTCATCAGGCTGTCGAAGCGGTGGGAATGCCCGAAGGCGGTATCATCATGGCGGAGACCGCAGTGTATCTGGCTTTGGCTCCCAAGAGCAACTCCACGTATTTCGCGTACCGCAACATGCAAAAGGAGATGCGCGAGCACGGGGTGAAGCCGGTTCCGCTCCATCTCAGAAATGCTTCCACCGCCTTGCAGCGCGAATGGGGATACGGGCGCGGTTACCAGTATCCGCACAATTTCCCGAAAGCGTGGGTGGCGCAGGAATATCTTCCTGCTGAGTTGGAAGGCCGCACTTTTTACCACCCGAAGGATCAGGGCGCCGAGCCCAAACTGAATGCGTGGCTCCAGCAGTTCAGAAAGCTCAGGAAGTAGCTTCCAGTAATTCCTGAACGACTTCGGCAGCGGTTTCAAGACGTTGCTCCACATCCCCTTTCAGCTCCGTGAAGGGAACCTTTCGGCGCAGGAGTTCTTCGCGGAAGTGGTTCTGCAATTCGGCTCTCTGCTCCGGTCGGTCGCGCTGCCCGTCGGCCTGCCATGGGACATCGGTCCCGCAGAGAAAGTAATGATGATAATGTCTTGCGGTCAGTTGCTGTTCTATCCATTCGGGACATTTGCCGTAATAGTGACGGTTGTATATTACCGATGAAAGCAGGTTGGTGTCGCAGATGAGCGGATTGATTCCGGCGGCCTCGGCCTGTTTTTCGGCTTTCAATTGCCCTTTTGCGATGGGAATGGCGTCTTCAAGCGTCAGCACGCCTCCAACAGCCTCGAAGTATTTCCTGAGAAACTCCGGCACCGGCTTTACGCCGAATCGCTCGGCCAGAGCACGGGCGAGCGTCGTCTTTCCCGTGCACTCCGAGCCGGTCACGACTATGCGCACGCTCACGCGCTTTTCTCCCTGAAGTCGGGTACCTGCATGGTTTTTCGCCACTGCACGTAGCCCACTACCGCCATTGTGGTGTAGATCGCCATCAACACCGCGTATCCGTTCCAACCCTTCAAGTAGTAGATGAAGATGTAGATGATGTCGGCAATGACCCAAAGTACCCAGTTTTCGAGATATTTCTTGGCTAGCAGGTACTGGGCGATGAGACTGACAACCGTGGTCAGCGCATCCCAGAAAGGAAATGCCGCATCCAGAACACGACTCATGATGAGCCACGTGGGCACTGTGGCCGCAACGCCGATCAGGCCGAGCCGTACCCCGAGTTTTCGGCCCACGTGCTTCACCTGAAGCGGCGTGTGATCCTCTCCGCCCCGCAGCCATTGGTACCAGCCGTAAAAGCCCAGTACTACGTACACCAACTGCAAAAAGGCATCGGAATACAGTTTGCCGGTGAAGACCACCACCATCCAGATTCCCACGCTGAGAATGCCGAACGGCCAGCATAACGGGTTCTGCCTGACACTAAGAAAAATGTAGATGAGGCCGGTAAGCGTTGAGATGCGCTCCGGCCAGCCCATGGCCGTTACGAAAGAGCCGACAAAGCTGCCGGCCTCGGCAAATATTTCAAGCATTGCTACCTGTTGTGTCTTGTTGGAGTCTTGTCGTTATTTGTAGAGCTTACGCCACTCTTCAAGAAAGAGGATGGCGGTATCGAGGCCGGATAGCTCGCCCTGTCGGGAGCGGATTGCCCAGCAAAGATCCTCGAACGTGGCATCCTCGGGCAATGACAGCTCGGCGAGAAGCCCCTTGAGTTCGCCTTTGAGTTCCTCGGGGAAGCCTTCCGGATACAGGTCGCTTCTTTCGCGCTCGGGAGGCCAGTTGTCAAGGCGTTGCTCTACGAAATCGAGCAGGGTCCGCATCCGGTTGGCGTAGGTATGATCTGCAAGAACGCGTGCCCTGCCCCGCTGTGCTATGGCCTGACGCTCATCGGGATGGGCAAGATAGTATTCAATTTTATCCTTCAATTCGCCCATGGAGTCGAAGACGGCCAGTTCATCCTCGGCAAAGGCCCCCGGCATGAGCGTGCGACGATCCACAAGTTGAAACGCACCGCAGGCCGCCACTTCGAAGGTGCGCGGATTGATGAAGTCTCCGTGAGTTACCAGCGTCTTGGCCTGCACGGATGAATGCAGGTTCAGGTTGATGGCCGAACCGTTGAATATCTTGACGCATTCCTCTGGTGTCACGCGTCGCCCTTCCATTTGGAGATACGGTTCCAGAACGTGATCGCCGTCCCATTCCGTTCCCCAGAGCTTGAAGCCGGGGCGGATCAACTCGCGAAAAGCCATGCGGCGATTCGGATACCCTGCCCCCATGAATGAAATCTCGGCACCGAATTTCCGTCTGTCCACGTCGGACATGTCCAGCGGTTGGTGGAAGTCCGGCTGTGCGGCCAGAGGAAGATAAACCCCGTTTTGCTGGCCGATTTCCTGCAATCCTTCCATGATGCCCTCGCGCTGGATCACCGCAAAAACGTCATAGTACGGCGCATAGGCCTTCCAGTAGGTGAAGAGCCGGTAGTCTTCTACGAACCACATGGCAGTTGCCACCTTGTCCCGACGTAGCCGCTTGAGGGCCTGAATGGACATGGGCGCCTGCGCCATGCACAGAACCAGATCTGGCTCGAAGGTCTCCACCTTGGCGAGTATCGCCTGCGAAACAACCTGGAGATAGGAGTTCTGAAGATAGTCCAGCCGGTCCGTGGTCACTTTGAGGTCTTCAAGCGCCTTGTAGGAAGGGTGGAAATCCGGGGCCTCGAACACCTCCACGAGGTGCCCGCATTCACGCAGACCCTGTGCGCAAAACCGGCCCACCGGCAGTGAACCGCCGTACATGGGAAGAACCACCAGAACTCGTAACCGCTTGTCCATATTGCCCTCTAGAATTGGCCAGCAAATGGCCTATTGTCGTGCTAGAAATTTTCTAGAAAAAATTTAATATACTGTTTTGTTTGGTTTTGTAGTCCAGTCTTTGGGCTGATGCAGTTGTTCGGCCAACGTGGTGTCAAAGGGGTGGATTGCACCGTCCCAGACTCCGAGATGGCTGCCGAGGAAGCGTCGGAAGGCTCCTCTTGCTTCCTGCTCCATGTCGATTCCATGCGTTGGCCGGAAGGTCAGCCCAAGGGGGTCGAAGGCCGTTTCAAAAACCGTGACGCCCTGCGGCAGTGTCTCCGGTTTGCCCGTGGCGATGAAGCGGGGAAAGGCAGAGTCCGAGAATGGGGCCAGACATTTGATCCGGTACGGACACGGTGCGGTTTCCAGACACGGCAGGCAGTCCTGTACGGCCTGATAGACCGTATGCCCTTCCCCATAGGGGCCGGTCTCGAAACACCATGCCGAGGAAAGGAAAAAGGCCTGCACCGGAGTGCCCAGATGCGCGGCGAGGTGCATGGTCCCGGTGTCCGGCGTAACCAGCACGTCAAGGCTGTCCACAATCTCGACAAGCTCTTTCCAGTCTGTTTTGCCCGCAAGATTTCGCGTGCGTTCGCGTAGTGCGGTGGGCATGCAGTTCATGACTTCCCTGCCGGTGGAAGCCTCGGAGGCACTGCCGAGAAGCAGCACGGGGCCGGGATGGCGTGCGGCAAGGACTGCTGTCACAGCCGCGAGTTCCTGCGGCGGAAGGGAGCGGCGTGACTCGCGCCCGGCCAGAACGATGCCCGGGCCACCACCTTTGGGGTGGGCTGGCGGATTTATCTGCGGGCCGGGAAGCATGGGGCTGGTGTAAGCGGCCCAGAAATCCGCGATGTTGATGCCGAGCCTGCGGTTGCCTGTCCAGCGCATGGCCATGGCTGCCCATTCCGGGATGATTTCCTGTCCGTTTTTCCAGCGGTGGCCGTGCACGGTCTCCGGGTCGAAAAGTGCGGCGATGCGAAAGCCCAGCGGGGAAAAGTTGAGATTGTAGACCTCGTCAAAACCAATGGAGGCGAGATCGTCAAAGGCTTTCCTGTTGTCGATGAGGATCGCGCGCATGGTCGATTTGGCGTCCAGTGCGGTAGCGTGAGCCGCTATTCCATGGATGACGGCCTGCGGGTAAACGGATTCGGCAAGCGATTTGAGTGAGTTGTCCACCAATACGTGGACATCCCCATCGCCTCTGGCGGTCAGAGATGCTATCAGGCGCTTTGTCTGCACGAGGTCGCCGAAACGTGCGACCTGTATGACGAGGTACTGCTTCATTCTTCAGGGCTCCAGACTCGTGTTGTACCCGCAACCTGCGGTCATGGCAAGAAATCGCCCTTCGGGACATTTTACAGAGCCCTTTACATGATGTAATGTTCCGCGATGCATGATTACCCGGTCTTTCTTTCCCTCGAAAACAGACGCTGCCTCGTGGTCGGCGCAGGTGGTGTGGGACGCCGCAAGGCCGCATCCCTGCTTGATGCCGGGGTCGGAGAAGTGCTGGTGCTCGATACGGGTGACCCGGCTCCGGAAGTGTTGAAGCTGGCCGATTGCGGCAATGCGGTTTTCGAGCAGCGTTCTTTCGACGAGAGCGATCTGGAAGGCCGTTTTCTTGTATTCGCCTGTACCAGTAACGGCGAGCTGAACACGAGGATTGCCGACTTGTGTGAAGAAAGGGGAATCCTCTGCAATATTGCCGATTGTCCGGAGCGGGCCGATTTCATCGTGCCCGCCGCGTTCCGGCGAGGCGATCTGACGCTGGCCATTTCAACGGGTGGCGCCAGTCCGGCGGTATGCCGTATGATACGCTGCGAGCTCGATGATATGTTCGGCGAAGAGTATGCCGCGCTCTTGAAGCTCATGGCGCGGCTGAGGCCGCTCGTGCTCGAACTCGGAATGGAAACCGGCCATAACACCGCTCTCTTCCGCGAGCTTGCCCGGTCCGGGCTGCTTGAAGCTTTTGAGCGGCAGGACCTTGACAAGGCCGGACAAATCCTTGAGGAATTTCTGCCCGCACCGATGCGGGACAACATACCGGAGTTGCTTGATGGGCTTGTTTGAAGTGCTGCAACTGGCCATTATCGGCCTGTATCTGCTGGCGAGCGTTCTGCAAATAGTTGGCATCGCCGCGGGTAATTCGCGTCTTAAAGGCATAGCCGGTCTCGTGACCATGGTCGGCTTCGTCATCCACTCGCTTGATATCGGTCTGCTGACCGTCAATCAGGCCGAAATGGTCGTGCTGAGCGAAGGAAGCTTCTACATGAGCATCCTCGCGTGGGGCGTGATGGTGGTCTATTTCCTGCTTTGGTGGCGGTATAAGCTCGACTTTCTGGCAACCACCGCGCTGCCGCTGGCGCTGATACTGTTCATTACCTCTCTTGCCCTTGGCGGTGTGGCCGTCAAGCTGCCGCCGCAGTTCACCATGCTTTTTTTCTGGCTGCACATCGGCACCCTCGTGCTCGCCCTCGGCCTTTGCGCCATGGGATTCGGCGCAGGGCTGGCTTTTTTGCATTACAACAGGAAAATCAAGACCAAGGCCGGGCTGGCGAGTCTGGGCAAGGACACCCCTTCGCTGACCATCTTCGACAGGGTCAACGGCATGGCCGTGGGGAGCGGGTTCCCTCTGTATACGCTGGGAATAGTGTCTTCCTACATCTGGTACTGGATCAATCCCGACAAATTGTTCGTCTGGGATATCGTCAAGATTTCCTCGCTGGCCGTCTGGGTCGCGTTCGCGTACGTGTTCCACCAGCGCATCATACTCAAATGGCGCGGCAGGAAGCCGGCCGTCGGGATGGTCGTCGTATTCTCCCTGATGGTCGTTTCCCTGATTCATCACGCCCTGACGTTCAAGCCGTAAATTATGGAAAACAGAATCTATCTTATAGGGCTCAATCACCGTACCGCCGGGGTGGAAGTGCGTGAGAAGTACGCCCTCACCAATACCGAGAATTTCGAGCAGGCCACCCTAGCCAATTGTCCTGTGAAAGAATGTATGGCGCTCTCCACCTGCAACCGCGTGGAAATCACCGTGGTGGCGGCGGAGGGCGTACCCGAACATGAAATCACGGATGCCCTGCTTTCACACTGGTCGGCGGCCTGCGGCGGTTCTCCTGCAGAACTGGCTGAGCACGTCTACCGGCATCGCGGACTTGAAGCGGTGAACCACCTGTTTGTCGTCGCATGCAGCCTTGACTCCATGGTCATGGGCGAACCGCAGATCCTGGGGCAGCTCAAAGACGCCTATCGCGCATCCGTGGAAAGCGGAACAGCAGGAGTCGTGGTCAACCGGTTGTTGCACAAGGCCTTCTCCGTGGCCAAGCGCGTACGTACCGAGACGGCCATTGCTTCCAGCGCGGTTTCCATCAGTTACGCTGCCGTAGAGCTTGCCAAGCACATTTTCGGCGATCTCTCCAAGACCCGAGCCATGCTCGTAGGGGCGGGCGAAATGGCCGAGCTGGCCTCCACTCATCTGCTCAATCAGGGAGTGAAGGACATCATCATCGCCAACCGTACGTTATCGCGCGCACAGGAGCTTTCCGAGCGCATGGGCGGCGAGCCCATCCCCATGGAGCGGATGTTCGACCGTCTGCACGATGTGGATATCATCATCAGCTCCACCGGCTCCCCTACCACCGTGATCCGGGCCAAGGACATCAAGGGCGTGCTGAAGAAGCGGCGCAACAGCCCCATGTTTTTCATCGACATCGCGGTCCCGCGCGACATAGACCCCGACCTGAACAGTCTCGACAACGTCTATTTGTATGACATTGATGACCTGAAGGAAGTGGTCGAAGAGAACACTTCCAAGCGTCAGGAAGAAGCGGTGAAGGCTCGCGGAGTCGTGGACGGGGAAACGGATGCGTTCGGGACATGGCTGCAGTCTCTGGCGCTCAATCCAACCATTGTCGATCTGGTGGATCGCAGCGAAGATATTGCCCGCACCGAACTCATGAAGACCCTCAAGCGCATCGGTCCCGTGGACAGGGAGACCGAAAAGGCGCTCGAAACCCTCGTACTCTCGGTGGGGCGCAAGGTCCTGCATGAGCCCATCTGTTTTCTCAAGCGACGCACCCGCGAGGAAGGGGTTGCGGATCGGTTCATCGACATGGCGCGGCGCATGTTCAACCTCGACGACGAGGCCATTCCGCCGGATGCGCATATGGACCGTCGCCGGAGTCCCGATAGCTGTGCCCCCGAAGACATTGAAACATTCATAGAATCCACACGTAAGGATCAGTAACTATGCGTAACTATTATATTGAAGATATTTCCGACGAAAACATCGACCTGTTCGAGGAAAAACTCGGCGCAATGGAGATGAACGGCCCCATCAAGGGTATCTACTATCTCCCCATTCCCGAAGATATGCTCTCCGATGAACAGGAAGAGCACAAGAGCGAATGCGGTCCCTATTTTCTGGCCCTTGAAGTCATCCGCAACGTGGCCGGGAATATCGTCAAAATGGAACTGCTCGTTCGCGCCCATGGAAAAATCCGTTGCTCATGCGTGGCGTACTGCACTCAGGAGCAACGCAATCGTATGATCGATTACCTCGACGACCTCTTCGAGGATTTCGGCATCAAGGTCTAGGTATGGAGATGACGTTCCCGGCCAGTTTCAGGGATCTGCCTCCCAGGTGGGCCCATTTCTGTCTGGGAATCGAACGCTTCATGCGTAAGGAGCTCGGGGTTGCCCCCGAGGATCTGCAAGTTCTCTGCGCCTTTTCCGGCGGGGCGGATTCCACCGCCCTGCTTCTGGCGTTACACTGCCTCTCCCTTAAAAACGGCGGTCGCGTCTGCGCCGCGCACCTCGACCACGGACTTCGTCCGAAATCAGACGAAGATGCGTTGTGGTGCCGGCAGTTGTGCGGGCAGTTGAATATTCCATTTCAAACCGAACGTACGGATGTGGCGGCTGAGGCCAATGCTTCCGGGCGTGGCATCGAAGAGACCGCGCGCGTAGTTCGTTACAAATTTCTCAAACAGGCTCGTTCGGCGGAAAAACTCGACTGGATTGCCACCGGCCATCATCTGGGCGACCTGAGCGAAGACGTCGTGATGCGGCTTGTGCGCGGCACAGGCTGGCCGGGGCTTTCCGGAATGCCTGGCGTGGATCGTGAGAGAAGCCTGATGCGCCCCCTGCTGCTGACGGAAAAGAAGACACTTTGTGCGTTTCTGGAAACGCTTGGTGTGTCATGGCGCGAGGATGAGACGAACGTCGATGAATCCATGACACGCAACCGGATCAGGCACACTCTTATGCCTCTCATGCTTGAGGAAAACCCGAACTTTCCAGACTCGGTGGCGCGACTGTGGCGATTGGGACGCATTGATGCGGACTACTGGCTTACGCAGATGAATGAAGCGACTGCGGGCGATCTTTTGCCTTCGGCGGTGCTGGAAGAGGCCCATAAAGCCCTGCGACTGCGTCTTTACAAGAAATATCTGGACGCCGTGGGGTCGGGACAGGCGCTTGCAGACACACTTTTGAAACTGGACGAGGCATGGCTGGAGACCCGATTCGGGGCAGTGTTCCAGTTTCCCGGCGACCGGGTTGCCAAAATTTCGCCCAAGGGTGTGCTTTTTGGCTTCAAGGATTGACTTCCGCAATCTGGCGCGGTAAGCCATGTGATCTTTTGCACAATCCTAGGAGGAGCAGATATGAACATCCTGATTTTTGGCCCCAACGGCTCCGGCAAAGGCACCCAGGGCACCCTGGTGAAAGACAAGTACGACCTGGATCACATCGAATCCGGCGCCATCTTCCGCAAGCACATCGGCGGCGGCACCGAACTCGGTCTGAAGGCCAAGGAGTACATCAACAAGGGTGAACTGGTTCCGGACGACATCACCATCCCGATGGTGCTCGACGTTCTGCAGAACGCTGGCGAAAACGGTTGGCTCCTCGATGGTTTCCCCCGTTCCCTCGTTCAGGCTGAAAAGCTGTGGGAAGCCCTGCAGAATGACGGCGTTGCTCTCGACTACGTGATCGAGATCAAGCTGCCTCGCGAAGTCGCCAAGGCTCGCATCATGGGTCGCCGCCTCTGTGAAAACAATCCGAACCACCCCAACAACGTCGGCATCCCCGCCATCGCTCCCGAAGGCGACACGTGCCGTGTCTGCGGTGGCGCCCTCTCCGCTCGCGACGACGACCAGGACGAGGCCGCAATCGACAAGCGTCACGACATCTACTACGACGAAGAAACCGGAACCATGGCCGGCTGCAACTTCTACAAGAACATGAAGGATGCCAGCTTCAAGATCATCGAGCTCGACGGCGAACAGTCCATCGACGAAATCAAGAACTACCTGGTTTCCCAGCTCGACTAGTTCCTTTCTGCCAGAGAAGACAAAGGCCCTCCGTTTTCCGGGGGGCCTTTTTTTGTTTTCCGGCGCAAGCGTCTGGCCATTGCGGGAAATGATTTGAATCAGATAGCCTTCTTACTGGGGATGATATATGTTGGTTTAATCTGTAATGGCATGGTCATAATAATCCTTCACAGCGCGATGTACTATGTTCAAACAAGAGAAATGGTCTTTTACAGGGGCTTCCGGCACGGAATACACTTTTTCCATCCTTCCCAAAAGTGAGGGGTTGCCGCAAGCTCCGGGTGTTTTCATACTTGCCTACACCCATCCTCGTGGACATATGGCTGGCTGGCAGGTCAATCCTTTGATGATAGATCAGGCCGAGAACATGCGATTCGCTCTTGAGAGTGCGGAAGGGCTGGACAGTGATCGGATGTCCATATGGAACAGCAATTTTGTGCTTTTGGAAGCCGTCGATTCAGACAGGAAAAAATGTGTACATGATCTGGAAATCTTGATGCGCAGCACGCCATGAATCCGGGTGCTGATTGAAAAAATCGTTTCAACACCACCGCTCACGGGCATTTTCTGGCCAAAGGATATGCCTCTCGCTGCCTGCCTATCGGCAGGCAATTCAATCGCACGAGCCCATTAAGCCAATCATTGGGGTTGCCGGCTGTCACGGCTAATAGACATGCCCCCGGCTTAAGTACGCTCACACCGGATGCCCTTTCACAAACATAGGCATCTAGGGCACTGAATACATATAGTTGGGCAGCTTGAAGAAGTTCAGGGACTCCTTGTATCCGTCACCCGGCTGGTCGCCAAAAGTTGCGACGATAGTCCACCCCTGCGCCGTAAGTCTGTCCATGGACCGTTTCTTGAAATCGTTCACCGCGTCACCCGGTGTTCCCGCAGGGGCCATGAGCAACTCATGCCAGTCCCTGTACCCTGCCCTTTCAAGGTTCTGAACCGTCAGAGAGCGCATGCTTTCATTCCGGCCGGTCAGAAATACTACCGGAATATCATGCTCGCGTAGCGCCCTGAACAAGCGCAGCATGGGCGTTATGGCTGGGGCATCCGCCTGCTTAATCCACTCGTTCCAGAGCTTCGGCGAGTAGCAATAATCCAGCTTCTGTTTGATCTCGAAGTTGGACAGAGTTGTTTCGTCAATATCCATGACGACCATCGGCCGAGGGATCTGCCTGCTTTCAATATCATTCAGAACAGTATCAAGCCCATCTGCCGCGACGTTTGCCACATCGGCATCATAGTCGCCGCTGAGGTGATAGGCCGTTATCTGTTTTTTCATTTCCGGCAGTGGAATGAGGCCTACACGTTCCGCGTGAGTGGCGGCGCAGCCTTGAAGCGTTATGAGCAGAAACGCCAGAACAAGCAGGTGGTGCAATCTCATGGTTGTCCTCCGGGTTTGCGAAGACTCTACCACGAAAAAGGGAAGGCTCGTAAGAACCTTCCCTTTATAATCGTCTGTGAAACTGAAGCTAGGCGGCTTCGGGCTCCTCATCCACTTCAGGCGGGGTGGGACCGAATCCGAGAAGGACCGGGCTTGCCACGAAGATGGAGGAATAGGTACCGACGAAGATGCCGATAAGAAGTGCCAGCGCGAAGTCGTGAATCACGCCGCCGCCGAGCACGTACAGGCAGAGCACGACCAGAAGCGTGGTGCCGGATGTAAGCAGCGTACGGGACAGGGTCTGGTTCACGCTGGTGTTGATGATGCTCTTGAATTCGCCTTTGCCCTTGGAGCCGATCAGGTTCTCGCGGATGCGGTCAAACACGATGATGGTGTCGTTAAGCGAGTAACCGATGATGGTCAGCAACGCGGCGATGATGGTCAGGTCGAACTCCTTGCCCAGAATGGAGAATATCCCCACCGTGATGGTCACGTCGTGGACAAGGGCCACAACCGCTCCCAGGGCGTAATTGAGTTTGAGGTACCAGCACAGCCCGAGTGTGATGGCGAGCATCCCCACAATAAGCCATGCCATGTCCATTCCGGTCAGCGCCAGAGCATACTGCCCGGCAAAGAGGCCGGTGGCCATGACCGCGGCTGCGGTCCAGCGCTGCTCAAAGCGGCCGGAGATGTAGATGGCTATCAGCAGTACGGCGAAGAACATGGCTTCGAGCGCTTTGGTTCGCAGGTCCTTACCCACCTTGGGGCCGACCATTTCAAGCCGCTGCACTTCGAATCCGCCTTTGCCGAGTCCGCTGTCGAGGGCGGTGGAGAGCATGTCGCGAACTTCTCCGGAGGAGACCTCGGAGGAAGAGGTGCGAATCAGGAATTCGCTGTCGTCCTCAAGGCCGAGGCGCTGCACCACGAGTCCGGGCAGCTCCACGTCGGCGAGGGATTCCTTGACGGTTTCGACATCCACCTGCTTTTCGGTTTTGATCTGTACGATCATGCCGCCCGCGAAGTCGATGCCGTATTTGGGGCCGCCCTGCATGACGAGGGAGCCGAGTCCCATCAGGATGACCACAGCGGAGACCAGGAAGGCGATCTTCCTGAAGCCGATGAAGTCGATCTTGGTATCGGGTTTGATTATCTGAAGTCCCATTTGTTCCCCCTAGATGCTCATCTTGGCGCCTTCCGCGCGGTTCTTGGCGTACATGTCGAAGAGAATGCGCGAGACGAAGATGGCCGTGAACATGGACGTGATGATACCCAGCGTCAGGGTCACGGCGAATCCGCGGATCGGACCGGTACCGAACTGGTACAGGATGATGGCCGCGATGACCGTGGTCACGTTGGCGTCGAGAATGGTCAACGTCGCGCGGCTGTAGCCTTCCTCGATCGCGGCCCGTGCGGTGAGCCCCTTGCGGAGTTCTTCGCGGATGCGTTCGAAGATGATGACGTTGGCGTCGACCGCCATGCCTATTGTCAGGATGATACCCGCGATGCCCGGCAGGGTCAGGGTCGCACCGAATGCGGCCAGACCGCCCATGATCAGCAGGATGTTCAGGACCAGCACAGTGTCGGCGACCACTCCGGCAAAGCCGTAGTAGACAACCATGAAGATCAGCACCAGCGCCATGCCGATGAGCGCGGAGTTGATGCCGTTGTCGATGGATTCCTGTCCGAGGGACGGGCCAACGGTACGCTGTTCGAGAATGGAGATCGGGGCCGGAAGCGAACCGGCGCGGAGCACGATGGCGAGGTCGCGGGCTTCTTCCGTGGTGAAGTTGCCGGTGATGCTCGCCTGTCCGCCGCTGATCTTTTCATTGATGACCGGAGCGGAGTATACCTTCTTGTCGAGAACGATGGCCATGAGCTTGCCGGTGTTTTCGCCGGTGATGCGCTCAAACAGGCGCGCGCCCTTGGAGTCGAAGCTCAGCGAAACATACGGTTCGTTCATGCGACCATAGCTGACGCGGGCATCGGTGACGTATTCACCGGTAAGAGGCGCGTCGCTTTTAAGGACAACGGGTACTTCCTTGCCGTCGCGGCCCACTCTGGTGCTCAGCTCGCGGCCCGGGGGCAGGATGCCCTTGGTCGGGTCAATGCTCTGGTCAACGATCTTGAATTCGAGGTGCGCAGTCTTTCCGATGATTCGGATGGCGCGCTCCGGATCGCTCAGGCCGGGAAGCTGCACCTGAATGCGGTTGCTTGCCTGCTGCTTGCGAATATCCGGCTCGGTTACGCCGAACTGGTCAATGCGGTTGCGAATGGTCTTGACCGCCTGGTCAAGCGTCATGCGCGCCAGTTCCTTGCGGTATTTCGGATTCATGCCCAGCTCGTATTTGACTTTGCCGTCTTCCGCGCTGGTGGTGGATTCGATGGTGACCGACTGGAAATCTTCGAGAAGTTTTTCGAACTGGTCCCGCTGCTCTTTCTTGAGCAGGGTCATTTCGATTCTGTCGCCGGGCATTGCGACGGGCTTGAGCACGTAGACCTCGTCCTCGCGGGCGAGTTCCTTTATGTCGTCGCCCGTGCGGGCCATGGCGTTTTTGAAGGCGGTGTTCATATCGACACCGAGGGTGAGGTGGATGCCGCCCTTGAGGTCGAGGCCGAGATTGATGCCGCTGCCGGGAAGGGTCTGACCCAGCGAAGTGCCCTTGATGCCGGGAAGGGACGGCAGCATGTACGCGAGCCCCAGCATCAGAACTAAGAGCGAAACAATGATTCTCCAACGCAGACTCTGCATGAGTTCTCCCCTGTCGTGAAATAAAAACATCGGCCCGAGCGGAAACGCAAGGCGCGGACCGGGCTCGCAGCTTGTGCGTCCCGGCCCGCGAAAGGCCGAAGAAACGGGATCATCCGATCCCGTCGACTACTTCTTTTCTTTCTTTTCTTTCTTGTCTTTTTTCTGGGCCTGCTTTCCGGCCTCGGGGTCGAACTTCCCGGCGACATAGCCGCGCTGGAATTCCACTTCAACGCCGTTGGCGATTTCGAGGGTGAGAATCTCATCGGTGATGAGCTTGATGGTGCCCTTGATGCCGCCGTTGGTCCAGACCACGTCGCCTACCTGCAGGTTCTCAAGCATCTGCTTGTGTTCCTTGGCCTTCTTCTGCTGCGGACGGATGAGCAGGAAGTAGAAGATGGCGAACATCAGGATGAGCATGGGCAGCGGACCGGCAAGCAGTCCGCCCGCACCGCCGGCGGCGCCGTTTGCGGGGGGCGCGGCGGCAAAGGCAACGGATTCGAAGAACATTGAGGTTCCTCCCAGTGTTGAAGTTTCTCGGTCCGTTCCCTTTTCCTAGGTGGCGACGTAGAGGTTGCCGTAAGGTCTGTGGGAGAACGGCCGGATTTTGACGAAATTCTCGTTCATAACGGTTTCGGCGTCCAGCTCGAATTCCAAGGCAAAGGCATCCACAAGTCTTCGGATGGTCTGAAGATCATCCTCATCCACGGGCTGCGTGTGCAAGTTAGGTCCGAGCTGCGATTCCGGGACGCTTCCGCGGACGTATATGACGCCCCCGTGCATTCCGGTGCCGAGACTTCTGCCCGCAACGGGCGCATCAGGCTTATCAGAAAACATACCCAAGAGCAAAATAATTCCTCCGGCCATGTATTCGCCCAGGAAATCCCCGGCCTTGCCTCCCACGACTATCTCCGGGACATAATCCTTATATGCTTTCATATGGATTCCGCACCGATAGCCCACATCCGAGCGGACGAAGATCGAGCCGCCGCGCATGGCGTAGCCCAGAACGTCTCCGGCCATTCCGTTGATGGCGATTTTTCCGCTGTCCATCGTGTTTCCGATTCCGTCCTGTGCGTTGCCAGATATACGAAGGTGTGGCCCGCCCATGAAGGCCCCGGTATCCTGTCCGGCAACGCCTTTGATTGTTATCTTCAGGTCGCCGCACAGCGCGGTGGCGATGTAGCGGTGACCGTTGACGTTCTCCAGAACGAAATCGGTGTATCCCTCTTGCGCCTTCTGGCGAATAAGTTCGTTGAACTGCTTGTAATACTTGCCTTTGGCGTCAAGGGTGATCTTCTTTCCGGACATGTGCCCTACTCCTTCACGTCGATGATGACGGGTTCGCCCGCCTTGGGCATCCAGACCCGGTCCAGTTCGGGGCAGACTTCGCGTACCGATGCTTCTTCGCTGGACATAAAGACCATGTCGTCCTTTTCGGCCACCAGCAGAGGGCGCAGCTTGATGCGGTCGTTCAGGCCCATCAGCCGGTTGTTGTCGGCCACAAGTATCGCAAACGGGCCGTTGAGCATCCCGGATCCGTATGTGTAGCGCAACGCGGTATGCAATTCGCGCTGTTGTTCGGGCATGGTCTTGATTTCCTCCCAGAACGGAGGGGCGAAGACCTTTGCCGCCAGATTCCAACTCAGGCCGTGTTTGCGGATGAGCAGATCCAGTTCGTAGGCAACCACCTCGGTATCCGTCATGAGCGTGCACAGATAGTCGTGCTCGCAGAGATAACGGCGGTTGATGCCGTAGGAGCTGATCTCTCCGTTATGAACGATGGACCAGTTGAGGATGGTGAACGGATGCGCTCCGCCCCACCAGCCCGGCGTGTTTGTGGGAAAACGGTTGTGACCGGTCCAAATGTAGCCTTTGTATTCGTCCAGACGGAAGAACTCGGCGATGTCCTCAGGGTATCCGACGCCTTTGAAGACGCCCATGTCCTTACCGGATGAGAAGACAAACGCACCCGGGACCTGCGTATTGAGCTTCATCACCACGGCCACGACGTAGTCGTCTTCGGGCAGCTTGCTCAGGTCCTCCGGCTTGTCTTCACGAACGGTGACGAAATAGCGGTTCACGAGCGGCGGATTATGGATTGCCAACGTCTCCCGCGTAGGGATGGGCTCGAACTCATGAATGTCGAAATACTGCCGAAGCAGGTGCTCCGAACCTTCCACGCCTCTTCTGTCATCACACATGATGTGGAATGCGTATTTATCCGCGTGTTCCGGATAGATGCCGTAAGCCGCGAAACCGCCTCCAAGACCGTTGCCTCGGTCGTGCATACATGCCATGGCGTTGATTGGCATGTCGCCGGAGATGAGTTTCTTCTCCCTGCTGATGACGCCAAAGACGCCGCAACCGGAGATGTCCTTCTGGAAATCGTAATATCTTTCGGGAGCTTTCATTGCCACTCCTTGGCTCGAATGTCTGTTGGGTCTCCGAGGATGTTTCAGGCTGTATTGGCCGCTACCGTCCGGCGTGCTTGATGCCGAGGATGTCCATTTCCGCGTCGGACAGACCGACAGCGCGAAGCTTGTCGCGATTGCCGCGCACGCTTTCGATCGAGTTGAGGCCCATGCCGCCTAGCATGTCCTTGATTTCATGGCTCCAAGCCTTGATCAGGTTCGCCATTCTTTCGGCGGCCTCGTCCGGCTTCTGACGCTTGGCGATCTTCGGGTCGTTGGTGGCGATGCCCCACGGGCATTTGCCGGTGTAGCAGCGTCCGCAGAGGGTGCAGCCGACAGCGAGAAGCGCAGCGGTTCCGATGTAGACCGCATCCGCACCGAGGGCGATGGCCTTGAGCACATCGGCGGAACAGCGGATGCCACCTGCAGCGACAACGCTCGCCTTGTGCCGAATCCCTTCGTCCCTGAGCCGCTGATCAACGGCCGCCAGAGCCAATTCTATGGGGATACCTACGTTGTCGCGCGTCATGGCCGGAGCGGCTCCGGTGCCGCCGCGCATTCCGTCCACGGTGACGATGTCCGCTCCGGCGCGAACCACGCCCGATGCGATGGCGGCCACATTATGAACGGCCGCGATCTTGACGGAAATCGGCTGTCTGTATTCGCTGGCTTCCTTCAGTGCGAAAATGAGCTGAAGAAGGTCTTCGATGGAATAGATATCGTGATGCGGCGCAGGGCTGATGGCGTCGGAGCCGAGCGGAACCATGCGGGTTTCCGAGATGGCCTCGCTGATTTTTTCTCCGGGCAGATGCCCTCCGATGCCGGGCTTGGCGCCCTGCCCTACCTTGATCTCGATGCCCACACCCGCATTCAGGTATTCACGGTTCACTCCGAACCGACCGGATGCGACCTGCACGATGGTATTGCCACCGTATTCATATAATGATTTATGCAGTCCGCCCTCGCCCGTGTTGTAGGCGGTGCCGGTTTCCTGCGCTGCCATGGCCATGGCCTTGTGCAGGTTGAGGTTGATGGCCCCGAAGCTCATGCCGGCGAACATGATTGGAGTTTCCAGCTCTATCTGAGGAGCAAGCCGGGTCTTAAGTTCAGGATTTCCGTCTTTGCCGGTTTCTACCTGAAGGCCTTTGGGCTTGCTGCCGAGAAATGTCTTGAGCTCCATCGGCTCTCTCAGGGGATCAATGGACGGGTTAGTGACCTGACTGGCGTCCAGCAACATGCGATCCCAGTAGACAGGGAGGTCCACGGGCGACCCCGTTGCAGCCAGCAGAACGCCCCCGGTCTGGGCCTGCTTGTAGATATTCTGCATGAACACGGGTCGCCAGTTGGCGTTGGGGCGAAATTCAGACTTGTTCAAACGTATGTTCAGGGCACCCGTCGGGCAGATGGCTTCGCAACGGTGGCACCCTATGCATTTGGTGTTGTCGTGCACCACCTTTCCGCTTTCATCGTCGGTCCAGTGTGCGTCGTAGGTGCACTGGCGGACACACGCTCCGCAGTCGATGCAGAGGCCGCGGTCACGCTCGATGCGAAATTCGTGATAGTTTTTATTGATTGGTCTCGCCATTAATGACCGCCTTTTTCAAATTCGTTATTCGTGGGTTGCTTGCTTTGTGAGTGTGTTTGTTTTTAAACAAAATAGTAACACAAGGCGTTCCGTCGAATGCAATTTCTAGAGACCACAACTTGGGAATTATTGTCAAGTTTGAGGGGTCGAGTTGTATGAGAGAGCATTTATGAAGTGTGTTTCAACTTTTAATCATTAAAATACAGTTGCTTGAAGTTGTTGATGAAAGATTGGCGAGGGGCTTGAATAATTGCAAACTAAAAAGCAGTGGTTCTTACGACGTGATAGGGAAAGACATGGAAAACCAACACGTCCGTTCATATTTGCTTCCTGGACGTTTGAGTGCGATTATTTTCCAATATTAGTTCATAAAAAGTGGCAAATTGATTGTGAATCCATGCGCAATGTTGCATTGAGTTCATCATGCCGGTGGTGTCATTCTTGAGAAAGTGCACTTATATGACCTTTCAATTGTTTGAAATAATTGTATTGAACATCGATGTAAAAACGCTTGTTTTCTATGCGTTGCTTACGATTGACACGGGAGTCGTTTCGGGCGATTCAACGTGTCCAAGTTCATATTAAGGAGATATGATGCAACCACCCAAGGTACCCGTTAAAATCAAGTTCCTCCATAGTGTATGGAAGGAGCACGACCTCAGCTATGCCACGGAACATTCGGTGGGGCTGGATCTGCGAGCCTGTATTGATGAGCAGGAAGTGGAAATTGCTCCGGGTGAACGCTATGCCGTACCTACCGGTGTGGCCATCGAGGTCGGAGAGCCCGGCATTGCAGGCTTCATTTATTCACGCAGTGGACTCGGTGCCAAAGAGGGACTGACCGTTGCGCAGGGAGTCGGCGTCATCGACCCCGACTATCGCGGTGAAATCAAGGTTTTCCTTCTCAATACTTCCAGTGAAAAACGACGAATCCGACGCGGGCAGCGCATCGCACAGCTGGTTTTCCAGAAATGCTGGCAGGGTGATATCGTCATCACCGAATCTCTCGGCGAAACCGTTCGCGGCGCTGGCGGATTCGGCCACTCAGGAACCGTATAGAGGAATACAATGACCGCTTCATTCGACACGATACGTGACAGGGAACAGTCCCTCATGATGCAGACTTACGGCCGCTACCCGCTGGCCGTTTCAGAAGCTCAGGGCTGCACGCTTTTTGACCTTGAAGGCAACGAATACCTTGACCTTCTTTCCGGTATCGCCGTGTGCAGTCTGGGCCACAGTCGTCCTGAGCTGGCGGACGTCATGGCCGAGCAGGCACGAAAAATGGTGCACGTATCCAACCTGTTTTACCAGAACGAACAGCTTGATCTTGCCGAGAAACTGCTCGACACCTGTGATGCTGACCGCGTCTTTTTTTCCAACTCCGGCGCGGAAGCCAACGAAGGCGCCATCAAGTTGGCCCGTCGGTACATGCGAAAAGTACGGCAGACGGATGCCGCCGAGGTCATTACGCTTCAGCAGTCGTTCCATGGTCGAACCCTTTCGACCCTGACCGCCACCGGACAGGAAGGTCCCATCAAGGACGGCTTCGATCCCCTGCCCCCGGGCTTTACCACGGTCCCCTTCGCAGACGTCGAGGCACTCAAGGATGCCCTCTCCCCGAACACCGCCGCCGTGATGATAGAAATGGTTCAAGGCGAAGGCGGCGTGCGCCCCCTGCCCCACGAGTTCGTGGAAGCCCTTAAGGAGTTGCGCAAAGAGTACGGCTTCCTGATCATCGTCGATGAAGTGCAGACAGGCATGTGCCGTACCGGACGCTTCTGGGCACACCAGCACTACGGTCTCGTGCCCGATATCTTCACGTCCGCCAAGGCCCTCGCCAACGGCCTGCCCATGGGCGCCGTCCTCGCCACCGAAGAAGTCGCCAAAGGTTTTGAACCCGGCTCACACGCCACCACCTTCGGAGGCGGTGCGCTCGTGTCCGCAGTCGCTGCCAAAGTGATAGACATCATGCGGCACGACAAGCTCGATCAGCGCGCAGCCCAGCTCGAAGAATGGTTCAAACTCGAAGCAACCAAACTCGCCCAACGCCACCCGGACAAAGTCAAAGGTGCACGCGGCCTAGGGCTGCTGCTCGGAATCGAACTCACCTTCGAAGGGAAAGACGTCTGGAAAGCCCTGCTCGATCGCAGAATCGTCTGCAATCTCACACAGGGCAACATCCTGCGACTTGTCCCGCCACTCATCATCGAAAAAGAAGATCTGAAACGATTCCTTAAAGAACTGGAAGAAGTTTTAGAGGCATAGCCGTTAAGGTAGGCCTCCGGCGGGCAGGGGCGCTGCCCCTGCACCCCGCCAAAGGGGCGGGTCCCCTTTGGAATCCCTGAGTTGTCAGCGGGGTTGCAGCTGCCGGGTTCATGCGGTCGCACAGTCCGCATCCTAGCTACAACCCCGCTGACGGGGATTTGGGTGGCTGGCGAACTGCTGTGGCAGGGGGAGTCAAGGGGATCTTTCTTAGTTCGCGTGTTTACCACTGGAAATCACCATCTTTCCCAATCCCCGCTAACCTAACACCCGCCGTCAGTTCACCCGCCAAGCCGCCTGAGGGCTTCGGCTTTCGGAAAGCTTGAATGCGGCTTGGCAAGCCAAATGTTTTTTGGAGATTCTTAAGAACCTTTTTGCAAAAAGGTTCTTAAGCCGCCGGAGGCAAAAAAAGGGGCGGCGCTTTTGCGCCGCCCCTCTTCTATTTGCATTCGGTGCGTTCAGCTTTGAGTGCGTTCAGGAGTGCTTCGTCCAGTGATGGATGCGGGAAGATGGTGCCGTGTATGTCATTGGGCGTCCATCCTTCCTGTACGATCATGGTGGCGGGGGTGGTCAGCCGTGAGGCGTCGTGTCCCACGGCGGTGACGCCGACCACTTTGTTGTCGCTCCAGATCACTTTGCAGAAGCCTTGCGTTGAGGCGTGCGACTGGGCGATGGGGTTGCCTGCGAAGGCGAATTTGGAGGTTTCGCAGGGTCGTCCTTCGACTCTGAGCTGTTCGGGCATCAGGCCGACGCGCATGGTTTCTGGTGCGCCGTACAGGACGCTGGGCACGGGGCCGGATTCATAGGCCGCTTCGGTCTTTCCGGCGATGCGGGAGGCAGCGTAGTGGGCCTGATGGCTCGCGGCGTGCGCGAGCTGGATGATGCCGTTGACGTCGCCGATGGCGTAAATGCCGGGGGCGGCTTCAAGGTATTCATTGACCTTGATGGTGCCGCGTTCGAGCGTTGCGCCCAGTTCTTCGAGTCCGAGGTTGTCGGAAACGGGGCCGCGTCCTACGGCGACGAGGGCTTTGTCGGCTTCGACCACGTCTCCGCCTTCGAGGGTGAGGACGGCTTTATCGCTTTCGGTTTTGACGGACTGCACGCGTACGCCGAGGCGCACGTCCCATTTCCAGCGTTTGAAGATGGACTGCAACGTCTTGGAGACTTCGGGGTCCTCCAGCGGTGCAACGCGGTCCATGGCATCCACGACAGTGACTTTTGCGCCCATGCGGTGCGCGGCCTGTGCCATTTCGAGACCGATGAAACCCGCGCCGACCACGATGAGACTTTCGGGCATCTCGGTCATGGCGAGGAAGTCGTTGGAATCCATGACGCGTTCGCCGTCGGGTTCAAGGCCGGGGAAGAACGTGGGCTTGGAGCCGGTGGCCACGATGATGTTCGCGGCTTCAATTTCCTGCGTGCCTTCGGGAGTCTCGACGCTCACTTTGCCGGAGGTCGGGATGCTGCCGAGGCCGGTGTAGAGGTCCACGCCGAGTTGTTTCAGGCGCTGGACCATGGCCTTGCGGGTTCCGGCGATGAGCTTGTCCTTGCGTGTGGCCAGAGCGGCATAGTCGATGTTCACTTCACCGTCTGCGACCTTCATTTTGCGCTGGCTGGCGAGTTCTTCCACGGCAGAGGTGGCGCCGAGGATGACCTTGGTCGGAATGCAGCCCCAGTTGAGGCAGGTTCCGCCCAGATCACCCTTCTCCACCAGTGCGACCTTCAGGCCGAAGGAAGCGGCTTCGGTCGCCGCGTCGTATCCACCGGGACCGGCACCTATGACTGCGATATCGTATGCCATTCGTCTAGTCCTCGACCATGTCCTGCGTGAGCTGCATGGCCCTTGCTGCAAAGGTCTCGTCCAGTCGGGTGACGGGCAGCGTGGTCGGGCACTGGTGCAGGCTTTCGGGATCGGCGTCGGCCTGTTCGGCGATGGCGATCAAGTCGTCCACAAAGCGGTCCAGAGTGGCCTTGCTCTCGGTCTCAGTGGGCTCGACCATCATGCATTCCTTGACGATGAGCGGGAAGTAGACCGTGGGAGCGTGGTGGCCCTTGTCCAGCAACGCCTTGGCGATGTCGAGCGCGCGCACGCCCTTCTCCGCCTGACGGACCGCGCTGGCGACGAACTCGTGCATGCAGGTCCGGTTGAAAGGAATCTCGAAGTGTTTTTCAAGGCGCTTGCGCATGTAGTTTGCGGCGAGCACGGCGTGCTCGGATGCGCGGGAAAGGCCGGTGCGGCCGAGGCGAAGCATGTAGGCGTAGGCCTTCAGGTACACGCCGAAGTTGCCGTAGAACGGTGCCACGTAGCCGATGGATTTGGGGTGGTCGTAGCTCAGGGCGAACTGGCCGTCTTCCATCTTTTCCACGCGGGAAATGGGCAGATACGGTTCGACGCGTTTGGAAACACCAACAGGACCGGAGCCGGGGCCGCCTCCGCCGTGCGGGGTGCCGAGTGTCTTGTGAAGGTTGAGGTGCACGATGTCGAAACCGGCGTCGCCGACTTTCATCTGACCCATGATGGCGTTCAGGTTGGCTCCGTCGTAGTACAGGAGCGCGTCCACCTCGCGGAGCATGCTGACGATCTCGGGCAGATGGGTCTCGAACAGGCCGAGGGTGTTCGGACAGGTCATCATGACTCCCGCGACTTCGTCGTCGAGCACTTCGCGCAGAGCTTCGGGGTCCACGATTCCGTCACGGGATTCGATGGAAACCACTTCGTAGCCGGCAACAGCTGCCGAGGCCGGGTTGGTGCCGTGCGCGGAGTCGGGAACGATGATCTTGCTTTTCTGGTTGCCCTTGTCCTTATGATAGGCGGCCATGAGCATGACGCCAGTGAGTTCGCCGTGTGCGCCTGCCATGGGGTGCATGGTGTAGGCGTGCATGCCGGTGAGCTCGCAAAGCAGCTGCTCGGTGTCGTACATGACTTCCAGCGCGCCCTGACAGAACCGCCCTGCTCCCTGAAGCTGAGGCATGACGGGATGCAGCCGCGTGAAGCCTGGCATCCCGGCCACCAGCTCGGTGAACTTGGGGTTGTACTTCATGGTGCAGGAGCCGAGCGGATAGAAATTGCCGTCCACGCCGAAGTTACGCTGGGAGAGCTTGGTGAAATGGCGTACCACGTCAAGCTCGCCGGAGCTGGGCAGCCCGGCTTCGCCGTCGCGCAGGAGTTCGCGGGGGATGTATGCCTCTTCGCCGATGCCGTCGCAGGGCCAGCAGCCTTCGCGGCCGGGCACGGATTTTTCGAATATGGTCTTCATTACTTCAACGCCCCCTTCATCATCTCGACGAATACGCCGATCTGTTCCTCGGTGGTCTTTTCGGTGCACGCCAGCAGCAGTCCGTTTTCCAGCCCTTCGTAGTAGCGACCCAGCGGGAACCCGGGTACGAAGCCCTTCTCCAGCATGTTGCCGATGAGGTCGAATGCGGGAACCGGCAGGGTTACGGCAAACTCGTTGCCGAAAGCGCCCTTGGTCAGCATCTCGACTCCCTCGATGGCAGTGAGCCTGTCGGCCAGCTGGTGCGCGCGTTCGATGGAGAGGCGCGCGGCGCGGCGCAGGCCCTGCTCGCCGAGGGAGCAGATGTGTGCCAGCGCGCGCAGGGCGCACAGCGACTGGTTGGAGCAGATGTTGGATGTCGCTTTTTGGCGGCGGATGTGCTGCTCACGCGCCTGAAGGGTGAGCACGTAGCCGGTACGGTCTTCGGTGTCCTTGGTCCGGCCCACGATGCGCCCGGGCATCTGGCGCACCATCTTCTTGGTGCAGGTCATGATGCCGAGGTAGGGGCCGCCGAACGAAAGCGGCATTCCGAGGCTCTGGCCTTCCGCCACGGCGATGTCGGCACCCATTTCGCCCGGTGTCTTGAGCAGGGTCTGAAGGACCGGGTAAGAGGAAATGATGGAGACAGCCTTCTGCTCGGCGGCGGTCTTGAAAAGCTCGGTGAAGTCGTTGACGGAGCCGAAGAAGTTCGGGTTCTGCACCATGACCGCGGCGGTTTCCTTGTCGATGGCGGCCTTGATCCCTTCAATGTCGGTCATGCCGTCCTTGTGCGGGACGGAAACGAATTCCAGATTCAGGTTGGAGGTGTAGGAGTCGAGCATGACCCGGTAGATCGGGTTGAGCGCTTCGCTCACTACTACTTTGCGGCGCTTGGTCTTGCGCACGGCCATCATCAGGGCTTCGTACAGGGCGGTGCCCCCGTCATAGACGGACGCGTTGGAGCAATCCATGCCCATGAGACGGCAGACGGCGGTCTGGTATTCGAAAATTGCCTGCAGCGTGCCCTGGCTGGCCTCGGGCTGATACGGCGTATAGGCCGTATAGAATTCGCCGCGCATGGTCAGTGCATCCACGGTGGCCGGGATGTAGTGGTCGTAGAATCCGGCGCCGAGAAAGCTTGCCTTGTCGGTGGCGTTGCGGGCGGCCATGGCCTCCAGACGCATGAGCACGTCCATTTCGCTCAGGCCTTCGGGCAGGTCGAAGCTCTTGGGCCTGAGGTCCTCCGGAATTTCGGCGAACAGCTCTTCAATGGAACCTGCGCCGATGACATCGAGCATTTCCCGGACTTCATCCGGGGTATGGGGAACGTAAGGCATGTGATGCAGTCCTTAGTAGAAGTCAAAGGGCGACCCCGCAAGGAGCCGCCCCGGAAAAGAGTCGCCTAGTGGTCTTCGGAATCCAGCTGGGCCTGATAGGCCTCGGCGTCCAGAAGTCCTTCCGGTTCGGCGCTGATCTTGACCTTGAGCATCCAGCCTTCACCGTAGGGATCTTCGTTGACCTTTTCGGGAGCGTCTTCAAGCTCCTCATTCACTTCCACCACTTCGCCGGAGACGGGAGCATACAATTCGCTGGCCGCCTTGACGGACTCGACGGAGCCGAACTCTTCGCCCTGCTCCAGTGTGTCGCCCACGGAGGGCATTTCCACGAAGGTCAGGTCTCCCAGCTGCTCCTGGGCGAACTGGGTGATGCCGATGGTGGCGATATCGTTCTCGACGAGAACCCATTCGTGGGATTTGGCGTACTTGAGACCATTGGGAACCATGGGGCTACCTCCTGATATTGAGATGGGTGTTGTCAACGGATTTTGCCGCTACCTAGCATGCTCCACGATTCATTGGAACCGTTAAAATATTGACCTGACGCCTTTGTATCTTTCCCCCGGCGTCCATTCGTCAACTATATGACATTTGTGTGCGTGATGTGCATCTTCCGTGGGCTTATGTGCATACGGATGTGTCCGAAAAAAGTCTTATCTGGTTACTTCTAGTTCAGAATTGTTTCCCAGTGTGTTACTTTTCAAGTTGACAGTTGCACTAGAGGTGGATAGAAAAGACCCATGACGCACGCATCGGACATACACGCAAGCTCCAACCGGGTTGAGGCCGAGATTGCCGGACGCATCTGGCTGTTGGATCGCGAGGCGGATCTTGAAACGCTTTGGGAGCGCATGGATGAAGGCGATCTGGATGATGACGAGCGGCTGCCCTACTGGGCCGAGGTCTGGCCTGCAAGCGTGTTGCTTGGTGAGTGGATCAGCCGTAACGCAGAACTTGTTCGCGGTAGGAAATGCCTCGACGTGGGCTGCGGTCTCGGGTTGACGGCGCTTGTTGCAGCAGATCTCGGTGCGGAGGTGGTCGCGTTCGATTACATCCCGCGCGCACTGCATTACGCCCACGCCAACGCGAAGCTCAACGATGTTCAACAGCCTCTGTGGATGGCCATGGACTGGCGTTATCCCGCTGTAACACCCGGAACCTTCGACTTTATCTGGGCAGGGGACGTGCTCTATGAAAAACGCTTTTTCGACCCTCTGACCGCCCTGTTTCGTCATGCTCTGGCGCCCGGCGGCAGGATATGGATAGGTGAGCCGGTCAGGACCGTCTCCAGACCCGTCTGGGACGATCTTGAAAATGCCGGTTTCGCCCCGGTCAAGCTGACCACGGAAAGCGTTCCGCTCTGCGGCCAGCATCCCCGCGTCAACCTTTGGGAAATGCGTAATCCGGTCGACTGAAGGCCCGATTTCCATATTGAACAGGAATTTACGTTCGGCCTTTGCCGGGCGAAACACGAAAGGAGTATCCAATGGGTAAGACTATCAGATTCGGTGTATCCCTTGATTCCGACCTGCTGGAAAAATTCGACAAGCTCTGTGATGATCGCAGCTACCAGACCCGTTCCGAAGCCATCCGCGACCTCATTCGCAAGGCTCTGGTGGAGCGCGAATGGGAAGACTCAGAAGGTGAGCTGGCCGGCACTCTCACCCTCGTTTACGACCACCACAGCAGCGGCCTGACTCAGAAGCTCACCGAGTTGCAGCACGACGCGCACGACGTGATCCAGACCACCATGCACATCCATCTGGACCACCACAACTGCCTCGAAGTGATCGTGCTCAAAGGTGACGCAGACACCATCAAGAGCCTTGGCCAAAAGCTCATCTCCACCAAGGGCGTCAAACACGGCGAACTCGCACTCACCACCACCGGAAGGGACCTCATCTGATGACGACACCCATGCAGGACGTGCAGAAAGACCCGGCGAACATCGCCATGCCCATCGACCGCGTGGGCGTCAAAGGCCTCAGGATGCCCCTTGTGGTCAGGCACCGCGAAAAGGGAATCCGTCACACCGTGGCCAAAGTGGACCTGTCCGTGGATCTGCCCGCACACTTCAAAGGCACTCACATGAGTCGTTTTGTGGAGGCCCTCGAAGGCTACGAGGAGATGGACTACAACTCCTTCAAGAAGCTGCTTCAGGACATAGCCAAACGGCTGGAAGCCGAACGCGCCCATTGCCGCTTCGTCTTCCCCTATTTTCTGCGGCAGACCTCCCCGAGCAGCGGCGCCAGCGGACTCATGGACTACAAATGCCAGGTGGACGGGGAGCTCAAGGACGGCAAGATGACCTTCACCCTCGGCGCCGACGTGCCCGTCATGACCGTCTGCCCGTGCTCCAAGGCCATCTCCGAGGAAGGCGCACACAGCCAGCGCGCCGTGGTGCGCATCCGCTGTCGCTTCAAAGGCTTCCTCTGGCTTGAAGATATCATCGCCATCGCCGAGCAGTCAGCCTCATCAAGAGTCTATTCGGTACTTAAGCGGCAGGATGAAAAATACGTCACCGAAGACGCCTTTGCCAACCCCTGCTTCGTTGAGGACGTCGTCCGAAACTGCGCGCAGGGTCTCGACAAGCACGAACAGATCGAGTGGTTCAAGGTCGAAGTGGAAAGCTTTGAATCCATTCACAATCACTCCGCTTTCGCCATGATCGAGAGTGTATAGATTCTTTCAGGGTTCAAGTTGTACTTGAACCCTGAAAAGGATGCCTCCGGCGGCTCTGCCGAGGGCCTGAGGGGAAGGGGGAGAACCTTCTTGCAAGAAGGTTCTCCCCCTTCCCCTCAGACTCCCTTTCCCCCTCTCCAAGAAACCTTTGGCTTGGGCTTCGCCCGGTTGTTGCTGGTAGGGTGGTTCTTTTTTTTGGGGCGGAAATCGTGTGGGATAGGGTGCTGTGAGTGGGCATTGAAAAACCCCCGGCGATGGTTCGTCGGGGGTTTTTGGGATGACCGAGGGGCGGTTGTTGAATCAGGACACGCGGACGGCTTCGCTGACTGCCTTCAGGGCTTTGACCTTGGCCAAGGCTGAATACAACTGGTTGAGATCCTTCACGTCCACCGTGAAATTCAGGTCTGACGTGCCGTCAACGTTGGACTGGAACGTGCCAGAATCAATGTTGACCTCGGCCTGCGCAAGAATGTTGCAGATGCTTCCCAGCATACCGAGCTTGTTCTGGCAACGAACCCGGATTTTCGCAGGATACGAGCGCTCTTCCTCGCCTTCCCACGAAACGTTGATCAGTCGCTCCGACTCGAAGTTCTTGACGTTGTGGCAGTCCGAACGGTGCACCGTGACGCCGCGCCCGCGGGTGATGTAGCCGATGATGGGTTCGCCGGGCAGCGGGTTGCAGCAACTGGCGAAGCGCACGAGCACGTTGTCCACGCCGCTGATGGTCAAGCTGTCGGATTTCGGCTTTTTCTCTTCTTCTCCACCACCATGGTGGCGGCGTTCACCGGGCTTGTCCGGCTTCTGGCCGTCGTACATTATGGAGTAAAGGCGCCTGAGGACTTTTCTCGGCGTCAGGCGTGAAAAGCCCACCTGATACATCAGGTCGTCCGCGCTGCCGCAGTTGAAATCCTCGGCAAGCTTGACGAAATACCCGTCCTTGATGGCCTTTTGCACGTTGATGCCGTGGCGGCGGCCTTCCTTCTCCAGCAGTTCCTTGGCAAGCGAGATGCTGCGTTCTCGCTCGATGGTGCGGATGTACTGCTTGATGCGAGTCCGGGCCTTGGCCGTCTTGACGAACTTGAGCCAGTCCCTGCTTGGAACGCGGTTTTTGTCCGTGATGATCTCAATGGAGTCGCCGTTTTTCAGTTCGGTGTGCAGGGGCACGAGGCGGCCGTTGATCTTGGCGCCGACGCAGTGGTCTCCCACCTCGGAATGGATGAGGTAGGCGAAGTCGATGGGAGTGGCGCCGTCCGGCAGCTCCTTGATGTCTCCCTGTGGCGTGAAGACGTAGACCTCGTCCTGAAAGAGGTCGATGCGCAGGGAGGCCATGAATTCGCGCGGGTCATTGAGTTCGCGCTGCCAGTCCAGAATCTGCCGCAACCACGTGAAGCGTTCCGCGTCGCGCTGGCCCGAGGATTTGCCTTTCTTGGCGCCCTTTCCGGTCTCTTTGTACTGCCAGTGCGCGGCTACACCGTATTCCGCCACGCGGTGCATGTCCTCGGTGCGAATCTGGAATTCGATACGCTCCCCGTCAGGGCCGATTACCGTGGAATGAAGGCTCTGGTACATGTTGGCCTTCGGGATGGAGATGTAGTCCTTGAAACGTCCGGCGATGGGCTTCCATTCGGCATGAATCAGCCCAAGGACGGCGTAACAGTCCTTGATGGATTTCACGATGATGCGGAAGGCGATGAGGTCGTATATTTCCTCAAAGCTCAGGCCCTGCTGCTCCATCTTCTGGTGCGTTGAGTACAGGTGCTTGGTCCTGCCGAAGACATGGGCGTCGAGCTTGTTCTTCTTGAGCATCTTCTGGACCATCTCGATGACCTTGTCGATATACTCCTGTCCGGAGGATCGATGCTGGGCCACTGCGTCCGTCAGTTGCTCGTACACGTCCGGCTTGAGATACTGAAGACACATGTCCTCAAGCTCGGTCTTGATGCGGTGCAGGCCGAGTCTGTTGGCCAGCGGCGCATAGATGTCCAGTGTCTCCTGAGCGATCATGCGCTGCTTGATGGGCTTCATGTGCTCAAGGGTGCGCATGTTGTGCAGGCGGTCCGCCAGCTTGACCATGAGTACGCGGATGTCCTCGGCCATGGCCAGGATCATCTTGCGCATGTTCTCGGCCTGGGCCACGGCCTTGGACTCGAACTGCATCTTGCTGATCTTGGTCACGCCGTCAACGATGTCCGCCACTTCAACGCCGAAGATTTCCTCCAGCTCATCCACGCTCGTGTCGGTGTCCTCAACCACGTCGTGCAGCAGGCCCGCAGCCACGGTGGCTTCGTCGAGCTGCATTACCGAAAGCTGGTAGGCCACGGACATGGGGTGCGATATGTAGGGCTCGCCGGAAAGGCGTATCACGCCGTCATGCGACTGTGCGGCAAAGACGTAGGCCCGTTGGATGAGTTCCAGGTCGGGGTTGTCGATGTATGAGGCGACTTGGTCGGTTATGTCATTGATTCGTATCATATTTTACTGTGCGCGTAGCTGAAGTTTCTCGGGAATCCACCAGCGGATGAAGTTGTGCGATATGCCGGCGGGAGCGGGTTCGATTCCCCGGACACGTGAAGAGACAATCGGCAGTGAATACGGGACATACAAGAACACATAAGGCTGGTCCTCGTGAAGTATTTCCTGCACCCTGTCGTAGATTTTCTTTCGTTCCTCACGGTTTACGAGCTGCCTGCCGCGGACGAGCAGTTCATCCAGTTCCTCGTTTTTGTAATCGATGAAGTTCAGGCCGCCGGGTTTGGCATTGTCCGAGTGCCAGACGTTGTAAAGGTCCGGGTCCTGAAGGATGTTCCAGCTCAGAATCAGGGCGTCGAACCGGCCCTTGTTCACGAACTCGCTGATGAAGGAGGACCACTCGATGGCCCGAATCTCCACTTTGATGCCGATGTCGGCCAGCCTGCGTTGGATGATGACGGCACTTTTGGTGCGTTGCGAGTTGCCCTGATTGGTGATGATGGTGAACCAGAACGGCTTTCCGTCCCTGTCCAGCCAGCCGTCGCCGTTCCTATCCTTCCAGCCAGCCTTTTCCAGCAGCTTCAGGGCTTCTTCAGGCTGGTAGCCGTAATCTTCAACAGCTTCGTTGTACTGCCACGTTCCGGGTTTGTATGGCCCGATTGCAGGCGTTCCGAGGCCGAAGAGCACGCCTTTGACGATCTCTTCCTTGTCGATCGCCAGACTCAGCGCCCTGCGTACGCGACGGTCCTTGAAGAACGGATGGCGCAGGTTGAAGCCAAGGTACGTGTAACCAAAGGACAGGTATTTGAATTTATTGAATCGCTGTTGCCAGTCTTTGCTCTGGGTCTGCCTCAGATATTGAAGCGGTGTCAGACCCATGGTGTCCAGTCCCCCTGCCTTGAGTTCCAGAAATTGGGTGGAGATGTCCGGGATGATCCGGTAGTGAATCTCGTCCATGTAGGGTCTGCCCTCGAAATAATCATTGTTTGCCGCGAGGGTGAGATGTCGGCCGGGGACCCATTCCTTGAGTTTGTAGGGGCCTGCTCCAACGGGATTTTTGCTGTACTCGGTATCCAGCAGGTCCTCGCCTTCCAGAACGTGTTCTGGCAGTATTTCCTGTGCCCATGTGACGAGGGAGCGCGCAAAGGGCTTGTCATAAAAAACTTCAAAGGTATACTTACCTGTGCGACGGAACTCCCGGATCTGTTTCCAGTCGGCGGCATAAGCCGTAGGGGTTTCGGGATCCACCATGAGTTCATAAGTGAATTCAACATCTTCGGCTGTCAGCGGTTCGCCGTCGGTCCAGTAGATGTCGTCGCGAAGCGTGAATTTGAGGTGTCGGCCGCCGTCCAGAACCTGATAGGACTTGGCGGCGTAGGGTTTCAGCGTGATGTTTTTGTCGTACTTGAGCGGCGAGACATAGATGTAGGAAGCTATGGCGTGAGAGCCAGCATCCGTGGCAAGAGGCGGAATGAGGTTCGTCACCCTGCCGAGCATGGGCTCCACGAACCGTCCGCCGTAGTCTGGACCGCTTTGAGCAGATGCATTTGAAATGCTTGCAAAAATTAAAATCAGTAGTAAGGCGAGTCTCATTTTTCCTTGCCAAATCGTCTGGTTTTGATCATATAAACTCGGTTGCCCGCTGGACATCTTAGAGTATTAACCATAGCGGCGCAAAAGCCAATACCTCAACGGAATCGAGATGTTTTGACCGGGGCACGAGCCTCCCCGGTTTCGGAAGGGACACATCAGGACAAACCGGCCAAGGAGTCTGTCCGGCATGGCTAACGGCGAAGAAGCAATCGTCAAGGAAATACTTCAGGAATTCATAGACGATACCGTTCCCGAATATATTCTGGAAATGGCGCAGGACATCGTTGCGAGCAGCGGTGTCATGAAAATCGACCTCAAAAAGAGGGATCAGTACTGGGACATCGACGGGATGGTTCAGGGTGATGATTTTCAGAATTACGCCTCGGAAATCGGCCTGAACCTCGGCGACAACACGATCAATTACTATTGCAACTGCCCGGAATCCTTTTCGGGAGTGTGTAAGCACGTGGCTGCCACAGCCATCAAGTTGCACCATTCGGTGAACGGTGAGCAGGGAGAATCCGTCCCTACCGCGAGAACCGACTGGCACCAGACTTTCCGCCCCTTCTTCGCCACCGAACTGGAACCCGAAGCGGGCAAACACTACATAATCTATCGCCTGTATCCCGAACCGGGACGACTTCAGGTTGCCTTTTTCCGCGCCAGACAGAACAAATCCGGTATTTCCTCGGTCCAGAACGAGATCACGCTGCACCAGATCGTGGAGAACCCCGAATGGTGCGATCCATCGCCTTCCCTGCCCAGGGTGGCCGAGATGATCGGCCATTATCTGGACTACTGGGGCCATCGCGTGGAGATTCCGGCCGGTCTGCATTCGTGGTTTTTCCGCGCCATCAAGAACGAGTACTATCTCTACCTGCGCGAAACCGATCAGCCCGTTCGCATAGAAAGCAAGACCATGCAGCTCAAGCTCTCCCCGCATCTGAGCGAGGACGGTCTACAGTTCGACATCCTGCTCTCACGCGAGGACCAGATCCCCTTCTCCATCACCGGTGAAGAGGAAATCTATTTTTATGGACGGCTGCCTCTTTGGGTCTATTACAAGCAGGGGTTCTATCCTGTTCAGACGGGGCTCGACCCTGAGTTGATTCAGGACATGGTGGAACAGGTTCCCATCATTCCGCACAGCGATGTTTCGGAATTTCTGGACCGCGTCTGGACCAAGATTCCGGTTTCGGACCTCTACGGGCACGACGACTTTCTCGAACGTGTCGGTCCCATCTTTCAGGATGCCTCGTACAACCCGAAGCTGTATCTGGACGAGGAAGGCAGCCTGCTTACGCTCAAGGTCCAGAACATGTACGAGAACGAACACGGGGAATTTTCCCTGCCCGGGCCCAACCCGGACCTTCAGACCGGCTCGTATCACTATGAAGGCAAGAGTTACCTCATCCGCCGCGCGCAGGATGAGGAAGCCATGCTGCTGGCGGAACTCTCCGACATGGGATTCCAGCCGCGCAGCAATCACATCTGGTTCATGGAGCAGGAAGAGGCCATCAATTTCCTGCTCGACTATTACCCGATGCTGGTTGAGGCCTACCGGGTCTTCGGCGAAAAGAACCTGACGCGCTACAAGGTGCGTAATTCCAAGCCGGAGATCGTGGCAGAGGTGGAGAGCGACGAGGAAAACAAGTGGTTCAAGCTCGACCTCACGGTGGAATACGACGACCAGCGCGTGCCCATCGACAAGATCTGGAAAGCGTGGACTCAGGGCAAGCGTTACGTGCAGCTCAAGGACGGCTCCTATACAAGCCTTCCCGAGTCGTGGCTCAACCGCCTCGGGCACAAGCTCAAGAATCTCGGCTTTGACCCTGAAAAGCCGCCTCAGCAGACCTTCAAGCAGTTCGAGGCTCCGGTGCTGGACAAACTGCTTGAGGATATCCCGAACACGCATACGGACGAATTCTTTGTCGAGCTGCGCGAGAAAATCCACAACTTCAGAGAAATCAGAAAGGTCGAACAACCCAAGAGCCTGAACGCTACCCTGCGACCGTATCAGGTTGAGGGTCTGAGCTACCTGAACTTCCTGCGCGACTACGGCTTTGGCGGCATCCTTGCGGACGAAATGGGGCTTGGAAAAACCATCCAGACGCTCTCCTTCATCCTCTCGGTATCAGAAGCCGGTTCGGAGCTGCCCAACCTGATCATCGTCCCCACCTCGGTTCTGCCCAACTGGGAGCGTGAGGCGCAAAAGTTCGTGCCGCAGCTCAAGCGGCTGACCATCTATGGCACCAAGCGCGAGGACCTGTTCGCCAAGATCAAGGATTCGGACCTTGTCATCACCACGTATGCCCTGCTGCGTCGGGACCTTGATGAACTGCTTAAGTACAAGTACTCCTCGGTGATTCTCGACGAAGCCCAGAATATCAAGAACCCCAACACGATCACCGCCAGATCGGTGCGTAAGCTGGAGGCTGATACCAAGCTCTGCCTCTCCGGTACGCCCATCGAGAACAACCTTTTCGAGTTGTGGTCGCTTTTCGAGTTCCTCATGCCCGGCTTCCTCGGCTCGCAGCACTCCTTCCAGCGCGGCATCGTCAAGCCCATCAAGGATGGCGACGAGGAAACGTTGGACTATCTGCGCTCTCGCGTAAAGCCGTTCATACTGCGCCGCACCAAGAACATGGTTGCGCGGGATCTGCCGCCCAAGATCGAGACCACGCATTACTGCGAACTCATCGACGAGCAGCGTGACCTTTACAACGCTCTGGCCAAGAAGCTCAAGGATCAGGTGCTCAAGGACGTGGATGAGAAGGGGCTTGCCAAGAGCCAGATGTCCATTCTGGACGCCCTGCTCAAGCTGCGCCAGATCTGCTGCCATCCCCGTCTGCTCAAGCTGGATATGCCGGGCGTGGACACCAACCTGCCCTCTGGCAAGTTCGACGCGTTCAAGGACCTTATCTATGAGGTCATCGAAGGGGGGCACAAGGTGCTCGTTTTCTCGCAGTTCGTGCAGATGCTTCATGTCATCCGTTCCTGGCTACAGATCAAGGAAATTCCCTTCTGTTACCTCGACGGCGCCAGCAAGGACCGTTTCGAGCAGGTGGACCGCTTCAACGAGAACGAGGATATCCCGATATTCCTGATCTCGCTCAAGGCAGGCGGTACCGGCCTGAACCTCACTTCAGCAGACTACGTCATTCATTATGATCCTTGGTGGAACCCGGCTGTTGAGAATCAGGCCACAGACCGTACGCACCGCATTGGCCAGAAGCGACAGGTGTTTGCCTACAAGATGATCTGCCAGAACACCGTGGAGGAAAAAATCCTCAAGCTTCAGGAGTCGAAGAAGGATGTAGCGGAGGCGGTCATTCCCGGACAGGCGGCGCTCAAGAGCCTCACACGGGACGATCTGGAAATGCTTTTCGAGGTATAGCCCATGCACGAGCCGAGGAACATCGCGGAAACCGGAGAAGGACTCATGGACCGCATCTATCGGCTTGCCACATACATTTTCGACCCGCTGCATCACTTCTGGGAGCGGGATACCACGCAGCGGGCGGTGGCCGGCGGCCTCATCGGGGTCTTCCTGTTGGGGCTTGTGACCATTGAGTTGAACAGGCAGGGACTCCTGCCCGCTTCCATGGCGGCATCCACGCCTACAAGTCACTACATGGCCATCAATCTGGCCTTCACTTTGGTGCTTGTGGTGGAAGTTGTCGGGCTTATCTTCGCTCTGCCCTGCTCCATATCCCGCGCACTCGGCAAGCAGTTCGAGATTCTTGCTCTCATCCTCTTGCGAAGCTCCTTCAAGGAACTGGCCGAGTTTCCGGAGCCGATCGCCCTTTCCGGCCACATGGACGCTTTGCTGCGAATAGTGTCCGATGCCACCGGCGCACTGCTCATTTTCGCCATCCTCGGCGTATACATCATGATCAACCGGCCCATTGAAGACGAAGGTTCGAAAGGACAGATTCTCTTTCGTTTCGTCTCAGCCAAGAAAATCGTGGCCCTGTCGCTGTTGGTTGCCTTCATTGCCTTGGGTATCAAGAACTGGGTTCAGTTCTTCATGAATGGCGAGACCTTTGATGTTTTCCATGCCATGTTCACGGTTTTGATCTTCAGCGACATCCTGCTCGTACTCATCTCGCAGCGATTCCTTCCTCAGTTCCGGGCTGTATTTCGCAACTCGGGCTTTGCTCTTGCCACCCTCCTCATCCGCCTCGCCCTGACCGCACCGATTTATTATGACGCACTCATCGGGGTTGGGGCTGCCGTTTATGCGGTCCTCCTCACGCTTACCTACAATGCCTTCTTTGCCCCCGGAAGAGCCGGACACAGGAAATAAGATCGGTTTTATAGACAGTATCGATCAATTTGTGCTATTTTAGGGCTAATTTCTTTGTGAAGCTGATTGTTTCAGCGTTAAATCCGGGGCGTTGCGATGAGTTCGGACCGCAACAAAAAGAAGCTCGCATCTGAAGAAAGGCTCGCTTTTCTTCAAAAGAGTTTTCAAGAGCACAAGGTTGGTTTCAGGAGCCTTCTACAGGTTTTGAACAGTCTTGATGCCGTCGTGTACGCCACCGACCTCCAGACCGATGAAATTCTCTTCCTCAACAAAAAGGCCGTCGATGCCCTCAACCTTTCCACGGATTATTCCGGCTGCAAGTGTTGGGAGGTTCTTCAGGAGGGACAGAACGAGCGCTGCCCGTTTTGCACGAACGACCTTTTGCTCGATGAAGCCGGCAACCCCGGCGACTCCATAGTCTGGGAGTTCCAGAATACGCTCAACGACCGTTGGTATCTTATTCAGGATCGCGCCATTCAGTGGTGGGACGGCAGAATGGCCCGTCTTGAGATCGCGACCGATATTACAAGCCGAAAGCGCTACGAGGATATTCTCTCTTCGCGGAACAACATTCTTGCTTCCGTCAACCGTATTGCAGAACGAATGCTCCGGGAGGGAGACTGGAAAAAATATCTGGATGAAACGCTTTTCGATCTGGGTAATGCTTCCGAAGCAGACCGCGTTTACATTTTCCAAAATTCGCTGACTGCCGACGGACGTTTGACTATGAGCCAATTGCAGGAGTGGGTTAGCGATGGCATCAGCCCTCAAATCGAGAATCCTGCGTTACAGGAGCAGACCTATGAGGATGTAGGGGCTCTTCGCTGGAAGCAGATGCTTTCCAAGGGAGAGATTGTCAGTGGTGCAGTGGCTGATTTTCCCGAAGGAGAGCAGGCGGTTCTGGTGCCTCAGGGAATAAAGTCCCTCGTGGCTGCGCCTATTCATGCTGATGGTGAATGGTGGGGCTTTCTGGGCTTGGATGACTGCAAACGCGAGCGGGACTGGAATTACGGCGAGGTCGAAGCGCTTAGTACGGCCGCTCGCATTATCGGTAGCGCCATTGTGCGTGAACGCATGGAAGACAGTATGTGTCTGGCAAATGAAGAGGCGCTCTTGGCGAACGAGGCCAAATCGCAGTTTCTTGCCAACATGAGTCATGAAATTCGCACTCCCCTCAACGGTGTGCTCGCGATGGTGCAGCTCCTGACGCATACTGACCTGAACGAAGAGCAGAAGAAACTTCTGGACCATGCCAAAACCGCAGGCGGCAGCCTGCTTGAAATCATCAATGACATTCTTGATCTCAGCAGAATCGAGGCTGGAAAAACCCAGCTCGAAGAGACGTATTTTGAACTTTCCGAAATAGTTGATCGGGTTTATGCCTCATTTGTGGATACGGCCCAGCTCAAGGGTGTAGAGCTTGAAATCGACCTAGAGTCCGATCTTCCAAAGGCATTCATTGGGGATCCGGCTAGATTGCGTCAAATTCTGTTTAATCTCGTTGGAAACGCCGTCAAATTCACACCGGAGGGAAGTGTTCGTCTCCAAGTCTCTGGGTATGAGTTGTCAGGGGGGAGATACCGCCTCGACTTTGTCGTCAAGGATACCGGTATCGGAATTCCGGAGGACCAGCTTGAGTCTATTTTTACCCCTTTCACCCAAGCTGACGAGTCATTCAATAGGCGCTTTGGCGGCTCTGGACTTGGTCTTGGGATTGCTAAGAAGCTTTGTCAACTCTTTGGTGGTGATTTGAAATTAGACAGTAAACCTGGCAATGGGACCAAGGCTCATTTCTGGGTAATAATGAATAAAAGCGATCCGCGAATGGTAGAGGAAGACCTGTTCGGAGCACTTGCGCCCTCCTTGGGGAAGCTATCCATTCTTTTAGCCGAGGACAACAGGATCAACGCCATTGCGGCCAAACGGTTTCTTGAAATGGCGGGACATGAAGTTGTCACAGTTGGTAATGGAATCGAGGCGCTTGACGCGCTGAAGACGCAGGCCTTTGACTGCGTGCTCATGGACGTTCAGATGCCTGAAATGGACGGACTTGAGGCAATCTCCCGAATACGAGGTGGAAAAAACCCTGAAATCGACCCTGGAATTCCGATAATTGCCCTGACCGCACATGCTATGAAGGGCGATCGTGAGCAGTTTCTAGAAAAAGGTGCCGATAATTATATCGCAAAGCCTTTCGAGGTCGAAAAGCTCATTCAGGTTCTAAGCGAGACAGTAGGGAATAAGAAAACGGACGAAACCTGAGTTTCGTCCGTTGTGACTGGTCGTAAAAAGGGATCTTGGCTAGAAGGGAACGTCGTCCATTCCGCTCGCCTCGGAGGGAAAGGCCGGACCGAGATCTTCTTCGGGCTGTTGCTGTTGCTGTTGGGGCTGTTGGTATCCGCCGCCCTGCTGCTGACCCTGAGGATAGCCACCCTGCTGCTGGTATCCGCCCTGTTGCTGATACCCGCCACCCTGCTGACGCGGCTGCTGCTGGTTGTCCTTCGGAGAATCCAGACCCTGCACGCGGTCGGCCACGATTTCGGTGGTCCAACGGTCCTGACCGTTCTGGTCCTGCCATTTGCGGGTCTGGAGCTTGCCCTCGACATTAACGAGGCTGCCCTTCTTCAGGTAGTTGCCGCAAAATTCGGCGGTCTGCCGCCATGCGACCACGCGGTGCCATTCAGTGCGGTCAACGCGCTGTCCGCTCTGCTTGTCGCGGTACCCCTCGTCCGTGGCTACGGACATTTTGGCGAGTGCCTGCCCGTTGGCGGTGTAGGACAGCTCGGGATCACGTCCAAGACGGCCTATCAATATAACTTTGTTAAGGCTTCCAGCCATGTTTTCTCCTCATCTTGAATTGTGGAATTCAAGTATCAAAATTTCGCTGCAATGTCTTCCAACGCGTCAAGGTTGTCTTCCAGCGCATAGGTCAGCTTGTCAGCCTCCTGTGGCTGCCAGTCCGCAAGGCTGGCGCGAAGTTTTTGCAGCGTATCGTGGGCGGTTTTGGCCTTGTCTTCCAGCGCTTCGACCTTTTTCTTGTCGATAAGCTCTGCGTGACAAGCTGTCTGCACGGCTTCGGCAAGCTCCATGACGCCTCTGGCAGGCGTTATGAACGTGCCGTCCTCCCATACAAGGGAGGTCAGGGAAGGCCAGCGCTTCGAAACTTCCTTTTCATCAAAGGTCCAGGCCGAGACCCGTACCTGCAGAATACCGCCCATGATTTCCTCCTATTCTTCTTCCCATTCGCTCTGGACACGGTTGACCACGTCCTGAATGGTTGAGAGCTGGTCTTCCGGACAAATGCCGAGCAGGGGCTCGTCGGCATCGACGTTGTCGCCCCGGTGGAAGTAGACCGAGTAGATGATGCCCTCGGGACCGGAGTATGTCAGCGGGGTCTCACGCTTCATGCGGGAAACGATAAGGATCTCCATGCCCTCATGGACCTTCACCGACTGTTTTCCGGAAACCTTGAGCTTCTGGTCAACTTCCGGAATGAAGTAGTACTTGGCTCGCTCGGGCGCACGGAACAGGTGCAGCGCCTGCTGAAGAATCAATTCGATGACTTCATTCTTCGTCAGGAAATGGCGAATGGTCAGCAGTTCTTCACCCGCTTCCACGAACTGTCCGTCCAGTTCGGTGCGGACCGACTGGATTTCCCCTTTTTCCGGGGCGTTGATCGGTTTGCGGTTTTTCTCGCGGGTCAGCGTCGCCACTTGTGTGCCCGGCTTTTCCTTGTAGGAGCCGGAGCGGCCGACGACCTGCTCGCCTGTTTTCAGTCCCGCGAATTCCACCACCCCGGTATGCGGGGCGCGGACAACTATTTCCTTGTAGGGAGATGCCTTGATCTCCTCAAGCAGTTCCTTGACGTTCAGCACGGGATTCTCCTCCCGGATATGTTTTCTTGAAGCGGTGCCACGCGGGGTCAGCGATAATAGAGGTTGCGTCCCCCCATGGTCAAGAGCGCTCTGTGAAGATTGCCCTTGAGCTCGCGGCGGTCCCATATGCCGTGAATGTGCCCTCTGGACAAGGCGTGGTAGGCCTTGTGGTAGTTGGGCGGCACTTCAATCCCGGTCGTCTCGGTTATGACGCCGGGGCCGGCAAAGCCAATGTTCGTGGACCGGATGGCGAACTGGTAAGGCGAGCAGCCCAAAAAGCTTGCCAGCGGTCCGGCGTACGAGTTGGTGTCGTAAACGACGAGGTACAGGCCCCCCGCATCGATATAGCGGCGTACGGCCTGTGTGCAGCGGGGCATCTGAATGACTCCGTTGACCCCTTCCTGAATGCGGATACCGGCGGTACCGTGCACATAGGCTATGAGCGGATAGCGTCGTTTCATGGCGCGTTCGCAGGCACGGATGAACTTCTCCCCTTCCGCGGCTCCGACAGTGCCGCCCCGGAACGGAGCCGTCAGCACAGCCACCACGGTGTCGATGCCCTTGAGGTTGGTCTCGAAGGTGATGCAGGCCGAATTCAGGCCGGTACGTTCACGGGCCTGATCAATTTTGACCTGAAATCCTTCGTAGTCCAGCGGGTTGACGGATTCTATTTCCCGCCCGAATTCATGGGCGTGGGGGTAATCGAAGACATTGTGCAGATACCACTGGTATTCCATGCGGAAATGATGTCCGCAGTTCGGGCAGACGCCCGCAAATTCCCCGAACAGATCCGGAGCCCATACATCCTGACAACCGTGCGTACGCACGTTGGGGCAGGATATCGTCTTGTCGTCCCTGCTGCGGGGGCTGATCCAGAGCCACTGGTCGTCGCCAAGGTAGGCGCCTTCCTCGGGCCTTGAAAGCCGTGTCAGTTTATTGATGTCCGTGTTGGTCGTGGAGCCGTCTCCGGATGCCGTACTCGTAATGAGCTTCTTGACGGGCTTGACGAGCTTCTCGCTCACAAGGTGGACTTCGGCGGCCACTTCTTCCATGAAGCTGTCCAGCTTCTTCTTGTGGCGACCTAGCAGGTCATGACGCACGAAGGAGTTCATGGCCAGCCCCATGTTTTCGCACGACTCCGTCACTCGTTTCATGACGGAGCGATTGTCACGGTAGGCGTGCTGGCTCATGTGACGGAACTTGTCCCATCTCTTTTCCACGAGACGCGTCCGGGCGCCCTTGGAAAGACTCCAGCGGACGAAGATGCTTTCTGCGTCGGCATCCCTGCCGCGCTTTTGCTGCTTGAGCGCGAGCGAACGGAACAGTTGCATGGACTTGACGCCAAGCACCGCCTCGTTGGTGGACTGGATGAGTTCCCGCCTGAGATCCTTGAAAAAATTGTAATGATTCGGACGCGCCCCCAGTGGAGGTTCGTTCAAGACCCTGTCCACATACCCGTTGTTCAGGTTGTCCTCGGCGGTTATGCCAAGCTGTCGTGCGCACTTTTCCACCAGTTCCGCGCCAGCCCGGTTGCCGTCACGCAGTCGTCCTTCGATGGCGGCGGCGCCTTCCGGGGAAATGACGGAATAGTATCCGTGAGAAAGCATGATGCGTCGGTCTGCAAGTCCGATGGCTTCCGCTCCACCCGAGCCGCCTTCGGAAATGGTGGCAATCACCGGAACTCGCAGCGCTGCCATTTCATAAAGATTCTTCGCGATCTGTTGTGCCGCGCCGGGGTAGTCTTCGATAGGGTAGGAGCCGGGAGTGAAGATGAACGAATGAACCGGAATGTTCTCGGTTTCGGCGACTTTCATGTAGTGCAGCGCCTTGGCGTTGCCCCACGGCTTGACCGAACCGCCGTTCCTGAATTCCTCGCCGTGTCCCTTCTCCTGTCCGATGACCATGACCGACTGGTTGAAAACCTTCTGGCCGACGCGTCGGGTGAGGTAGGCTCGGGCGATGACCATGCTGGGGTCGATGCTGAACTCACCTTGCCCGCCTATCTCGGAGTAGTTGTCGTAGACGTTCTCTAGGATGTCCTTGAGACAGATGCGTTGAGGATGGCGCACTATGCGAACCTTGTCCATGGGTGACAGGCTCTGGTCCAGTTTCATTTCGAGAAAGTCGAACAGCCCTTCCATGTGGGCTATGTCGCGCGTAGAATCCGGTTCAGGGTCGGACTTGAGCTTTTCGAGCAGTTCCTGAAACTTGGCTTCAAGGATGGTCACGCTGGCACGGCCTTCACCGTCGCCAACAATGTCCTTGGCGTAGTTCAGGCGGTCCCTGAGGGCCAGAATTCTCTTATCGCTGTCCATGCCCTAGAACTCCAGCAGTGTCGCAGTGCGTTCGCGAAGGTAGTCGATGTTGGTGGCAAAGCCGCCAACTCCCCTGCCTTCGAGAACGAGGTTGTCCAGAAACTCCACGCCGCGGCGTTTGGCTTCGGCGAGGTCTGCGCCGCGGATGATCGCAAGCGCAAGGTTCGGGTCGTATTCCATGGGAATTTCGTATTCGCGGTCCACTGGAATCTGAGTGTGCATGGTCAGCCACGGCTGCGGTTGCCACTCGAAACGCGTGATGGTTCCGGAGCAGGGAGCGAAGCGCTCGGCGGTTTTTTCGGCTATAATCCTGTATTCGATGCCGACACCTTCAAAGGTGATGTCCTCCTGACCGTATCCCATGGGCTGTCCCAAAGCCAGACGAATCTGCTCGGCGATGAGGTCGGTGCCGCCCTCGCCCTTGATGCAGGAAACAGCGGCGGAAACCCCGTTTTCCACCTGAATGCGGGTATTGACTTCCATGAGGAACGGTTCGCCTCTTGGCGTGACGATCCATTCCCATGTCCCGACGGAGTCGTACCCCACTTCGGTGGCCATTTTCAGGGAGTGATTGATGATCGACTGCAATACTTCCGCCGCATCAAAGGCATATCCGAGCTCGTCCGGAACAAAGCCCGGAGCGACCTCGATGCGCTTTTGCTTGCCAGTGGACTGCACGGAGCAGTTCCGGGTGCCGAAGTGGACGTGCGAGTTGCCATCCCGTCCGGAAAGGACCTGAACTTCCAGGTGATTGAAGTCAAAGATGCGTTGCTCGATGAGCACGCCTTCGTCATTGAAATTTCGTTTGGCGTAGTTGCGGATGCGCCGGTACACGGAGCGGAACTCGTCAGGGTCTTCAACCTCTTCGATGCCCATTCCGCCTCCGCCTGCCGAGGCTTTGACCAGAACGCAGGATTCCTTCATGCCCTGCTCGGCCTGGAAGGCAAAAAGGGTCTCGGCGATTTCTTCGGCTTCAAGTTCGCTGTAGATCGGCCGGTCCGACCCCGGAATGGTCGGAACGCCCAGTCCGCGGGCGATGCGCTTGGTGTTGATCTTGTCGCCGAGGTCGCGAATGACCCACCAGGAAGGACCGATGAAGAGCAACGGCCTGTCGCGGCGAACCACCCTTCTGGCGAACCGGAAGTCCTCGGCGAAAAAACCGTAGCCGGGATGCACGGCAGTCGCGCCGGATTCATCGGCCACCGAGAGAACTTCGTTGGCGTCGAGATAGGAGTGGATGCGATAGAGCGACTTGTCACCGCCCCATTCCCGCGCAAGGGCGACATGACCCGAGTCCTTGTCGGGTTCGGTGTAAAGGGCGACGAAATCGTGTCCGAGCTTGCGGCAGGCCCGCATGATACGGATGGCGATTTCCCCGCGGTTGGCTATGAGTATGCGGTGTTTCTCAGCCAAGGGCGCGCCTATTTGTCTTTGTTCTTCTTCAGGGCAATGAGTCTTTTCTGCACTTCGAGCACGAGTTTGTCCAGCCGTTGTTGCTGCCGGCGGTCAAGCTGTTCGAAGTTGAGTCCGGCAATGCCGTTCTCCGCCACGCGAATGACGTTGGCCTTGATGTCGGAAAGAAAAAGTTTGCCGTTGAGGAGCAGCTTGACCGGATGCGATGTGCCTTCGCGCATGGTGGAGTCACCTTCCACGGCAAATCCTGTCGCGGAGATGTCCTTGACGGGCAAGGTTTTGCCCTGCTCGAGAAATTCCACAGTCAGGCCGGGCACGCGGGTTCTGAAGGCCCTTCGGAGTTTTTCTTCGGCGTCAGGCAGGGAAATGTTGAAGTCCATAAAAATACCTCGATGGTTCATCCTCGTAGTCCGAGGGGGTAATCCCTTACCGTCCGGTAACCCGTTTTTCAAGCACGAACTCCACCCTGCGGTTCTTGGCGCGATAGGCGGGGGTTGTGTTCGGATAGATAGGGTTCATGTCCGCAAGGCCGGTTGCTGTAAGTCGCGAAGGCTCGATGCCCATCTGCAGCAACATGCGAAGGACGTTAACGGCCCGCATGGCCGAAATCTCCCAGTTGTCCTTGAAACGTCCCCGTCCGCTCACCGGGGTGTTGTCGGTGTAGCCAAGAATCTTGATGGTTTGGTCGGGGTGCTTGATGAAGAAATCCCTGAGTTGCGAAACCAGCCTTTTGCCCTCCGGGCTGAGGGTCACCCTGCCGGAGCCGAACATGACGTCGCCCGGGACGCGGATGGTGATGACGCCGTCTTCGAAATTTGCGCTGACGACCCCTTCAAGCCCCTTGGTGGTTTGAAGGGTCTTCACCTCAGCAAAGACCTTGCGCTGTGATTCGATGATCTGGCGGCGCATGAGTGCCTGATCTATGAGCACCCCTGCTTCCTCGCGGGTGATGCGGCTGGTGGCGATCTTCTCCATCTTGCCGGACAGGGCATGGGTTACTGATGAAAATGTTTCGGAAAACTTGGTGGTGTCGAGGGTAGACATGGAATACAGCAGGATGAAGAAAACGAGCAACAGCATGGCCAGATCGGCAAATGTCGTCAGCCAGTCTTGTTGGTCCCCCTCTTCTTCTTGCAAGGGGATATTGTACAGATCGTAATCTTCTTTCACGATCTAGTCCCCGCGCTCGGAGGGCGACAGGAACGAGGAGAGCTTCTCGTAAACCAGTCGCGGGTTGTTGTTTTCAAGAATGGACTTGGCTCCCTCGAAGATGATTTCGAGGTTGAGCTGCTCCTGAAGCGTGCGCGCCTTGAGCTTTGCGGCGAGCGGAATGAAAATCAGCGTGGACATTGCCGAACCGTAGAAGGTGGTCAGAATGGCTACTGCCATGGCCGGGCCGATGGTGGAGGGATCGTTGAGTCGCGAGAGCATCTGTACGAGACCGATGAGCGTTCCCATCATTCCGAAGGCCGGAGCGAGGCTGCCGAGGCGCTTGAATACGTCCTGCCCCACCTGATGGCGTCTGCGCATGGAGTTGATTTCGATGGCCAGCGTCGCGTGGATGAGCTGCGTGTCCGCGTTGTCCGCGATGAGCTGGCAGGATTTCTTGAGAACCATGTTCTCGGTCTGGACGTTTTCAAGGGCCAGCAATCCTTCTCGGCGGCTGATTTCAGCCACTTTGACCATGATGTTCACCACGTCGCGCGCGCTGGTTTTTCTCTGATGAAAGACCTTGAACGCCGCCTTCACCGCTTGTAAGACTTCTTCGAACGGAAAGGCGACCATGATCGATGCAAGGGTCCCGCCCACCACGATCATCATGCCGGGGACGTTGAGAAATACGTCCACGGCACCGCCGATGACAATGGCGCCCACGACGAGTCCGAGGCCGATGATGAGTCCGAGTAGGGTTGCTATATCCATCAGAAATTAACCTGCCTTATGTCGGATTTGTATTTAATCCGAGAGGTTGCAACTAAAACGGACACGGTTGAAACCACGTCCTCACAGGGAGATTGTTCATGAACAAGCGCAGGACCGTGCTGCAATCTGTTCGATATATACAGGAAAATGTGGGGAAAATACAACCCGCAAGCGCAGGAATCGTTACGGGCTCAGGCTTGGGAGCCGTAGTGGACGCTTTGGATGTAGAACACTCCCTGCCCTACTCCGAGATTCCGGGGTTTCCCGTTTCGACTGTGGAGGGCCACGCCGGGAAGCTGGTTTTTGCTCATGCCTATGGTCGGCCCGTCGTCGTCATGCAGGGCAGAATCCACCTTTACGAAGGCTTTACGCCGGACGAAGTGGTGCACGGCATCCGGGTTTTTCACGAGCTGGGCATCAGAACCGTTATTCTCACCAATGCCGCGGGTGCGCTTGATCCGCGGTTCGAGGTAGGTCGTCCCATGCTCGTGACCGACCACATCAATTTTTCCGGCGCGAGCTGCCTCACCGGAGAAAATGTGGAGGATTGGGGCCCGCGTTTTCCCGACATGAGCCGGGTCTACGATCTCGCTCTGCGCGAGTTGGCCGTTCGCAAGGCGTTGGAACTCGGAATTCCTCTTGAATGCGGGGTCTATGTTCAGGTTCCCGGACCCAATCTGGAAACTCCGGCCGAAACCCGCGCCTACCGTCGGCTCGGAGCAGACGCCATCGGCATGTCCACTGCTCTTGAAGCCATGGCGGCCGTGCATTGCGGCATGCGTGTCATGGCGCTTTCATGCCTGACGAACAAGAACGTCCCCGATGCCATGGAAGAAACGTCCCACGAAGCCGTGCTTGAGGCTGCGGAGCGAGCTTCCAGATCCATCGCATCTCTACTCATGGAAATCCTAAAGGATATTCCAGATACTGCCGAAGAGTAGTCAGGACTCTTCCGAATCCGGGGATCGTGCTGCGCAGAAATTCAATACGGGGTATCCAATGAACAAGGCGGCTTGTGTTTTTCTCATGCTCTTACTCGTGTCGGTGTTGGCCGCGAGTTGTTCCACCGTGAAAGATGGCGCGGTTTCAACCTACGAGTTTGTTTTTGATAGCGAACCGACCGCCACTCCCGTTTTTCCGAAAAAGGACGATGTTCTGGTCGATGCCGCGTTCGATGCCGCCGACGAAATGCATTCCAACGTGAACCGGACATTGCTTCCGGCTGATTCTCCGGTATATATCACCCGTTTCGTGAATATTGAAAACACGGCCGACAGGTCCCCTTTCGGAAAAGTCGTATCCGAACAGATTGCCGTGAGACTCTTTCAGCGCGGCTGGCGGATTGCCGACGGAGCGCCGCCTGAGGATGCCGTGTCCAAGTTCGACAGGCAGGCTGAAGAGCACGAGGACAAGGACCTCATCCTGCGTGAGACGGATTACAATATACAACCGTCCATGCTCGTCGGAAGCTACGAAGTGGGCGACGAGTCTGTGCTGGTTCATGCGCGCGTCGTCCGTTTGCGGGACAAACTTGTGGTCGCAGCGCACGCATGGTCACTGCCCATGAATGACAGGGTGCGCGACCTCCTTGGCCTGACCGAACCGGCTGATAGTATGCGGCCCACCGTCCGGACCGAATTCTGATTTTCCCTTTTCTCGGTTTGTCTTAAAAATGCTCTTTTCTCTCTTGACGTTGAAAACGGTTTTCAATATCAAAGGGTCAAGGCGAACGTAACCTCCTTGAACCCAATGACAGAAAACACCTCCATTCTTCACTGTAACCTGCCGGGACCGATCCCCCCTCGGTCCCGGCGAAATCTTTCAAAGGAGATTCCGAATGAATAATGCAAAATTTGTGGGACATCTCAATCGTGAAGGTATGAAGGCTCTGTCCGAAGGAGACCTGATGAACGCCAGGTTCCTCCTGTATCAGGCTCTCGACAAATGCCGTCTTTTCAAATCGCCTCTCAACGAAGCAAAGATTCGTAACAATCTCGGGCTGGTGCTTCAGCAGGATGGGGACTTGAATTCTGCGTCCGAGAATTTTCAGGCTGCATTGAAAATTGTAAGAGATGAAGTTGGTGAGGAAACCGGAATTTTTAAGCGAATCGAAACGAATTACCGCCGCTGCGGTTGCGCAGCTTAGGAGATCCTCATGAGCAACAGGCCTACCCTTTCCTCCGGTGACAGGAAGCGATTTCTCAAAAACGCCTTCAAGGCGTTCGGCAGCAGTTCGGATCGTCCTTCAAGGCGGGATGGAACGCCCAAAACCAGCGGCGACGGATAGAACACATCAAACCCGGCCCGGCCGGGTTTTTTCATGACAAAAGGCTGTTGGCGAGCAGAAAGACGAGGACCACGGCGATTGCCCCGCCGAGAAGCATGAGCGGCACCGGGATGCTTCTGAATCTGTCCGGCGTGGACGGTGCTCCGGCCCCCGCGAACTCTTCGGTCCCGTCCCGCAGTACCAGATACAGGTACCCATTGGACGTGACCGCTGCATATTTCCCTTGTGCGAAGCGTTCGCAATGCTCATCCAGCGCCTCACGCGGAGCGGAGCGTCCGTTTGGCATGGAGCTTTGCAGATATCCGGAAACCAACAGCGCCTCTTCGGGCGTGATGCCGTGCCGAGTTGCTATATCCGTGAAAAAATCGTGCATCGTATCGTTGTCTCGAAAGATGATGCGCGCTGTCTCAAGATTCATGGAGTACAAGGCGTGTTGCATGGCTTCCCCGCTGAATGCGTCAAGTGTGCGGTTCAAATGTTCCTTGGGAACCGGAATCTGCCATGATGTAACGGTTACGCGCATTGTCGACTGCACGCAAGTCCGTCCGGGACATGCCTGTGCAAAACGTTCCTTTGCCGTTGCCAGAGGCGATTGGTTGAGCTATTTTGTTCTTATGCGAAACATTTACCTGATAGGCCCCCGCGGTTGCGGCAAGACGACCATCGGCAAAGAACTGGCCGACAGGCTTGATATGCCCTTCGTGGACACGGATGCCGTCTTTCTTGACAGGCACGGCACCATAGCCGATTTCGTGGCCCACAACGGTTGGGACGCTTTTCGCGACGCCGAGGCCGAAATTCTCGCTTCTATTGCCGACAGGGCGGGAACTGTTGTCGGATGCGGCGGGGGAATCGTTCTTCGCGAAAGTAACCGCGAGCTCCTCAGGAAAGGTTTCTGCGTCTATCTCAAGGCATCCGCGGATGAGCTTGCGCGCCGACTCAGGGCTGACCCCTCACAGGAACAGCGCCCTTCCCTGACAGGCAATCCGCTCGACGATGAAATACGGCAGGTGCTGCAGGAGCGGGAGCCACTATATTTTGACTGCGCCAATCTGGTGATGAAAGCCTCCGAGCCTTGGCGCATCGTTGATTTTGTTGCGGAAAAGGTTAAATCCGGCTTCTTCTGAACCGGAAGTCCCCTTCAACCGTCTTTTATGGCACGGTCCTGAAAAGAATTCCTGTTTCGAGGCGGTTGCGTTCCGTACGCGGCGGGCGTAAGGACGTGTGATGCGAACCAAGCTGCTGACGCCATTCTGGCTGCCGGTCCATTTCTTCACTCTCGGCATTCTTTTGGGAACAGTGCTGCTACATGCTGACGCGGCTCATCCCGGCCAGACGCTTTCGTGGTTGGACAGCCTGTTCACGGCCACCTCCGCCATGTGCGTCACCGGCCTGATCGTCGTGGATACGGGGTCGTTCTTCTCCCCTTACGGACAGGGGGTAATCCTCGCCCTGATCCAACTGGGCGGCCTCGGCATCATGACTTACACCAGTCTGGCCCTCTACCTGTTGGGGCAACACGTTTCACTTGCGGACAGGCTGGCTGTCAGCAACAGCCTCCTGCACGATCCGAGCTTCAGCCTGAAGAGTTTCTTGCTGCGCGTGGTGATCGGCACCTTTGCCATAGAGCTGGTCGGAACCGCCCTGCTCTACTTCTCTCATCCCGGCGGGTTCTCCCTCTGGTCCGCCTTCTTTCACTCCATCAGCGCATTCTGCAACGCCGGTTTTTCACTGTATTCGGACAGCCTGACCCGCTGGCAGGGTGATTGGGGCGTCTGTTCGATCTTCATGGCACTCATCATCCTCGGTGGGCTTGGCTTCTACGTACTCAACGAGTTGGCGACCCGAATTGCGGACGCGGCCCGTCTGCGACCTCCCAGAAACGGAAGTTGTTATTTTTTCACATGGCATACCAGCGTCGTGCTCAAAACGACCGCCTTTCTCATAGTGGCAGGAACTCTGGCCATCTATTTTGCCGAGATGTACGGCAGCGGCTGGTCCGGGCCATGGCACAAGGAGCTGCTCAAGGCCCTGTTCAATTCGGTTACCAGCCGTACCGCCGGATTCAACACCATGGAGATGGCAGACCTGACGAACGTGTCGCTGGTGCTCATTCTCATGCTCATGCTTATCGGCGGCTCGCCTGGATCCTGTGCTGGCGGGGTGAAAACCACCACGTTCCGTGCGATTTGGGGATTCATCGTCGCCCAGTTCAAAGGCGCCGAGCAGGCTCGGGTCGGCCGCTTCGCTCTGGATCTGCATTCCATGCGGCGGGCGCTGACGCTGGCTGTCTTCGCGGCTTTCATCGTCGGCTTCTCTTCCCTTGCACTCGAAATAACTGAAGGCGGCGACCTGCCGCATCACATGGTTCGCGGGCATTTTCTGGATACACTTTTCGAGGTGGTGTCTGCATTCGGAACCGTGGGACTCTCCACCGGGATCACCGACTCGCTTTCCGCTCCGGGCAAAGGTGTGATAATCATGCTCATGTTCGTGGGCAGGCTCGGCCCCATCTGGCTGCTCTCGGCACTGCACAGTTGGCAGCGGCCGACGAGATACAAAGTTCCCGAAGACAGCCTGCCGCTTGGCTAATCGAGGATAATCATGACGAAACAACGCGAAATCGGAGTAATAGGACTCGGCAAATTCGGCGGTTCTCTTGCGCTGGCTCTGCAGGAGCTGGAGATCGACGTACTGGCCATAGACCGTTACGAGGCCAATGTGCGCCAGATGCGCGACCGGCTGCCGCAGGTCTTTCAGGCCGACGGCACTGACAAGGCCGCACTGGAACAGCTGGGATTCAATGATATGGAGCAGGTGGTGGTTTCCATCGGCAATTCCATGGAATCCAGCATTCTGGTTGTGCTGAACCTGCAGGACCTGGGTGTCAAGAATATCTGGGTCAAGGCCGTGAGTTCACAGCATGAAAAGGTGCTGCAGCGGCTCGGGGTGGACTTCGTGGTTTTTCCCGAGCAGTTCGTGGCCAAGCAGATGGCTCACAGGCTGGCTGTTCCCGGCATCATGGACTACCTCGGCCTTGGCGACGATGTGCTGACACGCGAGATCGGGGTGGAGGAATGGCAGGACCGCACGCTCAGGGATTTGGATCTCACCAACGAGCATCAGGTGCAGGTCGTTGCCATCAAATACAAGGGCAGCGAGCATTTCACATTCGTCCCGAGTCCTGACAAACCGCTGGAGGAGGGCGACGTGCTCGTGGTTCTCGGCAAAGCGGAAAACGTTCTCAAACTCAAGAAAACCTAGGGGGTACGATGAGCGGCAATACTTTCGGCGAGCTCTTCACGCTCACAACCTTCGGTGAATCCCACGGCCCCGGCCTCGGCGGCGTGGTGGACGGCTGTCCCGCCGGAATCCCCATGTCCGAAGAGATCGTCCAGCAGGAGCTGGATCGTCGCAAACCCGGTCAGGGAGCGGCTTCCACCGCCCGCAAGGAATCCGATACCGTCAGAATTTACTCCGGCGTGTTCGAAGGACAGACCACCGGCACCCCCATCGGGTTCGTGGTGGAGAACGAGGACCAGCGTTCCAGAGACTACTCACGCGTCAAGGACGTCTTTCGTCCCGGCCACGCAGACTTCACGTATCACTCGAAGTTTGGCGGCGTGCGCGACTACCGTGGCGGCGGACGTTCCTCCGGCCGTGAGACCGTGGCCCGCGTGGCGGGAGGAGCTGTAGCCCTTGAGTTTCTGCGTAGTGAAGGGATTTCCGTCTTTGCCTACACGGCCGAGATCGGAGGAATTTCCGCAGACCCGGTGGATATGGAGAATGCCCAGAATAATCCCTTCTTTTCACCTGATGGAGAGGTGGTGGAGAAATGGGAGGAGCGTATCCGTGAGGTCAAGGGGCTGGGTGACACCCTTGGCGGGGTTGTCGAGGTCCGCATAGCTGGATTGGCTCCGGGCATCGGGGAACCGGTTTTCGACAAGCTGGACGCGCGTCTGGCATACGCCCTCATGGGCGTGGGCGCGGTCAAGGCCGTCGAGATTGGCTCCGGCTGCGATGCGGCCCGTAAACTCGGTAGCGAGAACAACGACTATATGACCACCGCCGGATTCTCGTCCAACAACGCAGGCGGGATCCTCGGCGGTATTTCCAGCGGGCAGGACGTGGTGGCTCGCGCATTCGTCAAGCCCATCCCGTCCATCGCGCAGGAACAGCACTGCACGGACGTGGAGGGAAAACGGGTATGCATGCGTATCGGTGGCAGGCACGACATCTGCGCCATTCCAAGAATCAACCCGGTGCTGAAGGCCATGACGGCCCTCACGCTGGCAGACCTGATTCTCCGTGACCGTCGGCTCGGCGTCAGACCGTAGTCGCGATTATCTGAAAAGAAGAAAGGGAGGACGCCTTCGGCGTTCTCCCTTTTTTGATTTATTCACCCGAGCCGTTGTTTTCAGCGGGCTTCTTCTTTCGCCTGCGCGGCCTGCGTTTGCGTTTGGGCTTGTCATCCGAGCCCGCCTTGTCGTCTGAGGGCTTTTTGTCGCCGGAAGGCTTTCGGTCAGGTTTTCCCTTGCCCTTTTGAGGACTCTTCTTGGGTTGTTCCGAAAGGGGCACTTCGGGCGGGGTATGCAGCGACTGCTGGTAGAATTCGTCCATCAGCATGCCCAGTAACACCAAGGTGTCCTCTTCTTCGGCAAAACGTTTGGCGATGTCCAGGAAGCGGGAAATGCGCTCGCCCTGAAAATAGGTCAGGTCGCGGCGTTTTTTCTCAAGCATTGCCGTGAGGCGTTCCTCAATGACCGAGGCCACCTCCTCGTCGTCCGGGATTTCGCGTTCGACGAGATTTATCTTGAATTTGGCGGCAATGCGCTTGAGTTCGGCCTTCTGGACGAGGTCCACGAGGGTGATGACGGTTCCGGACGCGCCAGCCCTGCCGGTTCTGCCCGCACGGTGGATGTAGGACTCCGGGTCTTCCGGCGGTTCGAACATGAAGACGTGGGAAAGCTCGGGAATGTCGATACCGCGTGCGGCGACGTCGGTTGCCACGAGGATCCTGAGCTTGCCTTCGCGGATGCGGTTCAGCACGCTTTCGCGCTTGTTCTGCGAAAGGTCGGCGGTCAGCGGCTCGGCGTCAAAGCCGAACTGCTTGATGACCGTGGCCACGAATTCCACGTTGCGCTTGGTGTTGCAGAACACAATGGCGGACGTGGGGTTCTCGGTCTCGATGAGCTTGAGCAGATGGCGCTCCTTGCCCATTGCCGGGACCTCGTAGAAAATGTTTTCGATTTCCGCGACGTTGACCTGATCCTGCGAGAGGCTCAGGAAATCCGGCTTGTTCAGGAACTGGTCGGCCAGACGCAGCACCACGGGCGGATAGGTTGCGGAGAACATGAACGCGCCGGCGAGCCTGTCGGGCAGAAATGCCTGAATGCGTTTCATGTCGGGGTAAAAGCCGATGGAGAGCATGCGGTCGGCTTCGTCGAAGATGAGAACCTGCAGTTTGTTCAGGTTCAGCGAGCCACCCTTGAGGTGGTCGAGCACTCGACCGGGCGTACCCACCACGATCTGTGCGCCCTCGGAAAAGGCGTCGAGCTGGGCCTTGTAGCCAACACCGCCGTAGACGGCCACGACGTTGATGCCGGAGTCTCCGGCAAGGTTCTTGGCTTCCTGAGCGACCTGCTTTGCGAGTTCGCGGGTGGGGACAAGCACGAGTGCCTGACAGTCGGTGGAGTCGGGCTTTATGCGGTCGAGAAGCGGCAGCACAAAGGCGCCGGTCTTTCCCGAGCCGGTGCGGGCCTGAACCATGACGTCGCGTCCCTGCATGACGTAAGGCAGCGCCTTCTTCTGCACGGGCATGATGTCGGACCAGCCTACACGTTTGCAGGCGTCCATAAGCGGTTCGGGCAGTTGATCAAAGGAAATTTCGGGAAGTTGTTCGGAGCCCTTGCTTTCGGTTTCGGCTCCCTGATCGGGTCTGGTGTCGTCAGTCATATGGTGATGTATACTCCTGTTCGGTGCGGTAATGTCGCAATCCGTGTCAATACGCCTACCCGAGATATGGCTCAAGAGCAAGGCTCAGACCCGGCAATCCCTGCAATCGGAGCAGTTTTGCGCCATAATTGAAGCCTTCCGTCGCCGCCGGAAAGAAGGCACGGAGACCGTCGATTCCGGCGAGGTCTGTCGCTTTACTCTTCAAGGTCCTTGAGGCAATGTCTCCGGTCATGTGCGATTTTTCTACGGATTCCGTTTCCTGCCAGGGCTTTTGCCCCAGATGTGGTACCGAGCATTCTCTCAAGGCCGGTTCGGCCATGGAGGCGTGCCGGAAACTCATGACCGAGCTGGAGCGTCATGGACGCATTGATTGGCACCTGCCGAAAAGCGAGGCTGACCCAAGGCTTTCGACCACACCGCTTTTCGGTCAGCCGCGTGGCCAGATGTTCGGTGTGATGACGTACGAGGATGCCGCAGGAAATCCGGGCGTTGCAAAAGCCTTTTCCGGCCAGTTCAATGGCGTCTGGGCCGTGAAGGGCTGGGCTCCTCCGCTGGTCGAGCAGAAGGCTTTTGACGAGGTTTCCCGCCTTATTGAGCCGGAAATAAAACGGCTGGGGCGCAGAATTCAGGCTCTTAATGGGGACGCCACGCTTCGCACGGAACTCAAGCGCATGCGACGTGAGCTGTCTTCGCAACTCATGCGGGAGATTCTTGAACTATACGTTCTCAGAAATTTCAAGAATGAGAGCGCCCAGCTTCAGCACGTCTTTCAAGGCAAGGGGATTCCAACCGGAACCGGTGACTGCTGCGCGCCCAAGCTGCTCCAGTTGGCAGCCGTCAATGGCTGGCGACCTCTTGGAATAGCGGAATTCTTCTGGGGGCGGGAAAATCGTTCAGGCACCAGGGAACACGCTCGTTTCTATCCTGCCTGCATTGAAAAATGCCGCCCGATATTGGGGTTCATGCTTTGCGGTTCTCAAGGCTAAGCTCCTGAATAGCCAGAAATACCTTCTCCATTCGATTTCTCTTGACCACTCGTTGCGGTTGCCTTAGGGATACTGTTTTGCAGTCGCACACCACTACCAATCCAGCCGCCGAGGCGGCGGCCGGTGTGCTTTACTATTATCAACAGAAATTCAAGGACTGATCATCATGAGCCGCATTCCCATTTCGATTCAGGGTTATGAGAGCGTCAAAAAAGAACTGGACGAACTGAAGAAGGAACGTCCGGGAGTCATTCAGGCAATCAAGGAAGCCCGTGAAGAAGGCGACCTCAAGGAAAACGCCGGATACGACGCGGCCCGTGAACGTCAGGGCATGCTGGAGGCGCGCATCAGCCACATTGAATCCCGCATGCCGTATTTCGACCTGATCGACCTCGACAAGCAGAACAGCGATGAGATTCTTTTCGGCGCGACTGTTGAGATTGAGGACATGGAAACCGAGGAAGTCAAGAAATACACGCTTCTCGGTGCCGACGAAGCCGACTACAAGAACGGCACCATTTCCATCATGTCTCCGGTGGCACAGGCGCTGCTTGGCAAGATGGAAGGCGACGAAATCGTTGTTGACGCCCCGCGTGGGAAGATCGAATACGAGATCATTTCCGTCAAATACGAGGGTGCCGCCGCTGTGAAGCGCTAGGTCCGCCTGCCCCATAGAGCGTTAAAAAGCCCCCTTCCCTTTCGGGACGGGGGCTTTTCTTGTCTTTGTTGCACGCCGCTATTTCTTGACGGGCTTCAGGCGCACGGCGGTGCCGTAGCAGGAATAGTATTTGTCCCCTTCCGGATGAAAGGAAACGTTCTCGCGGTAGGCGATGATGGCGTCCGCGTTGACGTCCACCGCCTGAGCCAGCAGGCCGTAGAAGGCGTTGTCGAAGATGTAGCTGCGACAGACGATGAGACCGAACGCCCCAGCTATTTCGCGGCCCGGCATCTCATCGGTGGTCACGATCTTGATCTTGCCGCCAAGATACAGGTTCTTGGCCAGCTCAAGCCTCTGGTCATTCTTGCTTTCTTCCTTGTATACGGGCTTTTTCGGCCCGCCGAATATCAGCGCCATTGGAGAATCCTTGGATTTGAATCGGTTGTGACTAAGGACTCATATCCCATGACCCGTGGATTCATCAAGCCCCACGCTTGTCGGAAAAGGCCTGCATGAGCAACCGGGTGCCTGCCATGAACGTTCCCTGATTGCAGGCATCCAGTATTGTCTCGTCGTTCCAGCCATTTTCACGCTGCTCGGTGATGTCTTCTTTCGAAACACTTTCGCCGCGCACCACGCGCATGACGAACGCCAATAGGCTTTTCTCCCCATCAGAAAGCGGTGCTTTATTTGGCGAATTGCGCATCTCTTCCAACTCGGCGTCATCAACTCCGGCTGCGAGCAACAGGTTCCTGTTGAAATCCACGCATTCGCTCAAACCGAAGTGATCGGCAGCGAGATAGCGGATTGAAGCCGTCAACGCGAAATCCAACGCGGAGCGGTCCCGGTAGTAACCAATCTGTCGCATCTGGCACTCGAAGAGTCCCGGGCTTGCACTCAGGAGTTGCAATGGAGCCGGAACACCGAATGCTTCCGGAAAAGCCGAGTATGCTTTTCCTATCTCTCCTTTAGCTGACTCGGGGGCAACATGGTTGAGCATGAACATGAAAATCTCCTTTGTAGTAGACCAGTCGTCTAGTTGAGAGGTGTAAAAAAAGGTCACCTCGTGACCTGCTAATATTGGTCCAGAATAATGGAGAAAACGAATTTTTCGAACTGATCCAGCGGCTCCGGAGATTTACTGGCTTTCATGCGCACAAGAGCGCCCTGCCAGGAATTGACGATGAAGTCCGCCGTTTCCCGTGGATCAATTATGACCGGAATGTCTCCGCGCTCCTTGGCCTGCGAAAGGACTCCCTCCGCATACCGTGACATGGCGTCGAACACGCGAGCAATAGCCTTTGCGAATAAGGGGTTCAAGTCTCCCATTTCCTGAGAGAGATTGCCGATGGGACATCCAAGGGCATAACCGCTTTCATCAAGTCTGTTGCGCAGGCCGGCAAACATGCCCCTGAGTCGATCAAGCGGCGGCAGTTCGGACTCCTCCAACTGCCGCCGCATGGCTTCAACAAAGCGAATTCTGTGAAACTCCACCAGTTCCAGGCCGAATGCTTCCTTGCTGGAGAAATAGAAATAGAACGAGCCCTTGGGGACGTCCGCTTCCCGAAGGACCTCGGAAATGCCGGTATTGTTGAACCCCTGCCGGTGCACAAGATTCGCGCCGATCTCAAGGATGTGTTCTTTCGTGTTTTTTCCCATGGAAATTCTGTAGACCGATCGGTCTAGTCTTGTCAAACAGCATCACGTCTGTTCAGCGGAGCGTCACCAATGCCGGGCCAGATCCTGGCGATTCCGAAGCTTGCACGAATGAATGTCCAGAGCGTGGCGGCAAGCCATATCCAGACAAGCGCGGGGGCAGGTCGAAAGTGTTCTATGCCTATAACGGCGGCGGCACCGCAAATGGAGGCAATGACCATGGCGTTTCGTAAAAATCGAAAGTCGCCGGTGCCCCAATGGATGCCGTCCGTGGCGTATGACAGCGAACTGAGCGGTTGCATCAGGGCCGCCGTCAGCCATCCGGGGTGGAAGACGGCGATTGCTCCAGCCGGGACGAGCAACCATGCCACCTGTGCTCGGAAGAGGATCATCCCGAAGCACAATGCCGCTCCGGTGCCGATGCTCCAGAAGCAGGTCAGCCGGGCAACGCTTTTGGCCGTCACCCGGTCGGCGCGTCCGACAAAATATCCCACAAGCGACTGCGCGGTGATGGCGAATGCATCCAGAAACAATGCGGCAAAGATGAAGAACTGACGGATAGCCTGATAGGCCGCCCCTTCCTCGGGGCCGACCTGATTGGCCGCACGGGTGCAGAGCGACAGGAAGATGAGAACCGCTCCGGTCCTCACGAAGATGTCGCCTCCTATGGAAAGAAGCTTGCGGCAGTCCGTAAGGCGAAGGTCTCGTGAAAGCCCGACCATCCGACTAGTCGCAACTAGGGCCCAGATGGCCCCGCACCACTGGCTGATGGAGCTGGCAAGCCCTGCTCCGCCGACGCCCATGGTAGGGAACGGTCCCACGCCGAAGACCAGAAGCCAGTCCAGAAGCACGTTCATCGCATTGACGCCCACCGCAACATACAGAGCGGTTTTCATGTCCTGCGCTCCCCGCAGTGCGCCGAAGCAGGCAACGGTTACCAGAACACCCGGCGCGCCGAGCAATCGGTATTCCATATATTCCGAGGCATTTTGCAGTACAGCCCCGTCGCCGCCCAGTAGCTCGCCGATGCCGTCAAGAAGCGGGAGGGCACCGAAAAAAAGAACCAGCCCAACCGAAGCGGCCATGGCACATGCGAGGGAACTGATTCTCGCGGCTCGTGAAGGGTCGTCCTCACCCAGAGAATGGGCGACTTCGGTTTGCGTGCCGATGCCGAGAAACGAAAAGGCCCAGAACACGGCGGAAAAAGCCATGGTTCCGATGCCGAGTGCGGCGGTTGCCTCAGATCCCAGACGCGCGACGAAAGCAGTGTCTGCCAGCCCCGTGACTGGTTCCGCCACGAGGGAAAACAGTACCGGAATCGCGAGCTTGAGTATGGTTCGATTGGGTGAACGGTGAAAGGGATGGTCGTGATGCGGCATGAAATGCTCCGGGTTCCGGTAATGCCTACGCCCGGCCCGTTAGGGAATCAAGCATAAAAAAGCCCCGCCGAAGCGGGGCTTGTGTCTACTTTGAGGCAATGATCTCGTCCCGCTCGCGGGGGCTTCCGTAAGGAACTTCTTCCACACCGCCGTAATGGTCGAGAGCCTCCTGCGTCAGGTTGGGCAGGATGACCTCGTTACGTTGCTCTTTTTCAATGATTTCATCATATGTTTCATTGATATAGACGTAACGGCTCGCCGAGTTGGGATGCGTCGTATCATGGGAAATCGCATAGGGGCTTTCGGCACCCATGCCTCGCCACACGTTTGCGGCATCTTCCACATTGTATCCACCACGGTAGGCGAAATAGAGGCCGAGGTAATCGGCTTCCTTTTCGTGATCGATGCTGTTGCTGTAATTCATCTGGTTCGCGATGGATACTCCGGCATTGGAACTTACGCCGGTCAGGCCGGTGATGAGGATGTCCACGAAAAGCCCAGTGTTCAGTGCGGCCTGACTCTGGTCGATGTGACCCGCGATGTTGTGCCCGAGTTCATGCCCTACGATGAGGGCAAGCTGGGAGTCATTAGTGAACTCCTTGATGATCCCCTTGCAGATAATGATCTCTTCGCCACTGGCGTAGGCGTTGATTTCCGGCTTGTTTGAGTAAATAACATCGTAGCCGCACACCTTGACGGAGTGAATGGAGTGTTTTTTCTCCTTGCCCTTGTCATCCACCGTAAGCACGACCCTCGGCTCGTCCGAGGCATCCTCGCAGATGTCGGCCACCTTGTGCTTCCAGTCCCATCCTTCGCTGGGGAATTCGTTGCCATTGACAGCAAGGACGACCATTCCGGGTTTCAATCCGGCCTTATCCGCCGGACCGTTGGCCTGCACGGATTCGATGAAAACGTAATTTTCGCGGCCGCGAGGGAGATCAAGATAATCGATATACGCCTGCTGCCATTCTTCATCAATCGAATCAAGGGTACTCAGTTTCAAACCCTGTGCGTAGTTCCAGTTGTCTTTGCAAAATGGCATACCCGCTTGCAAAATGCGAAGCCCCACGCTTTCGGCCCTGTTTTCATATCCAAGGCGTCGTTCAAGGGCGAATGTCTTCTGGTAAAGCTGTTCACGCTCAACCAGTTTTTCATCCACGTGTGGGTTGACGGTTGTGTTTCTGTAACATCCGCAGAGAATGACGGTTACCGCGGCCAGAGCAATCAGACGAACATGAGTACGCACAATAAACCCTCTCTCGATATTGAATTTCGACTCCTTTACCCGAAATTCTATCAGTAATCAATTGTGCATACTCGAAGACTATGTATTCAGCCAGTTGTTGAATACATCTCTTGCGCGTTTTGCATATTCTTCCTTGCGGAATTTCTTTGGCACACGCTTTTTGAGTCCCGGCATGAGGCCGAAGTTGATGTTGGAAGGTTGGAACCGTTTGTGCGGTGTGGTCTTCAGGTGCCCCATGAGCGCGCCGAGCGCGGTTTCCGCCGGAGGGTGACTCAGCTCGTTGCCTTCGAGTCTCGCACGCAGGAGCATGCCGAGCCACAATCCGCAGGCGGCGGATTCAAGGTAGCCTTCGACACCGGTTATCTGGCCTGCGAGGAAGACACCCGGCCGGGCCTTGAGCTCCAGTTCTTCGCTCAGCACTTCCGGTGCATTCACGTAAGTGTTGCGGTGAATGGAACCAAGACGCAGGAACTCGGCATTCTCCAGTCCCGGAATCATGCGGAAGATGCGTTTCTGCTCGGGGTATTTGAGCTTGGTCTGAAAGCCTACGAGGTTGAAGGCGGTCTTGTCGCGATTCTCGGCCCTCAGTTGCACAACGGCGAAAGGCTGCTCCTCGCTGTGCGGATTGGTCAGCCCTACCGGCTTGAGAGGGCCGAATGCCAGCGTCATCTCGCCGCGCTCGGCCATCTCCTCCACCGGCAGGCAGCCCTCGAAATGTATTTCCTTTTCAAAGTCCCTAGCCTGAACCTTTTCCCCTTCCATAAGGGCTTTGATGAACGATTTGTACTCGTCCTCGGTCATGGGGCAGTTCAGATAGTCATCATCCTCGGGCCGCCAGCGGGAACCCCAGAACGCCTTGGAAAAATCTATGGAGTCACGCGTCACGATGGGCGCGATTGCGTCGTAGAAATACAGTCCCTCCCCGCCGACGGTCTGTGTCAGGCTCTGCGCAAGCGGCTCGCTCGCCAACGGTCCGGCGGTGATGCAGACCGCGTCGAAGCCCTGAATGCGTTCGTCATCAAGGGAGGTTATTTCCTCACGCTTGAGTTCAATGTTCTCATGAGACTCGATGCGGTCCGTTATGTGGCGGGAGAACAGCTCGCGGTCCACGGCCAGAGCCTTGCCTGCCGGAACCGAGGTGGCGTCGGCCGCTTCCATCACGAGGCTTCCCAGCTCATGCATTTCAGCATTGAGCAGGCCAACGCCTGCGGTGATGTCCGCGGAACGGAAAGAGTTGGAGCAGATCAACTCGGCAAGAGTGTCGCGCTCATGGGCCTGCGAGTACTTGACGGGTTTCATTTCGAAAAGCGTCACGGAAACACCGGATTCCGCCAGTTTCCAAGCACATTCGCATCCCGCCAGTCCTGCGCCGACAACGGCTACCTTCTTCACGTTCACTCCCGGGGATCGTTGTTAAATGGACGGATTTGCTGTATACATCCGGAAACTCCGGAGTATCGACCCACATGGCGCAACCCGTCCTCGAAATCAAGGGCCTCACGACCAGCTTCGCCAGCCCCAAAGGCGTGGCCAAGGCGGTGGATACCGTCAGCCTGTCCGTAATGCAAGGCGAAACCCTTGCCCTTGTCGGAGAATCGGGCTGCGGCAAGTCGGTACTGGCCCTTTCCGTCATGGGGCTCGTCCCGGATCCGCCAGGCCGGATCACGGACGGACACATCCTTTTCCATGGCGACGATATCACCGAAATGGACCCTGACCAGCTCAGGGCCATGCGCGGCAATCGCATTTCCATGGTCTTTCAGGAACCCATGACCGCCCTGAACCCTGTTTTTCGCGTGGGCGAACAGATCGCCGAAGCCGTGCGGCTGCACATGAACCTGTCACGGGCCGAAGCCGACGCTCGCGCCGTGGAGACACTGCGGCTCACAGGAGTTCCGCACCCTGAGCGGGTCGCCAGGTCCTTTCCCCACGAGCTTTCGGGCGGGCTGCGGCAGCGGGTCGTCATTGCCATCGCGCTAGCCTGTGAACCGGAGCTTTTGCTCGCAGACGAACCCACGACCGCGCTCGACGTGACCATACAGGCGCAGGTGCTCGAACTCATGTCCGAGCTCAAGGAGCGCATGAACGGATCGCTCATGCTGATCACGCACGACCTCGGCGTGGTGGCGGGCATGGCGGACCGCGTGGCGGTCATGTATGCTGGCGAGCTGGTGGAGCTCTCTCCTGCCGAAGGTTTTTTTTCCGAGCCGCTGCATCCCTACTCGCAGGGACTCATGGCCTCGGTGCCGAGACTTGGCGACAGAACGCCGGTTCAGGCGCTGCCCGGCACGGTCCCATCCATTTTTCATCGCCCCGAAGGATGCCGCTTTCATCCCCGATGCCCGCATTGCATGGATATCTGCCGTACCGTTCCGCCGCGCGAGGTGGTGCGTGAGGGAAGGCACCTGCGCTGCTGGCTGTTCGACAAGGGGGTGAAGGGATGACCGCCCTGCTCACCCTCTCGGAACTGACCAAGACCTACCGTGTTCGCGGCGGACTGCTGGGGCTTGAAGCCTCGCGTCTTCGCGCCGTGGACAGGGTGAGCCTGACCATGCGCGAGGGTGAAACCATGGGCCTCGTGGGCGAATCCGGGTGCGGCAAGTCCACTCTCGGCAGGCTCGTCTGTGGCTTGGAACCACCGGACTCCGGACAGATCGAATTCAAGGGCAAGGCGCTTGATGATTGGGACGACCGCGAGCTTCGGCGCAGCATCCAGATCATATTTCAGGACCCGTATTCCTCGCTCAATCCCCGCCAAAGTATCGGTTCCGCGGTCAGGGAGCCGTTGGACATCCACAAGCTCGGCAACCGTGCCGAGAGAAAGGCCGAAGCCGTCAGGCTACTGAAACAGGTCGGGCTGGATGAGGATTACGCCTCGCGCTACCCGCACGAATTCTCCGGGGGACAGCGTCAGCGCATCGCCATTGCCCGCGCGCTGGCCCTCAAGCCGGAACTGATCGTCTGCGACGAGCCGGTCTCCGCGCTGGATGTCTGCGTACAGGCGCAGGTGCTCTCCCTGCTGCGCGAGTTGCAGAGCAGCTTTGGCCTGACATATCTCTTTATTTCGCATGACCTGTCCGTGGTCAGCAATCTGTGCGACCGCGTGGCCGTCATGTATCTTGGAAGAATTGTTGAACTCGCCAAAAGCGAGACATTGTTTGCGGGCGCCAGGCATCCCTACACGCAGGCGCTTCTCGCGGCGGTGCCTGTCCCGATCCCCGGTGCGGTGAGCAACGCCGTCAAACTTCAGGGCGAACCACCCAACCCCGCCGCGCCGCCTTCGGGATGTCCATTTCACCCGCGCTGTCCCAAGGCGTTTGACAAATGCCCTAAAGAGGAGCCGCCGCTCAAGGAAGTCGCTCCGGGCATGGAAGCTGCCTGCTGGCTGTATTGAAACCGTAAAGACCTTCAAGGAATCAGAGACCATGAACCGTCAGGAAGCCTTTGAACTGCTGAAGAAACACAACAGCGAAGACAACCTCATCAACCACGCCCTGGAATCCGAAGCTGTCATGCGTGCGCTGGCTGGCAAGCTCGGCAAGGATGAAGATCTCTGGGGCGTCACCGGCCTGCTGCACGATCTTGACTACGCCGGAACCAAGGAAAACGGCGAACGCCATGGCCTTGATACGGTCGATATGCTTGACGGCGCCCTGCCCGAAGATGCGATCAACGCCATCCGTCGCCACGCCTGTGAGATGAACGGGGCCGAAGACCCGGAAACCGAGTTCGACTACGCGCTTCGCTGCGGCGAGACCGTCACCGGCCTCATCCACGCGGCGGCCCTCGTCCGCCCCACCAAGATGGACGGCATGAAGGCCAAAAGCCTCAAGAAAAAGATGAAGGACAAGGCTTTTGCGGCCAGTGTCAACCGTGACTGCATTCGTGAATGCGAGAAAATCGGCATGGATCTCGGCGAATTTCTGACGCTTTCCATCGGTGCCATCGCGGCCATCGCCCCGCAAGTGGACCTGGCCTGATCTTGCGGGACGACCTGCCGTGTGCTACCTGATCGCATCACGTAGCACACCTGTCAGCCCGGAGTAACCTCTTGCCGGAATCAACCGAACCGTTCGCGCATACCGCCTCACCGGTCCACTCGCTGGACCCGCGTTTCAGGCTGCTTGCCGCAGTGGTCCTGACTGTGCCCGCCGCGCTGTTGACGAGTCCCGTGGCGGCCGGTGGCGCCCTGCTTGTGGGGGCTTTGCTCGCGTTTGCGGCGCGGCTTCCGTTTGGACGGCTTGCAAAGCGGTTGCTGGCGGTCAACTTCTTTACGCTTTTCATGTGGATATTTCTTCCTTTCAGCACCCCCGGTACGCCGCTGACGAGTGTTGTCGGGCTTGAAGTGACCTTGGAAGGACTTCGGCTGGCCGGGCTTATTACCCTGAAGACCAACGCCGTAGTGCTCTCGCTTACGGCGCTTATGGGCAGCATCCCGGTTCGTGACCTGGGTCCGGCCATGCAGTCCCTGCGCGTGCCTGACAAGCTCTGCCACATGCTGGTTTTCACGCATCGGTACGCCGTGCTGATCCGCGAGGAGCTGGACCGGATGAACCGAGCGGCGCGTGCCCGCGGCTTTCGTCCCCGCACTGACATGCACACCTACCGCTCCTATGCATGGTTGGCCGGGATGCTATTGGTGCGCAGCTGGGACCGGGCCGAACGTGTTCGTGACGCCATGATTTGCCGGGGCTTCTCCGGACGCTTCCACTCCCTCGCCATATTCCGAACATCCGGGCGTGATGTGGCTTTCCTGACCCTCATCCTGCTTGTCGCCGCCGGACTCATCTGGCTAGAATTCATCCGGAGGACCGCATGAACGACCACCTCGTCGAACTGCAACAGATTTCCTACGCGTGGCCCGGTCGCGGGAAGGTGCTCGACAACCTCGACCTGACCGTGCATCAGGGCGAAAGTCTGGGACTCATGGGACCCAACGGTGCCGGGAAAACCACCCTGCTGCACGTGCTCATGGGATTGATCAAGCCCGATGGCGGCAGCATCCGCATTTTCGATCAGTCCGTGGAGACCTCTGACGACTTTGAACGGGTCCGGTTGAAAATCGGTTTCATGTTCCAGAATGCGGACGATCAGCTCTTCTGCCCTTCGGTTCTTGACGACGTGGCCTTCGGTCCGCTGAATCAGGGCATGGACCGCGCCGAGGCGCGTGAACTCGCCGTGAGCACGCTCGAATCTCTCGGGCTGCACGGCTTCGAGGATCGCGTCCCGTACCGACTTTCCGGCGGCGAGAAGCGGCTTGTGGCGCTGGCTACCGTTCTCTCCATGCGTCCCGGCCTGTTGGTGCTCGACGAGCCTACCACCGGCCTGTCTCCCGAGGCGCGGGAGCAACTGGTCGAGACGCTTAATTCATTGGACGTGCCCAAGCTCATTGTCTCCCACGAGGCCGATTTTCTCGATGCCACCACGCAGCGTATCGCCGCCATGAAGGACGGAAGAATAGTCTCGGGAACGCTTGTTCCGCATACCCATACCCACGTCCACGTAGAGGGCGACGTCCCGCATCGGCACGACTAGCCGAACCGGCCGCGATCCAGATCGATCAGACTGGGGAGGATTTTCCTGCCTCCCGCCTCTTGGCTTTTTCCGTAAAATGGCTATCCTGTCGGGATGCACTTGATCGAGGAGCGAATCGTTGAGCAGTCCTGAACTCTCGGAGCGCATGACGCGTTCTCCCTATAAAACCATCTGGGGACTTGCCTGGCCGCAGGTACTCATGATGGTATTCCATTTTTTTATCGGTATGGCCGACGTATGGGTGGCGGGCAAGATCAACCGCGAAGTTCAGGCCTCGCTGGGAATCATCACCCAATCCCTGTTTTTTCTGCTGGTCGTGGCCATCGCCGTGGCCAACGGTGCGGTCGCGGCCATCAGTCAGTCCGAGGGCGCCGGACTCCATAAGCGGGTCAAGCGCTACGTCAGTCTTGCCGTAGCCTGTGCGCTGGCGCTCGGGGGCGTTTTCCTCCTCGTGGGGATGCCCTGCCGGGGGCTTTTACAGGACGCGCTGCAGGTGCCGCAGGAGATGCGCTACGTTACGGAGTATTTCCTCAACGTCTACCTGATGATCCTGCCCTCCTATTATCTGCTCATCACCACAAACGCCGTTTTCAGGGCCCGCAAGCAGGTCATGGTGCCGCTGTATTCCATGGTGGTCGTGACCACCGTCAACGCGGTCATGGACGTTGGCCTCGGGCTTGGCATGTGGGGGCTGCCCAACCTCGGGTACAAAGGGCTCGCGTGGGCAACCTTCGGCTCCGTGACGGCCGGGGCGATCAGCAACCTCATCGTGCTGCTCAAGCAGGGCGCCCTGGACCCCGCAAGTTTTCCGCCGGTTCGCTGGATCAAGGCGGCACTGCCGTATCTGGTGAAGGTGGCATGGCCCTCTGGTCTCATGCAGATCGTCTGGCATTCCGGGTATCTCGTGCTGTACGCCATCACGGCGAGCCTGCCCCGCGGCGAAGTGGACGCGCTGGCCGGCATGTCCATCGGCCTGCGCATCGAGTCATTGCTCTTTCTGCCCGCGTTTGCCCTGAACATGACGGCGAGCATCCTCATCGGGCATTACCTCGGCGCACGTGACCCGGACACGGCCAAGGCGTTCGGGTACAAGATTCTCGGAATCGGGGTGGTCAGCATCAGCCTGTTGACCTTCGCCATCTGGCCGCTGTTGCCGCCATGGGTGGCGTTGCTGACGCAGGAGCCGCTCGTTGAGGCGCAGGCACTCAGCTACCTGAAGTGGAACGTGCTCGCGATACCGTTTACGCTTACCAGCATGATCATGGCGGGCTGTCTCAACGGTGCCGGGGCGACCTTGTATAATATGATAATAATGGGATCGGCCACATGGTTCGTGCGTTTGCCGCTGGCATGGATGCTCGGCCATCATTTCATGAACGAGGCCGAAGGGATATGGATAGCAATGCTCTGCTCGCAGGTGATACAGGCTGCAGTTCTGCTGCACACCTACGCCACTCGCAACTGGCAGAAATTCGCAATGATAAAGGAACGAAAACTCAAGAAGGGTACATTCAATGGCGCTAGAATTTGAACCGATCAGCCTTGCGCGTCAGGAAGAATATCACAAAGCACTGTTCAGCTGCCCGGACAGGGCCAGCTCGGACTATGCCTTTGCCAACATTTGGGGCTGGGCCGAGCACTACGGGCTTGAATGGGCCTTTCACAAGAACATGGTCTTCATCCGTCAGACCAAGCCGGAAACCGTTTGCTGGGCCCCAGTGGGCCCATGGCACGAGTACGACTGGTTCGGGTGCAAGGCCATGGTGGAAGCAGGCAAATTCACCCGCGTGCCCGACTACCTCGCCAAACTCTGGCAGGAAGCGTACGCCGACCGCATCGAGCTGACTGAAAACCGGGACCATTTCGACTACCTCTATTCGGTCGAAGACCTCACCGAGCTGCGGGGCAACAAGTTCCACAAGAAAAAGAACCTGCTCAACCAGTTCGTGAAGAAAACGGATTTCGATTACCATCCCATGGAGCCGGAGTGCGTGGAGGAAGTCCTCGCCATGCAGGCCGAATGGATCGCCTGGTATGAGGAAAACAACCCGTCTGAAGCGCTTGTGGCCGAGAATCACGCCATCGAGCGTGTACTGCATGACTTCGACCGTATCGGAACCCTTTACGGCGGCGCCATTCGCGTGGACGGTCGGGTCATCGCCTACACCGTGGCCGAGGCACTGGACGAGGAAACGGTGGTCATTCATTTCGAAAAGGGCGACGTGCGCTACAAGGGTGTTTATCAGGCCATCAACCAGATGTTCCTCAAGCACAACGCCCAGGAGTTCAAATACGTGAACCGTGAGCAGGACCTTGGTGACGAGGGCTTGCGCAAGGCCAAACTCTCGTACAATCCGGCCTTTCTGCTGAAGAAATACGAGGCGCGGCTCAAGTAGCCCCCTGAAGGGGCCGCTTCGGCGGTCCTTTTCGGAGTGTATCCGTGAGCATCGTACTGAAGGACAGGCAGTGGCACCGGCTGGCCGTGCTCGGTCTGGACGGGCTTCCGCTAGACCTTGCCCGCAAGCTCGGCGACACCCTGCCCAATATCGCCCGTATCGCCGCCGAAGCGGACACCGTTGACGCTGAAATTCCCGAACTTTCTCCGGTGAACTGGACCTCCATGTTCACGGGAAAAGGACCGGAAGAGCACGGGGTTTTCGGATTTGCGCGGTTTGACCCGGACACCTACCGCTCCTCGCCAGCCAGTTTCGAAGCCGTGGCCTGTCCCACCATATTCGATCGTCTGGGGGAAGCCGGTCGCGTTTCACGGGTCATCAACCTGCCCAACACCTATCCGGCTCGTCCCATCCGGGGAATGCTGGTGGCCGGGTTTGTGGCCGAAGACCTTGCCCGCGCCGTGCATCCGCCCTTTCTGCTGCCGAAGCTGAAAGAGGCGGGCTACCTCATTGAGCCGGAGACCGCCAATGCTTCCGCCGACCCTGGGGGACTTCTTCTGGGACTGCGCGAAAGCCTCAAGACGCGGCGCAAGGCGCTGGACATGCTCTGGCCCGACCATGGATGGGATCTTTTCATCTTCGTGCTGACGGAAACGGATCGGCTTTTCCATTTTCTGTTCACCGCGGTGACGGATTCCATGCATCCGCTGCACCGGGAATGCATGGATTTCCTTCACGATTGGGATGAAGCGGTGGGTGACTTTCTTGAACGGTATGATGCGTTGCCGGAGCCGAAGCGTTTGATGGTCCATGCGGACCACGGATTCACGGAGTTGAAGACCGAAGTCTGCCTCAACACATGGCTTGTCTCAAACGGTCTGCTTTCGCTGGATTTTCCGCCGGAAGGCGAATGGGATTCCTCCAAGATTTCGCCGCAGGCCCGCGCCTTTGCCCTTGATCCGGGACGAATTTATCTGCATCGCCGTTCCCGCTTTTCGCGAGGCTGCCTGCGAGACGCAGACGCAGACAGGATGATCCCGGAGCTTAAAGCGGCCCTTGAGAGCTTGACCCATGCGGGGGAACGGGTCATGGAACGTGTCTTCACGGCTGACGAACTCTATTCCGGCCCGCTCCGTGACCGTGCGCCGGACCTTGTCTGTCTGGCCCGTCCGGGGTACGACCTCAAGGCGAAGTTCGGTCGCGACAGCGTTTTCGGATTTCACGGACGCACCGGCACCCATACCGCCCGTGGTGCCATCTGGTACGACTCCCATGGCTCGAAGCCGCGCCGAATGCGCGAAATCGGGCAGGAAATACTCAAGCATTTCAATCTGGACCCATAATGAGCATCGACCTGAAGAATCAATTGAATCCGGCCCAGTACGAGGCCGTCACCACAACCGAAGGCCCGGTGCTGGTCATCGCGGGGGCCGGTTCCGGCAAGACGCGGACCATCGTCTACAGGCTGGCCCACCTCGTGGAACAGGGCGTGGACCCTGCGCAGATCCTGCTGCTGACCTTTACCCGCAAGGCTTCGCAGGAAATGCTCGCCCGTGCCGAAGGCATCCTTGGGCGCCCGCTCGACGGCACCAGCGGCGGGACGTTCCACTCATTTGCTTACGCCACCCTGCGCCGTAACGCCATGGACCTCGGGTTTGACGGCGGCTTCACGCTCATGGATCGCGGGGATCAGGAAAACGCGGTGCGCGACATTCGTGCCGAACTCGAACTCGGCAAGGGAGACAAGTCGTTTCCCAAGAAAAACACCGTGCTGGACATGATCACCAAGTCCCGCAACAAGGAAGAGCAGCTGGACGCCATCGTGCAGCGCGAGGCCTACCACCTCTCCCCCTACATCGACGATATCGCGGAAATCGCCTCGGCTTACGCAGGATTCAAACGCAAGCACGCCCTGCTCGACTATGACGACCTGCTTTTCGAATTCGACAGACTGCTCACCGAGAACGAGCCGCTGCGCAACCAGCTCTCCACGCGCTATCGCTACGTCATGGTGGACGAATATCAGGACACCAACCTCGTGCAGGCGCGCATCGTGCAAAAGCTTGCGGGAACCAGCGGCAACGTCATGGCTGTCGGTGACGATGCCCAGTCCATTTACGCCTTCCGTGGCGCGAAAGTGGACAACATCCTCAAGTTTCCTGAAATATTTCCCGGCGCAAAGGTCATCCGGCTGGAGCAGAACTACCGCAGTACGCAGGAAATCCTCGACCTGACCAACAACATTCTGGAAAACGCACGCACAAAATTCGACAAGCACCTTTTTTCCGAGATCAAGGGGCGCGGCAAGCCCGAAGTGGTTTATCCCATCAGCGACCAGACGCAGGCGCGCATCGTGCTGGACAAAATTCTAGAGCTTGAGAAGCGGTATCCGCTCAAAGAGATCGCCGTGCTCTTTCGGGCCGGTTTTCAGTCCTTCCATCTGGAAACCTCGCTCACGCGTCTTGGGGTAAACTATCGCAAATTCGGCGGTATACGCTTCAGCGAAGCAGCGCACATCAAGGATATCATGTCGCTTCTGCGCCTGAGCCTGAACACCAATGATCTGCTGGCGTGGCAGCGGGCACTGGATCACGTGAAAGGGGTCGGGCCCAAGACCGTGGCTAAGATTTACGAGGCGCTGCACACACAGGGACGAGAGAAGTATCTGGCCAGTATGCGCAAGAAGCATCCCGCCGTGGCGGAGCTGCTTGATGAATTGGACGCCGTGCGCCGCTCCCAGCTGACACCCGCCGGGACGCTGGATCGCCTCATGGCGTTCTATCAGCCCATTCTCACTGAGAAATTCCCGGATGACTATCCCAAACGGCAGCAGGGACTGGAGCAGCTGGCGCAGATTGCCGCCAACTACCGCACCATGGATCAGTTTCTGGCCGACCTTTCCCTCGACGGCGATCCCGAAGACGATGAGATCGACGAGGACGCCTTGGTGCTGTCCACCGTTCACTCCTCCAAGGGACTTGAATGGAGCGCGGTCATCCTCATCGACCTCGTTGAGGATCGCTTCCCTTCCAAGCGGGCCATTCAGCGCCCCGAGGACCTCGAAGAAGAACGCCGCCTCATGTACGTGGCCTGCACGCGGGCCAAGGAGCATCTGAGCCTGATGGTGCCCAAGACCATCTACAACCGCTTTAACGGCACCTCGGATCCGGCAATGCCCTCACCCTTCGTCATGGAACTGCCCAACGAATGCTTCGAGAGGTTGCACGAGTCCTATTCCGGCGGTCTTGAGCGCAAGCAGAACGCCCCGAAACCGAAGGGGAGCTCCAAGGTGACCAACAAGGTGCGCAGCGCATCGGAGTCCGGCTCCGACGATTCCGAGAAGCTCGGTTTCTGCCGCCACAAGATTTTCGGAAAAGGCAAGATCATCGCCCGTATCCCGCCCGACAAGTACCGCATCAACTTCCCGGGCTTCGGACTCAAGGTTATCATCAAAGATTACGTGGAACTCTTGTAATGGAGAATGTCATGAACCCTGCCAGCGAAGACGCGTTTCTGGAACTCATCGATTCCCATTTCACCCTGAGCAATCCGCACGTGAAGCTCGGACGCGGGGACGACTGCTGCATTTTGTCCAATGAATCGGACCTGTGCGTCAGTTCGGACCTGTTTCTGGAGGATGTCCACTTCCGGCGCTCATATTTTTCACCCGGCGATATCGGCTACAAGGCACTCGCGGTCAACCTTTCGGACATAGCAGGAATGGGCGCGCGACCGATTGCCTTCAACATGGACCTGATGATTCCCGATGGCCTGCCGGACGGATTCTGGGATGAGTTCTTCTCATCCATGTCTGCCCTCGCCCGCCAGAACGATCTGGTGCTCGCTGGCGGTGATCTGAGCCGAGCCGACAAGCTCGGCGTGAACATCACCATTTTCGGCGCCGGTGGTTCCAAAGGTCGTTTTATCGAGCGCAGAAAAGCCGCCGTTGGTGACGGGGTCTTCGTCTGCGGTGATCTCGGGCTTGCCCGCGTGGGTATGCTCGCCATGGAAGAAATGGGTGAAGCCGCCAAGGAAGCCTATCCCGCCGCCTGCCGTGCCCACCTGCGCCCCAAAATGAAGCTGATGATCGCCTCGCTGCTCACCGCGGCAGGCACCTCTTCGCTCATGGATGTGTCGGACGGGCTGGCAAGGGATCTGCCCCGGTTGGTGACTCCCGAACAGGGCGTGGACATTGAGATTTCCGAAGACATGATCCCGGCCGAGGTGGTACGCTACTGCGAGGAAAAGGGACTCGACCCGGTAGAGACCCTCGTTCTCGGCGGCGAGGACTACGCACTTCTCGGCACCGCCGACTTTGAGACCGGTTTCAAGGTACGCTCGGTTCCGGGCGTTCAGATGCTCGGCAAGGTGAGCGGCACCCCCGGCGTGCGGGTCAACGGAAAGGATTTTTCGACCAGCGGCTTCGACCATTTCGCGTAGGAGGCATCATGGACCTTACCATTCATCCCGTCGGCTGGATCAGTTCAAGCATCACGGACAGGAACACCGCCCCCAAGATGGAGGACGAGGACGGCGCGGTACGGGCCGTCATCGACATCGAACCCGAGTATGAAGCCGGGCTCGACGGCCTGTCCGAGGGTGACTGGGTCGAACTGTTCACGTGGTTCCACGAGTCGAATCGCAAGACGCTGAAGGTTCATCCGCGCGGCAAGGAAGACAAGCCTCAGCGCGGCGTGTTCTCCACCCGCTCGCCCTTCCGTCCCAATCCGGTGGGGCTGCACAGGGTTCGCGTCATGCGCATTGAAGGCACCCGCCTTGAAGTGGAGCCGCTGGAAGCCATCGACGGCACACCCGTCATGGACATCAAGCCCTTCCCCAAGAAATGGAAGGGTAAACTGGCAGAACTCAACGAAAAAGAATGATCACCAGCGACGGCGTCCGGCTGCATGTCGAGACGCACGGTAGCGGCCGCCCCCTCGTGCTTGTCCACGGATGGAGCATGAGCTGCCGTTTCTTTGATCGTCAGGTGCACGGCCTGTCGAACCGGTTCAAGGTGGTGACCTACGACCTGCGCGGCCACGGGCGTTCCGAAACATCCCGCCGCGGACACACGCTTGAACGATACGCGAAAGACCTGCGGGAACTGATCGAATCACTGGACCTGCGAAGCTGCATCCTGTGCGGCTGGTCGCTTGCAGGGCCGTTGGTGCTGGACTACTGGAGCCGTTTCGGGAGTGACCGTGTTGCCGCGCTCGGGCTCATTGAAGCCACGCCCGCCCCCATGCATCCCGCCGAATGGAATACTCACGGTCTGCGCGGGCGCGACGCCATGGCGCTGGACATCTTTCTGAACGCCTTTGTCGCCAACCGCAGCGGATACGGGCGTTCCTTTGTCAACGGCATGTTCGCCGCAGGAGCGGCAGGCCGGGACTTCGACTGGATGTTTGCGGAATACCTTCTGGCAAAACCGTCCTCGGCCGCAGCCATCTACAGGGATTATGCGCGATGCGACTACGTGGATGCGCTCGGAACGGTCTCGGTTCCTTCGCTGGCCGCCTTCGGCTCGCACGCCAAGGTCTGTTTCGGCCCAAAGACCGGACGGTTCACCGCCGAATCCATGCCGGATTGCCGTCTTGAAATCTTCAACCAGAGTGGTCACATGCCCTTCTGGGAAGAAGCCGAGGCGTTCAACCGTTCTATTGAGGCTCTGGCCGCCAGAATACCGTCATAGGCGCTTTCTTGACCATGGTGCTCCGGGGGTTTATCCTTGTAGAGCAACGTGGAGGGCCTTATGGAAATATCCGGAATCAACAATGCGTACGAAGGACTCGCCGATGCGGGCGTGGACAACATCTCCCGACGCGAAGAGCGAGGCTCCGTCGAACGCTCCAGCGGTCCCGACAACGACACGCAGACCGGCCAGCGCACCGATTCTCCGCATAATGACCCCGTCGAACAAAGCCGCAGTTTCAACGACTCGGTCATGAATCAGGTGTATACTGGCAAGGGCTCCCTCGTTGATTTCATGACTTGATTTTGAACACATCGAATTAGCTTGTTTTTTCTTAAACCTCTACTTCAAGGGAAGATGAAGGCGATATGGCGACCCTGCTCAAGATAGAATTCTCCGTTCCCGCTGACGAGTCCGACGAATGCGCCGAATTTCTCTCCTCCAAAGTCCCCCACGGCTGGGAGGAGATCGAATCAGGCGGTCGCGCAAACTATACCCTTTTTCTCGAAGACCACCCTCTGGGCATGGAACTCGTTCGCGAGATTGAAACCAGATTCCCCGGCTGCGGCCTGAAATATCACGAACAGGAATCCGAGGACTGGGCCATGGCCTGGAAAGATTTTTTCGCCCCGGTTTCCTGCGGCGACCGTTTCGAAATCCTGCCGCCGTGGCTAAAGGATCAGATGGACGACGGCATGACGCACATCGTCATCGAACCCAAAATGGCTTTCGGCACGGGCCACCATCCCACCACATCCCTGTGCCTTGAGCTCATCGGCGAACTCTCCAAGGAAGGACGCATCACCAAGGGCATGGAGTTTCTCGATATGGGCACCGGCTCCGGCATCCTCGCCATCGGCCTTGCCAAGCTCGGCCTTGAGGGGCTCGCCGTGGATATTGATGCGCAGGCCGTGGTCTGCGCCCGCGAGAACGTCAATGCCAACGATTGCGCCGAAAACATTGTGCTTTCCGTGGGTGGCGTCGAAAGCGTCGCGGCGGACAGAACCTATGATCTGGTGGTTGCAAACATCCTCTCCGGGCCGCTCATCGAAATGGCGGGCGATCTTGTCCGGCACGTCAAGAAAGGCGGCAGCCTTATCCTTTCCGGCATCCTTGCCGAACAAGCCGAACGCGTAGCCGCAGCGTATGAACGTCGGGGACTGCCCAGGCCTGAAATCTTCAGGCAGGGTGAATGGGTGGCACTGCTCTGGAAAGAGGTGGCAATCTAGTCATGGGCACCGCCGCACGGCTTGAGAGCATGTATCGGTCCATGCTCGATTCGCTTGGATCAAGCGGATGGTGGCCCGGTGAAACACCTTTCGAAGTATGCGTCGGTGCCATTCTCACCCAGAATACCGCGTGGACCAACGTCGAAAAGGCGATTGCTGCCCTTCAGGAGGCGGAGTGCATGGAGCCACAGGCCATGTACGCCTTGCCCCCCGAAGAACTCGCCGCCCTTATTCGATCGGCTGGTTATTTCAACATAAAAGCCGCACGGCTGCGCGGCTTTCTTGAACTTCTTCGGGACCGCTGCGACTGGAATCTTGCGGCGTTTGATGACTTCGAAACCGGAGAGCTTCGCAATACCCTGCTTTCAGTCAAAGGGATCGGTCCGGAAACAGCCGATTCCATGCTCCTTTATGCCTTTGGCAGACCCGTTTTCGTGGTGGATGCCTACACTGCAAGGATGTTTGCGAGACACGGCATGGTTTCTGAGGAAGTCGAGTATCATGAGCTACAGGCTCTTTTCATGGACGCTCTGGATCAGGATGTGGCACTGTACAACGAATTTCACGCATTGATCGTGCGCACGGGCAAGGACTGGTGTAAAAAGAAAGCACCGCTTTGTGAAACCTGCCCACTCAAGACATTTCTGGATTAGATGCAGCATTCCAACCGGTTGATTATCATATTCCTCGCTATCTTCGCCGTTGCGGCCTTCGGGACGCATGCCATGGCTCAGGCGGTGCACAAGCAATTGCAGGAAAAGCAGCAGGAAGCCGACCGGACGGAACAGCTCATGAAACGCCTCAAGGCGCGTGAGGGCGGTCTTTCGCAAAAGCTGCGCGATATTCGTTCACGCATGAAGACCTTGCTGCCGGAGGTCCGTGCGCAAGAAGCCGAGCTGCATAAGATTCGCGAGCATGAGCATGAAGCGCGCAAGGAGCATTACGAGCTCGACGCCAAGCGTAAACAGTTGCTCTTCGAGCTGCAAAACCTGGTCAAATCGATCTGGCCGGTGCACCTGACGAATTTACGGGCCCAGCTTGGCAACATCGCGAGCTGGGACAGCGCGGACCGTCGGTTCACATGGCTGGCCGAAGTGTACGGCGCGACACGCGAGAAATTCGTGGCGGTCCGCGAGACCACGGAAAAGCTGGCAAAGAATCTGGAACGGCAGAAACTGCTTGAAAAAGAGGCCGAAGCGCAGCTGAAGCGAGTGAACGCCTCCAAGGACAGGCTGCTTCGGGACAAGCTGGCTCTTCGACGCGAACTGCGTAACGTCAGGGAGAAAAAGCAGGATCTTGAAAGCCAGCTCAAGGGCATCCTTGCGGACATCAAGACGCTCAACTACCGCCTCCAGACGCAGAAGACCAAGAATTTCAAACACTATAAACGTGCTCTGCCCTGGCCTGCCGCAGGCTCCGTTGCAGCCGGGTTCAGCCCTTCAGCCACTCCACCCCGGCGTGGACTTGCCATCGAAACCGGTGAACACGAAGAGGTGCGCTCCGTATTCTGGGGCAAAGTGGTGCACAATGACCTACTTCGCGGCTTTGGGCAGGTGGTTATCGTTTACCATGGGTTCGACTATTACAGCCTCTATGCCTTCATGTCCGAAACGTTTGTTCAGACCGGACAGGAAGTGGAGAAGGATGAACCCATCGGAAAAACCGGGTATTACCCGCTCGTGGGCGGGCCCGGGCTGTATTTTGAATTGCGTTTTCACCAAAAACCCATTAATCCAAAGCATTGGTTAACTTCTCGATAAAACTAAGCGGGCTCTTGCTTCGGGCCCGAAAGCTCCCCCACCACGGGAGGACCTGATGAGAATCACTCTTTGGCTGGCCACGGCCCTTCTTCTCTTCGCACTCGCGGTTTCCCCGGGACCGAGCGTCGCGGGTAAGGATCCGGATAGATTTCAGGTTTTGAGCCGTTTCAGCCAGGTTCTTGAGCTGGTCGGAGAACAGTACGTCAATCCCATCTCCCGCGAGGAGCTCATCGATGACGCACTCAAGGGCATGCTTGAACAGCTCGACCCGCACTCCAACTATCTGACACCCGCCGAATTCTCGGGAATGCAGGAAAGCACCAGCGGTGAATTCAGCGGCATCGGCATAGAAATCAGCATGGAGAACAATCGCCTGACAGTGGTCACTCCCATTGAGGACACCCCGGCGTATGAAGCGGGACTGAAGGCCGGGGACGTCATCCTCGAAATCGACGGCACCCCCACCTACGACATGACCCTGAACGACGCGGTCAAACTGATCCGCGGCGAAAAGGGCACCACCGTCACGCTGAACATACTGCATGAAGGCGCTGAAGCCTCCGAAGATATCGACATCGTGCGCGGCACCGTGCCCATTGTGAGCGTTAAGACGCACAGCCTCGGCGACGGCTACATGCTGGTTCGCCTCACCCGCTTCAACGAAAACACCACCCGCGTGCTTCGTGAGGGAATCCGGGACTTCCAGAAGGATGGCTCCGAACTCAAGGGTGTGGTTCTCGACCTGCGCAACAACCCGGGCGGCGTTCTGGGACAGGCCGTTTCCGTGGCCGACACCTTTATCGAGGACGGCCTGCTCGTCTACGTGCAGGGTCGCGACGAAAACAACCGTCAGGATTACTTCGCCACACGCAAAAGTGACGATGTTACCGTGCCGCTGGTGACGGTCATCAACTCCGGTTCCGCTTCCGCCGCCGAAATCGTGGCGGGTGCGCTGCAGGATCACGACCGCTCCCTGCTCATCGGGGAACGCTCCTTCGGCAAGGGCTCGGTGCAGTCGCTCTACCCTCTCCCCGGCGGAGCAGGCATCAAGCTGACCACCGCCCTGTACTACACTCCCAGCGGGCGCTCCATTCAGGCCACAGGTATTGAACCCGACCTGACCATCCCCTTCATTCAACCGACTGAAAAGGATGATGATCGCCCCCACCGCTTCTTCCGCGAGAAGGACCTGAGCGGCCATCTGGAAAACGTTAACGGTGACAAGGTCCACAAGAAGGCCGTCTCCGAAAAGGTCGCCGAAATGCTCAGGCGCGACAACCAGCTGCGCATGGCTCTGGAACTGGTCAAGAAGCTGCCCAAGCTTCGCAGCATCAAGTAAAGACAATACATCACGCCGATGAACGACGAATACAAAGGACCTGAAGAGGTTCAGGAACAGGAAGACAATAAGGGCCGGTGGAGCGACAAGCTCCTCCGGCCCGTCCCCATCGCGGCTACCGCAGTAGCCCTGTGCCTTTTGGTCACGCTGTTCGTTTTTATCAGCCTGAGGTCGGCCCCCGATGCCGCCCTCCCACCCTCCGGCGTCGAGGTGGCCACCGACAACGCCACTGCGTCGGAAAACATGAATGCAGGACGTGCCTATGAAGAGCCGCAAGGGCCCGGAATTGCCGAACAGGTCCGTCTGGTCGATTTTTCTCTTCTCGAAGCCCTGAAAGTCCATGAAACCGATTTCAGCGAACTGCATCTCGACGACGTAGAGGTACGTTCGCACGAAGACGAGGACTACCACTTCCAGAAAATGACGCTCCCGGAGCCTGAAGACATCAGTGACTTTCTTGCTGACCTGCACTCGGCGCTTGAGCGGCGTCTTTCCCGCGCACTGGTTGAAAAAAAGGGGAGCGATCTCGTCAGCATCAGTGTTGACGGCGTGCAGACGCACACCATTACCTTCTCCCACAAACCGAAGGCGCCACTGCTTGGTGACGGAGCACCGCAGGGGCCGATCATGGCCGTGGTCATCGATGACGTCGGCGAAAACCTGTATCTGCTGCGCAGGATGCTCAAGCTCGACATCCCTCTTGCCTATGCTGTCTGGCCGCACAGCACACACACTTTTGAGTCCGCCCGGCTGGTACGCGAATCCGGCAATCCCCTGCTGATTCATTTTCCGATGCAGCCTCAGGGGTGGCCTGAGACCAACCCCGGTAAAGGGGCAGTTTTCACGGATATGACCGCCGATCAGATCAAGAGAATCGTCAGGGAGAATCTTGAGCTGGTCCCCGGAGCGCAGGGTGTGAACAACCACATGGGCTCGGCTTTCACGGAGTTTTACACCGGAATGAAAGTCGTGCTCAACGAGCTTGATCAACAAGGGCTGTTCTTTCTGGACAGCCGCACCACCTCGCGCTCCGCAGGCCGCAAGGCGGCGCGCAAAGTTGGCATTCCGTTCTACCGTCGAGACGTGTTCATAGACAACACCCGAGACGTTCAGGCAATCATCCTTCAGCTCAAGAAAGCGGAACGGATCGCCCGAAAGCATGGCATGGCAATAGCCATCGGACACCCCCATAAGGAAACGGTTGCCGCCCTCGAAAAGTGGCAGGCTAGCCTTGATGGAAAGGTTTCCATCGTTCCCATCACTCAGATTTCCCCGGAATTCAAAGAGCAGGCGCCGATCGTCTCTCTTGGAACAGCTCCGACAGAGACTCCATAGCCCGCTTGTCCGAACCTGCATTCAAAACCTTATAATTGCACAATATTTTACCAGTTCTAGACTTTCTCAAGTTTTTCTCTTGATGAAAAAAGAGTCGGAAAAAGCGCAATCCTTGCAAAGGCGGCACGTGGCGTGTAGAGAAAAGGTAGTGGTTTGTTCCGGTTATGCAGTTTTCTGGAATGAAAAACGGTCCGCTTCTTGCTTTACAATGCCGTGACCGTGAAAAAGATGACGGTGACGGTTTCGCGAACAGAACGATGCACAGGGATGCCGAATGAGCAAGATTCTTGAACAAGATGAAGTCGATGCCCTGCTCCGGGGACTCTCGGGAGGGGATGTCGAAACCGAGGCGGAGCTGCCGGAAGACGATTCCGGGGTCGTATCATTCGACCTCGCGAACCAGGACAGGATCATCCGAGGGCGGATGCCGGTTCTGGAAATCGTCAACGATCGCTTTGCCCGGCTCTGCACCAATGCGCTGGCCAACACCATGCGCAAACGGGTGGACATCAACCCGATCTCCATCGACATGTCCAAGTTCGGCGACTTCATGCGTTCCCTGCCGGTTCCGACCTCCATCTCCATCTTCAAAATGGATCCCCTTCGCGGGAACGCCCTGCTCGTGGTTGATTCCCGGCTCGTCTTTGCCCTCGTTGAAAACTTCTTCGGTGGCGCAGGCAGCCAGCCCAAGGTCGAAGGCCGCGATTTCACGCCCATTGAGCAGGCCATCGTCGAGAAGGTCGTACTCATCGCGCTCAACAACATGGAGGAGTCCTGGCAACCGGTGCACGAGGTGCATATCGAAATGGTACGCACCGAGGTGAACCCGCAGTTCGCTGCCATTGTTCCGCCCTCTGACGTGGTCATCGTCATCACCTTCGAGGTCGAGCTTGAGAACGCCATCGGCTCGCTGATCGTCTGCCTGCCTTACGCCACCATGGAGCCCATCCGCTCCAAACTGCACGCCTCCTTCCAGTCCGAGCGCCTCGAAGTGGACCACGTGTGGATCAACCGCTTCAAGGAGCGGCTCATGGACACGCCGGTGGAAATGGTGGTCCGCCTCGGCAAGACAACCATAACCGGCCGCCAGCTGTTGAACCTTGAAGAGGGCGACATCATGCTGCTCGACACCGACGAGGACAACCTGCTCGAAGCCGAGATCGAGGGCGTAAAGAAGTTCTATGGCCTGCCCGGACGGGTCAAGGGCAACAAGGCCTTCAAGGTCTCGAAGGAAGAGGACATCAGGTTCTGATTCCATCCTGATCCACCTTTGTCAGCCTTCACTTGCACAGCCTCGTGACCGAGGTTTCCCCTCTCTTGATACTTGACTTTCTTCGCTCCTTGATGTCGTGATACGCCATACCTATCCGCCATTTTAAGGAGAGAATAATGAAACGCATCATCGTCGCGCTTTGCCTGACCCTGCTCATGGCAACAGGCGCCGCAGCCGGAGAGTCCCGCCTCATTTCCATCACCCAGATCGTTGAACATCCCTCCCTCGATGCCATGCGTCAGGGATTCAAGGACAGGATCATCGAACTCGGCATCGACGCAGAATTCAAGGAACATATCGCTCAGGGCAACCCCGCCACCAGCGTGCAGATCGCCAATCAGATCAAGGGCGAGCAGCCCGACCTCGTGCTGGCGATCACCACGCCTTCCGCACAGCACGCGGTGCAGAAGATCAAGGACCGCCCCATCGTCTTCACAGGCGTCACCGATCCGGTCGGTGCAGGCATCGTGGCCCATCTGGACAAGCCGGGCGGCAACGTCACCGGCATGACCGACATGAGCCCCATGCACAAGCACCTCAACCTCGTGCAGGACTTCGTGCCCGAACTGGAAAGCCTCGGCGTCATCTACAATGCCGGCGAACCCAACTCCGTGACCCTGATCAACCTGCTCAAGGGATTTGCCAAGAAAGAGGGCGTGGCCATCGAAGAAGCCACCATCGCCAACTCTTCCGGCGTGTATCAGGCGGCCAAGAGCCTTGTGGGACGCGCGGACGCCATTTACATCCCGCTGGACAACACCGCCATTTCCGCTCTTGAATCCGCCATCAAGGTCTGTCGTCAGAACCGCATCCCCCTGTTCACCGGCGATACCGACTCCGTTCGCCGCGGTTCGATCGCCGCGCTGGCCATCGATTATCGTCAGATGGGCATCCAGACCGCTGACATCGCCGCCAGAATTTTGAATGAAGGTGCCGATCCGGCCGAAATGCCGGTGGAAACCATCAAGCGGCTTCAGCTTTACGTGAACCCCGGCGCAGCCGAATCCATGGGTCTTGAAATTCCGGCCGAGATGCTTGAAAAGGCCGATGAGGTCGTGAAGTAACAGGCGTTGCGAAAAGAACATAATGACGATACAAGGCGCGTTGTCGGACGCGCCTTGTTTTTTTGCGCGCCGCCTCAAAGGACAGGAAGAAAGCTCACATGACGACGTACGCCCTGCTGGGGGCGCTGGAACAGGGGTTCGCCTTCGGCCTGATGGTCCTTGGCGTATACATCACGTTCCGCATCCTCGATTTTCCGGACCTCACGGTCGATGGCAGCCTGCCGCTTGGCGCAGCGGTTTCCGCCGTTGCGATATCCGGCGGCCACTCCCCGGCGCTGGCCTGCGCCATGGCTGCGGGGGCGGGATTTCTCGCAGGCATGGTCACCGGCATCCTCAATACGAAGCTCAAGATCCTGCACCTGCTGGCATCCATCCTGACCATGATCGCCCTGTATTCCATCAACCTGAGGGTCATGGGCAAACCCAATATGACACTTCTCGGCGCGGACACGGTGGTGGATCAGTTCAACGCCTTCACCGGCCTGCCCATGTTCCAGTCCACGCCAATTCTTTTCGGAATCATCTCCTTTGCCGTGGTCGGACTGCTGATCTGGTTCATGCATACCGAAATCGGCCTTGCCGTGCTGGCAACCGGTGACAACCCGCGAATGATCACCAGTCAGGGTGTGAACACCGACACGGTCATCATCTTCGGCGTGGGTCTCTCCAATGCTCTTGTGGCGGTTTCCGGCGCTCTCGTGGCCCAGAATCAGGGAGCGGCGGACGTGAACATGGGGGTGGGAACCATCATCGCGGGCCTTGCCTCTGTCATCATCGGCGAAACAGTTTTTGGCGATAAATCCATCAGCCGCGCTCTGATTGCCGCCGTGCTCGGCTCGGTGCTCTACCGCGTGGCCATCGCCCTCGCCCTCGGCCTCAAGCTCGGCTCCTTCTCCATCACGCCGAGCGACCTGAACCTCATCACCGCCGTGCTGGTGGTCATCGCACTCACCGCGCCCAAGATGAAGCAGAAGCTCTTTGCCGGGAGGCGGGCATGAGTTCGATGCTGAACGTTTCCGACGGAATCAAGGTATTCAACAAGGGCGGCGTCAACGAAGTCACGGCCCTGAACGGCGTGAGCCTTGATGTGCGCGAAGGCGATTTCGTCACTGTCATCGGCTCCAACGGCGCTGGCAAATCCACGTTTCTCAATGCGGTGGCCGGTACGTTCCGGCTCGACTCGGGCAAGGTGGAGCTGGATGGCGACGACGTAACCGGCTGGCCGGAATACAAGCGCGCCGGACGCATCGGTCGCGTGTTTCAGGATCCGCTCATGGGCACCTGCGCCGGAGCCACCATCGAACAGAATCTGGCTCTGGCCATGAAACGTGGCAAGCGGCGCGGGCTCGGCATGGGCGTGAAGCGGCGCGACCGCGACTATTTTCGCGAACGGCTGGAGACGCTGAACCTTGGCCTTGAAGACCGGCTCGGGACAGCAACCGGCCTGCTCTCCGGCGGCCAGCGTCAGGCCCTGACCATGCTCATGGCCACACTGGTGCGCCCTCGCCTGCTCCTGCTCGACGAGCACACGGCCGCCCTCGACCCGAAGACCGCGAGCATGATCCTCGACCTGACGGACGAGCTGGTTTCCGGGCAGCGGTTGACCACACTGATGGTGACGCACAACATGCAGCAGGCCATCAGCCTCGGCAACCGACTCATCATGTTCCATCGGGGTGAGATAGTCATGGATATCTGCGGCGAGGAGAAGAAAGGCCTGAAAGTCGAAGATCTTTTGCAGCGCTTTGCCAAGCTTCGCGGCGGTGAGGGGGTCACCGACCGCATGTTGCTGGGCTAGCGCCAAAAGGCGGTCCGGGGGGACCGTCATGGTAACATGGGTAAAACAAATAATCGGAGGCAATTAGGTATGACTGTAGAAACCACTCTTTCCATCATCAAGCCCGACGCCGTCGCAGCGGGCAACATCGGCGCCATCCTGCAGATGATCAGCGACGCGGGCCTCAGGATCAAGGCCATGAAAATGGTCCAGCTGAGCCAGAAGGAAGCCGAAGGCTTTTACGCGGTTCACAAGGAACGCCCCTTCTTTGGCGAACTGGTGGAATTCATGACTTCCGGCCCGGCAGTGGTCTCCATCCTCGAAGGCGAGAACGCCATCGCCCGCTACCGGGAACTGATGGGCGCCACCAACCCGGAACAGGCAGAGGAAGGCACAATCCGCAAGAATTTTGCCACCAACATCCAGAACAACGCCGTTCACGGCTCCGACGCTCCCGAAACCGCCGCAGTCGAAACGGCCTACTTCTTCAGCAGCATCGAACAGGTGAACTAAATGAAAAAAATCGGGTTCATAGGCGTAGGAAACATGGGTTCCGCCATCATTCGCGGCATGGCCGTGCGTGATGACGTCGAGATTCACGGCACCGACCTCAACGCCGAGGTCATCGCCACCCTCGAAAATGAATGCGGCCTCAAGGCCCAGCCGGACGCCAAGGCGCTCGCCGAAGCGGTGGACTATGTCGTACTCGCGGTCAAGCCGCAGCACGCGTCCAAGGTTCTGGAAAGCATCTCCCCCGCCCTCGGCCCGGACAAGTGCCTCGTTTCCATCTGCGCCGGACTGACCGTGGATACGCTCCGCGAGATGTCCGGACAGGAATGCCCCGTGGTCCGCATCATGCCCAATACGCCCGCCATGGTCGGCGAAGGCGTCTTCGCGATCTGTCTTGACGACGAACAGCTGTCCGACGAGAGCAAAAGCTTCATTCCCGAGATTTTTGACGGGCTCGGGCTGGTCAAGGTGCTCTCGGAAAAGCAGTTCGACGCCTTCACGGCAGTCATCGGTTCCGGTCCCGCGTACGTCTTCTATTTCATGGAGGCGCTCATGGAGGCCGGGGTCAATCTCGGGCTGACGCGGCAGGAGTCCACGGAAATGGTCGAAGCGCTCTTCAGCGGCTCGTCCAGACTCGCCAAGGAGTCCGATCACCATGTCAGCCAGTTGCGCGAGATGGTCAGCTCCCCTGCCGGAACGACCATCAAGGCGCTGCTGCATCTGGATCGCACGGCGACGCGCGGCAATATTGTGGACGCGGTCACGGAATCCTATCTGCGCAGTATCGAACTCGGTTCCAAGTAATTGACAAGGGCGGGAAAGCTGCTTTCCCGCCCTTTCATTTTCTCGCACGAGCGATGCCGCCATTGCCATATAACGGCTTCCGGCCCGTCTCTCTCCAGCTAAAACACCCTCTTCCCGCCTTCCCCTGTTGTTTCAACAGCGTCTTTTTTACGCGAGATCATGACCTTGGCAAGCGGGACGCAGGCCGCAATTCCGAGTACGCCTGAAAGCACGAGCACGCTTGAAAAACCGAGGGAATCCGCGATGCCGCCTGCGCCGAGCGCTGCCAGCACGCTGCCTATGGCAGTGGTGGCATTGAATATTCCGATGGCGCTGCCTTCCTCGAAATCGGCCAGCTCCGCCACATAGGCCGTACCTGCGACGATTGCCGGCGACCACGCAATGGGCGTGAGCAAAAAGAAAAGCGGTGCTAGCCAGACGCTCTGTGCGTTGTTCGTGAATGCAAGCACCGTCATCCCGGCCACGGACACGATGACGAGCGCATAGGCAAGCATGACCACAAAGCCATTGCCGACCCTTCTTCCCAGCGCGCCTGACGGTGCATACGCAAAGATTCCTATAAAAGCCCCCGCGGCATAGTACAGGGATGAAGCAAAGGCCCCGATGCCATAAGTCTGCTGCATCAGAAGCGGATACAGATTGAAGATGAGCCACATGGAGAGCATGGAAAGGAACCAACTGAAGACGAACAGCCCGTACCCGGATTTCAATCGCGTCAACAGGTTGTAGAAATGCTTGAGTCGGCCAAGCCTATGATGACTGTGCGGCACCGGCTGACGCGCCGGGCGGTTGCCTCCGGCTCTCTGTGCCGACTCCTGAGGGGTTCGGTCTTCCTCGGCTGGCAGCCCTTTGCGCCCCAACTACCAGCCGGGAAGCATGAGCAGCCCGGAAGCGAGCATTCCCAACTCCGGCGTGGCCTGAAGCGCCGCGGCAAGGCCCAGCCCAATGGCCTGTCCCGCTCCGTAGAACGTCTGAAGCCATCCTATTCGATCATCCCATTGCGCCTTGGGCTTGAACTCCACGATAAACATGGCGGCCACGGTATTGCTGGCGGCGGCCCCCACGCCCTGAAGGAAACAAAGGGTCATCCAGAAAACCAGATTCGACGTTCCGCCAAAGAGCGCAAGACACAGCCCCAGAATCGCATAGCCGAACGCCCAGATCATGCGCAGTTTGCCGGTTCTGTCGGCCAGCCCTCCAAGCAGTGGCGAAAGCAACTGGCCGGCGTAGAACGCGGCCACGACAATACCCGCCGCGCCATTTCCCGCAGCCTTGCCGACGATTATCGGAATCAGGAGGGGGGCGATGCCGAGCACCACGGCACCTTGAAAAGCATACCCCGAATACCATTTTTCAGTGTTTTCATTGAAAATTTTCGATGAGAGCGTCATGAGTACCAACCTTGGCCCTGTTTGCCGAATCTGATCGTTTCCGTATCGAATCTTCACCTGCGATGCCTCGGGCAATACCACAGACCGTTTCCAAATGGAAAAACGAGATTGCCTGTTTGCGCCTAACACGGTGTATCGTCGGACTCTTCCGCTTCGGGCCTTGACTTCCGCACCCCCTTGAACCATTCTAGCCGCTCTTTTTGGACCACCTACTTTATTCAAAGAAATATACGTCCCCGGAGGATCGGCCAACCATGAGTGATTACAAGAAAACTCTTCTGCTGCCCAAAACCAAGTTCCCCATGAAGGCGAACCTCAAGCAGCGTGAACCGGAAACCCTGAAGTACTGGGCAGAGATCGACGCCTACGACCAGATGATTTCCTCCGGTGGCGAGAACGGTGAATATTGCCTCCACGACGGCCCTCCCTATGCCAACGGCCACATTCACATGGGCACCGCGCTCAACAAGGTGCTCAAGGACATCGTGGTCAAATCCCGCAACATGCAGGGGCAGAAGGCTCAGTACGTGCCGGGCTGGGACTGTCACGGCCTGCCTATCGAGCACAAGGTCGAGCAGGAGCTGAAGAAGAAACGCAAAGAGCTGCCCACCCTCACCGTGCGCAAAATCTGCCGCGAGTATGCCGAGAAGTGGCTGGGCGTGCAGCGCAAGGAGTTCAAGCGTCTCGGCGTGTTCGGCACCTGGGAAGATCCCTACATGACCATGAAGCCCGAATACGAGGCTGCCACCGCCCGCGAACTGGGCAGATTCATGGAAAACGACGGCGTGGTTCGCGGCAAGAAGCCCATTTACTGGTGCTGCGACTGCCATACCGCACTGGCCGAGGCTGAAGTCGAATACGCGGACCACACTTCCCCGTCCATCTACGTCCGCTTTCCCATGTTCGATGAAAAGGTCAAGGACATCGCCGGTGTCGATCCGCAGAAAACCTACGTCGTGATCTGGACCACCACACCGTGGACCATACCCGACAACATGGCCGTGGCCGTGCACCCCGATTTCGACTACGTTTTCGTCGAGGTCGAAGGTAATTTCTACGTGGTTGCCGAAGGTATGCTGGAGACCGTTGCCGAAGCCGCCGGATGGGACTCCCCGAAGGTCGTCGCAACGGTCAAGGGTTCCGAGCTGGAAGGGCTCAAGCCGAAGCACCCCATCTACGACCGCGAATCCCCCATGGTTCTGGCTGATTATGTCACCCTCGAAGCGGGTACCGGCTGCGTTCACACCGCCCCCGGACACGGCCCCGACGACTTCGTGACCGGCAAGCGCTACGGACTGGACATTTATTCCCCCATGAACGACCGCGGTGAATTCCTCGACGAGGTTGAGTTCTTCGCCGGGATGAACGTCTTCGACGCCAACCCCAAGGTCATCGAGAAACTTGAAGAACTGGGCAACCTGCTGGCGTCCTCCAAAATCAGCCACTCCTACCCGCACTGCTGGCGCTGCAAGCAGCCGGTCATCTTCCGCGCCACCACCCAGTGGTTCATCGGCATGGAACAAAACGACCTGCGCGGTCGCGCCCTCAAGGCCATTGACGGCGACGTGAACTGGATTCCGGCATGGGGCAGGGAGCGCATCCATAACATGATCGCCAACCGTCCCGACTGGTGCATTTCCCGTCAGCGCAACTGGGGCGTACCCATCTCCGCGCTCATCTGCAAGGAATGCGACGAGACGTGGTTCGACGCGCAGTGGGTCTACGACATCTGCGACAAATACGCCAAGCACCCCACGGGATGCGACTACTGGTTCGAAGCCCCCATCGAGGAGCTCGTCCCCGAAGGACTGACCTGTCCCAAGTGCGGCGCCGCCCACTGGAAGCGCGAACGCGACATCCTCGACGTGTGGTTCGACTCCGGTACCAGCTTCGCCGCGGTTGTCGAACAGCGTGAAGAGACCACCTACCCCGCCGACCTGTATCTGGAAGGCTCCGACCAGCATCGCGGCTGGTTCCACAGCTCGCTGCTGGCCTCCATGGGAACGCGCGGCAAGGCGCCCTACAAATCCGTGCTGACACACGGCTACGTTGTGGACGGTGAAGGACGCAAAATGTCCAAGTCCATCGGCAACGTCATCGCGCCGCAGGAGATCATCGACAAATACGGCGCGGAAATTCTGCGCATGTGGGTCTCCGCCTCCAACTATCAGGAAGACGTGCGCATCTCCGACGAGACGCTGGACAGGCTCGTGGACGCCTATCGCCGCATCCGCAATACCTGCCGCTATCTGCTGTCGAACCTGAACGACTTTGATCCGGCGAAGGATCGCGTGTCCGCCGAGGACATGCTTCCGCTGGACCGGTATGCGCTGGATCTGGTGACCCGCAGTCACGATACCATCCAGAACGCCTACAAGAACTACGAGTTCCACAAGGTTTACCACACGCTGCACAACCTCTGCGTCGTGGACCTGTCCTCCTTCTATCTGGACATCCTCAAGGATCGCCTCTACGTGGAGGAACAGGATGGCCGCAAGCGCCGTAGCGCGCAGACCGCCCTGTGGCAGATTCTCATGATGCTGCTCGTGGATATGGCTCCGGTGCTCTCCTTCACTGCGGAGGAAGCGTTCCAGAACCTGCCCGAGGCCATCAAGAATTCCCTGCCGCAGCAGCAGACCGTGTTCGCCCTGCGCTTCGCTCCGGATTCCGTGAACATGGACGAGGCAGAGCGTACCGCTTGGGAAAAGCGTCTGGCCATCCGTCACGAAGTGAACCGAACCATCGAACCCAAGCGCAAGGAAGGCGTCATCGGCAAACCGCTTGATGCCCGCGTGACCCTCTTCGGCGATATCCAGCCCCTGTTCGAACTGGAAGACTTCGACGCCAAGGAATTCTTCATCGTTTCCTCACTGGCGTTCGCTCCTGAAACCGAAGCCACTTCCGAAGCCTTTGAGGCGGAAGAGGTCTCCGGTCTCAGGATTCTTGTCGAACGTGCCCCGGGCGAGAAGTGCCAGCGCTGCTGGCGCATCAGCGAAGACCTTGGCGGCAACCCGGATCATCCGGAAGCCTGCCCGCGCTGCACCGCTGTTCTCGAAACGCTGGATCAGGAATAGGAATGAACCGCTACGCAATAGCCGGAATATGGGCGACCGTCATGGTCGCCCTTGATCAATGGACCAAATGGCTGATCATGGAAACGTTCCCCCTGTGGAGTTGGAAGAAGGTCATCCCCGGATTCTTCAACCTCGTCCACGTCCGCAACAAGGGAACGGCATGGGGCTTTCTGGACCGTGACGATATCGACTGGCAGGTACCGCTCTTCGTCGGCATTACCGTGGTCGCTCTCGTATTCATCGCGCAACTGCTGCGCAAGACTGAGGAGTCCGACAGGTTCATGATCGCCGGGCTCGGCATGATCGCCGGTGGAGCGGTCGGCAACCTCATCGACCGGGTTCGCCTCGGAGAAGTTGTCGATTTTCTGGACTTTTACGTGGGAACATACCACTGGCCCGCCTTCAACGTGGCCGACTCGGCCCTGACCGTTGGCGCAGGTGCGGTGCTTGTCTCGCTCTGGATAAACAGGAAGGATGCATCCGGTACTGATTAGGCTCGGACCACTCACGCTGCACTCTTACGGAGTGTTCGTTGCGCTGGCGTTTCTGGCTGCCATCTGGTGGGCAACGCGCGAGGCGAAACGCCGTGGTCTGAATACCGATATCCTGCCGGGACTTGCGTTCCGCATCGTACTGGGCGCTGTTCTCGGTGCCCGGTTATTGTATGTGCTCATTGACCTGCCCTACTTCCTGCAACGCCCTACTGAGATTGTAGCATTCTGGAATGGCGGGCTTGTTTTTTCCGGCGGTCTGACTTTTGCCGCCGTGCTGGGGTTCATGAAACTGAGGCGTGAGCCGCATCGACTGGCTTGGTGTGACGCGCTGGCCCCTGCCGTGGCGTTGGGTCAGGGAATCGGCCGCCTTGGCTGTTTCCTGGCAGGCTGCTGTTACGGAGCAAAGACCCATGTCCCGTGGACAGTGATCTTCTCCGATCCGAACGGTCTCGCCCCCATCGGCACGCCTGTGCATCCTGCGCAACTGTACCAGAGCGCGGCGGGCTTTTTGACTTTCTTTGCACTGATTTGGTTTTCCCGCAGAAATCCAACCCCGGGCAGAACCGCAGGACTGTATCTCGTCCTGTTCGGCGCATTCCGCATTTTCGTGGAATTCTTCAGGGCCGACTGGCGCGGCGATTTCGGATTCGCCAGCGTAACACAGGTCGTCACCGGTATTTTCCTGCTGCTCGGGCTTCACCTTCTCACGCGAAATAACAGGAGCTACGCAAATGCTTGAACGTATTTCCCAGATAACAGCCGCCCAATGGGCGCTCGCGGGCGGCGTTGTACTCGCCCTCTTCGCGTTCAGCGCATGGGCCATACTTGACGCGTGGAAACGCGACTTTGACAGCAACGGAGAAAAGGTGGGCTGGATCCAGCTCATCATTTTCATTCCCCTCATCGGGGCATTAAGTTATGTTCTCATCGGCAGAAAACGAGGAGAGCCCATCCAATGAAAAAGGTCATCACCCTATCGATGATGCTTGTAATGCTTTCGCTTCTTTTGGGCGGATGCGCTTCCAAGCAGCAGGTAGAGTCCATCGAGGCACGCTCGCGCAGGACCAGCGAGGAGCAACGCCGCCTGATCATGCAACTGGAGCGAGAGCTTGCCGAAGCGCAGCAGCAGCTCAGCCAGGAGATCGAAAGGACCAACACTCCGGTAGCCCAGAAAACCGCCGATATATGGGTGGAACTGAACAGCCTGAGGCAACAGTTCGCCCTTCTCACCGGTCAGGTCGAGGTCATGCAGGTGAGGATGGACAATCAGCTCGGCTCGGCTAACGCCACCATGCCCACCCTGCGCGAACGACTGAGCGCGGTGGAATTCGCCATGGAAAACGACCTCAATGTCGAGCTGGAAACCGTTGCGGCGATGGAAGCAGCCCGGTCCGCCAGCCCCCGGAGTGCTGAACAGGGCGTCGCGGCGGCGGAATCCAACGGAACGGCTGCCGAACCGGTGGCTGCTCCGGAACCCGAGAAGAAAGCTGCCGACCCCGCCAAGGCACTCTACGACAGGGCCATGGGGAATACAAGCAGGGGAATTACGAGAAGGCGCGCACCTACTGGGCCGAGTTTTCCGAGACATTCAAGGAACACCCCTATCGCGCCAGCTCCATCTTCTGGCAGGGTCAGAGTTATTACAAGCTCAAGGACTACGGCCGCGCCGCATTGCTTTACGATGACGTCATCAAGAAGTATCCCAAGAGCAGCAAGGTCCCTGCGGCCATGCTCAAGCAGGGATACGCCCTGATGAATCTCGGCAAGCAGAAAGCCGGCAAGGCGGCGCTCAATCTGCTGGTCAAGCGCTTCCCGGACTCGCGGGAAGCCAAGCAGGCTTTGCAGTATCTCGAAAAGAAGTAGCGGCTTGCCCCTTGAATGAAGGCATGCCATAAAACGAATATCAGTAGGATACCCATGAACGAAATCATCAAAGGATTCAGGAAAATCGTCTACCTCACGTTCCCGCCGGAAGAGTCGGGACGGCCCGTTGTCTCCAACCTCTCCAAGCTGTTCGACCTGAGCTTCAACATTCTCAAGGCCGACATCAGCCCGAGGCACGAAGGCACCATGACCCTCGAAATCACGGGGCTTGAGGAAGACTTCCACAAGGGAATCGCATACCTGAAGGAAGCTGGCATCCGCATTACGCCGGTCGCCCACAAGATATTCCGCGACGAGGACAGTTGCGTCCACTGCGGGCTGTGCATCTCCATGTGCCCCACCAAGGCCCTCGTCATCAACAAGTCCGACCGCACCGTGGAGTTCGACGTGGAAAAATGCTCCGCTTGCGGCATGTGTACAAGGGTCTGTCCGGTCAAGGCCATGAGTCTGGACCTTGAGGACGCGGACAGGCAATAGCCACGGAGATTGGTATGAGCAGTGAAAAGCGGTCTTTTTCACGGGTCCCGGTCAGGTTGAAGGCGCACGCAAGACAGGCGCACGCCCTCGACTCTCCCCGGCTCTTCCAGAGCCATGCCCAGCCCATGCAGGCGGACCTGCGCGGCGGGAAGCTTCCGGAGGAAGTCACCGGGTTCCTTCAGGAAATGGACCGCAAGCTCGATACCATTCTCGGACTGCTCAGCCGGGAACACCTTCGCGACGATTTCCCGCTGAACCTCGAAGTCATCGAGATTTCCGGCGCTGGCATGAAGTTTAGCACTTCGGAGAACGTACGCGCCGGAGACCTGCTTGAGGTGGTTATCGTGCTGGACAGGGTTCCCCTTCGTCTGGCCGGTTCCAAGGGCAAGGTCATAGACGGCGACCAGAGTTCGGGAGTCCATCGCTTTGAATTCGTCAACATGAATGAAAACGACCTTGAGATGATCATCCAGTTCGTATTTCAGCGGCAGCGGGAAGAAATCCGCAGCTCTAGACGAACCTGATCGCATAAGTGCATCCGGGAGGGGATTCATGACGGCCAATGAAGATATCGTCAGAGACATGATGGACAAGGTTGCGGCAACGCTGACCGAAAGCCTTCGTGACTCCATCACCAAGTCGGTGGAAAAAGAGATAGCAAACCATCTCTCCACCGCACTGCTCGAAGGCGAATTCTACCGCCGGGTCAACGCGGACCTTCAGGAAGGTCTCAAGCAGATCTACAATGAGGTCAAAGCGGCCAAGACCGGCGAAGTGGTCAAGCACATCGAGGCCGACATTGATCCCGATGAAATATTCTCCGAAACGTCCGACCATCTCGATGCCGTGCTGCGCACCACGGAAAAGGCCGCGGTGGACATCATCGACATCGTGGAAAAGCTTCAGGACATGTCCACCACGCTCGACGATATCGTCAAGGGTTTCGAATCCGGAGGCGTCACCAAGGAAAACCGTGAGAAGCTGAAGGAGATCAACTCCACCCTCTCCAACGATCTCAGCCAGATCATGGTCACCCTGAGTTTTCAGGACCTTACCGGCCAGCGCATCAAGATCATCATCAACTCCCTGCGAAAGGTTGAAGAGATCGTGCGTGAGGTAATGGTGTCCACGGGCCTGATGATCAAGGCCAGAGAGGAAGCCCCCCAGAAGGATATCAATGGCCTGCGGGAAGAGGCGCAGTCCAAGGCCAGCGACCTGCAGGGACCGACCGAGGAAAGCAGTCAGGGAGATGTGGATGACCTGCTTGCTTCACTTGGAATGGATTAGCTTCCACACCATACTGTTTTCAGGGGCTCTTGCTATGCGAGAGCCCTTTTTCATGCCCGGCACAAGCGGGGTTTGGGCCTGTCGAACTGTATCGGACAGTGATATTTCGAGCGCCTCACCACCGTAGTGCGTCCGTCTTTATGATGAAAAAATTAAAATCTTCCATAAAAAACTATTGACCCAAGTGGGGAATGACAGATATTGGGCTTTAGAGTTGAGTGAACGGAATCGGTGCACATTGCGTCGTTGCAGCTGCCGAAGCTCCGTTCGAGCCCGAATCTGGTGAAACAGTTTTCGGGTGTTAGGTTTCATTTTTTAGTTTGAGGTTTTTCCCTTGTCCAAGAACATTTTCGTAGGCAACCTTGCCTGGTCCGCGGCCGATTCTGATCTTCACAACCTTTTTGCCGAATATGGCGAAGTCTCCTCCGCACGTGTCATTCAGGACCGTGAAACCGGCCGTTCTCGCGGTTTCGGTTTCGTGGAAATGGAGTCCGGTGGCGATGAAGCCATCGAAGCCCTCAACGGCTTCAACTTCATGGGCCGTGACCTGCGCGTCAACGAAGCCCAGCCTCGTGAACGTCGTCCCCGCCGCTTCTAGCAAGGGACCCGATTCCGATATCGAGCCCGCCGCAAGGCGGGCTTTTTTTATGCCTGAAAAGTCAGGGCCTGAAGCCCTTCCCTAGCACTCCTTCCGGAAATCAAGCTCTTTCTGTTTACCAAAGAAATGGACTTTGCGAATCAGAGACATATCTAGTTGTGTATCCGTTCCTGATAAGACACTTGGTGGATGCGCTTGAGGCTTGACGCCTTCGAATTCTTTTTGAATGCTGATGAGTATGAGAATGAAACCGATAAAATATATATATTCTGTTTTCCTGATTGTTCTGCTTCTTACCGGTTGTTCCACGGGCGACTGGAGAACGGCCAGTAGGGAGCCCGCAGGCATTGCGCCGGACCCAGCGCAAACGAAAGAGGCGGTCATTCAGGTTTATGCTGCCTCCACATGGGGATGGCGCGGTTGGTTTGCGGTTCATACCTGGATTGCCACGAAAAAGACGAACGAGGATAAATACACCGTCTACGAAGTGATCGGGTGGCGCGAAAAGCGCGGCCTTCCGGTCGTTCGCATTGAGAACGATACTCCGGACCGCTACTGGTTCGGAGAACGGCCTGAACTTCTGGCTGATCTGCGAGGCGCTGATGCTGATGAGTTAATCCGTCGAATTGATGATGCGGCTCGTGAATACCCTTGGCCGGACACATACAAGGCCTTCCCGGGACCTAACAGCAACACCTTTACTGCATGGGTTCTTGAGCGAGTTCCTGAGCTTGACGTTCAACTGCCCTTCTCCGCAATCGGGAGCGGATACGAGGACTAGCATCGCCAGTTGATCAAACGGAAAGCATTGCGTTCAAGCAACGCTCAAAAAGCAGTAAAGGGGCCACCTGATATCAGGTGGCCCCTTTACTGCTTTCAATTATTTGAAGACAGGCTACTGGGTCAGCAGAACAACGCCGCCGAGACCGAGCAGGAACAGAAAGCCGAGCGAGTCGGTAATGGTCGTAAGAAAGATACTGGACGCCTGCGCCGGGTCACGACCCATCTCTTTCAGCAGCAAGGGAATGGCCGCGCCTGCGAAAGCCCCAATCAGCATGTCGAACGCCAGGGCGAAGGACATGACTCCGGCCAATTTCAGATTGCCGAACATGAAGAAAATCACGCCGAAGACCATCAGGGTGATCATCAACGAGTTGAGCAGGCCGATCTTCATTTCTCGGAATACCGCCAGCCATGAGCGTTTGCGGTCGAATTTCTCCATGGCAAGCTGGCGGATCATGACCGCGAGCGCCTGCTGGCCGGTGTTGCCCGCCTGATTGGCCACCATAGGCATCAGCACGGCCAGCACGGCCATCTGGGCGATGTTGCCCTCGAAAAGGTGGACCACCCACGCAGAAACGCCGGAAAAGAGCATATTGACCAGCAGCCACGGCAGCCGTTTGCGAACGGAAAAGCCCACCGGAGAATCGATGGTTTCGTCCGCGCCCGCACCGACCATGGTCTGCATGTCCTCGGAGGCCTCGTCATGAATAATGTCGATGACGTCATCAACGGTGACGACCCCGAGCAGGCGGTTGCCGAAATCGACAACGGGAAGCGCCAGAAAATTGTAGTGGGCGATGAGGCGGGCGACTTCTTCCTTATCAACGTTGTAGCTCACCGAAATAAGCTTCTGCGTCTTGACGAGCTCCTTGAGCTTCCTGCCCCTTCTGGAGAGCAGCAGGTCGCGCAGGGAAACGACCCCGGTCAACCTTTCCCGCTCATCAACGAGGTAGGCGTAGTAAGGAATTTCCTTGTCCTCTACTTCCTCGCGGAGCTTGTTGATGGCTTCGTCGGCGGAAAGATCCTGCGAAAGGACCACAACCTCGGTGTTCATGACGCCGCCGCCGGTATCCGGGTCGAATGTCATGAGTGTCTTGAGCTCTGCCCGGTCTTCGGCTTTCAGGTTGCCCAGAAGATTCTTGCGGTGCGACTCGTCGAGCTCTTCGAGCAGGTCGGTAGCGTCATCCGGATACATCTGCCCGATGATGCGTGCGGCAAGCCGTTGCGGCAGGTTCTTGATGAGTTCATGCTGATCCTGCGCATCCATTTCCGCAATGGAGTCGGCAGCGTCCTTGATGGTCAGCTGCTTGATGAACTTGACCTGCTCGTCCACATCCAGTCCGCCGATATGTTCAGCGGCGTCCGCGGGATGCTGGTCATAATCGTGCTCTTTGCTTCCGTGCTCTTCCTTTTCGAAAAGCTCGGGAATGGATTCTTTCACGCTCATCCGAACCCTCTTAGACCAATCACGGTTTCAGGTCAAAGATTAAGGACTTTCGGAGGCGACATCTTTGTGAAATATTTCATGAACTCTTCACCTACTTGACGAAAAGGAATCGTTGTCATACTCCCATTTATCCTGAAGAAAACCATTGGGAACCGCCATGAACACATCGTTTGACGAATTTTTCCAGTCTGAAGCCCGCATGTTCCTGATCACGGCCATCAAGGTGGCCCTTGCCGAGGACGGCTCCGACCTGACGTCGGCCGCCCTCTTCAAAGAGGATGATCAGGCAAACGCGCAAATCGTCGCCAAGCAGGATACCGTCATTGCGGGACTGCCCATCATTCCGCTTGTGCTTGAGATGGCCGGAGGCGGCTGCAAGCATATGCTGAATGTGGACGAGGGTGAAAAAATCGGTCCTGACACCATGATTGCCGCCCTGCAGGGCCCTGCGACCGTGTTGCTCAAGGCCGAACGGGTCATCCTCAACTTCATTTCCCACATGTCAGGCATAGCGGAGCTAACCCGCCGCTACGTACAGGCGCTCGACGATTACGAAACCATCGTGCTGGACACCCGCAAGACCCTTCCGGGCCTCCGCTACGTCGAGAAATATTCCGTTCTCGTCGGCGGCGGGCAGAACCATCGCAAAAACCTGTCCGAAATGATAATGCTCAAGGACAACCACATCGACCGTGCAGGCGGAATATTCGAAGCAGTCCGACTGGTCCGCTCCGAATACGATCCCTGCCCGCCGGTGGAAGTCGAGTGTCGCAATCTGGATGAGGTCATGACCGCCGTACAGGCCGAGCCTGAGCGCATCATGCTGGACAACATGACCCCGGATCAGATCCGCGAAGCGCTGTCCAACATCCCCGAGACCATCGAAACGGAGATAAGCGGCGGCGTCAGTCTCGACAACATCACCGAGATCGGCAGCCTCGGTGCTGATTACGTTTCCGTGGGACGACTCACCCACTCCGCACCGGCAGCCGACTTCAGCATGCAATTCATAACTCTTTAAGAGGTGTTAGATGAGCGACGCAGCCCGCATTGAAGGCATCAAGAGTGAACGGGGCGACCGCCTCGCAATCCTCGGACACCACTATCAGTCCGACGAAGTACTCGCGCATACCGACATAACCGGAGACTCCCTTGAACTGGCCCGTCGCATCGAGGGACTTGAAGCCGAGCACATCGTCTTTTGCGGCGTCTGGTTCATGGCTGAAACCGCTGCCATTCTGCGCCGTCCCGAGCAGAGAATCCATATTCCGGCTCCGGATGCGTCCTGCCCCATGGCAGACATGGCCGTGTCGCGATCCGTGGAGAAAGCACTGGAAATCCTTTCCCGCAGCGGCAAGAAAATCATCCCGCTGACCTACGTGAACTCTTCCGCAGGCGTGAAAGCCGTGGTGGGACGCTGGGAGGGCTCCGTATGCACTTCCGCCAATGCCAAGCGCATGCTCGAATGGGCCATGGAACGTGGCGACGCGGTCCTCTTCCTTCCCGACCGGCACCTTGCGGTCAACACCGCCGATGCTCTCGGAATCCCCGAGGAACAACGTCACATCCTTAATGAAAGCGTGATTGAAGAAGATCCATCCCTGTATGTCAGCCCGGATGAGGTCGAAGGCAAGAAGCTGCTTATCTGGCCGGGATGCTGTCCCATTCACGAAGAGTTTACGCTCGACACCATGCTTGAGATTCGTGACAGGGAACCTGAAGCCAAGATCGTGGTGCATCCCGAATGCACGCCGGACGTGACTCGCGAGGCGGACGCCGACGGTTCCACTTCGTTCATCATCAAGTACGTGGCGGAAGCTCCGGCAGGCAGCACCATCTATGTCGCCACCGAAGCGAACCTCGTGGAACGCCTTGCCGAGCGTCACAAGGGCGAAAAGATCATCCGCCCTCTCACAGTACAGCGCTGCGAGGACATGGGTAAGACCACCGAAGCCAGACTGGCCGCAAAACTTTCGGAACTCGACACCGCCGAACCCGTTGACGTTGCCGAGGAGGTCCGCGAACCCGCGCGCAAAGCGCTGGAACGCATGCTCAAAGCCTGCGCATAGCCCTTCCGGCCCACGTAGGCGGCAACTTGAAAGGTCCGGAGAACGAGCTTTCGGACCGTGGCAGGGACAATACCGTTCCTGCGCCACCCTCGAAGGGGGAAGAATGGAACACCACAGGTCCATCAGCGATGTTCTGATCATCGGATCGGGCATCGCCGGCTGCGTAAGTGCCCTGACCATGGCTGAAGAAGGCGTTCACTGCACGGTCATTACGGCCGGGGAACGCCTTTCCTACGGCAACTCCGAGCTGGCACAGGGCGGCATCGTCTTCCATGCGGAAAACGACGAGCCCGAGATTCTCGAAAAAGACATCATGACCGCCGGGTGGAATCACAACTACGCCAAGGCGGTCCGACAGCTCTGCGCACTAGGCCCAGACGTGCTGCAGGAGCTCTTCATCGACAAGCTGCACATACCGTTCAACCAGCGCAAACCCGGTGATTGGTTTCTTACCCGCGAGGGCGGACACTCCCTTCCCCGTATCCTCTACTGTCACGACCACACCGGCCGCAACATCATGGAAGCCCTTTCCAAGGCCGTGAGCGAGCATCCCAACATCACGGTGCTGACCAAACGTACCGCCATCGACCTGCTCACCACGCATCACCATTCGTCGCACATGGACTTCAAGTACAGCCTCGCCAACAGCTGTGTCGGGGCCTACGTGCTCAACGAGCATACCGCCGAGGTGGAAACGCTCCTGTCGCGCTATACGGTACTGGCCACCGGCGGCATCGGGCAGGTGTATCTGCATACCACCAACACCCCGGGCTCCATTGGCTCCGGCATCGCCATGGCCCATCGCGCCGGTGCGAGGCTGCTGAACTGCGAATACGTCCAGTTCCATCCCACGGCACTCTATGCGGGTAAACGCGGCGGCCAGCGCTTCCTTGTCTCCGAGGCGGTGCGCGGCGAAGGTGCCGTTCTCGTGGATAGCTGCGGCGATGCCTTCATGAAGCGTTACGATGACCGTGCCGACCTCGCGCCCCGCGACATCGTGACGCGCGCCATAATGGACGTGATGCTCAAGACCGGCGACGATTGCGTGTATCTCGACGCGGCGCGGAACATCAAGAAGGACATCGTCAAACGCTTCCCGACCATCAGCGAACGTTGCCGCAACATCAGCGTGGACATCACCAGCGAGCCGATCCCGGTGGTGCCCGCCGCCCACTATTTTTGTGGCGGCGTGCTCGCGGATCTCAATGGCCGCACCACGCTGGAGCGGCTGTACGCAGTGGGCGAATGCTCCTGTACCGGCGTCCATGGAGCCAACCGTCTTGCCTCCACGTCTCTGCTTGAAGGGTTGGTATGGGGGGTGACCTCCGGCCGGGACATTGCGCGCCGCATCAGCAAGACCGAACCCATGAGCGAGAAGCTCAGGGATTCCATCCGCGACTGGGTCAACGCAGGCGATGAGCATAACGAAGACCCGGCACTCATCAATCAGGACTGGGCCACCATCCGCAACACCATGTGGAACTACGTGGGCATCTCCAGAAGTGCAGGACGCCTGCACCGCGCTTTCTCGGACATGCGTACTCTGGCCAAGAACCTTCAGGATTTCTACAAGAACACGCCGATCAGCAAACCGCTAGTGGACCTTTTCCACGGCTGCCAGACGGCGTACGTCATAACGCTTTCCGCGATGCGGAACCGGCAGTCCAAGGGCTGCCACTTTCGGGCAGATTGAGTTCCGCCCGTATCCACCCAGAGCGCAAAAGCCCGCCGGATGCATCCGGCGGGCTTTTGTTGTCTGCGACGATGGATATGAATTCGCAACTACTTGCGCCAGAACTCCGGCACGAAAAGAATGATGACGGTGTAAATCTCAAGCCGTCCCAGAACCATACACAGTGTCAGGGCCATCTTGGCCAACTGCGGCAGATGCGCATAGTTGTCGGTCGGCCCCACCGAGCCGATGCCGGGACCGATGTTTCCGATGCAGGCAAGCGCAGCGGCAAACGAGGAAACCACGTCTATTCCGGTGGCGGACACCACGAACGCGGCCAGCATGAACAGTCCGATCCAGAGGATGAAAAAGCCCCACACACCGCGAATGACATCATCTGAAACCGGCTTGCGCCCGAGCTTCACCTTGGAGACCGCTCTCGGGTGAATCAAGCGGAAAAGCTCCTGATAGGACTGCTTGAGGATAAGCATGATACGCATGACCTTCATGCCGCCTGCGGTAGATCCGGCGCAGCCGCCGACAAACATGCAGAAAAGCAGAATGGCCTGACACAGGGCTGGCCAGAGCTCGTAATCCGCCGTGGCAAAGCCGGTCGTGGTCAGGATGGAGGCCACCTGAAACGAGGTGAACCGAACCGCGTCTGCGGTGGAGTCATACGTACCGCCAAGATAGACGCTAAGGGCCAGCACCACGGTAAAACCAAGGAACAGCAGCGCGAAGACCCGAAACTCCGGGTCCTTGATCATGGCGCTCAGCCTACCTTTGAGCATGAGGTAATGCAGGGAGAAGTTGATCCCGGCGATGAACATGAAGGCAGTGATCACGTAGTCGATGTAGGCTGAATCAAATGCCGCAACAGAGGTGTTCTTGGTGGAGAACCCTCCGGTCGCCATGGTTCCGAAGGTGTGGCAGAGCGCATCGAAAAGATCCATGCCGCCGAACATGAGCAATACGGTCTCGATCACGGAGAAGGCCAGATAGACCTTCCACAGCACCATGGCCGTATCCTTGATGCGCGGCTTGAGCTTGTCGGGGACCGGTCCGGGAACCTCGGCCTTGTAAAGCTGCATGCCGCCGACGCCGAGAAAGGGAAGGATGGCCAGAGAGAGCACGATGATGCCCATGCCCCCCAGCCAATGCGTCAGGCTCCGCCAGAACAGAATGCTGCGGGGTACGGACTCGATGTCGGAGAGCACGCTGGCTCCCGTGGTGGTGAACCCTGAAAGGGATTCGAAAACACAGTCGGTGAAGGTCGGGAACGTATCCGCAAAGAAAAACGGCAGGCCGCCGAACGCGCCCGCCACCAACCAGCCGAGCGCCACGATGGCCATTCCCTCTCGGTGGCTGATGACCTTGATGCCGCTTTGACGAAAAGTAAAAAAGAGGCCCGCCCCCGAAGCCACGGTCAGGCCGGAGGCCAGCAGGAACGGCTGCACGCCGGAGTCGCCGTACCACAGCGCCCAGAGCAGTGGCCAGAGCATGGTCAGGCCTACGCAGGCGCATAGGGCGCCGATAATGTGCAGTACGTTGCGCCAGCGCATCTAGAAGAACTCCACCTTGACGTCCAGCGCCTTTTCGACCTTGCTGATGTTGTTGCGAGCGGTGAGGATGATCAGACGGTCTTCCGGTTCGATGACGGTGTCGCCGCGGGGGATGATGACGTCGTTGCCGCGCTGGAAGCACAGTACCAGTGTGCCTCTGGGGAAACCGAGTTCCATGATGGGCTTGCCCACTACGTCCGAATTTTCCTGTGCAATGGCTTCGAGCACTTCGGCCGCGTCGGCCTTGATGCTGGCGGTGGATATCACCTTGCCGCGCCTGATGAAATGAAGGATCGAGTTGATGGCCGAAAGCCGCGGGCACACGAGGTGGTCGATGCCGATGGGGTCGATGAGCCGCATGTAGGCGAAGTTGTTCACCCGCGTGGTGGTATTCTTCGCGCCGAGGCTCTTGGCCAGCAGACAGGTAAGGATATTGATCTCCTCATCCCCTGTCACGGAGATAACCATATCCATATTGCCGACGTTTTCCTCGTGCAGCACGTCCTGATCGGTTCCGTCGCCCTGAAGCACGATGGGCCGGTCGAGGTTTTCGGACAGGAACTGACAGCGTTCCGGATCGGTCTCCAGGACGCGGGTATGAAAATGTTTCGAGTCAAGCGCCTTGGCCAGATGATAGCCGATATTGCCGCCCCCCACGATCAGCACCTTGCTCACCGGCTCGCTGTGGATGCCGAGGCTTTCCAGCACTTCGTCCTGATCGCGGATGTCGCAAGCGAAATAGACCATGTCGCCCTGTCGGATTTCGTCTACTCCGCTGGGGATGATGAGTTCGTCGTCCCTGACCAGTGCCGCGATGACCACCGGGGTCTCGCCGATGCGGTCGCGCAGGTTCAAAAGCTTGGTGCCGATGACCGGAGATTTGGCAGGCAGGTTTACGCCGATGAGGCGGATCTTGCCCTGCGCAAACTCATTGATTTCCACGGCTCCGGGAACGCTCATCAGCCTCAGAATGGCGTTGACCACCTCAAGGTCGGGGTTGATGATCTTGCGAATCCCGATGGCGTCGTTTTTGATGAGTTCGGCAAAGTGCGTGTAGTCATCGTTTCTGATGCGGGCCAGTTTGGTCAGGTTGGGAGAAAGCTGATTGGCGTAGAAACAGGACAGGATGTTGATCTCGTCACTGTCCGTCACCGCGAGCATGATGTCCGCGCCTTTGATGCCTGCATCGAGAAGCACCTGCGGGCTGCTGCCGGAACCCTGAATGGTCTGCACGTCAGTGGCCTCGGCAACCCTCTTGAGGGCTTTCTCCGATCGGTCGATGACCACGACTTCCTTGTTCTCCACGGCCAGACGGCGCGAGATGTGAAAGCCGACTTCTCCGGCTCCGACGATGATTATCCGCAATTCAGACTCCTTGCTGTTTCAGCTATTGCCGACGGCCAACTCTCTACGCTCGTTTACCCCTTTTCGCAACTTTCCCTTACCCCTTGATAAGCAATATAATAATTCTGGAAATTCTATAAATTTGTGATACCCCTTAAAACAGTCGTGCTTTTTTGACCTGAATCAAATCTTTGATGGTCGCAAAGAAGTAACATGTCTTAGATCCTTGTCGTAAAACCAAAAACAGGACGGAGCTTGCCTATGAAAAAACCCTATCGGCCGATCCTGTGGATCGTCCTCGGGATTGTTCTCGGCTTCCCGATCTTCAGCATGGCGTACTACACGATGGTGCGGACCTCCACGCCGGAGTTCTGCGCTTCATGCCATGAGATTCAGGCCGCCTACATGGCCTGGAAGACATCGACGCACGTGAACAACCCACAGGGCTTCGTGGCAGACTGCATGGACTGCCACCTTCCGGCCCCTCAAGACACTGTGAACTTCTTTTATACCAAGACCGCACATGGCATAAAAGACGTTGTCGCGCACTTCATGGGGGTGGAGTACGACCGGGAGGAACAAGCCGCCAAGGCCCGCAAGTCCATCAAGAACGAACAGTGCCTCAAATGTCACCGCAACCTGCTCTACATGCCCTACAAGCGAGGAGCCATGCTGGCGCACAAGCAGGTGATGTACCCGAGGCCCGGCTACGAGAAGAAATGTCTCGACTGCCACAAGAATCTGGTTCACGTCGACCGGCCCTACTACAACTACAAGCGACCAGGTCTCTAATCATCAAAGGGGGATAAGAGGAGATGAGAAAGACTTACACGCTGTTGACGCTTCTGGCCGCGTTGCTGCTTCTGGCAGCCCCGGCCTCCGGCGCTGATCTGCAGAAGAAAAAGGAATTCCGCATTGAGCGCGGCATGTCGAAACAGGCCATGGCCTGTCTCCAGTGCCACAAGCAGGAATCACCCGGACTCTTCGCGGACTGGGCGGCAAGCCGTCACGCTGCCGCCAACATCACCTGTCTCGATTGCCACCAGGCTGACGAACACGACAAGGACGTCAGTAAATCTCACTACAAACAGTACGAGCGCTCCGACACCAAATGGGGTGTGAGCGAGTACAAGGTCCCGGTGGCAGGCGTGGTCACCCCGAAGGACTGCTCCCGCTGCCACCCGGACGAGGTAAAGCAGTACAGCCGCTCCAAGCACGCCAACACCAACATCATTGTCTGGAATATCGACTTCTGGATGAAAAAGGGTCTGAACAACACCGTCGAACGTTCCACCGGTTGCTACGCCTGTCACGGCAGCATCCTGAAGGTGAACGAAGAAGGTGAACTCGACCCCGACACCTGGCCGAACGTCGGCGTCGGCCGCGTGAACCTGGACGGCAGCCTCGGCTCCTGCTCCAGCTGTCACACCAGGCACCGCTTCTCGGTCATGGAAGCTCGCAAGCCCGAAGCCTGCGGCCAGTGCCACCTCGGTCCGGACCATCCGCAGATCGAGATCTACAACGAATCCAAGCACGGCGCCATCTATGACGCCTTCGGTGACGAGTACAACTGGCGTGCCGCACCCGGCACCTGGACGCCCGGCGTGGACTACCGCGGTCCCACCTGCGCCAGCTGCCACATGTCCGGCGCGGGCGAAGTCATGACCACTCATGACGTCACCGAACGCCTCAGCTGGGAAACTCAGGCGCCGCTCACGGTCCGCCCCGAGAACTTCAAGCCGTTCCCGGCCAAGACCGACTGGAAGACCGAGCGCGACAAGATGAAGGAAATCTGCAAGCAGTGCCACGGCCAGAAATGGGTTGATGACCACTACAACAAGCTTGACCAGGCTGTGGAGAACTACAACGAGACGTACTACAAGCCTGTAAAGGCCAAGCTGGACGAAATGTACGAGAAGGGTCTGCTCGACAAGGACAACCCTTTCGACCAGAAGCCCGAAATCGAGTACTACTTCCTCTGGCACCACGAAGGACGTCGAGCACGCATGGGCGCAGCCATGATGGCCCCGGACTATGCGTGGTGGCACGGTTTCTTCGAGTGCAAGCACCGCTACATGGTCTTCATGGAAGAGGCCGAGAAAATCCTCGGCACCGGCGAACCCGCTCCGAAGTATGAGCCCTTCCCTGGCACCGGCGGAAGCACGGAACGCCCCAACATGCCCATGAAGTAGCCCGCCCGGATCGCGACAAGGAACCCCGGTCCCCGTCTTCCACTTGAAGGCGGGGGCCTTTTTTCCTGACGTTGGTAGAACCCGTTTTGCACCCGCTTTCAACAAAATCGCACCGCGAAAGCCTGTCTACGGAAAATGTATTGAACACAAGCCGCATATCGAGTTATAATGCTTCGATATGAAGCGTCATCTTGTCCAGAAAAGCCCATTCGAATGGGAACTGCCCATCCATGGCGACATGCGGGTCCCCGGGATTATCTTCGCTTCCGAATCCATTCTCGCCGACATGGACGAAGAGGCGCTGAAACAGGTCAGGGATGTGGCCTGCCTGCCCGGCATCGTCCGCGCATCCATGGCCATGCCCGACGCCCACGCCGGATACGGCTTTCCCATCGGCGGTGTTGCGGCCTTCGATCCGCAGCGAGGGGGCGTCATTTCCATGGGAGGTGTCGGTTTCGACATTGCCTGTGGCGTCCGTACCCTGCTGACCGGCTTGACTCGGGACGACATCCTCGCTCATCAGGAAAAGCTGGCAGACGCACTGTTTGCATCCGTGCCGGCCGGAGTCGGACGCGGTGGTGACATTGCCATTGAAGGCGACGAACTGGATGAGATGCTGACAAGGGGAGCCGCCTGGGCCGTGCAACGCGGCCTCGGCCAAAAGGCCGATCTGGAGCGCATTGAGGACAACGGTATTTCGCGCGGGGCCAATCCTTCCAAAGTTTCAAAAGAGGCCAAAAAACGCATCCGCAACCAGATTGGCAGCCTCGGCGGTGGAAACCATTACCTCGAAGTGCAGTATGTCGAGGAAATACTGGACGCGGAAAAAGCCGACATCTTCGGGATTTCAGAGGGTGACGCACTGGTCAGCATCCACTGCGGCTCGCGCGGACTCGGTCATCAGATCGGTACGGATTTCCTCAACGCCATGGCTCCAACCAAGAGCAGAAAGGGGAAGAAATCCAAAAGCGGTGCCCCCAAATCGAAACATCCGAGACAGCTCGCCCACGCGCCCATCGACTCCAAGGAAGCACAGGACTACCTGGCGGCCATGCATTGCGGTATCAACTGTGCCCTCGCCAACCGGCAGGTCATCACGCATCTTGTGAGAATGGCCTTTGCCTCGGTCATGCCCGAAGCCGCCCTGCCCCTTCTCTATGACGTGTCGCACAACACCTGCAAAGTCGAACGGCATGAGGGCGAGCACGGTACGCGCAAACTCTTCGTGCACCGCAAGGGTGCTACGCGGGCCTACCCTCCCGGCCATCCCTCCCTTCCGGAAGACATTCGGGAAGCGGGACAGCCAGTGCTCATCGGCGGAAGCATGGGTTCTGCCTCATACATTCTGGCCGGTGCACAGGAGGCCATGCGCAAGAGCTTCGGCTCGGCCAACCATGGTGCCGGGCGTGCTCTTTCCCGCACGGAAGCGAAGAGAAGATTCGACGGAAGGGATATAGGGGAATCCCTTCGTCACAAAGGGATACTTGTTCGCAGCAAAAGTCTCAAATCCGTTGCCGAAGAAGCTCCGGACGCGTACAAGGAAAGTAGCGATGTCATTGCGTCCGTGACAGGCGCGGGTCTCGCGGCTCCGGTTGCCAGACTCATGCCGATGATTTGCATAAAAGGGTAACAGTCGAGGGGAGGTACACACCACTATGACCACGGAGATTATCGACTCTTCCTTCCTTGATTCCATGGCTGAGAAGCGACCTTTCATCAAGAAGATGTTCGCGGTTTTCGTCAGCCAGGAACCCAAGAGGATACAACAGATTCGAGAAGCGCTGAATTCGGGAGACGTGGATACGCTGAGGCATCTGGCCCACTCGCTCAAGGGCGGCTCTGCCACCATCGGTGCGGAACGCGTCAGGCAGGCCTGTCTCTTGTTGGAAAAGGCCACCAAGGCGAACGACATGCAGCAGGCCCAACAGTGTTTCAGCCAGTTGGAGACCGAGATGCACGACACTTACGCCTTCATGTTCGATTTCATGGCTCGGGAATAATCAAAGGCAAGCCGTTCGCCGCAAAGGACATGTCTCCGACGTCACCGCTGACGTTCGGAATTCAGGGCTGCTTCCCCCCGGAGCAGCCCTTGTTTTGTGGAGCAGCCTACCCGGCGTGCAGGAGACTGTTGTCGAAGAGGTGCCGCAGGCGGAACGAGAGGTTCGTCCCCCGCTTGCCCGAGGTGACATTGTTCAATCCCAGCTTGAGCGCCTTGTCCGAGCCGATCATCAGAGCGAGGCTTCGCGCCCGGGTCAGTCCCGTGTAGAGTAGATTTCGCTGAAGCATGATGTAGTGCTGGGTCACAACGGGCATGACCACCGCCGGATACTCGCTGCCCTGCGACTTGTGAACGCTCACGGCGTAGGCCAAAGAAAGATCGTCCAAATCGGAGCTTTCGAGGTGCACAGTGTTGCCGTCGTCGAATTCTACCAGCAATTCGGTGTCTTCCGGATCAAGATCCGCCACCCAGCCCAGGTCGCCGTTGAAAACGTCCTTGTCATAGTTGTTCCGCAACTGGAGCACCCTGTCGCCTTTGCGAAAACTGGTGTTGCCCCGCTTCACTTCCCGACCCTTGAAGGGATTCAGGCGCTCCTGAAGTGCAAGGTTGAGCGCCTGCGTGCCCACATCGCCTTTGTGCATGGGTGTGAGCACCTGTACGTCCCGCATGGGGTCCATGCCGTAGACCTCGGGAATGCGCTCGCACACGCTGTCCAGAATCAGCTTCTGGACCTTTGCCGAATCTTCCTGTGGAATCCAGTAATAATCGGCCTCCGGAGCGGGCATGGGATGCTGTCTCGGCATCTGCCCGTTATTGATGCGGTGCGCGTTGACGACGATGAAGCTCTCCTGCGCCTGACGGAAAATATGCGACAGTCGCGCGCTGGGGATGCGCTCGGAGTTGAGCATGTCGGCGAGCACGTTGCCCGGTCCCACGCTCGGTAGCTGGTTCACATCACCGACGTAGACCAGACGGCAGGTATGGGGTAACGCCCGGAGCACCGCCACGCAAAGCTGCGCATCGATCATGCTGGCTTCGTCCACCACCAGCACGTCCGCCTTGAGCTTCTGGTCCTGATCGTAATGAAAGCCACCGTCCGGCTGATACTGCAAGAGCCTGTGCAGGGTCTGCGCGCCCATACCGGTTGCTTCGGAAAGCCGTTTTGCCGCACGTCCCGTGGGGGCGGCCAGCTTGATCTTCAGCCCGAGCTCCTTGAGTGTGAGCACGATGGCCTTGGTGATGGTTGTCTTACCGGTACCGGGACCGCCAGTGATGATGAAGACCTTGTTCCCGCACGCCTCGAAGACCGCTTCGCGCTGCTCGTCGGAGAGGGAAAAGCCGAGAGTCTCCTCGACTTTGGGCAGCGCCTCGGCAATCTTGTCGCGGCTGACCGGCGTGGGGTGGCTCACCAGCTGGTAGAATCGCTGGGCCGCTTCGTTTTCGTAATGGTAGAAATGCATGAGGTAGACCGCCTCGTCCACTTCCTGTTCGGGCAGGTCCTCGATCCGGACGCGCTTCTTTTCCTCAAGCGAATAGAGGGCGGTTTCGAGTTTGTCGAAATCCACGCCCTCCATCATGCGCGCGGCTTCGTCCAACAGTGCATCCTTGGAGATGAAAAGGTGGCCTCCCCGCTCACACCGGGAGAAAAGCGTGTAGATGATGGCCGCCTCAAGCCGCTGCGGAGCATCCGGGGGAAAGCCCAGCTTCAGGGCCATGCGGTCCGCCGTGCGGAACCCGACGCCGCGAATCTCGTAAGCGAGATCGTACGGATTGTCGCGCAGCTTCTGTTCGGCCTGCGCACCGTAGAGATGAAATATCTTTCCGGCCCACGTGGTAGGCACTCCATTGGATTGCAGGAATACCAGCAGATTCTTGATGGTTCTCTGCTTGGACCACGACTCCACGATGTCGTTGAGCTTGCGCTTGGAGATGCCCTTGACCTCAAGCAACCGCTCCGGGTCCTCGTCGAGGATGTCCAGAATCCCCATGCCGAAGGTTTCCAACAGCAACTGGGCGGTTTTTTCGCCGACTCCCTTGATGGAGGTCTGAAGGAAGCGGACAACGCCCTGCTCGGTGGCGGGTCTGGTCTGTTCAAAAGTGCGGACCTCGAACTGCGGTCCGAATTTGGGATGAACCTTCCACTTGCCACGCAGATCAAGCACCTCGCCAGGTGAAATGTCACCCATGGTTCCGGTGACGGTGATCTGTCCCGGTTCGTCCTTGGCCGTAACGCGCGCGATCGTGTAGCCGTTCTCCTCGTTCTGGAAGACGATGGAGCGGACTTCAGCGGAGGCAAGTGTTTTCAGTTCGTTATCGCTCATTGGCTCGCATGAAAAAGGGCCGGGTCCTCCCCGGCCCTGATGGAATCGTCGTGTGTGGCCGCTAGGCAACCATTGTTTCGCCGTAGGCCCGTTCAAGAGCTTTGAAGTTCTTGGGGCCAAGCTTGCCGCCGAAGCGTTCGCCGATGGGCTCTTCCATTTCCTGCACACCGATGATGCCGGAGGCCTTGAGCAGCGCTCCGAGCATGGTCGTGTTGGTAATGGGAACCCCGAGTTCTTCCATGGCGACCTTGTTGGCGTCCACGGTAGCGACCTTCGGGAATCCGTACTTCTCTTTCAGTTCCTCGGGCGGCATGGCGGAGTTGACCACCACGGTCCCGTTTTCCGAAAGGCCTTCCGCCACATCCACGATGTCCAGAAGGCTTGGGTCGAGCACAAGCACGATGTCCGGGGAGTAGATTTTCTCCCGCAGCCTGATCTGCTCGTCATCGACACGTACGAATGCCATCACCGGCGCCCCGCGCCGTTCCGGGCCGAAGCTCGGAAACGCCTGCGCGTACTTGCCTTCGGCAATGGCAGCCTTTGCCAGCAGTTCCGCGGACGTTACGCCACCTTGTCCACCTCTGCCGTGCAGCCTGATCTCGATCATGTTTCCCCCGTTGGAAGGTTGTGCCTGGGGCCGGCACGCAATCCCTCGCAAAAGAAACCGACCCTGGCGTTGCTGGACCGTCAGAACCCGTGCCTGTGCAACAGGGACTGCCTGAGGGTCTCCTTATCCATATACTTGACTTCGCCGCCGATGGGAATCCCCTGAGCCAGACGGGTCACCGTCACGCCGGGGTATTCCTTCTCAACCATGTTCTTGATGTAGGAAGCCGTGCTTTCCGCATCCATGGTCGCACCGAGGGCGAGAATCAGCTCTTCGACTTCGCCGGAGTCGAGGTGCCGTCGCAACCTGTCGAACTCAAGGTGCCCTGGCTCCACCCCGTCCAGAGGAGAGATGAGGCCGCCGAGGACAAGATAACGCCCCTTGAACATGCCCATCTCCTCAAGAGCCAGAAGCGCGTCCCACTCGCTCACGATGCACATGCGCGAGCGTTCGCGTTCCGGATCCGAGCACAGGGCGCAGGGACTGGCTTCGGCCAGACTCGCGCAGTCCTCGCACATGCACAGGCTTTCGCGCAGCTCGATGATACTGCCGCCGACTCCGCGCGCCTTCTCAGGCGGCATCTTCAGTAGCGTGAGCGCGATGCGCAGGGCCGACTTGGGGCCGATGCCCGGCAGGCTGGAGAGTTGGTCCACCGCTTCCTGAAGCGGGGCCGGAAGTCTGCTCACAAAATCCCCCTAGAAGAGGCCGCCGGGCAGCTTCATGCCGCCGGTGACGGCCGACATTTCCTTTTCCATGACTTCGCCGGCGGTCTTGAGCGCGTCGTTCACGGCGGTCAGCACGAGGTCCTGGATCATTTCGGCGTCGCCGGAATCCACCACGCTCTGTTCGATCTCCACGGAAACAATTTCCTTGCCGCAAGTGGCCTTGACCTTGACCATGCCGCCGCCTGCGGAAGATTCCACTTCGCGGGTCTTCAGGTCTTCCTGAATCTGGGTCATTTTCTTCTGCATCATCTGGGCCTGACGCATCATTTCATTCATTCCGCGCATTATGATCTCCTTGCTGTTCTATTCGATTAATAACCGTTGATCGGGGACACGTTTTCAATCAGCGCCCCGAAGCGATCAAGCACCTTTTTCACGACCGGATTGGCCTCGGCCTCGGTATGAAGCTGCTTGTAACTTTTCCTTTCGGGCAGGTCGACGGTTTCCACCACGACTTTCGTGCCCGGTCCGAAATATTTCTCCGCGAATCCTTTGAGCAGTCCATTCGTGGCCGGATCCGTAAGCGTTCTGCAAAGGAAGTTGCTGCCGCAGGTGATCGTCAGGGTGTCCCCTTTCAGTTCCCCCGTGGCCTGCCGGATCTGAGCAGGTTTGCCCTGACAATCCGAGGTGCAGATGTATTCAACGAAGCCGTTCCACGATCGGGGACCGGTCGGCTCCGGGAGATCGCCCGATCGATCGGGTATCTCGCAGGAACATCCTTCAGCGTCCGCCGGATCGGGTATGCCCTCGAACCGCCCCGGCTCAGGCTCCTGGTCGGGAGTCGATGACGGCTGGCGCTGCTGCTGTCCATATTGCCTCGGAGCCGAAGGTTTCGCGCCGGATTCCCGTTGCCCGGACTGAGGCGACTGTTGCGGCGGAACCGTGGGATCCATGGGCTGCGGCGGAGGAGGCGGGGGCGGGATGGCACCCTGCCCCGGCGGCTGCGGTGGCGGCGGGACCTGCGGATTCGGCGCCCCCCTCGGCGGCGCGGGCGGCGGAGTTGGAGCGCCTGCCGGCGGTTGCGGCGGTGCCTGAGGCGGCGGTGCGGCAGCCTTGGGCTGCGCTCCGCCCTGAGGATTGGGACGCTGCGGAGACTGTGGCGGCCGGGAAGCCTGCCCGCCCTGCGGCGCACCCGGCTGGGGCGGTGCCGGTCTGTTCTGCGGCTGTTGCGGCGGCGTCTGCGGACGCGGCGCCTGCTGGCCGCGATTCATCCCCGGCTGACCGGGACGCGGGCCAGCTGTCGGAGCGCCGCGGGAAGGTCCCTGCGGTGCTCCGCCCTTGCCGACATCTGAAAGATTCACCAGTTCCGGCAGCGAAGCGAGGTTGAACAGCAGCAGTTCAAGGGCCAGTGCCGGCTCAAGGCTCGACATGACCCGCTTCTGGCCGTCCAGCGTCATCTGCCAAGCTGCGTGGATGTGCGCGGGCTCGAACTTGCCTGCCCATTCCAACCATGTTTCGGCTTCCTCGCCGGACAATCCGAGCAACTCCAAAGCGGAACGGCCGGACTGACGCAGCAGAAACATGTTGCGCCAACAGCCCACGAGTTCACGCAGGAAGAACCCGAGGTCCAGCCCCTGATCGAGCACTTCGCGAAGCATGGTGCCGAGTCCCACGAGATCTCGCTCGTGAACGGCCTCCATGAGCCGGAAGAAGACGTCCTGTCCGGCAAGGCCGAGGAAATTGCGGACATCGGCCTCGCTGAGACTGTCGCCGCCAAGGGCAAGGGACTGTCCGAGAAGCGACATGGAGTCGCGAACACTGCCAGCGCCACGTTTGGCGATGATGTCCAGCGCGCCCTGCTCGAAGGGAATGCCCTCTTTGTCCAGGATTGCGGCCAGATGCGCCACCAGACCTGCCTGAGGCAGCATCTTGAAGGTATAATGCTGGCAACGGCTGATGATGGTGGCCGGAAATTTGTGGGCCTCGGTGGTGGCCATGATGAAGGTGGCGCGCGGTGGCGGCTCTTCAAGCGTCTTGAGCAGCGCGTTGAAGGCCTCCTTGGTGAGCATGTGCGCCTCGTCAATGATGAACACCTTGTAACGGGCGTCGATGGGCGCGTACCCCACGTCTTCCTTGAGGGAGCGGATGTCGTCGATGCGGCGGTTGGATGCGCCGTCCATTTCGATGACGTCAACGGCGGCCCCTGCGGTGATCTGTTTGCAGTGGGCGCATTCGTTGCACGGCTCCGACGTGGGCGCGTTCACGCAGTTGAGCGCCTTGGCGAAGATTCGCGCCACGGTGGTCTTGCCTACCCCCCGGGTGCCGCTGAAAAGGTATGCGGGCGCGACGCGGTCGTTTTCGGCCGCGCGGGAAAGGATGGTCTTGACCGCCTCCTGCCCCGCCACGTCGGCGAAGGTCTGGGGACGGTACTTGGCGGTAAGGCTGCTGGTGCTCATGCTGATGCTCGCTCGGTCGATATAAAAAACGGGGAGTCCGGCCAGTGCCGCCGGACTCCCCGGTCAATAGCAGAACAGCGGCCGCTAATCCACCGAATAACGGTGCAGCCAGTGCTCGTAATCTTCGTTTTCGCCCTTGAGGATCTTGAAGAACTCGGTCTGCAACGCCTTGGTGACGTCCCCGGCCTTGCCTTCTCCCACCTGACGACGGTCAATCTCGCGGATCGGGGTCAGCTCGGCGGCGGTGCCGGTGAAGAACACTTCGTCGGCGGTGTAAAGCATGTCGCGGCCGATGGCCATTTCGCGGACTTCGTATCCCAGATCGGATGCGAGCTGAATAACGGAGTCGCGGGTCAGGCCGCCCAGCACCTGCGAGAGATGCGGGGTGTAGAGCACTTCGTCCTTGACCATGAAGATGTTCTCGCCGGACCCTTCGGCAACGTGGCCGGTGGTGTCGAGCAGGATGGCTTCGTCGTAGCCGTCAGCAACGGCCTCGGTCTTTGCCAGAACGGAGTTCACGTAGTTGCCGCAGGCTTTGGCCTTGGTCATCATCACGTTCACGTGGTGACGGGTGTAGGAGCTGCAGCGGACTCGGATGCCCTTTTCAAGCGCCTCGTCGCCCAGATACGCGCCCCACGGCCAGGTGGCGATGCACACGCGGATCGGGTTGTTGCCGGGATGAACGCCCATGGCGCCATCGCCCACGAAGACCAGCGGACGAACGTAGGCGCCCTTGAGCTTGTTGGCCTTGAGGGTTTCGTCGGTGGCCTGAACCAGCTCTTCGAGGCTGTAGGGCACCTTGATGCCGAGAATCTTGGCGGAATCCAGTAGACGGACCATGTGTTCCTTCAGACGGAAGACCTCGGAGCTGCCGTCGGTGCATTCGTAAGCGCGAATGCCTTCGAAAACGCCCGTGCCGTAATGAAGGGCGTGGGTAAGGACATGGACGTTAGCCTGCTCCCAGGGGACCAGTTCGCCGTCGAACCAGATGTACTCGGACTGTTGAACCATTTCTATGCTCTCCTTAATGGGTATTTCCCGACTATTGAACGAATGAAGCTAATAAAAGGCGGTGCCGTGGTCAAGAATCGACGTAAAAAAGACGGACACAAAACGGTTCTTCAACCTCCCGGCTTCCCCTTGTTTTTTCCAATGAAAAAGCTTTTGCGAAACATATTCGCCCGAACCGAAAGAAACGGGCTTTTCCTTCCGCTGCTTTGGAAACGCAACCCCTCGTCTTCAATGGGATTTCATACCTTCAAAAACCTTTTCGGAAAACAAATTTCACTTTGACAGCGGCCATGGGGCGCGGATATGAAAACAAGTTCCAACAAAAACCTTTCAACAGCGAGGAGTTCCGTCCATGCAGCAATTCGCCCGCGTGCACCGGCTGCCGCCCTATGTCTTCGCTCAGGTCAACGAACTGAAGATGAAGATGCGCCACCAGGGCGCCGACATCATCGACCTGGGCATGGGCAACCCCGACGTGCCCACCCCCAAGCATATCCTGGACAAACTCAGCGAGGCGGCGTACCGCCCCGGCAACTCCCGCTATTCGGCGTCCAAGGGCATCAAGGGGCTGCGCAAGGCGATAGCGGACTGGTACAAGCGCCGCTATGACGTCTACCTCGACAAGGACATGGAGACCTGTGTCACCATGGGTGCCAAGGAAGGACTCGCGCACCTCGCGCTGGTCATGCTCACGCCCGGCGACGTGGTGCTCGCACCGGATCCAGCCTACCCCATCCATCCTTACGCATCCATCATCGCGGGGGCCGACGTGCGCCGCGTGCCCATCGGCAAGGACCGGGACTTCTTCGAGGATCTCAAGGTCGCCGTCACGCACAGCTGGCCGCGCCCCAAGCTGCTGATCATCAACTTCCCGCACAACCCCACCACCGAGTGCGTGGACATCGCGTTCTTCCAGCGCATCGTGGATTTCGCCAAGGAGCACGAACTCTACGTCATCCACGACCTCGCCTACGCGGATTTCACCTTTGACGGTTACGAAGCGCCGAGCTTCCTGCAGGCGGACGGGGCCAAGGACGTAGGCGTCGAGTTCTTCTCGCTCACCAAGAGCTACTCCATGGCCGGCATGCGCGTGGGCTTCTGCTGCGGCAATCAGGACATGGTTCAGGCGCTCACCAGAATCAAGAGTTATCTTGACTACGGCATCTATACTCCAATACAGGTGGCAGCCACGCACGCATTAAACGGTGATCAGGAATGCGTGACCGAGATCATGGACATCTACAAGGATCGGCGTGACGCCCTGTGCGAGGGCCTCAACCGCATCGGCTGGGAAGTGGAACCGCCCAAGGCGACCATGTTCCTGTGGGCCCAGATTCCCGAGGAATTCAGGCACATGGGATCCGTCGAGTTTTCCAAGATGCTCCTGAAGGAAGCGGAAGTGGCCGTCTCTCCGGGACTCGGCTTCGGCCAGTACGGCGACGACCACGTGCGGTTCGCCTTCGTGGAAAACCGTCACCGAACCAATCAGGCAATACGAAATCTGCGAAAATTCTTCGCAAAGGGGTAATATCAGATGAAAAGTGTGAAACTCGGACTCGCCGGATTCGGAACCGTCGGCTCCGGCCTTGCCGCAATCCTCGAAGAAAACGGGGAATGGATCGAACGCCGCATCGGACGCAGGCTTGAAATCGCCACCGTGGTGGTGCGCGACCTCAACAAGCCCCGCGCCGCAGCAACCGCTCCCGGCACCGAGTTCACCACGGACCTCACCCGACTCACCACGGACCCCGAAATTGACATCGTGGTGGAATGCATGGGTGGTCTGGATTCCGCATATGACCTGATCCGGTCCGCGCTCGAAGCGGGCAAGCACGTTGTCACAGCCAACAAGCATCTGCTCGCTGAGCGCGGGCCGGAACTGTTCGCCATCGCTCGGGAAAACGGCACAGGGCTGTCCTTCGAGGCCAGCTGCGCCGGTGGCATCCCCATCGTTCAGACGCTCAAGAACAGCCTCGCGGGAGATCGCGTGCTGGAAATGCTCGGCATCCTGAACGGCACGGCGAACTATATTCTTTCCGAAATGACCACCAAGGGCATGGATTTCGCCACCGCCCTGTCCAAGGCGCAGGACCTCGGTTACGCCGAGGCCGATCCGACCTTCGACGTGGAGGGCTTCGACGCTGCGCACAAGCTCTGCGTCCTGTCCCGCCTCGCGTTCGGGCTGGACTATCCCCTTTCAGAACTGCCGATTCAGGGCATTACCGCCGTGACCCCGCTGGACATCGAGCTGGCCCGCGAATTCGGCTACCGCATCAAGCTCATGGCGCACGCCCGCGTGGTGGACGGCAAGATCGAGGCGGGCGTGCACCCGGCGCTGGTCAAGTACACCTACCTGCTGGCCCGCGTTGGCGGCAACTACAACGCCGTGCGCGTGGTGGGCAACGCCGTGGGTCCGGTCATGCTGCACGGTCAGGGCGCGGGTGACACACCCACCGGCAGCGCGGTTCTGGCCGACATCATCGACCTTGCCAAGCACATCGACCGTAGCGGCTGCGACGAAGCGTATCGCCCGGACAACACCGGTTTCCGCAACGCGGATATCCCGTTGGCCGAAATCCTGCCGCCGGAGGAATCCCGCAGCAGCTATTATTTCCGATTCACCGTGGCGGACCGCCCCGGCGTCATGGCTGCCATCTCCAAGAGCATGGCCGACCACTCCATCTCCATCGCCCAGGCGGTACAGAAAGGCGACGAACAGTCCGAAGGCGTTCCCGTGGTCTTCATCACCCACGAATCCCGCGCCCGCGACGTAGCCGCCTGCATTGACGAAATCGACGCCATGGACTTCACGGTTCAGCCCTGCGTAAGCTTCAGAATCCTCTAAGGAAGGCATATGAAATTTCTCTTTCTCGTTGCCGACGGCATGGGCGACTGGCCGCACGAGGCACTCGGACACCGCACACCGCTTGAAGCGGCGAACACGCCCGCCATGGACGAACTCGCGCGCACCGGCATGGTCGGCCGCTGCGCAACCATCCCGAAATCCATGCCCCCGGGATCCGACGTGGCCAACATGGCTCTGCTCGGGTTCGACCCCGAAAAGTACCACACGGGACGCGGCCCCATCGAGGCCGCCGCGCAGAATCTTCAGGCAGGCAAGGATGACCTGATCTGGCGCATGAACCTCGTGACCGTCGAGGACTACGGTCCGGACGGCATCATGCGCGATTACTCGGCCGGCCACATCGAGACCGAGCAGTCCAGACCGCTCGTGGAGAAAATGCAGGAGCTGGTAGGCAACGACACCTACAGCTTTGTTCCGGGCGTCCAGTACCGGCACCTGCTGGTGCAGAAAGACGGCGCGCTCGACGCAGAGGCGGAGCTGGACATCAACCCGCCCCACGACATTCTCGACAAGCCCATCAACCGCGACATGCAGCGCTATTCGCGCAACCCCGAGTTCTGGGATCTGTTGCAGGAAGCCCGTGAAATTCTCGTAAAGAACGGAACCACACGCGCCAACGCCATCTGGCCGTGGGGTCAGGGCCGTCCGCTCTCACTCCCCGGCTTCGAGGATCTTTTCGGCATGAAGGGTGCTGTCATATCTGCAGTGGACCTTATCAAGGGCCTCGGTTTCGCATCCGGCATGGAGGTCATCGATGTTCCCGGCGCAACAGGGCTGCTGGATACCAACTATGAAGGCAAAGTCGAAGCCGCGCTCAAATTCCTTGAGACCGGCGACTTTGTTTTCGTCCACCTGGAAGGCCCGGACGAATGCGGTCATGGTGGCGACCCGGAGGAAAAGCGCGAGGCTATCGAACGTTTCGACAGCCGCGTGTTGGCCCCGCTTCGCGAGGCGCTCAGGAATGAGGAGACCGCATGGCTGGTCTGCTGTGACCACTACACCCCCTGTGTGGAACGCACGCATACCAAGGACCCGGTACCCTTCATTGTCAACGGTCCCGGATGCGAGGCATCCAACCTTGACAACTTCACGGAGAAGAGCGCAGATTCGACGGGCATCCGCATAGAAGACGGACACGGCCTTCTGCCCTTCGCCGTCGAAAAAACAAGGAAATAGCCAATGCCCCGGGAGTTCCCCCAGCCGGAGTTCCGATACCGCCACTTCGTCTCATACGGTGAAACCGACGCCATGGGCGTCCTGTACAACGCCGAATACCTGCACCTCTTCGAGCGTGCCCGCAGCTTCGCCATGCGTGAACTGGGCATGAGCTACGCAGAGGTGGAAAAACGCGGCGTCATCCTGCCCGTGCGCGAGGCCTGCTGCCGATACCGCAAGCCCGTGAGCTACGATCAGGAAGTCATCGTGCGCGTGGGCGTGGAGGAATGGAAAAAAGCCTCCATGCGTTTCGCCTACGAAATTCGCGACCCGGACATGTCCACGGTTTACGCCACAGGCATGACCGAACACGCCTGCGTGTCCCCGGACGGACGCATCGTTCGCTGCCCGGACTGGCTGCGCGACCTGTTCCGATAACCTTCGCCCACCACCGCTTTCTCTGAAATGGCTTGCCGTTACGGCAGGCACATTGTTTTCGTACGAGCATCAAACGGGAAAACACATCATGAAACTCGACGTTCACACACACGCATTCCATCCGAAAATTGCCGACAAGGTTCTACAGCAGCTGCACGGTCATTACGGGATTGCGCCCGTCGGCACCGGCACCCCCTGCGACCTGCTCGACCGAGCGGACAAGGCCGGGCTGGACGGAGTGGTGATCCACACCGCCGCCACCGATCCCTCGCAGGTCATTCCCGCCAACAACTGGGCACTTGAGCTCATGGCCGGTGACCCGCGCATCATCGCCTTCGGCACCATGCATCCGGGCTATGACCGCATCGAGGAAGAGTTGCAGCGGCTGGAGCGCAAAGGTATCAAGGGCCTGAAATTCCATCCCGACTTTCAGGGATTTAGAATGGATGATCCCGAATTCTACGAACTCATGGAAATCGTGAACGGTCGTTTTACGCTCATGTTCCACGTGGGCGACGTGCTGCCGCCGGATGAAAACCCCTCCTGCCCCAGAAAGCTGGCCGCCATTCGCGAGACATTCCCGGAGCCGACCATCATCGCCGCACACATGGGTGGCTATCGTCACTGGGACCACGTTCTGGAATACCTCTGCGGCAAGGACGTCTATTTCGACACCTCCAGCACGCTCGAATTCGTGGACGACAAACTTCTCGGCGACCTCGCGAATCATCACGGACTGGAGCACCTGCTGTTCGGCAGCGACTACCCCCTCTATGACCCGGGCGGGGAGCTGCATACTCTTGAACATCGGCTCGGTCTGAGCGGCAGCCAGATGGAAAGGATTCTCACCCACGCGTCCGTCCTGCTGGACGTGTAACCGTTCACGGTTTCCTCCTGCCGTTTGCCGAATTGCTTTTGTGAAAGCGCAGGGAGTTTGCTAAAAAAGAAGCCTCGAAGGATTGCATTACAGTCAACCTAGGAGGAGGCTTGGCATGAGCAAACAGTCCATCTGCGCGTGGCAGCGGCTGGAACCGGGAGCGGCCATTCGCGATCCCGGCAACGCCGCCGCGCTCAAGACAGGCGACTGGCGGACGCTCGTCCCCGTATTGAACGAGGAAGAGTGCATCAAGTGCACCATGTGTGCGGTATTCTGTCCCGAGTTCTGCATTTCGGAACACGAGGACGGTTTTTTCCGTCCGGACCTGAACTACTGCAAGGGCTGCGGCATCTGCGCCAACGAATGCCCCAAGACCGCCATCACGATGGTCATGGAGGAAAAGTAGCATGGCACGCAGAATCGGAACCGAAGTATCCCTGGCAGTGGCGGATGCGGTCAAAATGGCCGCGCCGGACGTGATTTCCGCCTACCCCATCACCCCCCAGACCCACATCGTGGAAGAGCTGTCCGAATTCGTGGCGAACGGAGAGCTTGACGCAGAGTACATTCCTGTAGAGTCCGAGCACTCGGCCATGAGCGCGGCGGTGGGCGCCGCGGCGGCCGGAGCGCGCGTCTACACGGCCACGTCTTCGCAGGGACTGGCGCTGATGCACGAGATTCTGTTCATCGCATCCAGTATGCGGCTGCCAATGGTCATGACCGTGGCCAACCGCTCTCTGTCCGGCCCCATCTCCATCTGGAACGACCACTCCGACATCATGGCCGAACGCGACATAGGCTGGGTCCAGCTGTTCGTGGAGAATGGTCAGGAAGCGCTCGAATTCACGTGGGCCGCATTCCGCATCGGCGAAGACAAGCGGGTGATGCTGCCCGTGGTGGTCAACATGGACGGCTTCATCATGTCCCACATGATCGAACCCATCACCATCCCGGACCAGGAGGTGGTGGACGCCTTCCTGAAGCCGTATGAACCGCAGATCAAGCTGGACACCGCCGATCCCGTCACCTTCGGGCCGGTGGGCGTCCCAGAGGTCTATCTCGAAGCCAAAAAGCAGTGTGAACAGGCGCTTCTCGACTCCAAGGCCGTGGTCAGCGAGGTGATAGATGACCTTAACCACACGTTCGGCAGACAGTACGGACTGGTGGAGACCAACGGCGCCGAGGATGCGGAAACCGTCATAGTGACCATGGGGTCACTCGGCGAATCCGTCATGACCGCCGTTGATCGCATGAACGCCAATGGCAAAGCCGTGGGACAGGCTCGCATCCGTCTCTGGAGACCCTTCCCGGTCGAGGAATTCATGGACGCGGTCAGCGGCGCCAAAAAGCTGGTCGTAATCGACCGCGCCATAAGCCCCGGTTCCGTCAACGGTCCCGTGGCGCAGGAGTTGAAAAGCGTCTTCTACGGTCGCCTTGATGCTCCGGAAATCGTCAACGTCATTGCCGGAATAGGCGGACGCGACGTGCCGGTGGACGACTTCGTGCAGATGGTCGAGTTGGCAGAAAAGGGCGAACTGGCCGAAACCTACACGCTCTGGGGGTTGGACAGCGATGCTTAAAGATATCGACCTGAGCGGTGTCGGCAAGACGAAGCTCAAGGAAATTCACAAGATGGAATCCATGGTCTCCTCGGGACACCGCGCCTGTCAGGGGTGCGGCGAGGTACTGGCCATGGGCATGGTCACCCGTGTGGCCGGTCCGGATACCATAGTATGCAACGCCACCGGCTGCATGGAAATCATCAGCTCCCCCTACCCGCAGACCGCCTGGAAGGTGCCGTGGATTCACGTGGCCTTCGAAAATGCGGGGGCAGTGGCATCGGGCGTGGAAGCAGCCATCAAGGCTCTTCACCGCAAGGGAAAAGTCTCGTCAAAACCGAACATTCTGTGCTTTGGCGGCGATGGCGCCACGGCGGACATCGGCTTCGGCTCCCTGTCCGGAGCCATGGAGCGCGGGCACAACCTGCTCTACGTCTGTCTCGACAACGAGGCATACATGAACACGGGTATTCAGCGTTCAAGCTCCACGCCTTACGGTGCATCCACCACTACTTCGCCCTGCGGCACGGAGAGCATAGGCCAACACACGCAGAAGAAGAACATGCCGCGCATCATCGCAGAGCACGGCGTGCCATACGTTGCCACGGCCAGCCCGAGCCATCCCACGGACCTCATGGACAAGGTAGCCAAGGCGCTCGCCGTGGACGGCCCGGCCTATCTGCATATCTACTCCCCCTGCCCCACCGGCTGGGGAAGCAAGGGCGAAAAATCCATCGAGATCGCCAAACTCGCAGTGGAAACCAACCTGTTCCCACTCTATGAAGTGGTGGGCGGCCGATTCGGCTTCACCAAAAAGATCAAGAAGGTCAAGCCCATCGGCGACTACCTGAAGCTTCAGCGCCGCTTCCGGCACCTCACGGAGAAGGAAATCGGCTTCATCCAGCAAACGGTGGAGGATAATTACGAGGAACTTGAACGGTTCTGTCAGGCTACCGCCAAGTGTGAAGAATAAAAAATCCCCCGCATCGAAACGATGCGGGGGATTCTTCGTTGCTCGATCTGAATCAGACCAGATCGGTGATGGAGCCGAACTGGGGATCGAACAGCCTACGGTAGGTCCGCACCACGAAGCCGTCGGTCATGCCGGAGATGTAGTCGCAGATAATGCGATACTTCCACTTGTCATCCGCCGCGGCCGCAATGGCGCGCCCGTAATGCGCGGGCAGAAGCTGATAGCGCGGTTTTTCCAGCAGCACGTACTCTTTCTCGAACACTTCGAAGAGTTTCTTGAGAATCCTGCGGCCCTTGTACTCTGTCTGGTGAATCTGCGGTGTCCGGAACACAAGCGCCATGGAAAGCTTCTTCATGAGCTTGCAAAGCTTACGCATGGCAGGATCGACCTTGATGTCGTACGCGTAACGGTTGGTGCGATTCGAGAGGAAATTTCGCCTTTCCACAACGGTGGTGCCGTGAATGAACTTGCCGATCATCCCGTTGAGATAACCGTTATGCCTATCGTTCATGACGGCTTCGCACAATCGAGTAAGATGTGCGTCGTCTTCGCCGGTGTAGTCCTCGCTCTTGGATTCCTGCCAGTTGCGAATCGTCTTCACGGTAACGAATCCGGCCTGAATGCCGTCGGAGACGTCGTGGATGCTGTAGGCGATGTCGTCAGCCCAGTCCATGATGCGGCATTCTATGCTCTTGAAGGAATTGAGGTTGTCCTCGTCACCCTCAAGGGCATCACGGAACGACGGCTGACCGGAGACGAAATCCAGCGTGGTCTGCTGGAAGTCGTAAACGAAATGGTTTTCCTTCTCTTCCGAGTCCGCATGAAGGGTCTTGTATTTGAGCATCCCGTCAAGGAAAGCACGAGTGGGGTTCATGCCCTTCCACTCCGCTCCGTTACGATAGAACAGATCATCAAGGATGCGCAGATTCTGGGCGTTTCCTTCGAAGCCGCCCGCCTCGCGCTTGTACATGAGTTCGTTCAACACGGCCTCACCGGCATGTCCAAATGAGGGGTGCCCGATGTCGTGCGCCAGACAGATCGCTTCCACAAGATTCTGGTCCACCATGAAATCGTCGCCGAGCGGGCTTTCGTCTTGCCGGTTCAGGTGATTGCAGATGGAACGGCCAATCTGCGAAACCTCGATGGAATGAGTCAGACGGGTGCGGTAGAAATCGAACTCGCCGGACAGGAAAACCTGCGTCTTGTTTTGCAGACGTCGGAACGCCGGTGAATATATGATCCTGTCACGGTCCTGTTCAAAAGGGGTGCGCCCCTTTTCCTTTCGGGTCTGACCATGGTTCTGGCATTCGGTGTCGAAGTCGTTGTAAAAGCTGCTGAGCACGATTGATCTCCAGAGGGTTTCCGGCAATCTAGCCTAGCATCCGCAAAAAGAAAACCTGTCGGTGACAAGCGGGCTTACGCAGGATATGGTCCGGAAAACAAAAAGGATACTCCATGAACGAGATTCGACATATGGTCATTCCCGCAGCTGGACTCGGGCGAAGAATGGCAGGCGCGATTCCAGGCATCCCCGGCCACTTTCCCAAAGAGATGCTCCCCATTGGTGGTCGTGCAGCCATTCAGCATGTGGTGCTCGACGGCTTCAATGCCGGCATACGGGATTTCACCATCATCATCAGACGCGGCAAGGAAATAATCCGCACACTGTTCGAAAAAGGTGAATATCCCGGCGGCATGAAGGATGAACATCAAAACGAACTGGATGCGGTGCTCGGTGAAAGCAGGTTTCATTTCATAGAACAGGAACAGCTTGACGGTGAATGCGGAGCCATCTTTCTTGCCCGGGAAGTGGTGGAGGAAAACCCTTTTGCCGTTGTCTATCCAGATAACGTCTGCAGGCCGTCAGGCGTGATGAAAAGGTTGATCGACGCGTTTGCCAAAGCTCCAGCCGACCTTGTCGCGCTTATGCAGGTCAACGACGAAAACAAACACTGCATCAGCAATTCCGGACGTATTGATCTTGAGGATTTCTCCGAAGGAAACCGCATCCGCCTGAAGACCATCCATGCCAAGGAAGAAGGCCATTTCGAACCTCGGCATGAAGGCGAAATGCGGACCTGCGGCATGTATATCGCCTTACCCCACTACTTCGACTTCATTGAAAAGGGGCTTGCCGAGATAGGACGGCAGGAACTGAGCGATGGAATGGTCAGGCGCGCCATGCTTGAAGCTGACATTCCTATCTACGGGCTACCCATCGCCGAAGAGGTGCACGATACCGGCAACCCGGAAGGGTTCTGGCGTTGTGCACAAGAGTTTGCAAGAACCACCGAAGAGTAAAAAAATCCCCCTGCCGAAGCTCTGCAGGGGGATTTTTATGAACCTACTTCTTGGTCATCTCCTGACCGCAGCAGGAAAGCGGCACGGTGCAGGAATCTCCTCCGCCCGGGCTGCATGAACAGGACTTTTCGACTTTGAGTTCAAGCCCGCATTTTTCGCAGTAGTAGATATCGCCGGGCTTCATTTCATGACAATTTGCCATTGATCGTTCCTCCAATTTAACGGTTCGAAAGGGTGTTATCACATTCTCTCTTATACCGTTCCGGGGGAACCGTGTAAACGCAGCGCCACGAATTAATAACTGAGCTTGTGAAATTTTGACACAAAAAAGGCCCGGTGCGCCGATCGCACCGGGCCTGACTTTGCGCTACAACAAGCTCTTGCGGTTATTAGCCTTCAAAAGCCTTGATGAAGTTGGGAGCAACCTGCTTCTTGCGGGACATCACGCCTTCCAGCCAGACGGAGTTGCCGTCGACCTTGATGCCGTCGAAAGCCTTCTCGACAACGGAAGCGTCGTCGGAAGCGATCAGCATTTCGGAGCCTTCCTTCATGATGTCGGTGAGCAGCAGGAAGACGGAGTGACGGCCATCGGCCTTCACTTTTTCGATCTCGGCCTGCAGGGCTTCCTTGTGGGCGTCCAGCATGGACAGGTCCACGACTTCCAGCTGGCCGATGCCGACCTTGTTGCCGGACATGTCGAAGTCCTTGTAGTCACGGAAAACCAGTTCGTCGGCGGAAGCGCCGTCAACGGCGGACTTGACCTTGAACATTTCCATGCCCAGAGCCATCACGTCAGCAACACCGGCGATTTTGGCCAGTTCTTCAACGGCCTTCTTGTCGGCGTCAGTGCAGGTGACGGACTTGAACATGACGGTGTCGGACAGGATGGCACACAGCAGGATGCCGGCGACGTTCTTGGGCATTTCGATGCCGTAGAAGTCATACATGGCCTTGATGACGGTGCCGGTGCAGCCGACGGGCCAGACCCACATTTCGAGCGGGTTCGGGGTGGTGACATCACCGAGCTTGTGGTGGTCCACAACGCCCAGGAGTTCACCCTTGTCCAGGTTGTCCATGGACTGGGAAAGGTCGGTGTGGTCGACCAGCACGATCTTCTGATCGGTGGCGTCGGTCATCACTTCGGGAGCGGAGAAACCGAACTTTTCCAGAACGAAGGCGGTTTCGGGAGCGATTTCGCCCTGAGCGATGGGCTTGGCTTCCATTCCGCGCTTGGTCCACAGATCAGCAACCGCAATGGCGGAAGCAATGGTGTCGGTATCCGGATTCTTGTGTCCAACAACTACGATAGCCATATCAAGTCCTCCTAAAATGGATTGGTTTGCAGCAAACGGCTACACCCTAAAATCAAGAATGTTCCATTTATCACAAAGTCCACCGACTGCCAAGTCAGAAAGCATGGCGGAATGAGAAAAAGAGCACAAGCGCTGCACAGGCAAAAAGTACGGCATATGCACGCCTTACGCGTAGCGCCATGACCCCGCCGAGCGTGGCTGCAACGAGCAGATGTGCCCACTGAACCTGCAATGAGGACAACAGGCCACCGATGCGCGGCAGAAGCATCTCGAAAATCCAAACATATCCGAGAAGTATGACATAAAAAAGGACAAAGGCGGCAACAAAATGCGTTAGCGCGGAGCGCAGGATGAGTTGTCCCGGCAGATCGTGTCGAACGGGCTTGCGTGACCAGTTGAGAAGCCGGTTGTAGCTTTTCTTTTCACGCATGCGCTGAACGCCCTCAAGCTGGGCTCCCAGCCACGCCAGCGGCATGGAAGCGAAAAGGACCACCATGACCCTTGAAGGATCCACCATCTCAAACCAACTGACAATGGCGAGCGAGGCGAACGCGGCGGCGGTAAGGTGCGGCGGAATGTAGGCTCCCACCGGCAGCAGATCAAGCCAGAACAACTCGAAAAAGATGGCGATCGCCATGCATGTTTCGAAGTGGCCCGTCACCATCGCCCAAAACAGGCCGATGACGAGCGGGCGTTCAAGCAGTCCGATGCTTATGGTGCTTCGGAAAAGAGCGAAGAGGGCAAAAAAAAAGCGACGACAGCGAACCAGATGTATGGCGATGCGATCATGCGGGGAACCTCACCTGTACCGGATCGTTGGGCACGCACCGAAAATCGAGCACGACACCCTTCTTGTAAAGATAGCGCAGGCACCCTTCCTCTTCCGAGGAGAGCGATACGCTGGGAGAAAACTGCTTTTTTCCGGGGCTATAATGCACGTTGCCGATATTCAGGTCATCGTAGGACCACCCCAGATCGTACGCGCGGCGGGCATCGGCACAATTGGAAACCAGCACCAGCACGTCTTCTTCGGCCAGATCCGAAAGCTGGGCCTCCAGCTCGTCGAGCTGAACGAAAAGGCATTCCACCCCGCCGGGGATGGCAAGCGACATTATCTGCTGCTGCATAATATCGACCGATAGCTCATCGTTGGCCACGACGATGACCGTTGCACCGGTGTAGGGAAGCCAGGACTCAATGACCTGACCGTGAATGAGACGGCTGTCGATGCGAATGAGCGCCATCTAGTGCTTCCCCTTTTTGGAGCCCGGTTTGGCATTGAGCAGCGCTCCGGCCACCTTGATGCCCTGTCGTCCGGCCTCCGCCGCGTCAGATGCAATTTCCGCAAGCGGCTTCTGGCGTGACTGAAGCGCCTTGACCAGCATCGGCAGGTTGACGCCGGTGACGACTTCAACCTTCTCCGATTTGAGCAACGAAAGGCTCAAGGTCGTTGGAGAGCCACCGAAAAGGTCCGTAAGGATGATGGTGCCGCGGTTGTCGGAGTTGCGCTGAATGGCGCTTCTGATGGCTTCCACGGTCTTGTCCACGCCCTTGTCCACATCCACGCCCACCGACTCGGTACGCTCCTGCGGTCCGAGCACGGTCTCTGCCGCGTTGATGAGTTCCCTTCCGAAGGCTCCGTGCGTCACCACGAGGACGCCAGCGCCGATTTCCTGTCCGGTCTCAGCCATGAGTGCCTACCCAAGTTCCATGTGTCGGTGTTCCAGAGTTACGGAGTATCCGTTGTCCTTCAGATTGGCAAAAAGATTCTCTGCCACTGCCACGGAGCGATGTCTGCCGCCGGTACACCCTATGGCAATGGTTATTCTGTACCGCCCTTCGTCAGCATAGAGAGGCAGAATGTAGTCAATGAAGTCCCTGAACCGGCCAATGAACTCACTGCCCGGCTCCCTGCCGAGTACGAATTCAGCCACTTCGTCATCCTTGCCGGACCCCGCCTTGAGGTCGGCATCGAAGTAAGGGTTGGGCAGAAAGCGCATATCGAACACCAGATCCGCTTCAATCGGCATTCCATACTTGAAACCGAAGGACAGCACATGAACACGCATACCGCGGGCGGGTTCCTGTACTGTGGTCCACTTCTCCTGAATGACGCGGCGCAGGTCATGCACCGAGTACTGTGTGGAGTCGATGGCCAGCGCAGCCTGCTGGCGGATCGGCGCGAGCAGATCACGTTCCTTTTCCAGAGCCTGCTCCAGGCCGAGGCTGGAACTCTCAAGAGGATGCGGACGGCGAGTCATGGCGTAACGCGTCACGAGCGTTTCGAGCCGCGCTTCCACGAAAAAGATTTCGACACGGGCACCCATGTTGTCCATGGATTCCAACGCTTCATTCCACTCTTCGAGAAAATCGTCCTGCCGCAGATCGAGTCCAAGCACGAGTCCGCGCTGCCTAGGGTCGTCCTTCTGGCGGAAAAGCTCGGCCAGCTTGGGTGCCATGCTCACCGGCAGTCCGTCCACGCAAAAAAATCCAAGGTCTTCAAAAACCCGGATGGCGGTACTTTTACCCGCGCCCGAAAGACCGGTTACGATGATCACCGTAAAAGCATTGCGTGGAGTCATGGCCTGCTATGCGCTCTTGAGCAGTTTCCAGAGTTCGTCCTGCCCTTCCGCTTCCATGAATGCCTTACGGAAGGAATCGTCCTTCAGGAGCCTTGAAATATGCGCAAGAATACGCAGATGCATCCCGGCAACCTGTTCCGGCGCGAGCACGAGAAAGAAAATGTGGCATGGCTTGAAATCGAGCGCCTCGAAATCAAGTCCGTCGCGGCTTCGGCCCGCCACCACCGCAATCTGGTCCAGAGAATCCAGCTTGCCGTGAGGTATGGCCACGCCGTCCCCGATGCCGGTAGTTCCGAGCTCCTCACGTTCCTTGAGAACGCGCAGAACAAGGTCGGAATCCATTTCCGGGAAGCGTTCCTGCAGTGGAACGACAAGCTCTCCGAGGGCCCCGGCCTTGTCGGCCGAGGCCATGTCGGAGAGAATCAGGTCCTTATCAAGGTAATCACCAAGTTTCATTGATCAGAATCCGGGATCGATGAGGCCGAAGTCTCCGTTGTCGCGCTTGTAGATGACGTTGACGCCCTCGGTTTCGCTATTTCTGAAGACGAGAAACTCATGATCCATGGTGTCGAGCTGCATGGCAGCTTCGTCCACGGACATGGGCTTGGGCACATAGCTGTCCGTCCCCACGATGGTGGGTTCGGCGCGACGGTCATCACCGTAGTTCAGGTAGTTCATGCGAACTTCCCGTTCCTGGCGGACCTTTCTGGTCTTGCCCTTCATCTTTTCACGCTGCTTGCGAAGCTGCGCCTCAAGCTTGTCCAGCACCAGATCAATGGTGGCGTACATGTCCTCTGAGGCTTCGATAGCCGTCAGATGCACGGTGTCCGCATCCAGGATAACGTCCGCCTTGTGACGGAGCTTCTCCACCATGAGGTTCACCTGAAGATCCGCATTGTCGGTGTCCTTGAAGAACTTGCCGAGCTTGGCGAAGCGCTTGTTGGCGTAATCCCGCAGATGCTGAGACGGATCGAAGTTCTTGAAGGTGAAGCTGACATTCATGGTATACCCTCCTGGTTATTGGGTAATGACAAGCCTTTACTAAAAATAGCTCTTGCGCTTGGACGATGATGGAATCCCCATGGCGGACCGGTACTTTGCCACGGTCCTGCGGGCGATGTTCACATCCAAACGCTCCTTGAGTATCTCGCCGATCTTTTCGTCGCTGAGCGGTTTTTTCGGCTCCTCCTCGCTTATGAGTTTTTTTATGAGCGCCTTGACGCTTTCCGACCCGACCTGCGAACCGTCGCCGAGGTCGAGAGCACTATTGAAAAAGAATTTGAGCTCGAAAATACCGTGCGGCGTGGACACGTACTTGCTCGTGGTGATGCGGCTGACCGTGGACTCGTGCATACTGATGTCCTCGGCCACTTCCTTGAGGATCAGCGGCTTGAGCTTGGTCACGCCCTCCTCGAAGAACTCGCGCTGGAACTTCACGATGCTCTCCATGACCTTGTAGAGCGTGCGCTGACGCTGATACAAACTCTTCATCAGCCACGCGGCGGAGCTCATCTTGTCACGGAAATATTCCTTGTCCAGATCCGCCCTACCCTGCACCGTATCGGCGAGGTACTGGTTCATCTGCAGACGCGGCAAGCCATCCTCGTTGAGCACGATAACAAAGTCGTCCCCGTAGCTGTATACATACACGTCGGGGCTGACGTAATGCGGCTCCGTGCTGGAAAAATTGGCTCCGGGCATGGGGTCGAGCTTCTGAAGCTCTTCAAGGTAGCCCTTGAGCTCTTCCAGAGAAATCTTGAACTTGCGGGCCAGCGGCTTGAAGCGGTTCTTTTCGATGTCTTCAAGGTGCTCGGTGACGATCGAAACGAGGATGGGATCGTCGATGCCAAGCATCTCCATCTGGACGAGCAGACATTCCCGCGGCGTACGGGATGCAACTCCCACCGGATCAAGGCGCTGAATGCGCTTGACCACGGACTCGACAAGCTCCCCATCAACACCGGGAATCATCTCGCAAAGCTCTTCCATACTGGCATGAAGATAGCCGTTGGAGTCGAGATTGCCTATGATAACGTCAGTGATTGCGACTTCCTGATCCGTGAAGTCGGAGAGACGGATCTGCCAGCCGAGGTGCCCTTCAAGGGATGGCTTGGAGGCAAGACGGGCTTCGAACGTCAGGCCCTCTTCAGGGGACTCGTACTCACGAACCTGCGACTGCTTGGACGAGCTTGAGAACTCTCCCATGTAGTTGTCCCAGTCCGCATCGCGCATGACGGATTCATCGGTGCCCTCACCCGCTTCCTTGAGCGTGTCGGACTCCTTTTCGGGCGCCTCCTGAACCGCCTCGTTCTCGGACTCCTCCAGGAACGGGTTTTCAAGAAGCTCCTGCTGAACCGTTTCAACCAGCTCAAGGCGCGACATCTGCAGCAGCTTGATTGCCTGCTGCAACTGTGGCGTCATGACCAGCTGCTGCGTCAGCTTGAGTTGTTGCCTGAGTTCAAGCCCCATACGGTTTCTCTATTCGTGCGGGCGTCCCACCCGGTTCTCGACATAAATTGGTCATTTGATTCGGGCACACAACCCGAATCTCTTGTGTAAGAGTATGCCACATGCTTTCGGCTACCGCAAGAAAGACCGGATAACCAACCGCAAATGTTGATTTTACATACGCAATACAATGAGCATGAAAAAACTGTACCAACCTTCCGGGCGACTGTAAACGACCAAAGGGCGGAACTCTTGAAAAAAGCTAGAGCGAGAAGTCTTCGCCCAGATAAATCTGGCGGGCCCGAGAGCTCTGGACGATGTCGGCGGGGGTGCCGTCGAGGATGATGGTGCCCTCGTACACGAGGTAGGCACGGTCGCAGATATTCAGGGTCTCCCGGACGTTGTGGTCGGAGATGAGAATACCGATACCCATGCTCTTGAGCACGGAGATGATCTCCTGAATGTCGATGACCGCGATGGGGTCGATGCCGGCGAACGGTTCGTCGAGCAGAATGAAGTCCGGGCTCATGATGAGCGCGCGGGCGATCTCAAGCCTTCTCCGTTCGCCGCCGGAAAGGTACATGGATGCCTGATCGGCCAGCTTGGTAATGGAAAACATATCCATGAGCTCGTCTGCACGCTCGCGCTGCTGGCGAGGCGTCATGTCGGTCTGCTCAAGGATTATCTGGAGGTTCTGTCGAACCGTCAGTTTGCGGAAAATGGAGCTTTCCTGCGGCAGATAGCTCACCCCCAGACGGGCTCGCTCGTGCAGCGGCAGGTCGGTGATATTCTTTCCGTTGAGGTAGACATCGCCGGAGTACGGCTTGACGATTCCGGCCAGCATGTAGAACGTCGTGGTCTTGCCCGCGCCGTTGGGGCCGAGCAACCCCACGACTTCCTCGCGACCAAGCGACAGCCGGATGCTGTGAACGACTTCCTTGCGACCATAGCGTTTGCTCAGGTCGGAGGCGGAAAGGCCTTTTTCCATCTACTGAATCTCCAGACCGCTGTTGGTGAAAAACTCGGCCTCGACGCGTTTGCCCTTGCCGCCGACCACTTCACTGCGGTTTTCACGAACGTAAAAACGAATTTTCTCGCCGGTGATGCTGTTGGGGCCGTCACGCAGCACAGGCTCCTGCTCCATGACCAGGATACGCGGCTCGACCAGATAGGTCAGCTTGCCGCAGTCACCGGAAGTATTGCCCTTTTCCGCATGAACGTTGCCTGTAGCGACGATGCGGTCAATGCCTTTCACGTCGAAACGCTTATCCCCCGTGACGAAGAAAGCGGAGACCTTGTCCGCAGTGAGCGTGAGTCCTTCGTGCTTGGCAACCACGTTACCCTCGAACGCGACGACCTTACCCTGCTCGTCGTAGGTCATGCGGTCCGCGTTGACCTTGACAGGAACGCCGGTGGGCCCTTGCGGCTTGGGCGGGACATCCTGAATGTCGGATACAACCTGTCCGGCACCTTCGGCCGGTTCGACTTCGGCAGACGCCTGAGCCTTGCCCTTGTCTGCTGAGGTCTTGCGCGGATCGGGAACCTTATCGAGATACTTTGCGTTGGCGTAGCCGATAGCCTCGGCTTCGGGATAATCGGTGGCGTCAGGTTCAAAGACGGCAACCCAACCGTCCTTGGGGTGCGCCACCCGCACGCGATCACCCTTCATGAGGGTCCGCACGTGCTCCGCGCCGGGATTTCTGGCCTCGCGAACGTTCAGATTCGCCGAAGTTTCGCGCAGTTCGCCCAGCTCCTGGGCAGAGGTGTCAGTTACGGGGAGCGCCACAAACAGGGCCGCCAACATGAAGTACAGGACTCGATTGAAAAACATATTACTGCTCCGCTTGTTCGTCAGGCTCGGAAGTCCCGTCTGAGCCGACCGCGCTGGTACTCACGACCGCCTCAACACCGCCGGCCGCCACCATCTGCCGTGAGAGAAGGTCTATCTCGACAGCTGTGGCGTTCACTTCAAGATCGGGCCGGGCCACGGACACGCCGCCTTTGATGACGACCTTGTCGATGGCTCCGACATAGTCGAAATTCTTGGCCTGAACCGTAAACATGCCGAAACGTCCGTCCACGTTGTCGTACAGGGTAAGGTTATCGTTCTGCTGATCCACTTCGCCAGCGTCGGCGCGCACGTACACTTCCTGCCGATCATCGCCGAAGTACGCGGTGAGCTGTGGACGCTCGACCACGACAAGTCCCTTGTCCTGATCGTACGCAGCCTTGCGCGCCTGCAGCTTCCAGTCGAGCGCACCTTCGCTGCCCTGCTCCAACAGGATGTCCTCCGCGCTGATTTCCGTGCTGGAAACCAACGGGCTGTCCTCAAGCGTCTGCTTTTCGGCGCGCGCGGGCTTTTCGGGTTCGGATTGTGAAACATACTCCTTCACAATGAACCCGAACACGATGCCGCTGAAAAAGATCGCTCCCCAAAGCAGGAGCGGCCGAAGCTTCATGTCACCCCACCCACTTGTTCCACTGTTCGTCGAGCAGGCCCCGGTGCTTGAGGATAAAGGATATGGCCTCCCGAACCGCGCCGTCGCCGCCGCGCTTCGTGGATATCCAGTCGGCCATGTTCAGTATCTCCGGCTGGGCGTTGGGAACGGCCATGGCGAATCCGGCAGCCTTCATCACACCGGCGTCCACCCAGTCGTCTCCCATGAAAGCTGCATTCTGCGCACCAACTCCGACATTCTCACAGATTTCCTCGAAAAGCGGAACCTTGTGATGGTTGCCGGGATAATAATGTCGGATGCCGAGTTCCTTGATGCGACGCTCCACCGGCGGCTGATTCAGCCCGGTGATGACCGCCACTTCAAGCCCTGCGGCCTGCGCGATCTTGATGCCCAGCCCGTCCTGCACATTGAAGCGCTTCATGCGCATCCCGGACTCGTCGTAGTACAGGCCTCCGTCGGTCAGCACGCCGTCGCAGTCGAGCACCAGAAGTTCCGTTTTGGCGGCCAACTCCTGTGCACGACTCATGAGATGGCCTCCCGCACGGCGAGCAGCTGCTTGACGAGCGGCTCCACACTGTCGAGGTGCAGGCTGTTGGGGCCGTCGCACAGCGCCTTATCCGGATCCGGATGCACTTCCATGAAAACTCCGTCCACGCCTGCGGCAACGGCTGCACGAGCAAGGACGGGCACATATTCACGGTTGCCGCCCGAACTGGCGCCCTGACCGCCCGGCTTCTGAACCGAGTGCGTGGCGTCAAAGACCACAGGAACATCGAACGCATGCATCTCGGGCACGGAACGAAAGTCCACAACAAGGTTGTTGTAGCCGTGCATGGCACCGCGTTCGGTGAGCCAGATTTTCTCATTGCCAGTGGAACGCAGCTTGCCGACCACGTTGTCCATGTCCCAGGGAGCAAGGAACTGTCCCTTTTTGACATTGACGATCCGGTCCGTCTCACCGGCTGCCACGAGAAGGTCCGTCTGACGGCACAGGAAGGCGGGCACCTGAATGACGTCCGCCACCTCGGCGACCACGGCGGCCTGCTCGGGCATATGAATATCTGTGACCACGGTCAGTCCGGTGGTTTCCTTGACCTCGGCCAGTATCTCCAGCCCGCGCGACATGCCCGGCCCCCGAAAACTCGTCACCGAGGTCCGGTTGGCCTTATCGAAAGAGCTTTTGAAAATCAGGTTCAGATCAAGTCGCTTCGCCATGTCCGCCAAGTGACGGGCCACGTCGAGCGCCAATTCCCGGCTCTCAAGCGCGCACGGTCCGGCCATGAAAAACAGGCCGGACCGGCAGGATTCGTAAAGCTTGGCGGATTCCATAGGCTCCTAGTCGTCCGACTTGTTTTCCTTCGCGGCCTTGATGAAGTCGCGGAACAGGGGATGCGGACGCATGGGGTTGGACTTGAACTCGGGGTGGAACTGACAGCCGAGGAACCACGGATGATCCGGAATTTCAACGATCTCGACCAACTCACCGTCCGGCGAGGTTCCGGAAAGAACCAGTCCGTTTTCCTTGAGGACTTCGGAGAACTTGTTGTTGAATTCGTAACGATGACGGTGGCGCTCATCAATATTGGCAACGCCGTAGGCCTTGTGCGCATTGGTGTCCTTGTGCAGCTTGCACGGGTAGGCACCAAGGCGCATGGTGCCGCCCTTCTCGGAGCTTTCATCGCGCACTTCGGTCTTTTTGGTGCGGAAGTCGTACCACTCGGTCATCAGGTAGATGACGTTGTTCTGCACGGTCTGGTCGAATTCCTCGGAGTTGGCGCTCTCCAGTCCGGCTACGTTGCGCGCGAACTCGATGACGGCGCACTGCATGCCGAGGCAGATGCCGAAGAACGGGACCTTGTTTTCACGTGCGTACTTGATGGAAAGGATCTTTCCTTCCACGCCGCGGGAGCCGAAGCCGCCGGGGACAAGGATGCCGTCAAGATGCTTGAGCTTGCGCTCATAGTTCTTGGGCGTGATCTTTTCGGAATTGACGTATTCCAGTTCCACCTTCACGTCGTTGGCCACGCCGCCGTGCACAAGGGCTTCATGCAGGGATTTGTAAGCTTCGGTGAGATCCACATACTTCCCGACGACGCCGATGCGAACCGTGCCAGCCGGATTCTGCAGCTTGTCCACCAGTTCTTCCCACGGCTCCAGAACGGCGTTCTTGGCCGGAAGTTTGAGCAGTATGGCAATCTTCTGATCCACTCCTTCCTCATAGAAGGAAAGCGGCACTTCGTAGATATTTTTCACGTCCACGGCACTGAACACGGCGTCGCGGTCCACGTCGCAGAACAGGGCGATCTTGCGCTTGATGTCCTCATCAAGGTTCACTTCGGAACGGCAGAGGATGATATCCGGCTGTATGCCGATGCTGCGCAGTTCCTTGACGGAGTGCTGCGTCGGCTTGGTCTTGAGCTCACCAGCAGCCCGCATGTAAGGCACGAGGGTCAGGTGGATGTAGAGGACGTTCTCCTTACCCAGCTCGTTCTTCAGCTGGCGGATGGCCTCCAGAAACGGCAGGCCTTCGATGTCGCCCACGGTACCGCCGATTTCGATGAGAGCCACATCCTCGTCGCGGGGCATGCTCAGGATGGATTCCTTGATCTGGTTGGTGACGTGGGGAATGACCTGCACCGTACCACCAAGGTAGTCGCCGCGGCGTTCCTTCTGGATGACGGTGTTGTAGATGGAGCCGGAGGTGTAGTTGTTTCGCTGGCTCATGGGCACATCGAGGTAACGCTCGTAGTGCCCGAGGTCGAGGTCGGTTTCCGCGCCGTCGTCGGTCACGTATACTTCACCGTGCTGGAACGGGTTCATCGTTCCGGGGTCGACGTTGATGTACGGGTCGAGCTTCTGGATAGTGGCCTTGAGCCCGCGAGCCTGCAACAATGCGCCGATGGAAGCGGCAGCCAGGCCTTTGCCCAGAGAAGAAAGAACGCCGCCCGTTGTGAAGATGAACTTGGTTTTCATGATTTCGGTTTGCCCCTTGGTTGAACCTATTGACTTAATAAAATGATACCGGGCTCCTGCCCGGATTGTTGACTGCTGCCGCGCCCGCACGTATGTACGTCGGCAAGCAACGCGGCCACGAGTATTTTGCAGGGCCGCACGGATATGTCAATACGGGAGGATGAATCCATGGCCCGCGTCAACGCACTGGTCATTACCGGATACGGCACCAATTGTGAACAGGAATGCGCTCATTCCGTCAAAAAGGCGGGAGCGGACGACGCCACGATTGTGCACTTTTCCGATATTTCACGCGGTCTGGTCCGCATGGAAGACTTTAACTACCTGATTTTCCCCGGCGGATTCCTCGACGGGGACGATCTGGGCGCGGCTCAGGCAGCGGCTCACCGCTGGCGCTGGTCCGAAGACGAAAACGGCAAGCCGGTTCTGGACCAGCTCAAAGCTTTCTTCGATGCGGGAGGAGTCATCCTCGGCATCTGCAACGGCTTCCAGCTCATGGTGAAGCTGGGCCTGCTTCCCGCAGTAGGCGGCAGGTACTTCGAGCGGCAGATATCGCTTTCCTACAATGATTCGAACAAATACGAAGACCGCTGGGTCACGCTCAAGGCAAACCCCGACTCTCACTGTGTCTTCACCAAGGACATAGACACCCTCTACGTCCCGGTACGCCACGGCGAGGGAAAGATCATCGCCAGTGACGAAAAGATGCTCGACGAGCTGAGCAAATCCCAGCAGATCGCCCTGCAATACATTCACCCCGAGACGGGTGAAGTAAGCATGGAATACCCCTACAACCCCAACGGTTCTCCCATGGGCATCGCCGGTCTCACCGATCCCAGCGGCCGCATTCTCGGCCTGATGCCGCACCCGGAAGCCTTCAACCATCCCACGAACCACCCGCACTGGACGCGAGGTGACGTGGGCACCCTCGGCACCGCCCTGCTTGAAGGTGGCGTGCGGTATCTGAAGGAGAAGTAGGTTGCGTCCTGCGCCCGTTCCTCCCGAGGATATGAACTGGCGGGCCCTCATGAACGTCGCCCTGCACGAAGCACACGCCGCGGCCGATGCGGAGGAAGCTCCCATCGGCGCGGCGCTTTTCGACTCAAGCGGCAAGTTGATCGCATCGGCACATAACGGTCCCATCGCGCTCAACGACCCCACCGCTCATGCCGAAGTGCTCTGTCTGCGCCGCGCCGCATCAGCGCTGAACAATTACAGGCTCCCCGGAACCATCCTCGCTGTGACGCTCGAACCCTGCCTCATGTGCGTGGGCGCCATCCTTCACGCCCGGGTATCCGGCGTCATCTTCGGCGCGACTGACCCCAAACGCGGCGCTTTGGTGTCCAACCTTGAAGGACACTCCCTCAGCTTCTCCAACCACCGCCTCTGGCGGATCGGGGGAATCATGGAAGAAGAGTGCGCCTCGGTTCTGCAACAGTTTTTCCGAAGCCGCCGTAAAAACCGTTGAAATTCATACTTGCATCCAACGGCGACAGCGTTTATAAACGGCATCCCATTCGGCATTAGCCATATTGCCGCACCAAACGCGGAGAGGTAGCGAAGTCCGGCCGTAACGCGCTCGACTCGAAATCGAGTTACGGGTATCCCCCGTACGTGGGTTCGAATCCCACCCTCTCCGCCATTTGCTTTTTAAGCCCTCGGAATCACTGGAAGTGACCGGGGGCTTTATCTTTTCTGCTTCCCAACTGCTACACCAAGGTGCTACACCGGGAGGCATGAAAGACGTGTCCAGACCAACTCGTTTACATCGTCGGAAGGGAAGCCGGAACTACTATTTTCGCGCAAAGGTTCCGGTCGATCTACAGGGCATCTACGGCAAGCGAGAGATATTCTTTAGTCTCAAGACAAGCGACCGCCAGGAGGCCCTTCAACGTGTCCATATGGAGTCTGTGAAGCTCGACCAGGAGTTTGCCGAGAAACGCCGTCAGAGGGACGCTGAGGCGGTCGAAAGACTGTCCGAGATCGAGGTGGAACGTATAACGGCTATATGGAGGCACGAAGCCCTTCGAGCCGACGAAGAATCACGCATTAACGGTCTTTCTGCTACAGATTTTCAGTTGTGGCACGATGCAATCAGCCTTACCTATGTCGAGGCAAGGGAACACCTTGCAACGGGAAATCTTAGCAAAATCTCTGGAGACCTTGACGACCTCCTGGAAGAGATCGGGATGAAGGTTGCCAAGGGAAGCGAAGCCTATAAGCAACTGGCCTATGCCCTTCTGAAAGCCAAGGTGGAAACCCTGGATGCTCTCAAGGCCAGGCATGAAGGCAGAGTGGTCAAGACTCCTCCAGAACCCGCCTCCCCCGTCACTGCTACACCTACGGAATCCGACAAGGACGCTCCTACCATCACCCACGTTCACGCAATGTGGGCCGAGGAACATCTCGCAGCAGGAGGGCCAGAAAAAACCGTCAAAGATTTCGGGACATACGTTCGTCGCTTCGTGGAGCTTCACGGCGATCTTCCTGTATCTCAGATCACGAAACGCCATGTCCGCGACTACAAGGACGCCATGCTCAAATATCCGTCTCGGAGAGTGGGTAAGCTCAAGGACATGACTGTTCCTCAACTGCTTGAGTATGTGAGGAAAAACCCTGAAACGCCCGTCATGTCCCCTCGCACAGTGAATGATCGAGCCTTGGGAGCAATCGGGGCTGTGCTTGGATGGGCAGAGGCAAACGACTACATCGAAGCAAATCCGGCATCAGGCGTGAAGGTCAAGGCCATGAAGGTGAAGAGAACCGCACGTCTTCCCTACTCCGTCGAAGACCTCAATACCATTTTCCGCTTCCCGATCTATACCCTAAACGACAGGCCCCAGGCAGGAGCGGGAGAAGCCGCAAAGTGGTTGCCATTGCTTGCGGTCTACACTGGCGCACGTCTGGAAGAACTCGGCCAACTGACCTTGAACGACATTCGGGAAGACCAAGGCATCAAGTACCTAGACATGTCCACCCTGGACGAAGGGAAACGCAGGAAGACGGAAAGCTCAAAACGCCGTGTACCGATACACTCCAAGATCATCGAGCTTGGCTTTCTGGATTACGTCGAGGAGATCAAGGAGGTAGGACATACACGCCTGTTCCCCTACCTCGTGTCTTCCGGTGACAAACGTACTGCCTCATGGTCGAAGTGGTGGGGAAGATACGCCAGGAAGCATGGCGGCTTTGACAAGCTCAAGGTCTTCCACAGTTTCCGCCACGCCTTCAAAGACGGTCTTCGTGAAGGTGGAGTCCAGGAGGAAATCAGTGACGCTCTGACGGGCCATGCTCCGACCACAGAAGGCCGCAAGTATGGCGGCAATGGGTATCCCCTCAAGCGGTTGAAGGAAGGCATTGAGAATCTTTGCTATCCTGGTCTGGAGATCGACCACTTGAAGCCATAAAACGCTCAAATTTTGATTCTAAGGCGTATTCTTTTGTCAGACGATGCACGGCAAGGATGGACCTAAAAAAATGCGTCAGAAGCGAAATATGAGCGAAACACGGCGAACGTGTCCTGGCGGCTGTCACCGAGGAAGGCAAGGCGTACTTCTCGCCGCGCCATGTGTGTGATGCGCTTGGTATCGCGTGGCAAGTCCAGCACAGGAAGATCATGGCTGATCCGGTCTTGGCAAGTTCCGTAACCGAAATGGTGACGGAAGTGAATCGGGCTGACACCGGACGGAAGACTTCCCGCACCGCCGTCATGCTCCCCATCGAGTACGCCAATGGCTGGCTGTTCACGATCAAGAAGGTTCGTCCCGAACTCCAGGCCAAGCTTATCACATCCACGCATGGATATGACACTGAAACTATTGACTTTATCTTCTCAATCCTGCATATACTGATTCCAGTTTTCTTTACTCAAACTTCAAATTCAACTGGAGGTACATCATGCTGATTGAGTTCAAGAGCTTCATCTTTGAGATCACCCTTAACTGGCTCTACATCCAGGTTCCCTTCATCGGGGCTTTGTTCGTCGGAAAAGGGCTTCCTACCGTGTTCGACAGGTGGTCAGAGGTGAAGCGATCTGAGAAGGTGAAATCAATAAAGATTTCAGTGTAATATGATTAAGGCCCACTATGTAAGGAAGAGTGAAAAATAATTAACCCTCACTATGTAAGAGAGAAAGAGGCCCCCAGGGTAAACACATAGATATACCATAGGTATACTGTAGATACCTGTAGTGATCTGTAGGTTTACCTATCCTACCTCTTCTCTAACCCCTTATCATAGAAACCTATAGTAACCTGTAGGTTCTCTATAGCCACCTAGACATGATGGGAGACAGGGAGGAAGGACGAGGAACGAAAGCCCTCTCCCTCCCTGCTCTCCCTCTTCCTTAGTCTCATCCCCTCCTTTGGGTCTGTCTTCAGTTCTGGAGCGATTCTCTAGCTGAAGTCATGGTTCGCTATTCTTGTCATGCGAGGCGACAGGGTAGTGAACCTTCATAATTCTCCATTCCTCCTCCGTTCGTCCCTACGTCTCCTCTTCATCGTGGGACATTAGGCAGGGCAGTCTTCAAACATGGGCTGTCCTGCCTGTTTTTGTCGAATGTTCACCTTTTCAACACCACATACAGGAGTCTCATTATGACTAAGAACACATTGAAGATTGAAGACAACCAACCCCAGGTGCGCCTCAAAGGTTCCGGCAGAAACCGGAAGTATGCTTTCTGTACAACCCCGGAGCTTGAAGCAGATCTGGACTTCATCCGCAACTGGTACGGTGACAAACTCGGCGGTCGTTCCGTGTCGCCCTCTGTTGTCGTTCGGCGTTCTCTGAGCATTCTTTCCGACCATCTCAAGAGTCTCAAGCCTGGCGACGAGTCAGACCGTGAACTCATCAAGTTCCTCATGCTTGCAGGGTCGAGAGGAAAAAGCTCGATCAAATAACTGGAGGAAAGCGCAATGCAGAAAGCAGAACAAGACCAACTCAAGTCCCTCTGGTTCGCTCTCAGGGACACCATGCTGGACCAACTAAAAGACCAGGATGAACCGCCCAAGGCTTCCTTCCTCAACGTGGTCCGTCAGTTCCTCCGAGACAATGGCGTCACCCTGGATTCCATAGGCGACCCTCTCGCCATGAGGGAGGCCCTGGAAAAGCTGACCGCAGACCTCCCCACCTACGACGACGAAGAATGGAACCAATAGGAGATCTCGCCCATGTGTGAAGCAATGACGGCAACTCAAATGTTTGTAGCTTCAATGGCGATGAGCGCGGCGTCTGCCGGGCGAACTACATGATGTCGCAGGAACAGGCGAACGCACAGGCCGAGTATCAGGCACGGATGGCTCAGGAGAACCAACGCGCCATGCTCCAGAACGCCGAGATCGCCAACCAGACGTACCGAGAGCAAGCCGCAGCCGCCAACATGGAACTCATGCAGAAGCGGGAGGCATAACCATGAACGAAAAGGACCGAAAACGCCTTGCACGTCTGAAGACCAATCCCGAACACTGCTCTATTCCAGGGTGCTATGAGTTCCGCAAAAACTTCTCGCAGTATTGCCGCTACCATGACGACAGGAACCGGGACACCGGGCATCCCCTTGGCAAGACCGTGACGAAAGGTGAACTCAAGCCATACCTGGAAAAAGCCCAGGCGTTTACTGAGGCCAACAAGAACCACTCTGCCCTTGTCTCTGCCAGGGTCTTGCTTGGCGACCTCCTCAGAAAAGCCCAATGGCATGAGATCAACCACAAATCCCAAGCCGCATGGCCCAGAGTCAGTAACTGGTTGGTCAAGCTCCGCAATGCCGGAGTGACTCCTTCCGAAATCCTGACGGTCATCATTGCCATGTTCATCATGCAGGAGGATGACCCCAGGCGGTTCAAGAGCGACCGAGAGTTTCGACACTCACTCGTTACACGCATCCTCCGCCTCCCATCCTCCCGCAAGGAATGGGAAGGCAAGACCATCTACCGCAAAGACCGCATCACGGTAGGCGTGAAGGACTTCCTGTCAGAGAAGCTATGCAACTCAGGTATTGGAGTCCTGGCCCTTCGTGTCGCCCGTTTCATCCTCAAGCGGGAGCAGGAGGAACGCGCAATACTCCAAGGCAAACTTCAAGGGATGGATGACCCCTTTACCGTTCCTTAGCAAACTCATAACCCCACGATAGACGAGGTAACGCAATGTTTGATTACGATAGCTATGACGAAGCAATGTCCAACGTCTACGCCCCGAAAGAACCCGTAACCCCCAGGACCGGAGACATTAGCACCAATGGTCCTGGCATGACCTGTGACTCCTCCGGTCGTCTGACCATCCACCATGAGCCGACCACGTATGACGTATGGGAGGAACAGCAGAAGGCCAGGAATAACGGAGCGCATTACCTGGATACCGCTCGTACCGCTTCCGGCACTCCCATCATGGGCCGTGACGGTCTGACAGAAGATTCCATCGTTACCCTTCGGGACGGTACGGAGGCCAGGGTCAAAGACATGGTTGCCGCTGGCGTCCTTACCAAGAACCCTGACGGCACGTTCTCCGAGGCCACCTCTCCCAACCAGACCCAGGAGAAGCCGCAACAGGCCCCGGAAAATCTTGAGGAGCTTCTGGACGAAACCAACGAGAAAACCCTTCACGCTCTCGGAAGTATGGTCGATGAGTCCACCATCTACGGCGCATTGAACACCATCGCATCCGGTGGCGACCTGGAGAATTACATCGGTCGTGCCGCCTCTCAGGTAGGCAAAGAACCGGGTGAAATGGCTGAGATCGTGGGCGACCTCCGCGCTCAGTTTGAATCCCAGGCATACAAGGCTGTCTCTGACATGGGCATTGACCCTGACCAGTGCTTTGAATGGGTCAGGGAGAACAGGCCCAACGAGCTTCACAAGGCCATTATGGACCATGCCGTAAGCCGTACCACTGCCGGATACAAAGCCCTTGCCGGGGAGTTCATGGCAGACCTGGATAAGGTGAACCCTGATGCAATCCTGAACGCCGACCTTGGGGAAGGCATCCTTGAGGCCCGACAGGTGGGCAATGAGGTTGTCCTTCTGACTGCTACCCAGGGCGAGATCAACTGGAAGACGGCGGTGAAGATGGGGCTTGTGAAGGTGGGCCGGAAGTAAGCCGAAAAAAAACGGGAGGGGTGCTCGGAATGTGGGTACCCTCCCTTTCATTCTATCTCCCGGCACAGTTCACCCATGAACTCTTTGGAATCGTTCGTGTCCTCAAAGGTGACGATGGTGAAATCTGGTTCGTCGCCAAGGACGTGTGTGACGCACTTGGTATCCGTACCGACACGCTTAAGATGATTCTCGATGAAGATGAGGTGACGAAAACGGACCCCAATACTGTTGGGGTCAAAGTAAACGCACCTCACGGCATCTCTCTCATCAACGAGTCTGGCCTGTACTCCCTGGTCCTCCGCTCCCGCAAGCCCGAGGCCAAGAAGTTCAAGAAATGGGTGACTGGTGAAGTCCTCCCGTCGATTCGCAAGCATGGTGCCAAAAACCGAAATATTTTGACTGAAAAATCTGAGACGCTTTTCGATATATCAAAAACACTGCTTCCCCCCATAGGGGCCGCCGCTGGCCTACAATGAGCTAGGAGCCGACGACAGGTGAATCATGAGCAAGGAGGGGCTTACCAATAGGGAGGGAGGACTAGGCATAGTTCATAGCTTTCTACCGTGTCTCATTTAAGTGTACCCTACTGGCACACACGACACGCTCCAAGAATCAACGCTTTTCGTGTCACAATAGACTTGCTTTGTTTTTCTTGACACGATTCTCATTTGGGTCTAGGTTCAATTGCGACACGACATAGAGCCACTGGAGGGAGCATGAGCAAGAATATTGGATACATCCGAGTCAGCACAGTAGACCAGAACACCGACCGCCAGCTTGACGGGGTAGAACTCGACAAGCGGTATGAAGACAAGATCAGCGGAGCCAGCACCAAGAGGCCGCAACTCCAGGCATGTCTTGACTACCTTCGTGACGGTGACACGCTCCATGTTCACAGTATGGACCGCCTCGCCAGGAGCATGAGGGACATTGAAGACCTTGTGAAGGAACTCACTGGGAGAGGCGTTACCGTTCGTTTCCACAAGGAAGGCTGGACGTTCTCCGGGAAGATGGATGCTACTCAAACGCTCCTCTTCCAGATGCTTGGGGCTGTCTCGCAGTTTGAGCGGTCGATTATCAGAGAGCGTCAGGCAGAGGGAATAGCAAAGGCCAAGGCCGCAGGAAAATACAAGGGCAGGAAGCCCACGCTGTCACCTGAGCAGGTTCAGGAGATTAAGGACAAGGTGGCGGCAGGAGCGGAGAAGAAGGCCCTGGCGCAGGAGTATGGGGTGAGCCGTCAGACGCTCTACCGGGTACTTGCGTTATAGAAAAAATTGTTTATCCGTGTCATTCATCCAGTGACCGGGTAGGACGTTGAAGACCAATGACTTCTATTGAAGTCTCTAAGACTACAGTTTAAAAAAGAAGGAACTATGGAAGAAATAATCAGGAATAATGCTTTTTGGGTAGTGGTTTCATCTATAAGCACAGCCGTCCTTAGTTATATAGGTGCTTCACTCATTGAAAAACAAAAGTTTAGAAACGAATTACGTAAGAAGGTTTGCGATGAGAACCAAAAACATTGTTACAATTTACTTGATTTTGTAGAAGGAATAGAGTGGTCAATCGCTCCTCACAATACAAAATACTGGACATCAGATTATGCTTTTGAAGCAAACGTTCATGAATTTTGTACAACATGTTCCACCAAGTTTTCGAGCGATCTAAAACTATTTTTAATAAAATCTGATCCGTCATTCAAAAAAGACATAAATACAATTAGAGACATATTGAAGGAGCGACATGCCGAAGCGAGTAAATTAAGTAATGACATAAGTGATGGTTATAGGCCAACTGCAAGGGACTACCTTGGTTATCCCGATGATCTCTGCCAAAAAGTCCGTTGCTTCGTGGAGGACTTTTCGCCACGATTGAGAGAGTGGTTGGAAAAAGAAATGAGGAATCTCGACGCTTAAACCAATCCTCTTGTCAACTGCTCCCCAAACTGCTACACCAAGGCATCGGAGGCAGACATAAAAAGTCAATAATTCCGAGGCTTGCATAGCTTACAGCGGGAATCCCACCCTCTCCGCCAGCGCATACAAGCAGCTGCAATAGCTGAATTTTTAGCAGGCTTATATCCCAAAACACCGGCTGGTACACAGCGGTGGTACACAAGGGGTATAAGCCTGTGTCGTTTTGTTCTCCTGCCATTGGTTCAAATTCGGCTTCAAACGCAGCCGCACCTGCCTACTTGCTTCCTCGTCCAAGCGGATTATATTTCCGCATACGTATTCCAGCCGACCTTCAGCCGACGCTGGGAAGGACTGAGTATCGTCTTTCCCTTGGCACTTCGCACCTGAAGGAAGCCCGTCCAAAGGCTATGCGGCTGGCATCCAAGGCGCATGACATCTTTTCGGAAATCCGACGACTGAAAACGAAATCGACCACTCTTGAAAACAGAAACCGAAAGGCCATGACTGAAGCGAATGAAACACTCCAAAACCATCTTACCGACGAAAAGATTCGGGAACTTGTAGACAGGGAAATGAAGGAGACGCTCAACTATGAATTTGAGTTGCGCGTCAATCGGGAAAGACCTTGGCAGGATAATGAGCTTGAAAAGCACTTAGCTTCCCGCCAGCGCATTGCCTCGGACATTCGCGAACAGGCGGCACATGCCGATTATCGCGGCGTGAAGAATCTTGTCAGCGGGATTCTGGAGCAGGAAGGCATCAAGGTCTCGGAGAAGTCCACGGACTACAAGAAGCTGTGCGACGCCCTTATGAAAGGCATTGCCAAGGCGTATGACGAAGCTGGCTCCATTGATTTTTCACCGCTTGCCAGCAAGCTCTCGGAAGCTGAAACAGGCAAGACGGTTGTCGTCACGCAGCAACCTGCCGTTCCTTCCCGCAAATCGCCCACCATCACCGAAGCCGTTGAGAAGTACATCAAGACCAAGACGGAAAGCGGTGAATGGAAAGTCACCAGTGTGAAAGACTTGGCTCCGCAGCTTCGGCAGTTCGCGGAAATGGTTTCCAATGGCAAAAAACTGCCGACACACGAGATCACCCGCGACCACATGCGGAAATACCGCGAGGAACTGGTCAAGCTGCCCTCGCTCCGCTATCGCTGTCATTACAAGGGCAAGAGCAAGGTGCAGCTCCTGAAAATGGACATTCCTGAGAACCACCGCCTCAAGCCCAAATCCATTAAGACGCGCTTTGACAATGTGCGCTCATTCATCAACTGGGCAGAGCTTGAGGGCTACGTGGACAAGGCAAAGCCTCTCAACGTGGCGTTGGCCTTCAAGAAGAACACCCTCAAGGCCAAGCAGGCCAAACGCCGCGCCTTCACCAGCGATGAACTGAAAGCCCTGTTCCATAGCGCGCCTTACCAAGGCACGGCCACGGGCAAGCAGAAGTTCACGAAAGCATGGCAGTTCTGGGCACCGCTTATCGCCCTGTTTACAGGCGCACGTGTTGAAGAAATATGCCAGCTCCATCTGGACGACATCCGCGAAATCGACGGCGTTCCCTGCATCGACATCAATAACGAAGGCGACAAGGAACTCAAGACAGCCGCAGGCAAACGCATTGTCCCGGTCCATCCGTTCCTTATCAGGGTCGGCCTGCTTGAGCGCGTGAAAACACTTAGGTCAAAAGGCGAACAACACCTGTTCTCCCGCAAGACCTTGAGCAAGCGCGAAGGCAACGTCTCCGCCAACGTGACGCAGTGGTTCACGCGCTTCCGTCGTGATTGCGGCGTTGGTGCAGGTGAAGGCGAAGTCAGCAACGTCACCTTCCATTCCTTCCGGCATACGTTCATCACATGGGCAAAGCTCCACGACATTGACCGCCGCAAACTGAAGGAAGTCGTAGGCCACGAAAAAGGCGAGTTCGACGACATCACGGCAATCTATGAAGGCAGCTACCCTGCATCCACGCTCTTCCGCGATGTCATCCAGCCTGTGGACTGGGATAGGAAAATCACGCTTGACGCCCTTGTGCCGCATGGAAAGCAATGGATTAAAAGCCGTTAGAGCGTCTTTTTGAAGTTGTCATGATGGATTCCCTATGGACGAGGCAAAATGCGCCTTAGAAACGAAATGTGAAAGCTAACTTGCGGCTTTCTGCGCCGAATCTTCAGCGGGATTGATTGGCAGGATTAAGGGGAAGGAGAAACGGGAAGACAGGAATGGTGAAGCCCATTGCGAGGAAGGTGAAGCCGTCGCGGGTCATGAGATACATGGGGTAGGGACGGCGGTTGTTGGGAACGGAATAGGAAGAGAGCTGGAAATTCAGCTTTCTAAAGTCTTCTGAACAATCAAGCTGTTCGATGGATTGTATGACGTTCTTGTGCTCCTTCCCGAACACCTCAGCCACCTTGAGGCTAGTGGTCATGGGATTACCGCGCATATTATGCGACGTAATCTGATCGTCTGTTTTCATCCTCGTCAAGGGCGCGCACAGCGTCAGCGGGTTTAGCAAAGCCGTCGCGGGTCATGAGATACATCGGGTAGGAACGCTTGGCTCCTTTGGGTTTGCAGGAAGAGACCTCAAATTTGAGTTCTTTAAATTCCTTCGAGCAAACGAGGTAGACCGGAGACTTACACTTCACAGCACCAGCCTGAACCTCGATCTCCGTGCAGGAAAAATTTCCTTCACGGAAAGAAGCGGAGCAGTCCAAGGCACGAATTGCCTTGAGAACATCGAAGTGGTTCTTCCCAAACACCTCAGCCACCTTGAGGCTGGTGGTCATGGGCTTGTTGTTCTCAAGGACGGTCACGAGGTTGCCACTTCCTGAACCTCTTGCCCCTTGGCCTACGGGAGCTGTGCATCAGGGAGTAGAGGCCGGATTCGTTGATGATGGAAACTGCACGGACCTGATCCGTATACTGTACGGGGCAGGTCGAACGCTCGTCGCTATCCAGAAACTCAGGGAGTTGAGGCCAGATTCGTTAATGATCTTGACCTGCGCCCCACCTCTTTGACCATCACGTTTCGTTATAGTCATCTTCTCTGCCCGTCGGCAGTGATCACCGACGACCTTGGGCGGATTCGTTGATGATGTTGGTGGAACCCTGACGCCCTATGTTAAACATAGACCGTTCATCGTCATCGAGAGAAGCCACAGCCTGGGTGACATTTGCGATTGCCAGCGCGTCACACGCGTCCTTAGCCACGAACCAGATTTCACCACCGCCCTCACCCTTGAGGAAGCGAACGGTACCGAATGCAATCACAGACGCCTTACCGGAAGCAAGGACGACAAGAAACGCCCACGCTTCACCCCTAAGGGCTTAAAAAGAAAAAGCTGACAAATGGCAAGCAAAGACGGCAAAAACGCCTCAGAATCAAAATATGGAGCAAATAAGCCGCTTCTAGCCACTTGAGGGCATTAAGAGCATGAGGGAAGGCAAAAACACTGATAAAGACAAAAACACACGGATAATTGTAATTGAAATTCATTTTCAATAAAAAGACTGACAAGCTAGGGAGAACGACAAGGCTACCTCTTATGTGTCCATTGTGTCAGTCTTCACACTTCATTCAAGTCTTCGTACCTTTATCCTTCTTCTGCTTGCCAGTCCCGTTGCTGTCATATCATTTTCCTGTCAGCGAATAGCGGCCTGTGAATTTGCCATTCTGATCGTATATCGGTTGCTTGTACTGGTCATAATAGCCAAGCCCCTTGCTTCCAATCGACAAAGCAGCACCGACCATTGAACCAACATTAGGGAAGTTGACAGGCTTGGGGATGTATCGACCTGAAGCCGTTCCACGGTTCTTGGCGGTATCCCTGAAGCCTTTCACGGATATGCCGTATGCGTCCTTGTCCATATCAAGCTGGTGCTTCACTGAATTCCTGTAGAGGGCTTCTTGCCTGTGATAGTCGTCCATGAGGAACTGGAGCGACTGACCAGCCGCCTCACTTGAAGCTAAAGCCGTCCCTTGCTTTTCAAGACGTTCCCTTTGAATCCGTTGCACCTCTTGCGATGCCGCCTCTTGCTTCTGCATGAGCGCAATGCTTTCAGCGGCTGTCTGTTCGATGTAATCCTTGTTGGCAAGTTCGGCGTTCTTGACCGCTGTCTTGTTGTAATTGTCTGCCATTTCGCTTTGATATGAGTTCATGGCATTCGCCTGTGCACTTTGAGCGACCATATTGGCGGCTGTAGAAGCGGCGGCAATGGCTAGGGAGTACATGAACATTTGAGACGCTGTAATCGTAGACGCTGCGGCAGTAGTGCCTGCTGTGGTTCCACCTACTGCGGCTGTGGTTCCCGCTGTAGCTGAAGCTGGTTCACACATAGACCTGTCTCCTATTCAATCTTGATACACTGTTAAAGGGTTGCTATGAGGTAGGTAGCTGTGAAGACGTACACAAAAAATCAAAACTACCATATCTTATCTTGACAAATTCCTTTATTTTTGATATATAATTACCTCCCCCTCTTATATATTCTATAGTTGCCTTGAGTTTGACTTAAGTCTTCACCCTTTCTTCTTCTCCCTATCCTACTACTTCCCTTAATCCTGTCTTCACACTTAGGTTGCTTCTTAAGTTATTACTTAGGATGTCTTACTTGTTGGAGTGGGTAGGTCCATTGGGTAGGTTGAAACCTAGGTTACACTGTCGTTACTTCAGTTCACGTTATGTTCACTGCTGTATGACTTAGGTATCTTCTTTCCTCTTCTTCCTTGTCTGCCTACTTCCCCTTACTCCTTGGCTGTCACTATAGTTGATCTTAAGTTCAGCTCTTTCCTTCTTGTCGTTGTCACAAGGCGTCACAATATGAAAAGCCGAAGAACACTGCTGTGTCGGGCTAGTGTTCTCCGGCCTTACCAAGAATGAAAGTGTAGGAGAGAGGTCGTCTATTTGTCGCAGGGATATGAAGAATTGAGGGGTGCAGCTAGACCGCTTCCCCCTTGTTAGTGCAACCTAATTAAAGTTTCAGATATTTCGGTATGTTAATTGGGTTCAGCGATGACGCGGTACAAGGTCTGCCTGCTTATGCCATATTCAGCCGCTAACGCCTTTTTTTCTTCGCCCATGACTGTTGCCCTATGTCGAAGCTCTTCGGCCTGTTCTGGCGTCAATTTGGCCTTTCTGCCGCAGTGTTTTCCCTTGGCTTGTGCCTTGGCTATACCTTCCCTTTGCCGCTCCTTGATGATGGAACGTTCAAACTGGGCGACGGCTCCAATGATTTGAAGCTGGAGCGTTTGGAATGGGTTGTCTTCGCCTGTGAAGGTTAACCCCTCTTTGTGGAACTGAACGGCGACGCCCTTGCCTATGAACTTCTTTAGGAGCGTGAGCAGGTCGTCAAGGTTACGGGCAAGGCGATCTATTGAATGGACGTGGAGCGTATCGCCCTTGCGGACAAACCTCATGCACTCTTCCAGCTTAGGCCGCTTAGACGTTGCGGCACTTGCCTTCTCTTCAAATACTTCCACCAAGTTGCAATCAAGGTCAGCAAGCTGGCGGTCAGTGTTCTGGTCGATTGAGCTAACACGGATGTATCCAACATGAGCCATATTCCTGTTTCCTCCTTCTGTAATCGTCGTGTAACAGAAGAACTAGACTTTTCGAGAAGACGTGTCAAGAAATGCGATTGAGAGGTTTTGAGACACGGAACAAAGCGGTTTTTCAGGCAATGGCATGTGTGTTCCACAAGGTATACCTTTTGAGAAGAAAGGCGGAAGCTGCGTTGCCATTTCCACTACGCAGGTCGAAACACCTATCAACCTTCATGACGCATTGTTGGCATTTACCAATAGTGGTCTTCTGATCGCCACCTCGGGAAGGTGTAATGATTTCCGTCACACCTTTGGAAAGGACCGGATCGTCCTTAATCTTGGTGAACAGCCAGCCATTGGCGAACTCGATGGGGAGCATGGTCTGGACACGCTTCTTGCCATCAGCGGCAACCGTTGCCATTTCGGCAACTGTTGATTTCAAGACTTCATCAGCCATGATCTTTCTGAACTGACGAGGCCAGCTAATACCGAGCGCATCACACACATGGCGCGGCGAGAAGTACGCCTTGCCGTCTTCAGCGATTGAGACGCCTCGCCCATTCAGCGCACACAAAGGGCATGGGGGGGATTTTCGCTTTACATAACGTTGTAAACCCGCTCAGATTTTGCACCAAAATTGGCTGGTATATCTTGAGCTAGTTATTTGAAAGGGACGTTTTGCCCCCTTCGTGATGCTCGTCTCATTACATTCAAAGAAACTCTTGTCTGCTTGCAATCTAGGGGACGAGGGCTTTGGCCTGTGCGTCGCAAACCATCTTCTGTTCAACCTGATCTGCCCATGCACGAGCGGCTTCAACAGGGTTGGTAAAGTCGGGCAGGACATTCGCCTGTCGCTTCATCAGTTCGGCTTCCATGCGGTTGAAGGCTTCGATGTACTTGAGCTTCCAAGCCAGAGCCTTGTTTCCGGTGAAGCCCATGACGAGCAGGGAGAAGCCGTCACGATCCATGAGGAACATGCGGTACTCCTGACCGTTCTGCGGATGGACGTATGAGGTCTGCTCAAAATTGGGCACACCCCTTTCGATCAGACGTTCGATGTCCCGAAGGATATGGCGATGCGCCTTCCCGAACATCTCCGCCACCTTAAGGCTCGTAGTCATGGCTTTGTCGTCCAGAAGCATCACAAGGGAGTTGGTCACAGTCGTAGTATTCATCAGTTTTCTCCTTCACGTTCTTTATTTTCAAAAAAGAAAGGCTGGCGAAGATCATCGTCCTCAACCAGCCTTCGGGGTTGTATCGTCTATGTGACTATGGAATCAAAAGTGCTCTTGTTTCTTTAAGATGCCCTTGTCAGTTTAGTCCTCTTTTGAACTTTCAATCGCAATCTTGCGGGATTCTGTTTCAATGGCCTTGTTTCGCGGCATGGTGATTCGCAATACGCCCTTGTTCAACTTGGCGTTTATGCCTTCCCTGTCCGCATCATCAGGGACATTGAGCACCCGGCGGAAGGAACCGTAAGAGCGTTCAACGCGGTAGTAGCCCTTTTCTTCTGTTTTCTCTTCATGCTTCTTTTCCGCAGAGAGAATCAGCACGTCGTCTTTCAGTTCAACAGACAAGTCTTTCTCTTCGATGCCGGGAAGATCCACTTCAACAACATACTCTTTGTCAGTGCCGTAAATATCGACTTTCGGCTTGATGACAGACTTGCCAAGCATCGGGCTGGCAGCGTCGAACAAGCGGCGAGGCGAAGGCATTCCAAAGCCAGAGAACATCGAATCAACCATACGGTCGAATTCTGCGTGGAAGTGGTCAAGCGGAGAAGCGTATTCCCTTGCTCCCCGTTCCGTCTGCTTAACCGGAAGGGTCTTTTCCTGTTCGCTTTCCTTCTTAAACCAGTTCCATGGATTCAGCTTAGAAACCATCATAGCGTCCTCCTTGAAGAGTTTAAAATTATGGTCAGCACAGCATGAATAAATCTAAAGAACGACGTGTCAAGATAGAGTCGCTAAAATTGCGCAACATGTCAGTAACACGAGGTAAAATAGACTAGACGGCCTTTGTTTGTGCCAAAAGGGATTCTGGCTGGCTGTGAAATATAAAGGCTGGCCAAGGGGAACTCTCGACCAGCCTTTTCAATTCGTTACCTGCTTTTTCGCCTATATCACCGGCAATCACGTTACAGCTTCGAATCGTACAATCTGATTGGCAATGGCTTTGATGTTGGTCATGGTCTCTCTCCTATGATTTTACGTGCTGGAATTTGCGTGAATTAAGCCTGCTGAGGGCGAAAAAAGAGCCGGACAAGGCAAAGGCTTTATCCGACTCTTTTCATTCGTTATGCGACAAATTTGAGCGATTTCTCTAGAAGTCAAGTTCGTCAAAGAATCGCTCGTGTGCATGCTCGAAACCTCTTCGCATAGTCAGCTTGCCATCGAGGTACAGCTCCACCATCTTCTCTTTGCCACCGTCGAGGGCGATGATGGTCACAAAGCCTCTGAATGGGCTGATGCGCTCTGCGAAGAACTTGTCTCTGAACTTGCCGCGCACCCTGTACACGCCACCGGAACGCCGCAGGTATCCTGCTCTCATCAGGTCTTCCTTGACCTTCATGCTGTTCACGCCGTGGAGCGTCCTCGCGAACTGGACAACGCTCATTTGGCGGTCGGCGAAGCAGGTTTCATAGACCTTGGCCTTGGGTCTCAGTGTGGCATTTTCCGCTTCCAATTCTATGCGCTGTTCACGTTCTTCGGCCCACGCTCTTGCAGCTTCAGCAGGGCTTTCGAAATCAGGCAATCCAAGGGCTTCGAGTACATCTTCTTCATACCGAAGTCCCTTTCTGAACCACAGGTCCAGAGCATGGTAGGCTTCAGCGCGGAACAGGTTCAGCTTGTCTTGGAGTTCAGGGCGAACCTTCTTAATTGTGAACAGCCAGCCATTAGCGAACTCAATGGGGAGCATGGAAGCTTTATAGTTCTTACCATCACGGGCAGTCGTGGCCATTTCGGCCACAACTGACGAAAGCACGTCATCCTCCATGATTTTCTTACGCTGACGCGACCAAGTGATACCGAGCGCATCACACACATGGCGCGGCGAGAAGTACGCCTTGCCATCCCCGGTGACAGCGGCAAGGATGTATTCGCCGCAGACAGCGACTTCTTCATGACGGACAGGGATGAGGGGTTCTTTAGTCATCTTAAGTTCTCCTTTCGAATGGAATGTTGAAATAAGAAAAGGCTGGCGAGAGTTCTCTCAACCAGCCTTCATCTTTGGGGTTTTCCTAAGTGTTTCCACAGTGCCGTTGACGCCGTTTGCATTGGGGCGTCATGCGGCGGTGATAGTCCGTTTTGAAAACACATAGCTTTGATGCGTAATTGACTGCGTGTCATAGCTTTTTCCTTTGGGTTAGACGTCAATGATGGGGCTTAAGTCGCTGGTGTCATTCGAATGAGCCTTGCAAGTGCTGGTCGTGAATGTCGGCATGAATTGACCTTGCAGGGCGGCTTCAAGCTTGTCTGCCAACTCTCGCAAGATGTCGGGGCATTCAATGCCGTCATCTTCACGTGCCAACTCAATGATCTGTTTTGCCTTTTGGATTATGCTTACATCCGTGTCCGTGGGCTTCATCATGAAGTACGCACCATGCTTTCTGATTGAAGGCAGGACTTCCTCGCAAACCCAATCCTGAAACGCGATGGCTTCAGGCTTTCGGCTTTGGAATATGAGCGTGTACAGACCGGGTTCGTTGATAATCAGCAGCGGCTTTCCGGGCTTCATTCCGAGGGCGGTTCTTGGAAGATGCTTTTTCATGTCGTCGTCCAAGTAGCGCACTGAATCCCTCGGCTTGAGACCTAGGTGCTTGCAAACATCCATAGCGACAAACCAGAGTTCGCCGTCTTCACCCACGATGGTTCGGGCATCGGCCATGCCGTTGAGGGTAAGGGTGCTGATTTCACCCATGATTATGTCCTCCTTGAGTTTGGGGGTTCCTTCGCTCAAAGGTGCAACCTAATTACATCTATCTGAAATTACGTGCTTTTTTATTGCCATCTTTGAAGAGAGCGTTTATTGAGCCGTTTCTTCTGCTCATTAGTACAACCTAAATGATAACATTCTGATTTTTAATGAAATTTAACTCCAGTAGCTTGCGCCTCTGCAAACGCAAAAAAGGCTGGCTAAGGAATATTCCTCAACCAGCCTTCGAACATGCCAGAGCTTTTGTATTTAGCAGGACATTCGATCTAGGATATTTCGCACGTAAACGTCTTTGTCTTCGTCTTGGAAGAAGACGTTTCGCTTCGTGAATTCGAGCTTGCTGTCATCGTCTCCGGTCCACCATTTAACGGCTACCAACGGCGTATTCGAGACGATGAATGAACTCATCGAGACCGATGGATCATTCAGCCGTACCTCAAGTTCCTTAATTTTTTCATGGAACATGATTTTGGGGTCATTCAGTCCTTGAAGCCGGAGGATGCCCTTGGGATCGACGAAAGCAATTTTCTGAGTGTCGCCTTCAACGAGCCATAAGATGAAGTCAGGATGGAAGTTTTCTGCTTCAAAGAAGCCGATACCCTTACCCTTGCTCAAGTTGCGTAGCAGGTACAGCTCACGTCCGCCAAACCAGTCTTTGTTGTTGGAATAGAAATCTCTCAAGTCCAAAACAAAGTCTTTCTCCCCTTGGTTCAGAGCAACAGGGGAAACGCGCACATGGTCCGAGTTGCCTCTGATATGCAAAAGAGGACGATACAAATGTTGCAGAAAGACAATGGAATGCATCTTGGCAAATTCCATGTCATCCAGCTTATCATCCTCGATTGCTTTCTGAATCGCCTTCACTTCTTCGATTATTGATTCCGCAGACTTGTCAATGGCAAGGCGGTATTCATCAAAGAAATTGGGATCACCAAGGGTGATTTCCTTGTATCCCATGTGGGGCTTTTCAAATTCGTCTTTCTTATGGCTATAAAAACGATCGCAGTACTTCTTGAGAAGAGCGATAACGACTTCTTGGCAACGACGAATATTTGCAAAGCTAGTTGGTTCAATGTCTTCCTGTGGAATGAGCAGGCGATACCACCCTCCCTGTAGCAACAATTCAGGCAAAACCTCTTTTGACAGGTTCAGGTTGTACCAGCTTCTCTCATTCTTGAACCGGACAAGCTCAAAGAATACTTCGGTCCAATCGACGAAAGCTAAGTGTTTTTCATTCAGCTGCCTGACTTCGTTCTTATCTCCATCAGCCAAGCCGCCAGCAAGCCCTTTGGCAATAATAGCTTGGATTTTGGGATACCAGTCCAGAGTAAACGGACGCTTGATGAAGCCTTCAGGAGCGGTCCCTAGAGTAATGCACTGTTCCTTTTTGAAGTTCACTTCGCTGGAAACGCTAGGAACCTTGAGCTTGACCTTTCCGAGGTCTTTGATCACGGGCAACACAAACTCCTCAACATCGGAAGGCAAGCCTTCTTCCTCAAGGAACTCTTTGAACTGCTGCATGTAATCAGCGCGAACGCCAAAAATATTCAATGTTTCACAAGTTTTTATGAAGTCAGGCTTCTTGACTCCTCGAACTTCCGAACTGCGCTTGAGACAGAACTCGTATCCTTTGAGGCGAACACCACGGCCAAAGAGCTGAATAATTTCAGACCCCTCGCTCCGGCCAATATTCATCAACCCCATAGTGCTGACGCGCCAACTATTCCATCCTTCGGTAAATTTCTTTGAGCCAATGAGGAGGTTGATACCGCCGTTTTCGTCATTGATCTTGCGGAACAGTGATTCTGAAAAATCCTTTTCGACGGTCACCAAGTCGTCGAGTTCATCGCAAAGATTCCACAGCGGCTTGGCGTCACCAACATTGATCACTCCAAAGGGATCGTTTCCTTCGCCCAGCTTGAGGGCTATTTCTCCGTCTCCGCCTTTGAGGTGTTCAACATGGATTTTCCCCGGCACTCTTGAGTGGAAGACTCGTTTCAGGATGTCGTTGAAAACCTCTTCGGCAGACAGATTGTCTCTGCGTAGATGCCCGAATGATGCCGCAAAGATGCTCCGGCCTTGGGCATCTGTCAGACCGTCATGCCCTCTGAGAATGCGATCGATTGCTTCAACGCTTGCTGCTTTATCCTTGGTGAATGAGCTGAGAAAGAGCAAAATTGCCGTGACATCAGATACTTTCTGCCTATTCTCAGTCCTGACCGCATTCACCTTGCTACCAACAAACACCCACAGCGGACGATGGATATTGAACTTCCGAAGCTCAACGCTTCCTTCCTCAAAGAGCCGGACTTGTTGATAGAATGACAGTAGGCAAGCTGTAAGATAAAGCTGCATACGATCATCATCAGTATTCTCGGAGAGGTTCAGGATTTTGTAGTCCTTCCCGTATCCATCCCGATAGAAGTAACGATAGGAATAATCAAACAGAATGCACTTGGCATATTGCTGCGTCAGTTCACGTTTGTTCGCAGCTTTTAACGCCTGTCCAAAAGTTGCAGAGTACTCGAAGGAAAAGCCGTACTTACATAGTGCATTTCGCTTATCCATCCACTCGCTGCCGCCTGAACCTTTGTGGCCTTCGTCGACCAGAACAAGGTTGCTGCCTTCGAAGGAATCAACAGCGACGGTCTTGTCGCCTGTTTCGTCCTTGAGCTTGTGGATGTCGATAATTTCAATTTGATTGAAGTATCTGCTGGTCTGGTCCTTGCGGAACAGGTGCGCAGGCATCTTAGACAAGTTAAACTCATCTAGATGCTGAATTGACAACCCTTCATTGGGAGTCAGAAGGATGATCCTGTTCAGCTCACGCTCTTTGCCGTACTTCTTCAAGTAGTACCTGTACTGAAGAATATTGATATGCATGAGCAGTGTTTTTCCGGAGCCAGTGGCGTTCCAGAAAGCCAGCTTATTCAGCTCATCCAGTTTGAATTCGTCTACCTTATCAGCTCTAACCAATTCGGCATTGAAGCCCTTCAGGAAGCGATTCAACTCCTTGAGCAATCCTTCCTTATCCTGAAAATATCTGTCCAGATAGATTTCAGTAAACAGAAGGGAAAGGTACTGGAAATACTTCGGTGTGATGAGCTTGCGGCCCTTTGAGCGTGGTTCGGCCATCGCTCTCCAGTGCCGGACAATATTTTCATCATACCCAAGGAGCAGCTCCTTGGTCAGCGAAGATTCTGAGGGAAGACGCAAACTCAGCACTTGGGCGAATTTGCTGATATTGTCTTCGTCAAATCCTTCAAGATTGTCATCGAGAAGATGCTTTGCCAAATCTTCAAACTTGGTCGCACCAAAGATGCTGAAGCACCATTTGTTCAAAGCGAGACGTTTGTAAAAAGGGAGCGGCATTAGACGTCCTCCACTTCAAACATCAGACGCTTGAAGTCCTCTTCAATCAAGCGAACCTTCCACGTCTCATCAGGCTTTTTCAAGTTCTCCAGATTGTTGTCTCCATTGACATAAATGAGATCAAATTCCGAATCCCGAGTGTTGAAATCCTGCTTGCGGAAAAACTCGTCGAGCTGTTCGTTGCTGGTTTCCTTTGTGTTTCGCCAGATCACCAGAACGTTTTCGCCTTCAGGGTTAGTTCCTTCGATCACCTCAATACCACGGATGAAATCACGTCGAATAACAGTAAGGCCAATGAGGTAGTTGAATGTCTCAACCAGGTCGACGGGTCGCACTTTGGTTTCTCCGGCACTCCCCGTAGCGATCTTCATCGTATAATTCCACGGGTCATCAAACCGATCCACGTTAAGCAGCGACGCGCTCCCCTCGGTTTCAAGGTCCATCATGTAGGAGAGCATGTACTCTTCTTTGAGGGCTGTGGTGCCAGAGAGCAAGCCACCTTGAGCATCGGACTGCTTGAATTCGAGGTTGTTGAGGGTGTCCTCGTAGGACTCAAGAGACAGATACTTAAACAGGTGGCTTGAGCCTTTACGGGTTATTGGCTTTCCGTTTTTCCATGCGTCGGAGTAGATTACTTTTTGGATTCTGGGTTTGAGAGCGGTCTTAAAGTGTTCACCCGCATCAACTAAGAGATATTTTCTCTCACTCCCTGATTCCCTGTTCAGCTCGATAACTGAATGTGCTGTGGTTCCTGAACCTGCGAAGAAATCCAGTACAGTTCCTTCTCCTGCAATATGTGCCACACGCGAAATCAGATTAACCGGCTTAGGTGAAGTAAAGGTGGTTTCAGGTAAAATATCCCGTAAATTACGGATGGCATCTTGATTATGACCTACCTCACTGTGTGTCCAGATAGTTCGGGGAACTAATCCTCCAACATCGGATAGGAATCTTTTGTAGGCCGGAACAGAGTTTTTCCCATCAATTCCCCACCACACTTTGTTTGCTTCAACATTTTTTGCGTGTGTCTCTTTGTTGTATCGCCATACGGCGTTTTTATTAGGCCAAACCTCTTCCCCTGTATGTGGATTAACTATCGGATAGTAAAGGTGTGGTCTTTCATCTGAATTTTTGTTGCACTTATAGTTGTCAGCCTTCCATAGCCCTCTTTCGTCGTTGTCAGGGTTTTTGTACTGATTATTGCTCTCATTACTTCGATTTAGTTTTACTGGAGACCATAATTCTTTATCTTTAGAAAAACATAGCACATAGTCATGGTCATCGCTCAACCATCTAGAATCGCCAGCAGCCGAATATCTTTTCTGCCATATTATGCTTGCAACAAAGTTGTTGTTCCCAAATATTTTTGACAAACATTTTTTAGCATTATCCTGTTCATTATCATCAATACTACAGAAGAAGACTGAATCAGAGGAAAGCAATCTTGACGATCGTTGTACACGCTCAAACAACATACTTAACCAGCTGGAATGTTGATAAGAATCTTTGTACAGAAAGCCATCTCCACCGGTATTATAAGGTGGGTCAATGTAAACGCACTTAATGGAGTCTCGATATCTTTCTTGAAGTGTCCCCAAAGCACCGAAGTTTTCAGAATTTACCAAAACCCCATCACACTTCCTATCAAAGTCCTCAACCCCAGCAACAACTTTCCGTTTGAACTCAACACCAAAAAACTTGGTGTCAAGCACTAGAAAAGGGTTCTGCTTAAGGAACTCAACGGTTAATGGGTCAGAGTAACCTTCAACTGCCAAATCACCTTTGATTTCATCAATGGCGAATAACTCAACCCACTCTTTACGCTGGGCATCGTTCTCACAAATTTCCCTGTATAGAGATTCATCAATCCTATCAAGGGTTATGCAGTAATCAGCCTGAATAACGAACTTTTTCTTGAGCCAAAGCTTTTTCTGGAAATTCTCAAGCTGTTCAAGGAACCGAATAATCTTGTGCGCGATAAGGCGAAGGACTTTAATCTGGCTAAGATACTGCTCAACGCGAGGTGCGGTTTCTTCCTCAATGTCATCAAGGTGCATGACTTCATTTTTAATAAAGAAGTCCAACTCACGACGAAGAAAACCGCCAAGGTCCTTATGGATGAAATAATCAAAGGAATTCTTCGCGGTATAGGTATTGAGATGCTTTGCCAGCACAGACGTGCCACTTTCTTCTTTAGCCAGCTCCCGTACCCAGTCCGCGAATTCAGCATTGCTCAGAAGCGTCTTGACGGCAGACTCATTGAGATTTTTTTGTGTTTGCTTTTTGGCAAGCGGCTTGTACTCAAAGCAAATGACAAGCTCACCATCCTCTTCGAGCATGGGCGAATCTGAACAAAGCACAAAGCGACGTTCCTTCCCTTCCTGAGCCTTGTTGTTGGCGAGTTCCGTGTCCGCCTCTACAAGTTTGAAATGGACCGTCTTTCGGTTGTCTTCTTTACCTTCATCGGGAAGCTCACCCAGCTTGAATGTATAGTCGCGGAAATTCTCAGAGGATTTAACATAGTACTGATCCGCATTAGCCCAATGCAGCTTCACCTCTTCGCCTTCATAGGGAATGGCGTACACATCCTTCTTGTAACGTCGCAGGGAAAGGAAATCGCCGTCTTTGTAGTATCTGCGAAAGAAGTTGTAGAGATGGGAATATACTTCGTTCTCAAGCTCGGTGACATCCACGGAGGCATTGAGCTTGTCTTTCAGCTCCTGAACCTTGGGAGAGGAATCAGGATCAATGCCAGCGTCCTTGAGGTTGGCAACCATCTTGTCCAACTCGGCCTGAATATCGCTACGTCCACCAGAGCCATAGGCGGCAAACGCTTTCTGCACTTGAGGAAGCAAGTCCTTATCTAAAAAGGTAGTTATCTCATCCCGCTTCTGATTCATGATCCTGTAAATGCCAAAATCCAGATCAGGGCGGTCTATTTGAAAAAGTTCCTTCAGGAGCTTTATGAGTCGTTCATAATTTTCGGTCATTGTTATCTCTTTTATATAAAATTAAGGAGTTGTTTACCCGTTTCGCTGAGGCGAAATATTGTGCCGCCTTCATAAGACGTTTTATCCATAAACGTGCCTCCATCGATACCAGCACTCACGACTAATCCCGCATTAAGCAGAGAAAAACCTATTGTTTCCTTGCCTATCGTTGGAGTGTCAAAAGCCTTAAGCTCATTTAGGTCTTCAAGAAAAACCTTATCAACGCAGTGCCAGAGCCTAAGTAAATCTTTTTTTGTTATTTTGCTGTCAATAAAGCCCTTAAATATCTTGCCTAGCAGTTTAGCCTTGTCCAAGCTGTCAGCACTTTCCAAAACAAATACAAGGGTTTCACCAACCTTTTTGCGTCCTTTTTCCGTTGCTAAACGCTCTGCAATTCTCTTAAACTCTTTTGGTTCAACTGGTTCCACAACCTCAAGAAAGCCTTTTATTTTGGCAATAAAGAGACCATCTCTCAAGCTGCAACCAGCTTCGGCAAGACTGACCGCAGTCCGCGTGACAGGAAAACTTTTAAGAAGTTCGTTTCCGACCAATGAGTCAAGTATGCTTTCTGAAACGTTGACGCCCAACTCTGCAAAAAATTTAGAAGTATTGTTCATGTTTTTGCCCTATGCGACTTCCCACTGAATCGTGAAAAGGGGTGTTACTTCGGTCTTTTTGCTGATTCGTTTTTCAAGATGGGTGATCAGCCTGTCCCGTTTTGCTTCAATTTCGTCTTCGACGTCGAAAATCCTGCTACGCTGCCTTCTCTTGGCCTTCTCTAACTCTGCAACGCGCTTTTGGATTTCCTTTTGTTCTTCCATCGTAGTCGCCATTCGTGCTTGACGTGTAAGCACTTTGATCTGCGCCTTAGTGTCGGAGAGTTCCTTTTCGGAGGCCAAAATCATATCCTCAGCCCACCGATCAAGACGTTCTCTCTCCTCTTGAAAAAACTTGTTATTCTTTTCTGCTGAGCGGCTTATGGTCGCTTGGGCGTGACGATTCGCATCGCCAAGCAAACGCTTGTGGTCTGTAGCGTTAAGCGGTGCCGCTCGTCCATTTTTTTCGGCATCACAATTGAAGAGCTTTTGGCAAACCTCTGGCTCAAGGGAGTTTCCCTCGTCGTCAAACCCTGAAAAGAGTAGATATTCTTCCCGCCTGAAGGAATCAATGCTGAGCAGCTGAAGTGTCAGCCATCCTTTTTTCCCTTTCAACTGCTCGACGACGGAAATCTTGGTCGGATGTTTACTTATGTTGAACTTCAAACAAGCTTCTGGGGTGTCACAGGCTTTGGCCTGTTCTATGACGTATTCACCCAATGGGTGAGAGGGACGAAATAAAAAATTGCCAGCCACATTTTCTTTGGCTTTTGATATAAGATAATATTTGCCTGACTTGGCTTGTACTACAGGGGATTTGCTCAGGTTAAAGCTCAATTCATTTTCATTAAATTCTGCATGGCCATTCAAGACAAAACGGGTCACGGACCAGAACTGTTTACCGAACCTGTCCAGCTGGGCATGAGCATCATCCAGCTGAACCTTTAGGCGGGTGTGAACATCCTCATCAAAATGGTCGAGCAGAAGCTGCTTTGTTTCTTCCATCTTGGCATTGATCTGTTCTTCGAGTTCCGCCTGAAGCGTTGCGAAGGCTTCTTCAATTTCATCAGGAGTTCTACACGATTCGTAGATACTCAAAATTCGCTTTTCAAAATCTACTCCTGATTCAATAGAGCCAAGAACAGAATCTGACGCGCCAAAAACGCCATTGAAGAGATTGAACTTGTGCTCAAGCAGTTCATACACGCGCTGATCAGCTGCATTTCGTTCGTTTAGAAAGTTCACCACCACGACATCATGTTTTTGACCATAACGGTGACATCTGCCTATTCGCTGTTCAATCCTTTGCGGATTCCACGGCAAATCATAGTTCACAATCAGCGAGCAGAACTGAAGGTTCACACCTTCAGCGGCAGCTTCTGTAGCGATCATGATCTGAGCATTGTCTCGAAAATGCTCAACGAGGGCGGTTCTGACATCAATTGCCCTAGAGCCGCTTACTCGCCCTGTTCCTTGGTTCTTGTCGAGCCACGCCTCGTAAATTGCCCGTGTATCTTGCGCTGAGTTCGTTCCGTTGAAGGCTATGACTTTGTTGGCGTATCCGTTCGCTTCAAGAAAGCCTTTGAGATACTCCTGCGTCCTTCTGGATTCAGTAAAAATGAGTGCTCTGCGTTTAGCCCCCATTTTTTTCATCTCGGCAAATCCAGTTTCAAGACCTTTGAGAAGGGTTCTTGATTTCGAATCAATCCTGATATTTTCGGCCCATACGATATACCGATCCAACTCTTGAATCTCTTCATCAAGCTTTTCGAGATCGATTGTGTTTTCAGTAGAACCTTCTGCGTCCGAAAACACCTCAGAGAGTTCCTCATCCTCAAGAAGCTCATCTTCAATTTCTTCGTAGTCGATCAGTTCTTCCGCGAGGCTGCGTTCGGCTTCAACTCCTTCTTTTAAGTCCAGAAGGCGTTTCCTCATTGTTTGCAGCGTTCCAAGCAGTGCATGGGAAGAGGATGCAAGCAATTTGCGCATGATGAGGGTGATCAATTGACGCTGCTGGCTTGGGAAGGAGTACGTTTCTTCTCTTTTGAGAAACTCTGTTACGGCATCGTAAAGGCGTTGCTCTTCGTCCGTTGAACGAAACCTGAAAGCAATTGGCTTCCGTTCCGTGTACTGGATGTATTCAAGGACATCTTTGCGGAGGGTTCTCTTGCAGAAAGGAGCCAGCCTGTCCCGAAGACCGGGAAGGTCTCCACCGCTGTTGACAAACTGGGAGCGATAAGAGCTGATGTCCCCGAACATATAGTCGTCAATAAAGGTCGAAAGACCGTAAAGTTCCAAAAGGGAGTTTTGAAGCGGTGTCGCAGTGAGCAAGACCTTGAAGCAGTCTTCAAAAGCCCACCGAAGCCCTTGCCCCATTTTGTTGCTTGGACGGTAGGCGTTTCGCAGCTTATGAGCTTCGTCAATAACAACCAAGTCCCACTTCGTAAGGCGAAGCTCTTCTTTCATGCGAGAAGCATAATGAAGGGAAACAATGACAACTTTTCCTTGAGAAAACGGAGTTGGGTTGCCGCTTTTCTTTTCGGCGCGGTATGTTTTCGCATCTAGGACTATGTTAGGAATATTGAATTTTTCGGAAAGCTCTAGGCTCCATTGCTTGCGCAGCGATGCCGGACATACAATAATGACATTTCGCCTTCTTTCCGCCCAAAACTGGCATATCAGAAGCCCTGCCTCAATGGTTTTACCAAGGCCAACTTCATCTGCCAAGATGATCCCCTTGGACAGTGGCGACCGAAATGCGAATAGAGCTGCATCTATTTGGTGCGGATTCAGATCAACACAGGCGTCAAATAAGGAGCGAGAGAGTCTTTCAACCCCTTCGTTCGGTTCCTGAAGTGTGAGCGCATGTGCGTAGAATTTGGCGTGGTATGGAGTAAGCATGGCGTTCCTTTAGGCAAAAAAGTTGAATCCTTATACGTGATTTTTTGTGCGATATGAAGGGGTTGCCACCAGCTTGCTTCGCCAAGGCTCAATGATAATATTTCATTAAAATCAACACATTAAGAGATGCACAAAACAAAAAAGGCCACACGGGGCCTCATTTGTTTCAACAAACAGAAGGGATAGCATCCGGCATTACTGCTCAAATTTACGACGTATCTTCACATTTCAACGTCTCTTTGCAATTTCCATCTTCGACATGCGATTGGGATTTCGGTTCGAATCCCGGCAAGGAAGACATGAGCTTTTTGCGCCTAACGTAGTGAAATCAATTTCAAGTATGCAAAATATTGACCAAGCGTGATTTATTAGCTACAAAGGCAGGGTACACACTCTTTCACTGAAAACGGGATACAACCCTGTAATTTCAGCATGTTGGAGATTTTGGGATTCCCACCAGTGAAATCCCACCCTCTCCGCCACAACAATCCAAAAAGCCCTCACGGCCATGGTCGTGAGGGCTTTTTTTCACTTCATCAAAACATAGATTATCCCTTAGACCTGATACTTCTCAAGGAAGCGGCGCTCGTCTTCGGCTGCGCCGATGACGAGGAGAGAGGCACCGTCTTCAAGGGGGAGCGTCGGGTCGGGGTTGATTTCCATTTCTTCGCCGCGGGATACTGCGATGACGCTGCAGCCGGTGTCGTCGCGGATGTTGCTTTCCATAAGTGTTTTTCCGGCAAGGGATGAGCCTACTTCGACTCGGAAGATGTTCAGGCCCTCCGTGAGAGTCATGACTTTGCCCGGACTCAGCAGGTTAATGATCGTGTTGGCAGCCATGGTCGCATAGGACATGACGAGGTCGGCACCAGCCTTATGCAGCACCGTAATGTTTCTGTCGAACGTGGCGCGGCTGATGATCTGAATGTCCGGCCTGAGGCGCCTGCAATAAATTGTCAGATAGATGTTCAGGTCATCGTTGTGTGTGGTGACGAACACCGAGGGAGCGCTATCGATTCCGGCCGCCTTCAATACCTCAAGGTCCGATGCGCTGCCATGGGTATAGTGTTTTTCGTCCTTAATAAGCTTCTTGTTTTTCTCAACAATCTTATAGTCAACGTTTCGCAGACTAAGTAATCGGGCTGCAGACTGCCCCACTCGTCCGCCGCCCAGGATAAGCACCGGCGCATCCATGGAGGGGGCCGGGCCGACGAAGTCGTCATACGCATTAAGCTGCTCTTCGGTTCCGGCAAGAATCATGATCGTTTTGGCACCGATGACGGTATCCGGCAGTGCTGGCACCAGTCGGCCCTGCTCCCACAAGCCGACAATGTTCATCCCGGTAGCGTCGCGCAGACCGCAGCCCTTGACGGTCTGGCCCACAAGCGGCGTATTGACGGCAGGAGCCTCAGCAATATTGAGCTTCTTGATATTGCCGATGACATTGCTCCGAGCGCCGGTGCCGAGGGTGCGCCGGGCGAGCATCTCACCGAGCATACTCATGAACTGGAAAACATGACTTGCGCCTGCCAGCTGGAGGATATCCACCGACTCTTCCGAATCGGCATTGGCAACCACCTGCACGTCTGGAGCCACTTCACGAAGCGTGTAGGCTGCATTGGTATTTTTCAAATCATCGCTCAACAAGACGATCATGGCCGCCTGATCCGCCCGCAGAAGCTTGTATGTCTGCGGGTTGTCCGAATCGCCCACCACGGCCTTGTACCCCTGATCCACCAGATCAAGAGCATGGTTAACCTCGTTGACCAGAATGCAGTATTTGTAGTTGAACTGCCTAACGCGAGTCGCAAGACTGAGCGCGATTCTGTCCGAGCCGATGATGATAAGGTGTCCAGAGGTATCCTCGGGCAGTTCGCGGGCCGCTCTCGATTTGCTCTGTGCTTCAAGGTACGGCGCATAAAAGAACTGGATGAAGGTGAAAGGCAGCATCACAAGCAGAAAGACAATGCCTGACATGAGCACGCAAAGAGAAAAAATCCTTCCGATGTCCGAGGTGAAGGTAATGTCGCCGAAGCCGAGCGTGGACATGACCGTCAAAGTCCAATAGATGCCCGTAACCCATGAATAATGCTGTCCTTCCATTTCCATGAGGATATGAAAAAGGACACTGTAGAGCGCGATAAAGAAACAGAGGAACAGAACGAATCTGATAAGGGAATGAAGATTCCGTTGCGCACGACGATCATGAAAAAAGTACAGCAACTGGGAAGGAAGAAATTTCATCGGTTCGCTCTGCTTTGTTTATTGCGTCCACTCTGAGCGGTCATGCCCCGTAACGACTGTCTGAAAGGTTCGGCCCGTCCTTATCGCCTATTCACAGCGGCCAGCATGGTGGAAACAAGCTGCCGACCATAAAGGACAATCACGGTTTTGATCTTTACCATGAAGCCCCTTCAAGGGCCATACCTGTTTCCCTTCACCCACTCGCAAGGGCACACAATTAATCACAACACCGAGCAAATTCACCCTCACATTTATCCTTGAAAAAACAAAAGCACCGACCAATGAGCCGATGCTTCCTTTCAACTGCGCCGTATACATATCACTCAATCATTGGCCGCCGAATGAGCGGAGGTCACTTGAGCCAGCTTCGTGTGCAATTCACTGATGTTCATTGGTTTTGAAAGATAATCGTCCATCCCCGCTTCGAGCATTATCTCCTTGTCGCCGCTCATGGCGTAGGCTGTTATGGCGATGATGGGAATACTCTTGTGGCGATCCCCCGCTATGCCGTCACGAATAAGCCGGGTGGCCTCGATTCCATTCATGACTGGCATCTGCACGTCCATGAGCACCAAATCATAATCCCCTTCTTCAAGAGATTTCAGAGCCATGTCGCCGCTTGCCACTGACTCGTATCGCAGGCCGATACGCTTCAAGGCGTTTTCGATGAACATGCGGCTGACCCGATCATCTTCGGCCAACAGCACCTTGGGAGAACCAACAATCTCATTGGAGTCCACCGCGGACTCGGCTTCGGCATCCCGTGTATTCATCCCTTTTTCAAGAGGAACGGTAAACGAAAACGTGGCGCCGACTCCAGGCTCACTTTCGACCCAAATCCGCCCCCCCATGAGTTCAACGAGTTTCCGGCAAATGGCGAGACCGAGCCCCGCACCCTGATATTTCCGTGTATATCCTTGATCACCCTGCACAAAAGGCTCGAACAGTTTCTCCAGATTCTTTTCGGGGATCCCAATACCGGTATCAGTGACAGCAAAAAGAACCATTTCCGCACCGGTCTCCTCATCAGATTCAAGGCGCACCATAATGGTCACGCTCCCGGCTTCGGTAAACTTCAGAGCGTTGCCAACCAGATTATCCAACACTTGCTCAACCCTGAAGCCATCCCCGATCACAACCGCAGGCAGCTTGGCTGCGACATCCGTTTTCAGCTCCACCCCTGCCTGATCATAGGCAAGCCCGAAACGTTGTCTGACTTTTTCCACGGCTTCAGCCAGAACATACGGTTCGTGCCTGAGTTGAATGCGCCCTGCTTCCACTCTGGAGATGTCGAGGATGTCGGCAAGAAGGGTTGTAAGCCGGTCCACGGATTCCAGCGCTGTCTCAACATAGTCGCTTTGTTCGCTATCCAGCTTGGAATACTGAATAAGCTGAAGCATACCCTTCACTCCATTAAGCGGAGTGCGGACTTCATGACTCATGTTGGCCAGAAACTCGCTTTTGGCGCGGCTCGCGGATTCGGCAAGCTCCTTGGCATCCATTACGGCTTTCTCTGAACGGATGCGGTAGATCGCCATGGCATAGAGCCGCGCAAGAGACTGAATCTGGCTCAGGTCCTTTTCATCATATGGTTCATCGGCATTGCCCAGTGCTATTTGCCCGTGTAGCTCTCCTTCGAAAACTGCCGGCACGGAGAGAAAGGTCTCCACCGGAAGATGGCCTTCGGGGATGGCGCCATACACTTCGTGCGAGCGTACGTCATTGGTGTAGAATCCCGTCATGGTATTGAGGCTTTGCCCCCATATTCCTTTATATCCACCCGTTCCGCTGTGGAATGGGACCCTGCCTGAGGCGAGATCGCAACTGCCGTCGGAAAACATTGGAGTGGTGACATGACAGATGTTCTCGCCGCTTTCGGAGTCGATTGAGGAGACATAGCCCACCCTGCTGCCCGTAATATTGAGAGCGTGCCGGTGCACCACTTTGGAAACGCTGTTGATATCGGCCCCGGGTTCGGTAAGTGCTACCGCTATGTCGGCAAGGGCGTGATTGATGGCCAGCTCTCTTCTGAGAGTTTCTTCGGCAGCCTTGCGCCTGTCGTTCTCCGCCTGAAGTTGCGAGTTGACCTCGATCAGTTCGGTCGTGCGCTCATCCACCGCCCGTCTCAATCTTTCTGCCTTGTTGGAAAGCAGGTATACGGCGATCCCAATAAGCAACACCACAAGGGAAGCCAGAATGCGAAACGGCCACAAGGCCCAGCCGTCATCTGCTCCCCACCCTTGTTTCGGAGACATGGCAAGCGTCCAATATCCTTCCGGCATGGGGATTCTGCTGGTAATGATCTCCCGACCATCCCGCGCATCAAGGCCAAAAAAGACCGCTCCGTCTTCATTGGCCAGGCTCATATCCACGCTCTGCGTAAGCGCCGACAGATTAACTTCATCAAATACTTCAGGAAGATCAAGGACCATGGAAACAAGACCCCAGAAATGCCCTTCATCATACACCGCAACGCGACATATGAGTCCTAGGCCGCCCTGCCGCAACTTGTACGGTCCGCTGATGGTGATCCTTCCGCTTTCCACCGCACGCTGCACATCGGCCCGCACCTGAGGCCGCGGGTCGTTCATGAGATCATGCCCCAAGGCCTTTCTGTTGCGCTCAAGAGGATACACGAATCGATTGACCCCGCCGGGGGCCACTATGAAGTTCCTGATGCAGCTGCTGGAGGCATACAGTCCGGAGGCGAATATCTTGAATTTTTCGGGGAAGTCAGACTTTTGCGGGGCGTATTCAACATAGGTTTCGGTAAAGGCCTTGAGGCCCTGCAATAATGAAAATTTGCTGTTCACGGCATTATTGATGGTCATGGCCACCTGTTTTGACTTGCGTGAGACCTCGGCCCGCTCCTGCCGCATGAGTAACTCTGCGTACATGCGATCCAGAAATGCCATGATAACGCCCATGAAAAGGATTACCAGCAGCGAATACAGAATGGCTTTGCCTCTCCCGAAGCGGAAAAAGCCCTGCCTTTTCGAACTCTTATTTCCGGATACGTTCACACTGTTTTACCCCGTGGCTATTTCCCACAATAATGACATGGTTTCCTCATCGCGAAAATCCTGTTCGGATCACATGCGACCGCCTGAATGGCAGAGCGGCTCTGGCAACTGTCACGCGATCAGATCATCCCTTGGAAATTGGAGACTCATCTGCTATCCGTCAGCCACTTTCAAACAGAAAAGAGGATCCAACATGAGTAACGAAGACAATCCTTTCATGCTTCCCGGCAATCCGGACACCCGGATGCTTGTATCTTCCAACCTGACTGCGGCCACCTGCACGCTCATCGCCTCCGGCATGGAGCAGGAGAAAGCAGCAGAAACGGCCATGCACCTGTTCGGCTCCATCGACTCGTTCATTCGCGAGTCCATTGAACAGGCCGAAAGCGAAAAGGAATAACTCCTTCAAAAAACGGGACCGTCCATTCGCGGGCGGTCCCTCCCATCCAGCGTCCCGGCCGAACTACCTGAAGGTAATGTCGGCGCGGACTCTCCCCTGACCAATCTTTGTTTCCTTCACAGTTATCCGCTGGCCGAAGTATTCTGCGGCCGCCTTGAGGATGCCCACAAAATATTCGCCGTAATCCCGTGAGGAAATGTAGGTCATGGACAACGTGTCGCCCTTGTCCTCATATTCGAACTTGGGCGGCTTGATGCCCGGCATGTCTCTGGTGAGGTTTGCATGAATGTTGTTCATGGAAAGCAGGAATTCCTTGAGGTTGTCACCCTTGAAATACCTTCGGTACATCTTCACAAAGGAGGACATGGTGTGCTGCCCAACCTTGGTGAAAAATTCCTTGACGGACTCGCCGGTCTTCTCATGAACCAGGTCGGCCATTTGCCTGAGCACTTGGTCGGGGTAATTCTTGGTCGGCATGAATGTGGGGTTACCCATACTCTCCATGACATCGTCGTGCACCCCTTCCCCGTACTCCTTGCGGATGAATTCCTTGTAGAATTTCGGCAGAATACCGCGCATCTGACCCTGCGATTTGCGAAGTTTGGACTTGTCTTCCTTGTTCTGCTTGAAGCGCATGGAAAGCTCCAGCAACTCGGAGGAAAGCTCCGCGAGGTCTGCTGTGGCGCCTGCGGCCTGTTCTGCGCCTTCGGCAGCTTCATTGGCGATGCCAGTAATCTCGTCCACGCTCTTGTTGATCTCCTCGGCAGCCGCAGACTGCTCTTCCGCGGCAGTGGCGATCTGGGCCACCCGGTTGTTCATGTCTTCGATGCGAAGCATGATGTCATCAAGGGCAGTGACGGCCTTGTTCGACGATTCCGTGGATCGGTCCACCTGCTTTTTGGTCGTTCCCATCGAATCAACAGCACGCCGGGAACCGTTTTGAATCTGTCCAATGGCCTGTTCAACCTCTTTGGTCGCGCTCACTGTTTTCTCGGCCAGCTTGCGCACTTCGTCTGCCACCACTGCGAACCCCCTACCGGCCTCACCGGCGCGGGCTGCCTCGATGGCCGCGTTCAGGGCTAACAGGTTCGTCTGATCCGCAATGTCGTTGATGACCATGATGATCCTGCCGATCTCTCCGGCCTGACCGTCAAGGGTCTCAAGCACACCTTCCAACTCTTCGGCCGACCGGGATACGCTCTCCACGGAATCCAGGGCAACGCTGACCATTTCCGACCCATCACGGGCGGATACCGTGGCCTCTTCTGCAACCTTGGAAGTCGTGGCGGCATTGTTGGCCACTTCCACCACCGTCGCCACCATCTCCTCCATGGCCGTTGCCACGGAGTTCGACTGCTCCCTCTGGGATGAAGCGCCGCGCGCCTGCTCGTCGGCAGATGCCGACAGCTCTTCCGATGCGGATGCGACCCGCTCGGCAACCTGAACGATCTGGATTCCGGTCTCGGCAAGCGACTCCTTCTGTCGCTCCATGGTCTGCTCCTGCTCCCTGGCCTGCTCAAGGGCGATTTCCGCCTGCTGCTTGGAATGCATTGCGGAATCCTTTGACTCCTCGACTTCCGCCAGACGCTCCTTGATGTTCTGGACCATAGTCTGTGTTGACTGCTGAAGCTTGCCGAGAAGCCCGCTCAATTGCCCATCGAAGGTGGCATCCAGATTGCCCGTGGCCACTTCTTCTGTGTAATTGACCACGTTGCGCAGCGGCACCAGAATGGAGCGGCCAACAAAGAAAACGAAGAGCACAGCAAGAGCCACAACCGCAATGGTAATGGAAAGAGCAAGCAGCTCCTGACTCCTGTAGTGGTCAGCCCGTATTTCAAGGAGCTTGTTCAGTTCCGTCTTGGACACGAGCCAGAGGTCCATGGCCTTGGCCGATGCCTCCAGCAGCTCATCAATGAAAATCTCTTCATCAAGCTCGCCTTCAGCCATACGTTCCATGGTGGCAATCAACTGGCCATTGGCTTTTTCATACGCGTCAAACGCTGACGGAACTCTGGTATGCAAACTGTCGGACCGGCCGTGGTTACCCGCGTCTTCGGTCATTGCCTTGTTCATGGATTCCTGAATCTGTTCCTGATCCGACTCGACACGGCTGGCGAACAGACGAAGCCGCGCCTGCTGGCGCGCAGTGATCGAACCCTGCTGCAACACGGTCAAACCGAACTCGGCCAATCGGCTCAGGCGCACATGAGCGGACGGGATCGAAAGCAGCGTCATGTCCATCATGTAGTAACTGTCGAGGACCGGATCGAGAATGAGATCCGAAGTGTCACCAACGTGCGAGATCAACTCCGAAACATCACCGCGAAAGCGCGAGATTTCCTTTGCGGCCTCCTCGCCACGTTCTCCCCGGAAGTCCCGCCATCGACTGACCAGATCATCGTATTCAAGATGCTCTCTGCCGCGTTTGCCAAGCCCTTCCGCCGTGACCTCCAACGACTCGGCATATTCAACATGCTTCTTTTTGAGATCACTCAGCGCCGACTCGATGGTCGATTCGGCCTCCCGTGCCAGATCCTCACGTCCGGCAAGGACGCCTGCCTGCAATCCCGGGATTGTCGCAAGGATTTTCTGAAGGGGCTGCTGGTACTCGTTTCCCCGGTACTCTTCCGTCGTGACAGTAATGTGCTGATCAAAGCTGTCTTTCAGGAAGAAACCCAGAATAACAATCAATACCAGAAATACGGAGCTGGAAAGGATCAGCTTGTTTCGTATGGAGATCGCCTGCAAGTACTTCATTGAAACCTCTAACTATCAACTGTGAAAACATTTTTGAATTCCCACGACTATATCAACAAAATCATCCACATCAATTATATAGATCAGACAATCGGCGTTTTCCCGGTCAAGACGCAGATGAAGCTCAAGCGGTTTCACGCGGAATCAAACCTGTCACGTTTCACATTCCATAAAGCTGAAATTTTTGGAGTTATCTTCATGATTGAGCAGAGTATCACCGGCAACAGTGCAATTGCACTGTTGCCAACCGCAAAAAGAGGTCTTACAGAACCCTCGTGACGCAGGACAAAACCATACGCACTCTCCTCGTGGACGACGAGCCGCCAGCCATCGACGAACTGAGCTACCTTCTTTCGGGCTATCCCGACGTGGAAGTGGTCGGCACCGCAGGCAACGCGGCTTCGGCAGTGGAGCTGGTAAGGCAGACCCGTCCCGATCTTGTCTTTCTGGACATTCAGATGCCCGGCAAAAACGGTTTTCACGTGCTGTCGGAAATCATGGAGGAACGCGAGGCACCGCTTGTAGTCTTCATCACGGCTTATGATGAGTACGCCATCCGCGCCTTCGAGGAAAATGCGGTCGATTACATTCTCAAGCCGGTGCCCGAAGACAGGCTCAGAAAAAGCCTTGAACGGGTGCGTGAACGTCTCGACGAAACGCAAGAGAATGAACCTTCCTCCAGTTCGCTTCAGAAGCTGCTTGCCGAAGTGGGCATCAAACCCGGCATAGCCCGGGTGAGCGTTGAACACTCCGGGAAAAACGTCCTGCTTAATCCTCGCGAAGTGGACTACTTCGAATACTCTTCCAGACGCGTGTACGCCAATACCGCCGGCGGGGAGTATCCCTGCCAGTCCGACCTCACGCTCGACAGGCTCGAAGCCAGACTCGGCGGGTTCGGCTTTTTCCGCACCAACCGCTCGCAACTGGTCAACCTCTCGCGCGTTCGTGCCTACGCTCCGTGGTTCAACGGAAAATACGTCCTGACACTCGACAATGCCGAGGAAACGGAAATCACCGTCAGCAAGGCCCGCGTCAGAGAATTCAAGGAAGCAATCGAGCTTTAGGGGGCGCCATGAGCACCTATGAAATAATCCTCACGCTGGCCGAACGGTTCGGGCTGCTCGTCGGCGGCGTCTTTCTGCTGATGACCATCACCCCGGCCCAGCGCATCGGTTTTACGCACGGACAAAGCAAGACGCGAACCATGCTGCTCACCGTCTTCTTCGGGCTGTGCGGCATCCTTGGCACATATACCGGCAACTTCGTCTTCGAGTCCGTGGCAAACCTGCGCGCCATGGTGGTCATCACCGGCGGCCTGTTCGGCGGTCCGGTGGTCGGCATCGGTTCCGGACTCATCGCCGGAGTGCACCGCATCGTGACCGACCTCAATGGCTTCAGTGCTTGGCCCTGCGGCATTTCCACCGCCATGGAGGGGCTCGCAGCCGGCCTGGTCAGCCTGTGGTTCTCCGGCCGCGCCATGAACTGGAAGGCCGCCGCCACGCTTGCCCTGCTCGGTGAGAGCCTGCACATGGCCCTTATCCTCATTCTTTCCCGCCCTTATGGCGAAGCCGTGGCGCTGGTGCAGCTCATCGCGCCGCCCATGATCATCATCAACACCGTCGGCGCCGCGCTTTTCGTGGAGATAATCAACATCTTCTCCCGCGACCGCGAGCGGCGAGACTCGATCCACGCCCAGAAGATTCTGGACATCGCCAACCACACTGTCAGTTACCTGCGGTCCGGACTGACCATCGGCTCGGCCGAGGCCATGGCCACCATCATCAGACAGCGCGTGGAAGTGGGCGCAGTGGCAGTCACCGACACCCGCAACGTGCTGGCCCACGTGGGAGCCGGCGAGGATCATCATCTTGCGGGCCATAGCGTACGTACCCTCGCCACGCGGGAGGTGCTGGAAAATGGTGACCCACTTTTCCTCGACACACGCGAGCACATTCGCTGCGACGATCCCGAATGTCCCATGACTTCCGCCATCATCGTCCCGCTTTACAAGGACGGAACCATCATCGGCACGCTCAAGTTCTACGGCACCCGTAAAACTCCGTTGAACAACACCCTCGTCGAGCTTGCCAAGGGGCTGGCAAATCTGTTCTCCACCCAGCTCGAACTCGAAGACATTCAGGTCAAGGAACAGATGCTGGCTCATGCGGAAATCCGCCGCCTGCAATCGCAGATCAACCCGCACTTCCTGTTCAACTCGCTGAACACCATCACATCGTTCTGCCGGACCAACTCAGAAAAGGCCCGCGACCTGCTGAAGGACCTCTCCTACTACATGCGGCGCAACCTCGACCTGAGCCGCGGCTTCATTCCTCTTTCCGAAGAGCTGGATCAGGTGCGCAGTTATCTGGCCATCGAGCAGGCCCGCTTCGGTGACCGCATCAAGGCCGAGATCGAAGTCAGTGACGAGTGCGCAAAGTGGCCCATCCCGCCCCTGACCATTCAGCCGTTGGTGGAGAATTCCGTTCGGCATGGCCTCCTGTCCGGTGAGGAAGGCGGCACGGTAACCATTTCGGCCTCATGCGAGGACGGGCATCTCGTGATCAATGTTTCCGACAACGGCGCGGGCATGGACGGCGACACGCTTCAGCAATTCTACTCCAAGAACTGCGTGGAATCCCGCACTCAGGGAATCGGGGTGCGCAACTGCCTCAACCGTCTGGAACACATCTACGGACCGCAATACACCCTCGACATCCGAAGCAGGCCGGGGGAAGGAACGGACATCAACTTCCGCATTCCGGAGATGCCCAAGGCTGCCGCAGCAAGCACGCACTGACCCATTGAGCACAGCACAGGGCATTTCATCCGGCCAAAAGGTCAATTCAGACGCAAACCGTTGAAACGCGAGAACGGAACCTTCTAAGGGAAAGGGCACCCCGCAAGAGGTGCAACGAAAATTTTCCGGAGGTTTCCAATGTCATTTTTTTTTCTTTGCGTAGCTTTGTTGATCACGGGCTACTTCACTTACGGCAAGTTCGTGGACAAGGTCTTTGCCCCCAACGGCAATGCCGCCACGCCCGCCTATTCCATGCAGGACGGCATAGACTACATGCCGCTTCCCAAATGGAAGCTGATCTTCATTCAGGTGCTGGACATCGCCGGCATCGGCCCCATCTTCGGCCCGATTCTCGGCGCGCTTTACGGTCCGGCCGCACTGCTGTGGATCGTCATCGGCTGTATCTTCGCAGGCGCGGTTCACGACTACTTCAGCGGCATGCTCTCCGTGCGCAACAAGGGCGCCAGCGTCCCCGAAGTCGTGGGCGAATATCTCGGCATGTCCGCCCGTCAGGTCATGCGCGTCTTCTCGTTCGTCCTGCTGATGCTCGTGGGCGTGGTCTTCGTGCTCAGCCCGGCCAAACTGCTCAACGGACTCACCGGCATCGACACCGGCCTGCTCGTGGCAGCCATCTTCGGTTACTACTTCCTGGCGACCATCCTGCCCATCGACAAGGTCATCGGCCGTTTCTACCCGCTGCTCGGCGCACTGCTGCTGACCATGACCGTGGCGCTCGTCGTAGCCCTGTTCGCCTCCGGTCACGAAGTGCTGCCGGCGCTGGACTTCACCACCAACACGCACCCCGGCGACAAGCCGCTGTGGCCGCTGCTGTTCATCACCCTTTCCTGCGGCGCCATCTCAGGCTTCCACTCCACTCAGTCTCCGCTGATGGCACGCTGCGTGAAAAACGAACGTGAAGGGCGCTCCGTATTCTACGGCGCCATGATTATCGAAGGCATCATCGGCCTCATCTGGTGCACCCTCGGTCTGTCCTTCTACAACTCCCCCGAAGCCCTCTCCGCAATCGTTGCCGCAGGCAGCCCCGCAGCGGTGGTGGCCGAAGTGTCCAAGAGCCTGCTCGGACAGGTCGGCGGTTTCATGGCCATCATGGCCGTCATCGTCCTGCCCATCACCAGCGGCGACACCGCCTTCCGCTCCACCCGTCTCATAGTGGCGGAAGCCTTCAACATGAAGCAGAACGCCGTGGCCAAGCGTCTGACGGTTGCCGTGCCCCTCTTCGTGCTGGGCTACATCATCTCCACTCAGGACTTCTCCACCATCTGGCGCTACTTCGGCTTCGCCAACCAGAGCCTTGCAACGCTGGTTCTCTGGACAGCCGCCGTCTACCTGGCCCAGCGCGCCAAGCTGCACTGGATCGCCACGGTGCCGGCCACCTTCATGACTGCCGTCTGCGTCACCTTCATCTGCAACGCCACTATCGGCCTCAATCTGAGCTATGACATCTCGGTAATTGCCGGAATCGCAGGCGCCATTGCCGCGCTGGCCCTCTTCCTTGTTAAGTTCGTCATCGGTGCCAAGCCCGAGGAAGAGCCTGCCTAACCCGCCTTCCCCTCCCGAACGAAACAAGGCCAAAACACAACGGGCCCCGCAAAAGCGGGGCCCGTTTTCTTTATTGCGATTAGATCAGGCGCCACAGATCATTCGTAATAGGAAACAATCCTTTCCATCTCGCCGCTTTCACGTAACCGCCGGATGCGTTCGTTGATCTGCGGCATACGCTCTTTCATGCCTGGAGAAGCGGTAAACACGAAGCGAAGGCCGACACTGTTCACCGGCGTTGATGAAATGAAATAATCCGCGACTCCGAATTCCGCCTCGGTACGCATTATCCACTTGCCAAGCGCCTGATCCATCACGGCAACGTCGATTCGCCCGGCGTGAAGCATGCGGAACAGGAGCTGTTCACTGTTCACGTCATAGCGCTGGGAAAGGCCCGAATCGAAAAGACTCTGCAGTTTCGGGTAAACATAATTCGTAATGCAGCCGACACGTTTTCCTGCAAGACTGGAGAGAGTATCGAACTCAACCGGATCCGATGCCCTTGAAAAAACAACATCGTTGACTTCCAGAATAGGAATCGACCAAAGCAGATTGTCATAATTCCCGCTCATCCACTCTTTTGCTTCGGCCCTCGCATAAGTAACTCCGCCAGTCTTTTTAAGAAAAACGCGAGGAGCGGGGGCAGTGCGAACCTCCAGATCAAGGTCGCGAGGCAGTACTCTGGCGAGCACGTCCAGCACTATTCCCCCAGGCTCGCCATCCATGGTCATTTCAAATGGCGGCCACCCGCGGGAAAAAAGCGCATACACAACCCGCTCCGACGAAGCAGATGCTGCCTGAGCTCCAAGAACGAGCAGGAAAAAAAAGGTTGTCACTATTTTGGAGAACACAGCAATCTTTACCATGAGGTTTGGGCCGGAGCAATTGCGTTAAACACATCTGCTCCGGCAGGAATGGGACGCAGGGCCGACATACTCCTGTAACATGAGCACTTCATCATTTGTGACGGAGGGTTGCATGTTCATGGGATGCCTGTTTCAAGTAAGATACTGCAAGCGTTGCGACGCCAACACATATCACCGATACCTGAATCCTCTGCGAAATCCGCTGATCGTGAGGGAGGTATGGGAGTGCGTCTCCTGTGGAGAACGCCTGCGAGAAGCCATCAGGCGCAAACATGCCATTTGAAAACGGCTAGTCGAGCTTGAAGCGGATACGCAGGACGCCTTCGGAATAATCATGCGTCGTCAACCTGAATACTCCCACATCTTCGGTCTTGCTTACGTGCTGACCTATGCACGGACAACTGTCGAAATCCCCCACGTGAACCACCCGCACCTCGTTGACTCCTTCGGGCAGACGCCCAAGATCGTATCTCGACGCGGCATCCTGAACGGAAGTCATCTCATCGCTCACTGCCAGGTTTCGAGCAAGCTGTTCATTGACGCGCCGTTGCACCTCGGTCGCCTCATCTTCCGACAGCGCACGATCGAAATGGTAATCGCACTTGGATTTTCCAGGATTGATCCGGGCGCTGAAGCATCTCCCGCAGTCGAACATAGCAACCATGACACCATTCAGAACATGCTCCGCCGTATGCATGGCAGCTTCATATCGTTTTGACATTTGATTCCTCCGTGCAGCCCTACTACGCTGGGAAACCGTGAAGAACAAGTCTCGATCCATACGCGCTCGGTATGATTTCAGGCTGGCCTTCCATTTATTTTCGGCATGATGTATAGGGATTCATTCTCAACCAATCAAGCGAGGTGCTAGATGAAAATAGCAATTCCCACCCGCGACAATCTCGTGGATGAACATTTCGGCCATTGCCAGCATTTCACCATCATGACCGTACAGGAAGGCGGCATTGCCGATACGGAAACCCTCCCCGCTCCGGAAGGGTGTGGATGCAAGTCCAATGTTGCCACTGTGCTGGCAGACATGGGCGTGAAAGTCCTTCTGGCAGGCAACATGGGCATGGGAGCGGTTCAGGTGCTCGGTAAAAACGGCATAGAAGTGATTCGCGGTTGCTCCGGCAACGTGGATGAGGTCGCCCAAAAGTTCCTTGCCGGAGAAGTGAAGGACCAACTCATCGAATGCAATCATCACGACTGCAACCACTAAAAATCCGCTGAAATATCGCGCATAAAAAAACCGGCTTTCTTAAGCCGGTTTTTTTATGCTTTGAAGCGGAAAAAACGCAATAAATCTCTCAAAGACACCTCCCAGCGAAGCTAGTTCGCCTCGGCAACCGTTCTGGATTCAGACGGACACTGCCCCTGAGCCGGGGAATGGCACCATGCCACTCCGGCGCTTTCATAAGTGTAGAACACGTTCGGATCAATGCTTCTGGCAATGCCGATTACCTGCTTGAAGTCGCGACGGCGACAGACGACGAACTGTACGGTCACCGGCCCTTCAGACCCTTCGCCTGCGACAACCGTGGTTCCAAAGCCTTCCGAACGCATGGCCTGCGCCAACTCAGCGCCCGAAGCCGGACTGATGAAACGCACCACCACATGTCCAAGTGCCATTTTCCGCTCGGCCCAGATGCCTGTCACGTTTCCACATGCAAAGCCAAGCGCATAGCAGATGCCAAGCGCCGGTTCCTGCCCGACCTTGGATATCACCGCTGACGTTCCGAGCACCCAGATGGTCATTTCAAGCGCACCAAGCAGAAAAGCCATCTTGGTCTCGCCCTGCACGGTCATCATGGTTCTGACAGTCCCGAGCGTCAGCGCCACAACCTCCGAGAGAAATATTAAACCACCTAAAATAATTGTATTTTCCATCATGCTATCGCCCTCCTTCATTCGCGAGGGAGACTGAATAGTTATAACGCCCTGTTGGGTCAAGCGGAAAAAGCAGGGTTAGGAGATTTTTCTGTGACAACTCGGTGAAGACTCAAGCTCTCAGGCTGAGGACCCAGAACCAGTCTTTCTTCTACGGGTGATCATGCGATCTGTATGTGCCGTCATATTTCGATTTGGTGAGCAAGCTGTTTCCATTGGGCAAAAAAATTATCAAATCTTTTCCGATCCTTTCGAGTCAGCACGCAACGGAATGTCAATGTTCAATATTTATAAGCAGTAAGAGGGGTTTCTCGACAAATGCAGGACCATTGCAAAAACGACCTATCCGATTTGACAAGCTCTGGTAATCCGTCTAACAGACGATGCAACGGAGTATTTCTTCCGCACTAATCGAAACAGAATTGGCTTGTCCGCCAGAAACGCAGGACGAAAACGAGATGCATTTCTCATTTTCAAGCTTCTTCATAACCTGTGTTTTGCAACGGATAGCAACATATAAAAACAATGCTAGTTTTCAATGATGCATTGAGGAGGAACTGCATAGAGCAAAAATGCATTAGAAAAATTTCTGATAATCGCGAAGCTTCTTGCGCTTCAAAAACCTTACGGGGGTTATGATGCAAGAGACACCGGAGAAATGGGTCGCGACCTATGAGGCACAGACGGCCGAAGAACTTGTGGAAGCCTACCGATGCTGGGCATCCGAGTACGACACTGACTGCTGCGACGGCATGGGATATGTCGGTCCAAAGGTAGCTGCAGGGCTATTGGATCACTATCTCAACAAACCCACAGCGCGGATTCTTGACGCCGGATGCGGCACGGGACTTGTCGGCGAAGTGATGAATAAAATGGGCTACCAGAGACTGGAAGCCATGGACTTTTCCCGGGACATGCTCCGCGAGGCCGAACAGAAGGACGTCTACGACAACGTCTTTCACGCCGACATGAACAGGCGCCTGCGGCTCGCGGACAACTCCTACGACGCCATCATCTGCGTCGGCACCTTCACTTACGCACATGTCGGTCCCGAAGCCTTCGACGAACTGGTCCGCATCACGCGGCCCGGCGGCTACATATGCTTCACCATCCGCGACGGCGCTTATCAGGAATACGGCTACAGGCGTCGCATGCTCGACCTCGAAGCCAACAAGGCCTTCGAGCTCAAGCAAATGGTCGACACCGACTACCTGAGAAAGGAAGACGTCTCCGCCAAGTACTGCATCTACGAAGTTCAAAACGCCTAGGAGGAATCATGGTTACCGACAACAAGACGCTCGACAAGGTCTATACCGCCACCAACCACGAAGAACTCATGGACGCTTACAAGGACTGGGCTGGCAACTACGATGCCGACACCGTTGACGCATTCGGGTACGTGGCACATGAGGTTACAGCACGCGCTCTGGACAAGGTCTGCGAAGACCCCAAGGGCCGCATTCTCGACGCCGGCTGCGGCACCGGCCTTGTGGCTGAATCACTCAAGCGCATGAAGTATGACAACATCGACGCACTCGACTACTCTCAGGAAATGCTCGACGAAGCTGAAGGGAAAGGCGTCTACAAAAAACTCATGCAGGCCGACCTGAGCAAGCCGCTGGACATAAAGGATGACGCCTACGACGGCATCGTCTGCGCCGGAACCTTCACATACGGACACGTCGACGCCAAAGGCTTCGACGAGCTGATCCGCATCACCAAGCCCGGCGGACACATCTGCTTCACCATCCGCGACGGCGCGTACGAAGACTATGGCTACCGTGACCGCATGATCGACCTGGAGCGTTCCAATGCATGGGAACTGCTCAGCATGGAAGAAGCCGACTATCTGCGCAACGAGAACGTCAAATGCAAGCTGTGCACCTACAAGGTCATGCAAAAAGGCAGCCCGTCCTAGTTCGCCGGAGGCATATCGCACTTCAAGGCGAAGGCTTCGGCCTTCGCCTTTTCTCTTGATCCTCACATCACAAAAAAGGGCGGCTCCCTCTCGGGAACCGCCCTTCGTGTGTTCTTGAACCGAGACTACTTCTTGAGCCAGCTCATCATTTCGCGCAGACGGGTGCCGACTTCCTCGATCTGATGCTCGGCGCCGAGGCGGCGCTGGGAGCGCAGCATGGGCTGTCCGGCCTGATTGTCGAGGATGAAGTCGCGTGCGAACTTGCCGTTCTGGATTTCCTTCAGCACGGTCTTCATGGCTGCACGGCTCTCATCAGAGATGACGCGGGGGCCGGTGACGTAGTCGCCGAATTCCGCGGTGTCGGAGATGGAGTAACGCATGGCCGCCATGCCGCCTTCGTACATGAGGTCAATGATCAGCTTGAGTTCGTGCAGGCACTCGAAGTAGGCGACTTCGGGCTGGTAACCAGCCTCCACCAGAGTTTCGAAGCCGGCCTTGCAGAGCTCGGTCAGACCGCCGCAGAGCACGGCCTGTTCGCCGAAGAGGTCGGTCTCGGTTTCTTCGCGAAAAGTGGTCTCGATGACGCCGGAACGGGTGGCACCGATGCCCTTGGCGTACGCCAGAGCGATGTCGAGGGCATTGCCGGAGGCATCCTGTTCGATGGCGACCAGCGCGGGGACCGCTCCACCTTCGGCAAAGGTGCGGCGGACCATGTGGCCCGGGCCCTTGGGCGCGATCAGCATGCAGTCGATGCCCTTGGGCGGCACGATCTGCTGGAAGTGTACGTTGAAGCCGTGGCCGAACGCGATGACGTTGCCCTCTTCGAGATTCGGGGCGATGTCGTTGTCAAAGACCGTCTTCTGTACCTGATCGGGAAGCAGAATCATGACGAGGTCTGCCTGCTTGGCGGCCTCGGCTGCGCTCACCGGCTCAAAGCCGTGTTCCTTGGCCAGATCATAGTTCGGACCGCCGGGGCGCTGTCCGACTACGACGTTCACGCCGGAATCGCGCAGGTTCTGGGCATGGGCGTGGCCCTGGGAACCGTAACCGATGATGGCGACGGTTTTGCCCTTGAGAAATTTCAGATCCGCGTCCTTCTCGTAATACACCTTCATTGCTCTCTCCTGAGGGGTTTTCCCGCATACAAACTGCGGGGTGGGGTGACGTAGAATCCCCCGACATAACGACAGCGCAACCCTCCCGGCCAATTACAGGCCGGGGGGCGCAATGTCCAGCGGGAAATCGGGGGGTGTCGCTACTCGGCGGCCTGCATGGCGCGGCGCATGGCCACGTTGCCGGTGCGGGCGATTTCCTTGATGCCGAATCTGGATAGCAGGTTCAGAATCGCGGAAATCTTGCCGCGGTCGCCGGTGCATTCAATGGAAAGCTCATCCATGCTCACGTCCACGACCTTGCAGCGGAAAATATCCGTAATGCGCAGAATCTCCGCGCGCTTGGAATCTTCGGCGTTGACCTTGATGATGATCATCTCGCGGTCCACCGACTGCAGTTCGGTCATGTCCACCACCTTGATGATGGGCACGAGTTTTCTGAGCTGTTTGACGATCTGCTCGATGATGGCGTCATCTCCCTCGGCAACGATGGTCATGAGGGAAACGCCCTTTTCGAGCGTGGGGGCAACGTTCAGGGATTCGATGTTGAATCCGCGCCCGCTGAAGAGACCGGCGACCCTGGAAAGGACTCCGGGCTCGTTTTCGACCATGATGGAAAGTGTGTGTCGCATACCGCTTAACCTCCCTACACCAGAAGCATCTCGGTCAACGACGCTCCCGCCGGGACCATGGGATAGACGTTTTCCTCGTTCGTCACGCGTACATCAATGATGGCCGGCTTGTCTGTGCTGAAAGCCTTCTTCAGCACGGGGCCGACATCCTTCTTCTGCGTGATGCGATACCCTTCCGCGCCGTAGGCTTCGGCCAGCTTGACGAAGTCAGGCTGCGCGTCCATGCAGGTTTCACAGTAGTTGCGATCATAGAAGAGCTCCTGCCACTGCCTCACCATGCCAAGGAATCCGTTGTTGAGGATGACGATCTTGACCGGCAGCTTGTTGCAGACCACGGTCATCATCTCCTGAATATTCATCTGGATGGAGCCGTCGCCTGCGATATCGACCACCAGCTTGTCCGGGAAGGCCTTCTGCGCGCCCATGGCTGCCGGAAAACCGTAGCCCATGGTACCGAGCCCACCGGATGTCAGGAAACGATTCGGCTCCTTGACCTTCAGGAACTGCGCCGCCCACATCTGGTTCTGCCCCACCTCGGTGGCGATTATGGCCTCGCCTTCCGTGATGTCCTGAATCATCTCCACAACGTACTGCGGTTTGATGCCGTCTTCCACGTCGTTGTAGGTCAGCGGGTGCATCCGGTCCCATTCCTTGAGCTGGCACCACCACTCGTCATGCTTGAGGCTCCAGTCTTCCTGATCGTGGAGGGCCTGCATCTCCTTCTTGAGGGAGGCGAGCGCGCTCTTGCAATCCGCCACGAGCGGCACGTGAACGGACACGTTCTTCTGGATGCTGGTGGGATCCACGTCTATATGCACGATGGTGGCGTGCGGCGCGAACGTGCTGACCTTGCCGGTGACCCGGTCATCGAAGCGGGCTCCGACGGCGAGCAGCAGGTCACAGTGATTCACCGCCATGTTCGCCGCGTATGTGCCGTGCATCCCGAGCATTCCCAACCAATTGTCCCCGTCGCCGGGATAGGCTCCAAGGCCCATGAGGGTCGAGGTAACCGGAATACCCAACTTGTCGGACAGCCAGCGCAATTCTTCGTGACTCTTCGAAAGCACCACGCCGCCGCCGGAATAAATCAGCGGCCGCTCGGCGTTCCGAATGAGCTTGGCAACCTTGCGCACCTGCCCCACATGAGGCTTCACGTTGGGGTTGTAGCTGCGCATGCTCACGTCTTCCGGCCACTCGAACTTGCACTTGCGGTTCATGACGTCCTTGGGAAGGTCCACAAGGACCGGACCGGGCCGTCCGGAGCGCGCGAGAAAGAACGCCTGCCGGACGGTCCGGGCCAGATCATTTACATCAGTGACCAGATAACTGTGCTTGGTGCACGGCCGCGTGATACCGACGATGTCCACCTCCTGAAAGGCGTCATTGCCGATGAGCGGCGTGGGCACCTGGCCGGTGAAGACAACCACCGGAATGGAGTCCATATAGGCCGTGGCGATTCCGGTAACCGTATTGGTGGCGCCGGGACCCGAAGTGACTAGGCATACCCCTGCCTTGCCGGTGGCGCGGGCATAGCCGTCCGCGGCATGGATGGCGCCCTGTTCGTGACGCACTAGGACATGCTCTACGGAAAAATTGGGGATTTCGTCGTAGATGTCGATTACGGCTCCGCCCGGGAAGCCGAACATTACGTCTACGCCCTCTTTTTCCAAACACTTCAATAAAATCTGGGCCCCGGTCATCTCCATTCTAATCTCCCGTAACGTAGTGCTCCAACATGGACTGGAGCTTGGTCTTGCCAGCGAGCTTTTTCTTTTTAAGCTCCTTGACCTCCTGCTGTTCAGCAGAGCTGAGGTAGCTCTTTGCTTCCAGCTTATTCAACAATTTTTCGTACTGTACGTGCTGTTCATATAGGGCCTTGAGCTCTGCATCTTCGACCTGGAACTTCTCGATGAGTTCAATTTCTCTGGCTTCCATGAGCACTCCTTTGGTAATGATTGACCTTTCCTCAGCCTGCTTTTTCCAGGCGGCTGAAGTCCGGTTTGCAGCCGGCCTCGACAGCCAGCACCTTGTTCCTGTTTGCATGCCCCGACTCCAGAGTCAGGTGACGGGGCTTGATCTCCAGCAGTTTGGCGAGAAATGCCACAAGCGCCCTGTTCGCCTTGTTGTCCACTGCGGGAGCGGCAAGGCGAACCTTGAGACTCTGCCGGTACGGCCCGACAACCTCGCTTCGCTTGGCGCCGGGCTGTGCCCAGATGGAAAGACGCCACCCGCCGCGTCGCGACTGGCGTATGTATTCGTGGGGTTCTGTGGTGAGTTGCTCGCTCATTCGGCCTTTTTCAAAAACGTCAGTTTGGATTCCAATTCTTCGATGCGGTCCACTTCCGGGTCGGAATGCTCCAACATTCGTAGGTGTGCATCCAGCAGACTTTTCAGCTGGGCTTCAAATTGGGTCCTTTGACGTTTGAGGCTCTCAATGTCCTCATAGACGCTGGCAAGGCGTTCGTGACCTTTCCTGATGGTCTCTTCCGCCTTGCTTTCCGCCTCATCCCGAATGAGTTTGGCCTCGCGATGGGCCGAGGTCTTTATATCGTCCACGACTTTCTGCGTATTCATGAGCGTGTCACGAAGCGCCTCGTCGCGCTGACGGTATTCCTGAAGCATCGCATCCATGCGTTTGATCTTCTTGCGCATGTCCTTTCCGGCATCCACGAGTTCACCGACAGTCTCGGCGACCTCAAGCATGAACTGATCCACCTCGGCCCTGGAATAGCCGATCATGGATTTGGAAAAACGTTTGTTGAGAAGATCTATCTTGGTAACGGACACGGCGACACCTCCCTTACATCACTGCGCCTCCGCGCATGGAGAAGGCCAGATCCATGAGGTTGGCGACAAGCACCATATCAAGAACCTGGAGGGCCAGAATGACAACAATGGGCGACAGGTCAATGCCGCTCACGACGGCAAATGGAATCCACTGCCGGACTTTATGGAATACGGGCTCGGTAAGGCCGCGAAGAAAACGAACGATGGGGTTGTAGGGATCGGGGTTGACCCAGGAAAGCAGGGCCGAAATGATCACGATCCACATATATCCGTTGAGGACGATGCTGAGAATTTTTGCAATGGCGAAAACCAGATGGGACATATATCCTCCACATTTGCGGGCAAAACCCACTATGACTTCACCCTGTCACAGGGCAGATGATTTATCAAGAGCTAAAAGCTGATGACAGGTCCTTCGTACAGACGCATGAGGCCGCGCTTCAGAGCCCAGTAATCCGGAATATACAAATCGGCATCCATCATCTCGTTACGATAGGACCAGATTCTCGTTCCCGCATTTCGCGCGGCCTGACAGTCCACGATGGAATCGCCGATGAAAACGGTCTCCTCGGGCCTGAGATCAAGCGTGCTCATGATCTGGTACATGCCTTCGGGGTGCGGCTTGGGCTTGCGCACTTCGTTGACCGTGATGACGGGGAAGAAGGTGTCCTGCAGGTCGATGGATTCGAGCACCATCGGCATGGTGTCCTTGCGGCTGGTATTGATGGCCAGCTGGCAACCGGCTCCACGCAGCCACCAGATCAGCTCGAAAACGCCTTCCATGCGCTTGATGTAGGGCATGACGCGGGCGTAGTCGAATTTCTTCTGGTAGTCGAAGGCTTCGTTCCAGTGCTTTTCCGGCAGGATATGCCGCATGGCGTCGGCCATGGTGGCGCTGTGGGCAAAGGCCTTTTCCTTTTCGTCCATGGGCGGAAGACCAAAGTGTTCCTTCACCATGTTGTAATAAGCGGTGTTGGCTTCGATGGAATCGATGAGGACGCCGTCGCAGTCGAAAACGATGCACTTGATGTTCTCAAAGACGTCGGTCTTCATCAGGTCGTTGAGATAAATCACGGAATGCTCCCTGAATCGTTCTTTATTTACTGATGCAGGCCACAGTTATCCCGCGCTCGGTGAACGGCAGCTCCTCCGGTGCGCGAGAACGTCCGGCAAGCTTCCATGCCGGAGCGGTGACCACTTCCGCCTCCGAGGGCAGCTCGTCCCTGTCGGCGGAGGTAAAATTCAGCCCGGCTTCACGCCAGGTCTCTATGATCTCGGAGTCGCTGCAGAGCAGCACGGCGTCCTTCGGCATGAAGGCGGCCATTCCTTCCATGACACGCTGCCACGCGAGCCGCTGCCCTGCCGGGGAAGAAGGCGCGGTGTTGCTGAGAATCCGGCCCAACTCGCCGGTACGCTCATCATCCTCGTCAATGCCCAGTTCACCGGACATGCGCTGCCAGGAATCCATCACTCCCTTTTCCAGTTCGGAAGTCTCCACGAGACGCTCCTCGGTGGCCCAGGCCAGCAGCAGGATGAACTGTGCGCGGCGAAGGGGCGCATCCGCGTCAACGCGCCCACCGCGCGGAGCCATGGCGCCGATGCTCACCAGCAACTGGGATTTGATGGTGCTCTCCGATTCGGAAAAATAGTCTTCCGGAGTGTGTGCACCGAAAAAAGCCATCTCGGACGGGTTCTTGAACTGCTCGCCAAAGCTCACGGAATCCCGCACCAAGGCGCGAGCCGTACGGGTGTCGAGCGGCAGATTCTCCGGACGAAAACGGTCCGTCTCATCAGCGGCAAGGCCCGGGTCGAAAAATACCGCTCCGTCAACGTCGCCGGCATCGGCAAGTTCGGCATGCATGGCGGGAAAATGTATCAGCATGGCAGTCTCCGGTTGCAAAATCAGGTTTCCTCGGCGTCTTCTTTCATCGGGGCAAAGCGACGACATCGCCCTTCACACCGTTCAAGGCCCAGCAGGCACAATGCATCGTGGTGATGACGGCAGAACGGCGGCACCCCGCTTGCGTCGGCCTGAAACTTCGGACAATCCGGCTTGTGCCCCACAAGACGCTCGAAACGCGTCTTCCAGAGCTTTCCGACCTGTTCCGGACCAACACTGAAAGCTTCGGCGCGATGAAGAAAATCGTCGAAGGCCGCCTCCCACTGCATCATGACGCCGCAACGCCAATTGCGTTGATAGCCGGGATTCAGCCGCTCTTCGTAGAGGCATCGTCCGCGGCAATGGTGACGGCAGTCGTCGGCTGGCATTCGTTTGATATCGCTCATGCGTTCTCCACGTATGCGCCGGGCGCACAGGGGAAGGTTTACGTACGGCGCGACCAAATGTAAAGTACGGGAATCACGGTGTCCGACCGTGCGGCGGTCGCAGCCGTCTTGACCTGCCGCCACACGGGGTGTATATGCGATTTCAGCCTGACAAAGGACACCAACACCGGAGGAACATATATGATTGGCGGATTCGGAGTCTGGGAACTCATCATCATTCTTCTCATCGTACTCGTCATCTTCGGAGCCAAGAAACTCCCGGAAATCGGCGACGGCATCGGCAAGGCCATCAGCAATTTCAAAAAGGCGAGCAACGAGCCCGAGGAAATCGACGTCACCCCCAAGGATGACGAAAAGAAAGAATAAATTTCAACGAGCCCAAAAAAGCGGCGTCCCAAGGGACGCCGCTTTTTTTGTATTCTCTCAATGCCGCGGGATTAACTGTCGTTCTCGTCGGCCTTTTCATCAATGCTGTAGGAAAGTCCCCGGTCCGGCAGGAACGCCTCCAGCCTACCGGTCAGCAATTCCCTGTTGAGAATATGTGCGGACCAGATTCCGGAAACGCCGGAAGCCTGCATATCCAGCTCCAGCAACTGCACGTCGGACAACGCTCCGTCCCACTTGCGAAGGATGCGGTCGAATTCACGCACACCGTCCGGAGTGAACCACCCCGCAATGCGAAGCGTCGCCATGCCTGTCTTGGGCGCCTGAGCCATCTGACGGGTGAAATAGCGCTTCCAGAGATCGTTCCAGACCACGCCGAGATCCTTGCCGCGTCCACGCCAGACGCGACCCGGAATGCGCATCTGCGCATCGAACATTTCCTTTTCGTCCTTGGAAATCATGATGGCCGGAGAATCGACGTCAGAAGACGGATCAATGCCTGTCAAAAGCATGAGACCCTTCAGCTTCATGCGGTCTTCCTCGTTCAAGCCTTTCACGCGCACGTCCGTGGACAGCCGTTCTCTGGCCGTGGAAAACACGCCCATGGCCTTGAGTCCGTCACGAAGCGCCTGCCGGTTGATTTTCACGTTCATGCGCATGGTCAGGCCGTCTTCGGAAGGCTCGGTCTGGACTTTGTCATAGCCCAGAACATAGTAGCCGGCCTTTTCCTTGAGCTCTTCACGCAACAGCGCGGAACGCTTTTCACCGAGCGGCGGAAGCAGTCTCAACGCCTCCTTGTGCACGGCTTCGGCAAAGGCTTCATTCATGGCGCGGTTCTGCAGTTCCATGGAGGATTCGTTCTCCTCCTCCACCACGGAGACTTCTATATTTCCGGCAAAGGCCGGAAGCGTCGCGAGACAGGTAAGGATCAGGGTCAGAAAAAACGTTCGCACCGAGTCTACTCCTCAAGGTCGAAGCTTTCATATTGGATGCCGCCCTGCTCGTCCTCAGGAGTTTCACCGTCGAGGACAGGTGCGTCCTGTGCGGTTTCCCTGTCGAGCACGATGACCACACGGGCCTGATCGCCTATGCCCTTCTTGCCGAGTACGGCACGGGCGAGAGCGGCGTCGGAAGCTGAAATGACGGGATCGGTCGCAGTGGCCTTGCCGGTGGCCTGTACAACCAGCGGAGTTTCGCCGACGCGGCTGCGCACCACGACCCATTCATCGGAATTGGAATATGCCGCCACACCGGAATTCACGGCCACAGAACGGCTGACCACGAAGGGTCCGTACACGCCCACGCCGTTTTCGTCATAGACCACCGGGCACAGAGCCGGGGTAATGTCGAGTCCGCGCGCATCAATGATAACGCCGGAATAGCCGCTCCCGGGCCTGACGCCGAGCCCCATGGGGTCAACCATGTCTTCCGGCGGGGCCTGTTCGGCCTTGTCCAGCTTCGGCGGGATCCCGCTAAGAAAAGGAATTGTGGTCGGAAGCAGGAGCTCGGCCATGGCGCCGCGCATGGAAATGGAGGCGGAAACCTCTCCCATGGACTCGACCGTTCCCTCTTCCGAAGGCAGGGGCAGGGTCAACGGGGAGTTCTGGAGCAACATGCGAACTTCTTCGGAAGCCTCCAGATCCTCTGCCAGACGGTAGCCTACGGTCTGGTTCGAGTCGATGCGCACCTGCTCGATAACGTCGAGCATCTGCTTTCTGGCGGTGACGGCTGCCTCTCGGACGGCGAGCGACTTGCGGCGCACCGGGTCGAGGACATCACCCACAGGCTTCACGGTCACAGATGAGACCACTTCGCCGTTGCCCCAATGCACTGAGGCACCCTCGTGGCTCTGGACGTGTCCACGAAAGGCGAAAGCCATCTGCGTGCACACGAGCAGAAGAAGAAGGGTCAATAATGATTTGCGTACGATCATGTGTTACTTCCTAGGAATGCCGAATTTCCGGGTCAGTCCGCATGTACCGTTCCGTGTCGGATATCGCAACCCGTAATTTGAACGCCTTGCCGCAGAACCGCCCATACGCTAGGCTAACCGGAAAAAGGGGGAAAACCAAATGCTCGTCCATCTCATGCAGCACGGCGCATGTCTGCCCAAGGAAGCCGACCCGGAACAACCCCTGAGCCCGGTGGGCATAGACCTGATCCGCAGAAACGCCATATCCATGCGCTCCCTCGGCATGGACTTCGACCGCATCATCACCAGCAACAAACTTCGTGCGCTACAGAGCGCCGAAATCGTCGCCAAGACCATCGGCTACCCGGTGGAGGGCATTGCGGCGGACACCCGTTTCAAACCATCGGCCCGTCCTGAGAAGTCCCTGGAAGCGCTTGAGGAATACGCAGCCGAACTGGTCCTCGTGGTCGGGCACCTGCCCTCGCTGGAACATCTCGCGTCCCGCCTGCTCGGCGGTGCGGACGGAGTGAGGCTGAACTTCGCCAACGGCGGGCTTACCTGCATTGAGACCAGTCCGACGTTTTCGCAATCCGTGCTGCACTGGCACCTTCAGCCGCGTCATCTGTCGCTGCTCGGCAACTGAGCGAGCCACGACTCCACTCTATTTGCCACTGCCTCCGATTCGTCAGGGCTGAACCATTCGATGTCGGCCTCCTTTCGGAACCACGTCAGCTGACGTTTGGCGTAAGCACGCGTGTTCCTCACCCACTTCTCCACGGCCCGATCAAGCGAGATAAGTCCACGGACATGCTCCAGCAACTCGGCGCAGCCGATGCCGGACCAGCCGGGAGCATCCGGGTCAGGGCACGCCTCCCAAGCGGCCCTCGCCTCTTCCAGCGCGCCACGACCAAGCATAATGCCGATGCGCTTTTCAAGGTGGGGCGTGAGATCGTCCAACGCCACCTCAAGCCCGATTTTCAGATAGTCGTACTCGGCTTCCTTATGCTGTTCGCCGTGCCAGTCAGTCATGGTTCTGCCTGTGCCGAGCCACACTTCCATGGCCCGGGCATTGCGCTGGCTGTCGTTGGGATGAATTTTGGCGGCATAGTCCGGATCAATCCCCTGAAGCTCTCGGTGCAACTTCTGCGGCCCCTCGGCTTCCAGACGTTCCAGGACTCCCGCACGCACTTCGGACGGAATCTCGGGGATTGGCGCAATACCGAAAAGCAATGTTTTCAGATACATGCCCGTTCCGCCCACCAGCACTGGAAGCCGTCCGGCCTGTTGCACCTCGGCCACGGCGTTTCTCGCCATTTCAGTAAACCGGGCGGCGTTGATGCTCTCGTGCGTAGGCAGAAAACCGTAAAGGAGATGCGGGCAGGCCTGCATCTCCTCCGGATCCGGCTGGGCGGTTATGACCGGAAAGTCCCGGTAAACCTGCCTCGAATCGAAATTAATCACCGACACGGGACGTTTCGCAGCCATGGCAAGGGCCGAGGCGGTCTTGCCCGCCCCGGTCGGTCCCACGAGACAGACGACGGTCCCGTTTCGACTCATGTCTCCTCCTCCAGGGAAGGTGGCGTGGCGTATTTGGCATACAAACGGGAAACCACCGCTTCGGGCACGAGTCCCTTTATATTGCCGCCGTGGCTGGCCACTTCCTTCACTATGGTGGAACTGAGGTACATCCATTTGAAGTCGGTCATGAGAAAGGCGGTCTGCACGCCGCGATCCAGCTTGCGGTTCATCAGCGCCATCTGGAATTCGTACTCGAAATCCGAAACGGCCCGCAGGCCGCGCAGAATGGCACCCGCGCCGCGCCTTCTGGCGTAGTCGATGAGCAATCCGTGAAACGGCTCCACGATGATACGGTCTTCATCCGCGAAGACCTCGCGCGCCATCTGTACGCGTTCGTCGAGAGAAAACAGGGTCTTCTTCGGGGAGCTGCGCGCTATGGCGAAAACGATGTGATCGAAAATACCGAGTCCGCGCTTGATGAGCGAGACATGCCCCTTGGTCACCGGATCAAAGGTGCCGGGGTATATTGCCAGCCTTGGGTTCAGGTTCTCCATACGAGTATCCTGGTCTGACCGTATTCACGGTCCGCTATGAGTTCCAGACGCCCGAGCCGCCCCTCGTCGGGTGCGGTCACGCGGGCTTCAACTTCTGCGAGGATGAACGCTCCATCCTCGAACCAACCGCTTTCCAGAGCCTTCTCAAGCGCCGGAGCCATGAGGTCCTTGCCGTAAGGCGGGTCAATGAACCCGAGACCGAACGGTTTCTCCGGCGGGCGGGAAAGCACGGTGAAAATATCCTTGCACAATACGCGGCCTCTTGCACCGCCGAGTTTGAGATCGGAGAGGTTCTGCCGGATGACGCCGGCGGCCTTGCGGTTCTTTTCGATGAACCACGCGGTCTGCGCCCCCCTGCTCAGGGACTCCAGCGCGAGGCTGCCGCTTCCGGCGAACATGTCCACCACACGAAGACCCTGCCAGCGCACGCCGCGCGCCTCCAGCATGGAAAAGATCGACTCCCGCACCCTGCCTGTGGCGGGCCGGTATCCCGGCCCTTCGCAGGTGCGTATGCTGCGGCCCCTGAATTCTCCGCCGATGATACGCATGAATTACATCTCCGAAATGAGCTCGACCATGGCCCGGTTGACCTCCATGAGGCGGTCGCGGACATCGGTCTGCTCCGGCCACGGACGTTCCTTGACGTCATCGAGGCGTTTGCGGAACTCTTTGAACAGCTTCTCGGAGTCGGCAACAAGAAATTCCCAGTCCACGCGGGGCCGGGCAACGGCGGCGTCCACCACGGGGGTCATCTCGCGTCCCGGTTCGAGGATCAGTTCCTCCATGTACTCCGGGATGTGAATGTCGAAACCGAAACGCTCCCTGATGACTTCGGCAAAGGCGTCCTGTGCCTTTTCCTCGCCGTGGACAAGGATGACCTTCACCGGCTTGTCGCGGATGCCCTCCAGCCAGTCCAGCAATTCGTCCTGCCCGGCATGGCCCGAGAATCCGTTGATGGTAAAGACCTTGGCATTGACAGCCACCTCTTCGTTGAAGATGCGCACCTTGTCCGCGCCGTTGACAATGCGCCTGCCCATGGTGCCCACGCCCTGATAGCCCACGAAGACCACGCTCGCGCCGGGGCGCCACAGGTTGTGGCGCAGGTGGTGCTTGATGCGGCCAGCGTTGGCCATGCCGCTTGCGGATATGACCACGGCCGGACCGGGGGTGTTGTTGATGGCGATGGACTCGTCCGTGGACAGGGTCAGGCGCAGGTTCGGCAAGTCCAGCGGGTTCTCGCCGTTGTCGATGTAGCCCATGGTCTGCTCGTCGAAAAATTCCGGATGATTCCGGAAGACCTCGGTAGCGCGAATGGCCAGCGGGCTGTCAAGGTAGACAGGCATATCCTCGGGCAGCTTTCCTTCCTTGTGAAGCAGGAAAAGGGAATAGATGAGTTGCTGCGAACGCTCCACGGCAAAGGCCGGGATGACGACCTTCTCACCATTGGAGTAGCTGTACTGAATGGCTTCGGCCAGCTCATTCAGAGTGTTCTGTGCGTCCTTATGGACACGGTTGCCGTAAGTGGATTCGAGAAAAAGATAGTCGGCGCAGTCCAGCAGCGAGGGGTCCTGCACGATGAGCTGTTCCGGACGGCCAAGGTCGCCGGAAAAGACGAGTTTGGTGTGCTTGCCCTCATCCAAGTATTCCACTTCAATGAAAGCGGAGCCGAGAATGTGTCCGGCATTCTTGAAAGTAACCGTCACGCCGTCAACGGGCTCAAAGGCCGTGCCATATTTGACGGGCTTGAAAAGCGGGGTCGTGGCTTCGGCGTCTGCGGTGGTATAGAGCGGGGAAACCTGCTCCATCCCCTTCCGGTTGCGTTTCCTGTTGGCCCACTCCGCTTCCATTTCCTGAATGTGCGCGGAGTCGAGCAGCATGATGTCCAGCAGGTCGCTGGTGGGCTCGGTCATATAGATAGGACCTTTGTAGCCGTGCGATACGGCGGCGGGCAGCAGGCCGCTGTGGTCGATGTGCGCGTGCGTCACAAGAATGAAATCGAGATTCTCGAAATCGTAGTCCTCAAGGTTGCGGTTGCGCGCCTCGATTTCCTTGTTGCCCTGATGCAGGCCGCAATCGACCGCGAACCGGACGCCTTCCCTTTCAAGAATGTAACAGGATCCGGTAACCGCCCGTGCGGCTCCCATGAAGGTGATTTTCATATGTTCACTCCCGGGTCCGAAAGAAGGTTCTACCGCCCTTCCCGATGACGAAATTCAATGCTAAACGACATGTGCCGACCCGCTCGGCCACGGCGCCCACGTTCATGCCCCAAAAGGGCGAATCAGGCAACCATGCATTGTTATCACCGCAATGCCCGCATAATTCAAGGAGAAACCATGCCCAGGTCCAAACAGTACCTTATTGACGACCTCTCCATGAAAGAGTCCTGGAGGCTCTTCAAGATCATGTCCGAAGTGGTGGACGGCTTCGAAACCCTGAACGACATCGGCCCTGCCGTGTCGGTTTTCGGCTCCGCCCGCATCAAACCGGAAGAACCGCTCTACAAGCAGACGGAACAGCTCTCCGCCAAGCTTGCCGAGGCCGGTTTCTCGGTCATCACCGGCGGCGGTCCCGGCCTCATGGAGGCAGGCAACAAGGGCGCGAAAGAAGCCGGCGGCGAATCCATCGGCCTGCATATCCACCTGCCGCTCGAACAGGGCGCCAACGAGTTCGTGGATGTGCGCTGCGACTTCCGTTACTTCTTCATCCGCAAGCTCATGTTCATCAAGTATGCCATGGCCTACGTTGCCATGCCAGGCGGCTACGGCACCCTCGACGAACTCTCCGAAGCGCTGGTGCTTATCCAGACCAAGCGCATCCGCCCCTTCCCCATCGTGCTCATCGGCACGGAATTCTGGGGACCGCTGGTGGACTGGTTCAAGGAACGCCTCGTGCGCGACGGATTCTGCAGGGAAGAAGATCTGGATCTGTTCAGGGTCACCGACGACATCGACGAGGCAGTGGGCCACATCAAGCGCCACGTCATCCTGTAGACGCGTCGAACAAAGTCGAAAACACGCCCGGCAACGAAAGGCTGCCGGGCGTTTTTGCGTCTTGCCCTCAGGGTATAAAAAAAGCTATCGGTACCGGGGTTTTGAAGTAACAAGGAGCGCTCCATGACCAATCGCAGCAAGGCCATGACCTTCGGGCTGGCAACGGTTTTCATCTGGTCCACCGTGGCCTCTGCCTTCAAGTTGTCCCTGCGGCACCTCACGCCGGTGCAGCTGCTCCTGCTGGCCTGCGTTGCCTCCATTCTGGCTCTGTTGGGCGTTCTTGCATGGCAGGGAAAGCTGCGCGAACTGCATATGCCCCGGAAAGACCTGCTGCGAGCGTCGGGGCTGGGAGTCCTCAACCCGTTTCTCTACTACATCATTCTTTTCAAAGCGTACGACCTGCTTCCCGCGCAGGAAGCACAACCGTTGAACTACACGTGGGCCGTGACACTGAGCCTGCTGTCCATTCCGCTTCTGGGTCAACGCATGACCCTGAGGCAGCTCGCGGCCATCTTCGTCAGTTATTCCGGTGTAGTGGTCATTTCCACACGTGGCGACCTCTTCAACATGCAATTCTCCGATCCGCTTGGTGTCGGGCTGGCCTTATTCAGCACAGTCATCTGGGCGCTCTACTGGATATTCAACACCAGCGGCAAGGGTGACCCCGTGGCCGGGCTGCTCGTGAACTTCCTTGCGGCGTTGCCGCTCATACTAGCAGCCTGCCTGCTCACGGATGGCCTTCCGTCCGCAACGCTGCCGGGACTTCTCGGAGCGGCCTACGTGGGCGTTTTCGAAATGGGGATAACCTTCGCGTTGTGGCTCACCGCCCTCAAGTTCGCCTCCATGCCCGACGGCGGCGGCAATGCACGAATCGCCAACCTCATTTTTCTCTCGCCTTTCCTGTCGCTGGTGCTCATCCACTTCATCGTCGGCGAAGAGATACTGCCGTCCACCATCGGCGGACTGGTGCTGATCATCCTCGGCAACGCCCTCATGCAGCTTGGACGACGGTCCGCTCCCTAGGAAAGGCTGATGTCCGCGGCAATGATCCCCACCGGCTGCGACCCGCCCGCATAAAACGGCGCGGAAACAGTGATGCAGCGCTGTCCCGAAGCATCGGAGACATACACGTCAGACACATACAGCGACAGATCTTCCTTTGCACCCTGAAACCAGTCCTTGCCGGACCAGTCGCGACCATGCGCTGAAGCGTCCACCTTGTAACCGTCCACGGAACCGTGCACATTGCTCACGATCTGATTTCCCTTCATATCGGTGACATAAAGCAATTCGACGAAACGATTCCGTTTGACGGCTTCCTGCAACGCCTCTTCCATGCCTTTTCTGTCATCCGGGCGCATTCTGCGATTCTCCGCAAGCCCGTTGACCACGGCTCCGGCCTTGCCTTCGCCGACAAGTCTAAAAGCTTCCACCAGTGCGCCCAGATCATCGACGCTGCCGCCCAGGCTGGTCAGGGCCGAACCGGAGGCTTCCATGGCCTCGGCTGTCTCGCCGGAAAGAACCGACACGTCGGCAACGGTTCTGGCAAGGTCATCGCTCGCGGCGCTCTGCTGGGCCGATGCTGATGCAATCTCGCCCACTCGCTCCGAACTTTCACCGGAAAGATTCACGATCTCCCCGAGCGCACCGCCGGATTTCTTCGCCAGTTCCGCCGCCTCACCGGCTCTGGAAACAGCCTGCTCGACGCCCTGGACAGTGGCCTTCACCCCGTCCTGAATGCCGCCGATCTCCACGCCGACATCCTTGGTGGCCTGCATGGTTTTTTCCGCCAGTTTGCGAACCTCGTCCGCCACGACGGCAAAGCCGCGTCCGGCCTCTCCGGCACGGGCCGCTTCGATGGCGGCGTTGAGCGCCAGCAGGTTGGTCTGGTCCGCGATGTCGCTGATAACCTCAATGATGCTGCCGACCCCGTCTGCCTGCTTGCCGAGGCTTTCCACACGACCGGCAAGGTCGCGGGTTCCACGGGCCACATGATCGATGGCGGCAAGCGTATTTTCGACCAACTCGGCTCCGTCGGCCGCGCAATCGCGGGCTTCCTGCGCCGAGCCTGCCGCAGACTCGGCCCCTCTGGAGGTTTCCGCAATGGACGCATTCATCTGATCCATGGCGGAAGCGGCCGAAGCAAGGTGGTCCTGCTGACTGGCGGCATGATCCGCCGAACGTTTCATTGCCTCTTCAAGGCTACGTGCGTGCTCCTTGATGGAACGCAATGCGCCGCCCATGGTTTCCGAAGCAGACAGCAGTCCACGGCACCGTGCGGCCTCGGCCTGCTGGCGGGTTTCCCTGACCTGTACTCTGGCCTTGTCCAGCCCGAACTTGGTTTCATTAAGATTTTTGTCTCCAAGCTCGCACTTCTCCGAAAGCTCTCCGAACTTTTTTACAAGCTCGTCAACAAGACTCACAAGATCGTCAGATCGTGAATTTGTCGATTCAGACTTTGGAAGAAGCTTTACAAGCCGTGCACGCAGCTTTGCACCTCTCGTGCGGGCCCGCTTTTCACGAAAGAACCCCCAAACGCACACACCGGCGGCGCAAAGGCCCGTTCCCATGGCCAAAAGACCGGTGAACACGGATGACAATAATGGCGATTCGCTCGCATGAAGCGCCTGAACCAGCAAAACGGCCAGACTGACCCCAAGCACAAAACAACTAACTGCAATTGATACCGAATTTCTATGACTGCAAACCATTCTTCCTCCTTCGCGCAGTGAACGGGACTGAACAAAGCAAGGAAAGGACCAACATGCGCGACCGGTTATGAATGACGAAACAGAATAATCGGCACAAAAAAAGGGCCTTCCGAGGAAGGCCCTTGCTATTCGGGTATGCAGTGCGGCTAGAGAAAATCCGGATCGATCCCGGCTTTGCCGCCGTCGAGCATGATCTTCATGAAACGGATGGCCTTTTCGTCCACCGGGACGATGGGAAAGCTCTTGCGACAGGCGTCGCACTGGGCCATGGCGGGCCGGGTGGGGGCTATCAGCGGCACTTCGCGACCACAGTGGGGACACGGATAAAGATAGATCATCTCCATGCTCCGGGGCTTCACCGGAGTCAGGGGCTTACTGTTCTGGCTCATTGATTCTCCGATTCGAAAAGACTGTTTCCGGTCATGTCCTCGGGCTTCTCTTCGCCCCACAAGTCAAGGATGGTGGGGGCAATGTCACCGAGCTTACCGGGAGCGAGACGACGGGAGTGCGCGTCGTCCGCGATGTAAATGCATGGAACGGGGTTGGTGCTGTGCGCGGTCTGAGGGCCGCCGTCCGGACCGATCATTTCCTCGGCGTTGCCGTGGTCGGCGGTGAGCAGCAACCTTCCGCCTGCGGCAAGCACCGCGTCAACGATGCGGCCAACACAGGCATCCACGGTCTCACATGCGGTGTTCGCAGCCGAGATCACGCCGGTATGCCCCACCATGTCGAGATTGGCGAGGTTGCAGACGCTGAGATCGTAGTCCCCGATCCGCTCAATGAGTTTGTCCGTAACCTCTTCCGCGCTCATCTGCGGCTTCTGGTCGTAGGTGTCCACTTCACGCGGGGACGGGACCAGCACGCGGTCTTCGCCGTCAAACGGCTCTTCGCGTCCGCAGTTGAAGAAATATGTTACGTGAGCGTACTTTTCGGTTTCCGCAATGCGAAGCTGTGACTTGCCGAGGTCGGAAACCACCTCGCCCAGCGTGTTTTGCAGACTCTGCGGCGGAAAGGCAACCGGCATGGGGAAGCTGGATTCGTACCGCGTCATGGTGGCGAAACCAGCCAGATCGGGCACGGTTTTGCGCTCGAATTCCGAAAATTCCTGCGAAAAAAAGGCGGTGCACAGTTCGCGGGCGCGGTCCGCACGAAAATTGAAGAAGAACACGCCATCGCCATCGCCAATGGCGTGGTCCGCGCCACGCACCTGACGGGGCTTAATAAATTCGTCGTTCTCACCTTCCTCATAAGCGGCGCGCACGGCTGCAACGGGATCGTCAATTTCCGCACCCTCGCCATCCACCAGCATCTTCCACGCCTGCTCAACGCGTTCGAAGCGCTTGTCGCGGTCCATGGCCCAATACCGACCGGCGATGGATGCGATGCGGCCAACACCTATGCGCTCCATGCTCTGCCCAAGACGCTCCAGATACCCAGCGCCACTGGTGGGCGGGGTATCACGACCGTCCATGAACGCATGCACCAGCACCTCGGAAATGCCCTGCCTGCGGGCAAATTCGAGAAGCGCTTCGATGTGCCGCTGATGGCTGTGCACGCCGCCGTCGGAGACGAGACCCATGAGATGCAGCCTGCCGCTACCCTGCTTCACCTGATCGGCAAGCTGGACCAGCGCCGGGTTCTCAAAAAGACTCCCGTCTTCCACGGCCATGTCGATGCGGGTCATGTCCTGATAGACAATGCGTCCGGCACCGATGTTCATGTGCCCGACTTCCGAGTTGCCCATGAACCCGTCGGGCAGTCCCACAGCGCGGCCCGAACATTCGAGCTGTGTGGAGGGATACCGCCGGGCCAGTTCGTCGAGCTTCGGGGTGCAGGCGCAGGACACGCAGTTGCCCTCGCCGTCGGGGGCGATGCCCCATCCGTCGAGAATGAGCAGGAGGGTCGGTGCTGTGCTCACGCTACTCTCCCTGGTAATCGGTGCGTTCGGCCTCGGACCACATGCCTTCTATGTTGTAGTGATCGCGGACGTCGCTCTGGAATATGTGAACGATGACGTCGTTCATGTCCACGAGCACCCACTCTCCGCTGGGCCGCCCTTCGATGCCGAAGAATTCGAGGTTTTCCTTGCTGCACTGGTCGAGCAGATGATCGGCCAGAGACTGGGCGTGCTTCACGCTCCGGGCGGAGCAGACCACAAGCTGGTCCGTGATGGAGCAAAGCCCCTGCACGTCCAGCATCACGATGTCGGAGGCCTGCTTGTCGTCGAGCCACTTGGCGGCCAGCGCCACCTTCTCGGTGCTGTCGATATCTCTGAACTTCTTTTCTTTCTTCATCTATTTCCGCCGTTTTTCTGGCTTTTCTTAAAACAGCTCCCGGATCACGAGATCCTCGGGAGCGCGTTTCGGTACGTGGTGAACCCCTTCCGAATCGCGCCAATACCTGACATCGCCGCCATTGGGAAGCGGTTCCATAACCACTTTCTCATCGGGAACGCCCAGCGCGAGCACCAGAAGCGGGTCGTGTTCATCTTCCATTTCAAGGATGCGGGCGACGCGTTTCGCATCAAAACTGCCTATCATGCATCCACCAAGCCCCGCGCTGTGGGCCGCGAGCATAACGGTCTGTGCCGCTATGCCCACGTCAATCTTGGGGGCTCCGCGCCCTTTGGGGCTGCAAATCACTATATAGGCCGCAGGGCGCTGTCCTTCCGCCGGACCGGGCCAGCTTTCGAGATAGGCGGCCCAGCCGAGGCTGTCGAACACCCTGTCACAGAGTCTCTTCGAGCCCACGAGAACATACCGCAAAGGCTGAAGGTTTCCGGCCGAAGGCGTGAGCGACGCCGCCCGGACGAGGGAACGCAAGGTTTCGGGAGCGATTCGTTCATCCTCCCTGAACCTGCGGTAGGTACGGGACCCAGCGACGAGCTGTATGAAATCTTCAAGCATATCGATACTCCGGGCGAACTGTAATGGATTGCGCCCGCTCCTGCAAGCCGCCGCAGCCGACCTTGCGAATTATCCGGGACACAAACCGCAAGCGGTTGTTTTTTGGACTGATCATCCTCATTCGTACGCTTGAGGCTTGACACCATCAAGGTGATTGTTGCATGAAGCTGTTCATGCTCAAACAGTTTTTTACCGTCTTTTTTCTCTTTATGAACCCCACTTGATGGGGACTCGTGGAGCGGAAGACGGTCAGCACCGACACTACAGGCCACGGGTTCCACCCCGTGGCCTTTTTTCTTGCACGCAACCGAAGGAGGACCGACAGATGATCTTCGACCAGGATCTTGAGACCCTGCCACGGGACGAGATGGAGCAACTCCAGCTCAAACGGCTGCAATCCCTTTGCGAAAGGGTATACCACAACGTCCCCTTCTACAGGAAACGCTTTGACGAGCGCGGCATCAAGCCTTCGGACATCAAGAGCCTGTCCGACGTCAAGCACCTGCCCTTCACCGAAAAGCAGGATCTCAGGAACCACTACCCCTTCGGTCTGTTCGCGGTCAGCCGCGACAACATCGTGCGCATCCACTCCTCCTCCGGCACCACCGGCAAGGCCACGGTCGTGGGGTACACCAAGCGCGACATTGCCAACTGGGGACGCATGATGGCCCGCAGCTACATGGCTGCCGGCGCTTCCCCCAGCGACATGATCCACAACGCCTACGGCTACGGCCTCTTCACCGGCGGCCTCGGCGCCCACTACGGAGCCGAGGAACTGGGCGCCACCGTGGTCCCGGTCTCCGGCGGCGGCACGCGCCGTCAGGCCATGCTCCTTCGCGACTTCCAACCCGACGTGATCTGCTGTACTCCCTCCTACAGCCTCTTCCTTGCTGAAATGGCAGAAGAAATGGGCATCGACGTCAAAAAACTCCCGCTGCGCATCGGCATCTTCGGGGCCGAGCCGTGGACCGAGGAAATGCGCCGCGACATCGAATCCCGCCTCGGCATCACCGCCATCGACATCTATGGCCTGTCCGAGATCATGGGACCGGGCGTGGGCATCGAATGTCATGAAGCGCAGGACGGCCTGCACATGATGGAAGACCACTTCCTCGTGGAAGTCATCGACCCCGAAAGCGGCGAGCCGCTGCCCCCGGGCGAGACCGGCGAGCTGGTCATCACCACCCTGACCAAGGAAGCCATTCCCCTCGTGCGCTACCGCACCCGCGACCTGACCACGCTGAACACCGCCCCCTGCAAATGCGGACGCACCACCGCACGCATGGCCCGCGTCACCGGTCGCAGCGACGACATGCTGATCATCCGCGGCGTCAACGTCTTCCCGTCCCAGATCGAGTCCATCCTCATCGAGACCGAAGGCCTCACCCCGCACTATCAGCTCATTCTGGAACGCCAGGGCAACCTCGACACCCTCACCGTCATGGTGGAAGTCAACGAGTCCGTGTTCTCCGACGAGATCAAGAATTTACAACGGCTTGAATCCAAGGTACAAAAGAACATCAAGGAATTCCTCGGCGTGTCGGTCAAGTGCAAGCTGGTCAACCCACAGGGCATCGAACGCTCCGAGGGCAAGGCCAAACGCATCATCGACAAGCGGAACGACTCCTAACCATCGACGCAAGAGAGGACGAAATGAAAGTCGACCAACTCTCCATATTTCTTGAAAACCGTGCCGGCCGTCTGGCCGAGGTGACCCGCATCCTCGAAGAGACCGGCATCAATATCCGTGCGCTCTCGCTGGCGGACACCTCCGACTTCGGCATCCTGCGCCTGATCGTGGACGATTTCGAGAAAGGCCGTGCCGCGCTGAAGGAACACGGCTTCACCGTGGGCCGGACCAACGTGGTGGCCGTCGAGATCGACGACCAGCCCGGCGGACTGAACCACATCCTGACCCTGCTGCAGAACGAAGGCATCAATGTGGAATACATGTACGCCTTTGTGCAGCAAAGCGGCAACTCCGCCGTGCTGATCTTCCGCTTCGACCGCACCGAGCAGGGCATCGAAGTACTCCAGAAGAACAACATCAACGTCATCCCGGGCGAAAAGCTCTACAACCTGTAGTTTCCGCCACAGAATGACGACAAAGGGGAACCGGCTCGGCCGGTTCCCCTTTTTTGTTCGCAACGGCGGCTCCACCCACTTTTCACGATCAGCGAACCTGCGGGATTTCGGCCCATGACGTGGTAAATCTTCGGGATAGCCGCCGCTGGCGCATATGCCATTCCTTGCGGCCAAGCCCCGCTCCGCCGAAGCGCAGACTGTCCCGGCCGAAACGGGCATTGACCGAATCCAGCGTCTTCATGAGCGAATCGCGACGCGTCTCATCAGGTGCGTTGCGGTAGTCGTCGAAAGTGAGCTGCCGTTGCCCGCGCTCCGCCAGGTCAAGCATGAGCACGCCGACTTTCTGATATTTGTATCCCTCACGGTAGATGTCGCGCAGGATGGACAGCGCCTTGCGATGCAGGCTGGGCGTGTGCGAGGTGGGCCTATCCAGCGGCAGGCAGCCGCTCCCGTTGTACTGCGGATCTTCGGCAAAGCGGTTGGTGGAAAGAAAGACCTGCACGGCCCCGGCCTGAAGATCACGCGTTCTGAGCTTCTCGGCTGCCCGCTGCACATAGGCGCAGAGCGCTTCCTCCAACGCATCCAGCCGGGTGATACGAGTGCCGAAGGAACGGGAACAGGTAACGCTCTTGGCGGCGGGCGGCTGTTCCTCGAAGGGGTGGCAGGGGATGCCCTGCAACTCCATCATGGTGCGCAGGCCGCACACGGTAAGCTTCTCACGCACCCAGTCTCGGGTGCGCCGGGTCAGGTCCAACGCGCTGCGCACGCCGCACGCCCGCAGCTTGCGCGCACTCCTGCGGCCGATGCCCCAAACGTCCTCCACGGGGACCCCGGCCAGCTCATCGCGAACCTGCGCGGCGCCGTCCATGAGCCAGACGCCATTGGTCCCTTCCCGCTTCTTGGCGATGCGGTTGGCGACTTTGGCCAGCGTCTTGGTCCGCGCCAGCCCGACGCAGACCGGGATGCCGGTCCAGCGGTACACCGTACGGCGCATCTCCGCGGCCTGCTCCAAAAGCCTCCGGGGATCGCGGCTACGCATGATCAGAAAGGACTCGTCAATGGAGTAATGCTCAATCTCGGGGGAAAAGCGCGTAAGGACCTGCTGCACGCGAGAAGACATATCGCCGTAGAGTGCGTAGTTGGAAGAGAAGACGGTCACGCTGTGGCTTCTGAAAAAAGTTTCGCGCTTGAAGGCCGGTTCGCCCATGCCGATCCCGAGCGCCTTGGCCTCGTTGGAACGGGCGATGACGCAGCCGTCGTTGTTGGAAAGCACCACTACGGGCCGCCCTTCCAGCGCGGGAGCGAAGACCCGTTCGCAGGAAACGTAGAAGTTGTTGCAGTCCACCATGGCGTAAAAAAACGGCTCCACTAGACCCTCCTGACCACGCCGGAAACCACGCCCCAGACGAACAGCTCCTGCCCGCGCTCCACCACGATGGGCCTAAACGCCGAATTCTCCGGCACCAGGACAGGCTTCCCGTCGCGCTCCTGAAGCCGTTTGACCGTCAGTTCGCCGTCCAGCACCGCCACCACGATCTTTCCGGGCGCGGGATCACGGGAGCGGTCCACCACCAACACGTCGCCGTCGTGGATGCCCGCCTCGATCATGGAGTCGCCCGTGACGCGGACCATGAACGTGGCAGCGGGGTTGTTCACGAGGTACTCGTTGAGATCGAGGGCAGTCTCCACGTAATCGTCGGCCGGAGAGGGGAATCCTGCGGAGACCGGTTCGAAATACAATGGCACGGCAGACAAGGCGGCTTCCTCGCCCACGGCCCTGCCCACCACCTCGACTCTTCCGGTGGCTTCTTCAGCGGGTCTTCTCTTCATGGGAACAACAGTCATGCACTCCTCCGGCGCTGATCTTTTCGGGTCGGGTCGGACTCCGAAAATCTACCACAACGCCCGTGAGGGGCAAGCTACTAAACATTTCCGCTCCGGCGGTCATTAGACCGCCGGATACAGGAAAAGGACATTGCCGAAGCAAGACCCCTAAAAGATGGGAGAAGCGCTATCCTTCCAACGCCGAGCGGCTGAGGAGCATGAATATCTGCGCGTCGTGCTGAAGATGCCCGGCAAGGAAACGGGCCTTTGGACCAAAGCCGCAGAACAGGTCACAGCGGGTGCCCTTGATGGCCCCGCCAGTGTCCTGTGCCAACACGAGCGAGGCAAAAGGATCGGTCTCGCCGTTTTCCGCAGGCAGCTCGGTTCGAAGCGCCAGCAGCGAGCCGAGGGGAATGGTGGACGGATCCACGGCAACACTCACGTACGGAGTCAGGGTCCGGCCGATGCTGCCGTACGGACCTTCGTCGTGAAGACGGAAAAAGACATAGCTGGGATTGCGAAAAAGATAATCATCGCGTTCCTCGGGATGCGCCGCAAGGAACTGCCGGATGCGCTTCATGCTCATCTCGTCCTTGGACACACGGCCGTCGTCGATGAGTATGCGGCCGAGGGAGCGGTACTGACGCCCGTTCTTTCCGGCATAGAGCACATGCTCCATGGTTCCGTCAGGATAGACGAGTCGTCCCGACCCCTGAATCTGGAGGAAGAAGGCATCCACGGGATCGGCCAGCCAGGCTATCTCCAGCCCGCGCCCGGCAAGCGCGCCCGCGCCGTCGATGTCCTTGCGGTCGAAATACGGCATGGCTTCGCCCTCTTCCGAGCGATAAGTAAGCCGCTGCCCTTCCCAGCGCGGATGAAACTTTCCGAGATCAATGGTCTTGAGGTCCTCGGGCTGTCGGTACAAGGGGTGGCTGTACTTATCTGTCCTGACCTTGGAAGCCCGGATGAGCGGCTCGTAGTATCCGGTCAGCAGGGTGCCGGGATCAAGACGAAACCACGTGAACCGCTCGTCGAGAAGCTCCGGATTCTCATCCAGCCGCGGCAGCAGCTCAAGGAGCTCCTCAAGGGAACGGCGCACCTGCCCCCACGTCACCATCAGACCGCCATAGGACGCGGCCACCCGTTCCGCAGGACGGTACCGAACGTATTCGAGGCTGCGCTCGATAGCAGGCCGCAAGTCTTCATAGGAGGCAAGCCCCTGATAGGCGGGCGACAGGGAACGGGCCTCGGCTTTCGCGTCTTTCTGGAGCACGAAACGCGTCTGCTCGGTCTCCGTCGGCTCTATTTCCTTGGGAGCACATGCGCAGAGGGTCAACAGCAGGATGAGAATGATGAACGGAGCGAAACGCATGGACTAGTCGTTCTCCTTTTTCTTGAACGATTCCCCGTATTCTTCGGTGTAGATTTGAAGCATGACCATCACGAAGCTGAGAATGAGCGGGCCGTAAAGGATGCCCAGCATCCCGAATGCCGAGATGCCGCCGAGGATGGCAATGAAAATGTAGAACGTGGAGACCCGTGCCGCCTCGCGCATGAAGTACGGCCGCAGGAACGTGTCGATGCTGACCACGATGAGCGAGAACCACAGTGTCAGGAACAGGCCGAGCTGCCACTGCCCGGTGATGAACAGGTACACGGCCGCCGGGACCCAGATGATACCCGTGCCGACCACGGGAACCAGCGAACAGAAAGCGGTCATGGCGCCCCAGAACACACCGGGGATCCCGCAGATGGAAAGGGCTATGCCGCCGACGATGCCCTGCAGCACCGCAACAAGCAGGCATCCCATGAGCACGCCGCGAGAAACGCGCTTGAGGCTTTCGATGATGTAGTCTTCCTGCCGTTCGCGAAGCGGAGAGACGCGCTTGATGAAAGCGACCATCTGCGTGCCGTCACGCAGAAAATAGAACAGCGCGAAGATCATGAGCAGGAAAAGCAGGATGATGCGGAAGGTATCCCGCACCAGCACCGTGCTGTACTGAAGCATGGTCTGGGCGAACTCCCGCGAGTAGTCGAGGACCCGGGTGCGGATCTCGCCGCCGTCCAGATCCAGAAACGGAATCTTGTCGTGAATCCAGGCGAGATAGTGTGTCACCTCCGACGAAGCGGCGAGCTTCTCGAAGTCGGTCACCCGAATCCACTGGTTGATGGCTGCCAGCGAATCAAGCCCCTGATTGACAAGGGCGACCATGACGACCGCCATGGGAATCAGCAGGACCACCACGATGGTCAGGGTGGTCAGCGCCGCCGAGACCTTGCGCCTGCCGCCGGTCAGCTCCAGCGCTTTGAACATGAGCGGCGAACACATGATGGCCAACACGCAGGAAAGAAGCAGCGCGTGGAGAAAAGCCTCCACGAGCATGTATCCGAGGTAGAGCGCCGACCCGAGCAAAACCGTCAGGGTGACGGAATAGATGCTCATGAAGGCATTGTTTTTATTCGACATGACCGGATTCTTCCCCGCCGTCCAGCGTCGCTCGGATTACAGAAGACAGGGTGTCGATGTCCGCGGGCTTGGCAAGATAATTGTCCATCCCGGCATGCAGGCATCGCTGCTCGTCCCCCCACATGGCGTGGGCCGTCAGGGCAACAATAGGAATGGACGGCTTGCGCACGCCGCCTTTCCCGGCCCGGATTATACGAGTCGCTTCAATGCCGTCCATTTCGGGCATCTGAATGTCCATGAGCACCAGATCGTAATCCTCTTCCGCAAGTCGGCGCACGGCCTTGGAGCCGTCGTCCACCGCCTCGATACTGCATCCGTGCTTTTCGAGGATACGCGAAAAATAGGTTTTGCTGATGAGATCGTCGTCGGCGATGAGGATGCTCAGCCCGCGCAGGGAGCCGGTACCGCTGTCGCTTTCGGCCTCAACCACATCCTGAGGCTGAAGATCGGCGGTGATGTGGAACACGCTGCCTTTGCCCTCCTCGGACTCGGTCCAGATTTCACCGCCCAGCAGGGTTGCCAGACGGCTTGAAATGGCGAGTCCCAGCCCGAGGCCGCCTTCCTTGCGGGTCATGTAGTCGTCCACCTGCGTGAAGCATTCGAAGATGCCACCGAGCTTTTCCGGCGGGATACCGCAACCGGTGTCCCTGACGGCCACGTGCAGACGAACCCGGTCCTCGGCAGGCTGTTCCCCCCTGTATTCGGACGGATGGGCCAGCCGTGCTTCCACGTCGATACGTCCCTCGGATGTGAACTTGACCGCATTTTCCACCACGTTCTTGACGACCTGACGCAGTTTTCCCGAATCACCGAGTACCAATTCCGGCACATTGGGATCCATAGAAAAACCAAGTTCTATGCCCTTGGCTCTGGCCTGCCCCTCATACTGAGTCACCACGCTTTCCAACAGCTCGCGGATGCGGAACTCGGTTTCACGCAGGGCCTGTATCCGGGCCTCCAGCTTGGAGTAGTCGAGAATCTGATTCAGCACGTTAAGCAGGGACATGGCTGACTCTTTTATCAGCTCCACATTACTCTTATGCTCTTCGGGCAGGTCGGAAAGCAGCAGAAGCTCGGTCATCCCGAGCACGCCGTTCATGGGGGTACGCAGCTCATGGCTGATTGTGGCCAGAAACGAGGTCTTCACCGCATTGGCCGCCTCGGTCTCCTTGCGGGCCTGACGCAGTTCCCGCTCCATCTTGTGCTTGTAAAGCGCAACTTCAATGGCCGAACGCAGGTCGCGCTCGTCCACAGGTTTGAGCAGAAAGCCGTAAGGCCCGGAGACTTTTGCGCGGCTCAGCGTCTCATTGTCTGAAAAAATGGTCAGGTAGATGATGGGCGTACCGTACAGTTCGGTGATCTGCTCCGCTGCCTCGACACCGTCCATCTCCCCTTCAAGCCTCACATCCATGAGGACGAGGTCGGGATCGAGTTCACCGCAAAGACGCACTGCATCCTCGCCCGTCAAAGCTGTCGCAGCCACCTTGTAACCTATGCGCTCAAGACTGGCCTGCACGTCCATGCTGGCGATGGTATCGTCTTCCACCACGAGTATCTTTATTTCCGGCATCACCTTTCCCGATAAATACGACCGCATGGGGCCAGCCCGTTGCGTCCGGTTGTTTTTCGATACACCACACGAGCTTCGTGTCATACCGTTCAACCCACAGCTTATAGTCTATCGCGCCCTTTCGCAATGCGGAAGGAGCTTTGTCCAGCTAAAAATAAGCCGAAATCACGGGACTATCCGCCTGCACGACGAAGGGCTGTCCACTATCAACAGCCGCCCTTCCCGACTGTGGACATTCGCCCCGACCACAAAAGGACTGCAACGACTCACCGCACCAACGGCACGGCTTGCTGTTAATAGATCAGTCTGGACGGCATTTCAGACTTCACCGCCTGTATTTAGTGAAGACAAAGAAGTGATGATATGGATACTCGTGCACCTTGTATTCTTTCAGCAACTCCACATTGCGCCGGCCAAGATCCTCAAGCACCTCTCCAGCAGAATAGCCGGGCCTGCCCAGCTCCCAGTAATGCTGATCAATGATCTTCGGCAGCTTCAGCATGAATCCGGGCTTCGGCACAAGCACCCTTTTTACGCCCAGTTTCGGCACGTGGACCGTCAGCGGCCAGCCGCCCGTCACATCGGGCAGACTAATGACCAAATGACGCTTCGCCACCCGAACCATCTCGTCGAAGACCTTCATGGAGTCCTGGTAAGGCAGGTGCTCCAGCATCTGAAAGGCGCAAACGCAATCATACGACTCATCCCGTAACGGCAGGTCCGTGGCCGAAGCCACTATATCCGGCCTGAGTTGCACATCATAATCCACAGCATCGACCCGGACATCATATTTTCCCAGAATCGTACCGAAGAGCCCTGCCCCGGGGCCTATCTCAAGGACATTTCGCGGTGACAGCGACACCACTTCGTCAACCTGATGGTAGAGGCTCATCCATCGGCGCTTGTCGAAATACTGCTTGAATTCATAATGCGATTTCTCCACCTGGACCACACCGCCCTCCTCGATTGCCATGGATTCTCTTCCTGCCGGACCGTGAATGCCCCACACCTCGCCGGTTTGATACGGGAAAGGTCATCTTTGCATAGCACCGTGAATGAGGTTTTTGAACTAAAAGGGAGGTAGACATGATAAAAAAAGCCGGTCCCGAGGAACGGAACCGGCTTGAATTCAAGTATTGCAGCCTGTTGCCATCAGGCGCTTTCGGGAGTTCGAATCAGCTTGGCGTTGATTGCGACGATGACCGTGGAAAGCGACATGAGAAGCGCACCGGCTGCGGGGTTGAGCAGAATGCCCCACTTGTAGAGCACGCCGGCAGCAAGGGGGATTGCAAAGGCGTTGTACCCCGTTGCCCAGAAGAGGTTCTGGATGGTCTTGCGGCGGTTGGTGCGCGACAGTTCGATGACCTTCACGACATCTCCGGGATTGGAGCGGACCAATACGATATCCGCAGTCTCCTGCGCCACGTCGGTTCCTGCGCCGATGGCGATACCCACGTCGGCCTGAGCCAACGCGGGCGCATCATTGACGCCGTCGCCCGTCATGGCGCACATGAGGCCACGCCCCTGTACTTCCTTGACCTTCTCGGCCTTCTTGTCAGGAAGGACCTCCGCAAAGGAGTCCGTCAGGTCCAACTCCTTGGCGACACGATCAGCCACGGCCTGATTGTCGCCGGTAATCATCATGACCTGAATGCCCATTTCCTTGAGCTTGGCCACGGCGTCACGGGACTCGTCGCGGATCACGTCATCAAGCGCGATGCATCCGGCGGCCTTGTCGTCCACCAGCACAAAGACCAGCGTCTTGCCCTCTCCTGAAAGGTCCGTGACCTTGTCCTTGTCATACTCGATCCCCTGCTCGTCCGCATAATTGCGGCTGACGACCTTCACATTGCTGCCGTCCACGGTGGCCTGTGCGCCCTTGCCGGGGATGTTTTCAAAATTCTCGGCCTTGCCGGGCTGCTCCGCGGCTTCCACCACGGCCTTGCCGATGGGGTGCTCGGACTGCGACTCGACAGCAGCCGCCATGTTGGTCAGCTTACCTTCATCCATGGAGTCATCGAACACGATCGTGTCGCTGACGGCAAATTCGCCCTTGGTGAGCGTCCCGGTCTTGTCGAAGAGCACGGCCTGAAGATTGCGCGACTTTTCAAAGGGAGTCCTGTTGCGGATAAAGAATCCCTGCTTGGCGGCAATGGCGGTAATCATGGCCACCACCAGCGGAATGGCCAGGCCGAGTGCGTGCGGACAGGTGATGATCATGACCGTGACGGTGCGTTCGAGCGAAAAGATGAACTCCTTGTCGAAGAGCGTGAGCCAGACGATCATGGTCACGGCACCGGATGCGAGCGCAATGTAGGTCAGCCACATGGCGGCCTTGTCGGCGAGCCCCTGTGCGCGGGACTTGCTCTCCTGTGCCTCCTTCACCATGCTCATGACCTGATTGATGAAGGAGTCATCGCCGGTCTTGCCCACGGAGACGGTCAGCGAGCCGTCGCCGTTCACGGCACCGCCGATGACCTCGTCGCCTTCCGACTTCTCGACCATCTGCGATTCACCCGTGAGCATGGACTCGTTCAGGCTGGAATGCCCCTCGACGATCTCGCCGTCAGTGGGAACTCTTTCGCCCGGCTTGACCAGTACCTTGTCGCCCGGCTGAAGCTCATTGACCTTTACATCCTCGGTGGAGCCATCGTCTTTGAGACGGTGCGCTTCGCCGGGAATGAGCTTGGCGAGCTCCTCCATGGCCCCGGAAGCGCTCATGACGGACCGCATCTCGATCCAGTGGCCGAGAAGCATGATCACGATAAGGCTCGCCAGCTCCCAGAAAAACACCCGACCGGGCAGGCCGAACGAGACGAGGCTGGAATACCCGTAGGCAACGGTTATCGCCAGCGCGATGAGGGTCATCATGCCCGGCTGTTTCTTGGATACTTCCTTGAAGAAGCCCTTGAGGAACGGCCAGCCACCATAAAAGAAGATGACCGTGGAAAAGGCGAAAAGAATCATGAACCGACCGGGAACGGCAGGTTCACCGAGACCGGCAAATCCTCTCAGCATGGGTGAAAGCCATGCGACCGGAAGCGTCAGCAGAAGCGATACGTAGAAGCGTCGTTTGAAGTCCTTTACCATCTGGGCATGGTGCGACGCGTGTCCGCCTCCATGGCCGTCGTGGTCGTGATGTCCCTCGTGGCCGCCTCCGCCATGTCCTTCATGGCCGCCGTGTCCATGCTCTTCATGACTGTCTTGATGCTTGTCGTCGGGCATCCGTATTTCTCCTGTATGCTTTTCCGTTCACGTTTCACTTGTGTGCGAAATACCTTTCGCATCATCCCATATAAACGATTATCGGGAAAAAGCGAAAGGGTGCATACAGGGGAGCTATCGGTGAGTCGCTCTACCGACAGCGGGCCCGTCGTTATGGACGAGAGCGGTTATTCCACGATGGGCGGATGCTCGTCGAGATTGTAAAGGCCACGCAACGGTATGCCCAGATCATAGGCCGGAATCTTTTCGAAGCGGATGAATCCCACGTTCTTGGATTCATCCACACTGCAAAGAGCGGGAAGCCCCTCCGGCACCGGGAACTTCAGGGGCATGCAGGTGATGGCCGACAATCTTGTGGAATACCTCTCTTTGAGATACTCTACGATGCTGTCGCGCTCCTGTGCCGTGAACGCTTCCAGAACAAGCCTGCGGCACTGGCCTTCCGGGTCGTCACTGTTGACCACGAGCGCCTGCCAGTCGTAAGAGGTCTCCTCTCCGGAATCCCACTCGGGACGGAACAGATGAACCTCGACGTTGCGGCGGCCCTTGAAGCTCTTGATGGTCATGCGGATCGCCCAGGCGCGGTCTATGAGCAACGGACTGTCCGGGGGGATGACGGTGATTTCCATGGGACGGCTCCTTGTGTCGTCAGGGGGATTGCACCTTGGCGTGATAGTACAGTTTTTCGACATTCTGAACAAGCCCGACGAAAGGTTTGCATGCCCGATTTTCAATTAGCTACAGAGTTCACGCCCACCGGGGACCAGCCGGAAGCCATCAGGCAGATCACCTCCAACCTTGCGGCAGGCATCGAGGATCAGGTGCTGCTGGGCGCCACCGGCACGGGAAAGACCTTCACCGTGGCCAACGTTGTGGCGGAACTGAACCGTCCAGCCCTCGTTCTTGCGCCCAACAAGACCCTTGCGGCCCAGCTCTATAGCGAATTCAAGGGCCTTTTCCCGAACAATGCAGTGGAATATTTTGTCAGCTACTACGATTACTATCAGCCCGAAGCCTACCTGCCCCACTCCGATACCTACATCGAAAAGGATTCGTCCATAAACGACGACATCGACAAGCTGCGCCACTCTGCCACGCACGCCCTTCTCACCAGACGCGACGTGCTCATCGTGGCTTCGGTCTCCTGCATCTACGGCCTCGGTTCACCCGAGTACTACGCCAAGATGATCCTGCCGGTGGAAGAGGGACAGACGCTGCCCATGGAATCGCTGATCAGCAGGCTCATCGAAGTCCATTATGTCCGCAACGACTACGACTTTCATCGCGGCACCTTCCGCGTTCGGGGCGATACGGTTGAGATCATTCCGGCCTACAGCCGCCAGATGGCCATCCGCATCGAATATTTCGGCGATGAGATCGACTCCATCACCGAGACGGATCCGCTTACCGGCGAGGTGAAGTCGAACCTGCGCAAGACGGTCATCTACCCTGCGTCGCACTACGTTTCCGACCGGGACAACCTTGACCGGGCCATCTCCGACATCCGCGAGGAACTACGGCTCAGGCTCACTGAACTGCACGAACAGAACCGTCTGGTGGAGGCGCAACGGCTGGAACAACGGACCATGTTCGATCTGGAGACCATCGAGGAACTCGGCTACTGCAACGGCATCGAGAACTACTCCAAGCATCTTGACGGACGCCGGGCCGGTCAGCCGCCCGCGACCCTGCTGGACTATTTTCCCAAGGACTCCATCATGTTCATCGACGAGTCGCACATCAGCGTCTCGCAAGTGGGCGGCATGTACAACGGGGACCGCTCGCGAAAGACAACGCTGGTGGAATTCGGATTCCGCCTGCCATCGGCACTGGACAACAGGCCGCTCGCCTTCGACGAGTTTCTGGAGCGCAAGGGACAGGCCGTCTACGTTTCCGCCACGCCGGGCGATTGGGAAATGGACCGCTCGCACGGACTTGTGGTGGAACAGGTCATCCGTCCCACCGGCCTGCTCGACCCGCATCTCGAAGTGCGCGGAGCCGAGGGACAGGTGGACGACCTGATGAGCGAATGCCGCGCCCGTCACGATCGCAACGAGCGGGTTCTGGTCACCACTCTCACCAAACGCATGGCCGAGGACCTGACCGACTACCTCAACCAGATGGGCGTCTCGGCCAAGTATCTGCACTCGGACATCGACACGGTGGAACGCATGGCCATCATCCGCGCCCTGCGTGAAGGGGAGTTTACCGTATTGGTTGGCATCAACCTGTTGCGCGAGGGGCTCGACATTCCCGAGGTCTCGCTGGTAGCCATCATCGACGCGGACAAGGAGGGATTCCTGCGTTCCCCGCGCTCGCTCATCCAGACCTTCGGTCGCGCCGCACGTAACGCCGACGGACGCGTCATCATGTACGCGGACAAGGTGACGCGCTCCATGAAGGCCGCCATGGAAGAGACGGACCGCCGCCGGGAAAAACAGATCGCCTACAACCTTGAGCACGGTATCACGCCCACGACCATCATCAAGCCGGTGGAAAACCCGCTGGCCATGATTTCCGAGAAAGGCGAAGGCAAGAAGAAGGGACGCAAACGGCAGGAACCGGACATCCCCGCCGATCCCAAGGAAATGCTCAAGCTGGCCCGGTCTCTGGAAAAGGAAATGCGCGAGGCAGCCAAGGAGCTGGAATTCGAGCGCGCCGCCCAACTTCGCGACCGTGTGGCACTCCTCAGGGAACGGATGCTGGAGTACGGTTAAGCCATGACATTACGCAATCTCCACGGAAGGATGCTGGTCCTTCGAGCCAAGATGGGAACCTACTGGAGCCTCATGCTCGGGGCGCTCTTCAGCTTCCTCGTGGCCGCCATCGGCGTGGCAGGATACATGCTCATCGAGGGCTGGGATTTCGTCAGCTCCCTGTATATGGTGGTCATCACCCTCTCCACCGTCGGTTTTCTTGAAGTTCACGAACTCTCCGATTATGGACGCATCTTCACGACGATCCTGATCATCGGAGGCGTCGGCAGTTTTTTATACATCGCGGCCGCCTTTGCCCAGGTACTGGTGGAAGGCAGGCTGCAAATTCTCTGGGGGAGACGGAGAATGCAGAAGCAGATAAGCAGGTTGCAAGACCACTTCATCGTCTGCGGCTATGGCCGGATAGGCAGCATCGTGGCGCAGGAGATTCTCGGCGAGGGCCACAGCGTTGTGGTCATCGAGCAGGACCCTAGACTCATTGAAGTCATGGAACAGGACGGCGTCCTGTGTCTGGAAGGCGATGCCACGAGTGACGAGACTCTGCTCGCAGCAGGGCTCATGAACGCCCGCTCGCTCATCAGCGCCCTTACTTCGGAAGCTTCCAACGTCTACGTTACGCTCACCGCAAGGCAGCTCAATCCCGACGTAAACATCGTGGCCCGTGCCGGCAACAAGTCGCACATCTCCCGCCTTGAACTCGCCGGGGCCGACCGCGTGGTACTGCCCCACTTCATCGGCGGCCTGCGCATGGCCCAGAGCGTGCTGCGCCCGGAGGTGACCAACTTCATCGAAGTCGCCGTTCGCGGCGGTCTCGACCTGCAGATGGAAGAGTTGGAAGTCTCCCCGGAATCCGTGCTCGTGGACGTGGACCTGATGAACTCCGACATCCGCCCGCGTTACAACGTCATCATCATCGCCATAAAGAAGCCTGACGGAGCCATGGTGTTCAATCCCGGGCCCGCCGAGGTCATCGGCGCACATGACACCCTGCTGGCGGTTGGCCGCAAGACCGACCTGAACGACATCAAACAGATACTCTAACCCGACCGGACGAAAAGCATGCCCAATACGGACGTCGCCAAGCGCATCGAAGAGCTTCGCGACCAGATAGACTATCACGATTACCGCTATTACGTCCTCGACGACCCGCAGATCGGGGACCTCGAATACGACGAACTTTTTCGCGAGCTGCTCGCGCTGGAGAAAGAACACCCGGAACTGGCAGATGCCAATTCACCGACCATGCGCGTGGGAGCCAAGCCCGCAGACGGTTTCGAGCAGTACGAGCACGCGGTACGCATGTACTCGCTCGACAACGCCATGGAGCTTGACGAGTGGAACGCCTTCTGCGACCGCGTTGTCAAGGGGCTGGGCAACAAGGAACCCGAATTCTGGGTGGATCCCAAGATGGACGGCCTTGCCGTGGAGTGCGTCTACGAGAACGGCAGGCTGACCGTGGCCGCCACGCGTGGCGACGGGCATACCGGCGAAGTGGTCACCCACAACATGCGCACCGTGCGCAACCTGCCGATACAGCTCCGGGGCGACTCGGTACCCAGCCTCCTTGAAGTCCGCGGCGAAGTCATCATGCGCCTTGACGATTTCAACGAGCTCAACCGCGAGAAGCGCGAACAGGGCGAGAAGGAATTCGCCAACCCCAGAAACGCGGCCGCAGGCTCAGTCCGGCAGCTTGATCCCAAGGTAGCCGATGCGCGTCCGCTGCGGTTCATGGCATACGGCATCGGCCGCGCTGAATGGAGCGGTGGCCCACTCATGCAGCCCCGCACGCAGGCGGACATCATGCGCACCCTGAAGGAGCTTCGTTTCGAAATTCCCGAACAGGCCACCCTCTGCTCCGGGCGCAGCGAAGTTGCTGACTATTTTGAAAAAATGCAGGAAGAGCGCGAATCGCTTCCGCTGGAAATCGACGGCGTGGTCGCGAAGGTCAACGACCTTGAAATGCAGCGCGCGCTGGGCTTCACCTCCCGCGCTCCGCGCTGGGCCCTTGCGCTCAAGTTTCCGGCACACCGCGCCAAAACCCGCCTGCATGACATCCGCACCCAGGTGGGCCGCACGGGAGTGCTCACCCCGGTTGCCGTACTTGAACCCGTGCACCTCGCCGGAGTCGAAGTTTCCCGCGCCACGCTTCACAACAAGGCATACATCGAGGAAAAACAGCTGCACATTGGCGATACGGTCCTCATTCAACGGGCCGGTGACGTCATCCCGCAGGTGGTTTCCGTGGTCGAACACGCCGAGAATTCCACGCCATACGAATTTCCTGAGCACTGTCCCGTCTGCGGCCACGACACGGTCGAGGACGGCGAGGCCGTGCGCTGCGGAAATGCCCACTGTCCGGCAAAAACCGTTCAGCAGCTCATACACTTCGTCTCCAAGGCCGGGCTGGACATGGAAGGCGTCGGCAAGAAATGGGTACAGCGACTCGCCGAGGACGGGCATCTCAACGATCCTGCCGACCTTTTCACCCTGCCCAAGACCACCCTGCTACAGTACGGCGGCATGGGACCAAAGTCTGCACAGAAGTTTCTGGATGCGGTGGAACATGCCCGCGTCAACGCCCCGCTCTGGCGAGCCATCGCAGGGCTCGGCATCCGACACGTCGGCGAGCAGACGGCGCGGACGCTGGCGGCCAACTACGGCAGTCTGGAGGCGCTGACGAAGGCTTCCCGTGATGAACTGGAAAGTCTGCCGGACATCGGCGGCAAGGTCGCCCAGAGCATTCACGATTTTTTCAGGGCAGAACCGACCTTGCGTCTCCTGCAGAAACTTCGCGACGCAGGGTTCGATCCGCAGGCCGAGATCATGCAACAACAGGAAGCGGACTTGCCTTTGAAGGATAAAACATTCATCTTTACCGGTGGCCTGTCCGGCATGTCCCGAACAGAAGCTCAGGAAAAAGTGGAATCCCTCGGCGGTCGTACGGTCAAATCCATTTCCAAGAAGGTGGATTACGTCGTTGCGGGAGATAATGCCGGGAGCAAGCTGGACAAGGCGAACAAACTGGGCCTTGACGTGATCGATTTCGACACGTTCCTCGACATGGTCGGGGAAGAGGCCAAACAGGAAGGAGAGTAATCGAATGGCTACCGACGTCATCATACTGGGCGCCCGCGGACGCATGGGCGCCACACTGGCCAACCTTGCCAATGCGGACGAGGATCTCAACCTCAAGGCGGTGTGCGAACGCCCCGGCAACTGCGACGGACTTGAGTCCTTCGGCTGCCTGTGCGGCGACGATCTTGAGGCGCTGCTGCCGGACTGCCCCGGCGCGGTCATCGTGGACTTCACCTCCCCCGAGGCAAGCATCGCCACTGCGAAAATCGCAGCACGCCACGGCAACCCCGTGGTCATCGGCACCACCGGTCTGAATCCGGAACAGGTGGCGGAAGTGGAAGGCATTGCCAAGGACCACCCGCTGTTCTGGGCTCCGAACATGAGCGTAGGCGTGAACGTGCTGCTCAAGCTTCTGCCCCAGCTCGTACAGGCCCTTGGCGAGGACTACGACATGGAGATCTCCGAGATTCATCACAAGATGAAGAAGGACGCTCCCAGCGGCACCGCATTGAAGCTGGCGCAATGCCTCGCCGAAGCCCGCGGATGGGATTACGACGAAGTGAAGAATCACTGCCGCGACGGCATCATCGGCGAGCGGCCCAAGGACGAACTCGGCGTGCAGACCCTGCGCGGCGGCGATGTTGTGGGCGATCACACCATGTACTTCTTCGGCCCCGGCGAACGCATCGAGGTAACCCACCGTGCACACTCGCGCGAGACTTTCGCCTCCGGCGCGCTCCGGGCCGCCAAATGGCTCTCCGGACAGAAGCCCGGAAAGCTGTACGCCATGGCCGACATTTTCTAGCCTGAGCGACAGATCGAATAGAAAAAGGCGGCCCTCCTGATGAGGGCCGCCTTTTTCTATTCTATCAGCTCCACGACTTCCCGGTATTCTTCCGGAATGGTCAGGTTCCAGTGCTGCAAGCCGCCTCGGCTGAACAGCAGCATGCCCTGCCGCGCAATGACGGGACTCATATCAGAAACATCAGCGCCCCGAAGAATGCGCATGACCATGTCTCCCGCCGATGCACCCTGATCCTTCCCAGAAAGCACCAGTCCTCCGGCAGCCATGTCTGGCGCCACGGAAAATTCCCAGAAGGCAAACACCGGAACAGCCGAATTGACGGCTGTCCAGCGCGCCACGTCCCGATACGGAACCATGGTCTTGCCATCATCGGCAAGCAGCCTGTTGTAAACGCCCAACAGCAGCGCGTCGTACCCTTTGTGGACGCAGGTGGAGACAAAATGTTTCCATTCATCGAACGTGCTGAACATTTCAAGATCGGCACGGTACCCTTCAAACTGCATCCTATGGCTCTTAAAGTACCTTTCAAGCAGCATCTTGGATGTGGTTGTTATATCGAAGAGCACTGCAATGCGTCGGAACTGCTGATCAAAAACTTCATTAAGGCTCAAAACGGAGCGTTTGAGCAACGGCCTTTCCAGCACGCCAGTGATGCCGCTGATCTCTTTGAGAACATCCCGGGGGTTGCCGTTGACTCCGAGAAAAACAATCGGAATACCACGATCCTTGACCTTTTGCCCAAGCAGCATGAGCGCATTGTCATCGGCCAGAACCACAACGTCCGGCTTGGCAACGTCAATGAGCGATATCGCTTCGTTCGCCTTGGCGACGAATTGTGTTTCGGGAATGCGTTTGGTGTCGAGGTCGAAGCTGGTCAGGCTCACATCCGAGTCCAGTTGTTTCATCATGGACTCGGTATAGTCCCTGACCCACTGGAAGCCCTGATGATAGCTGTTGACAAGCAGAACATGCCCTCCTGCTCCAAGGACATCTTTCGGTAAAATACTGACCAGCAGCGCCAGAATGAAGAATTGAAGCGCCCGTCGCATAGAGAATCCTCCCCGGTATTCAAGTCGGGCCATGCTTCGTCACATTCAGCATGTACTATTTTCCGGATCGGTTCAATAAGCTTATTCGTTAATTCAGTTCCTTTCGTTATCCGAATAATCAAATTCTGAAACGGTTGACATCACCTTCCATTTTTATGGCTGTTAAAGGAGCCGACATATATCAGTAAACTTTTACAATTCGCTCAGTCCATCCTCTCGACAAAAGTACTATTCAGATCATTCAACGCATTAAAATGAATGCTTTCTCGCCCAAGGGCACCGATCTTGTATTCAAAAACGGAATTTATACGTTTTCTTAAAGGGAGGTCCCATGACTCGTCGCATCCGCATCACGCTGTTCGCAATGCTTACCATGACCTGTTTGTTGGCATCACAAGCCATGGCTTCGACAATTACCGTTACTCCGGACTACAGCGGTCTTTCTCCGGCCGATGTGGTGGGAGCCGCAGGTGATTACCCGCAGCCGCAGTGGGCCGGTGGAAGCTGGCAGTCCGGCGGCAACTCCAAGTCTCAGGCATATTTCACACCCAGCCAGATATTTGGCAGGGAGAACGTCAGGCTCGGAGAAATCGCTTCAATGAGCTACTGGACGAAAAAAAACACGACTCATGTTGAAAACGCAGGGGACTGGTATCTGCAAATCTACACGAAACCTTTCGAGAACAGTCCCGGCAGCGGTTGGTACGGGTATCGGGTCACTTCCGAACCGTATTTTTCCATGAATCTTACCGAAACACCCGGGTCTTGGACGCAATGGATGACCGGCGGTACGACAACCCCTAACTCTCTTCGATTCTTTGACTCCGCACCCGGATACTACGGCGGCTATACCGATCCTCTCTGGGCGGATTTCCTCGCACTGGCAGCTAAGGATGCCGATGGTTTGGCCCGCGACAATCTGCTCTTTGCGGATCAGGAAATCCTTTACGTGACAGTCGCGACCGGTAACCCCTGGGCAGACGGCTTCCAAGGCCTTCTCGACGGCCTGAGCTTCAATATGACCAGTCAGGAAACCTTTGGCATCAACTTCGACGCAGCGCCGGTGCCGGAACCATCAAGCATCTTCCTGCTTCTGGCGGGCGGCGGTGCCATGGCGCTTTTCTTGAGGAAAAGAGCAACCGGTAATCCTCTCCCCTCTAAGGGGACTGTAAAGTAGAGCCTTATGCCACCACGGCAAGCCTCGCTCTTGGGGACCCCAAGAGCGAGGTGCGGTCGCTCGCCGGTCTGGCTGGATAAGCCGAATTTCCGTATGGCCTGCCCAGGCCTGAAGTCGATGACTGATGCGTTCAGGGCAATTATCGCAACGAATGAGTCGGGGGTAGCACACTATTGTATGAACTGCTTCAAGGATCGGCCCACGCGCTCCGCTGATAGGGAGAAGTCACTTTCAGCCCTGATCCCTCACGGTTGAAGCCATCGATCACGTGCAAACGGCGATAGCTGCATCCCCTTTAACTGACCGTGCATGAAATTCATAGCTCAGACCTGCTCGACATGCTTCTGAGCTGCCTACGCGGCAGTGAACGCCAGCGAGCTCATGTTGCGCATGGAGTCCATTTTCTGAGCTGCCTACGCGGCAGTGAACCAACATCATGAATAAAGACTGCACTTTTGTGTTTTCTGAGCTGCCTACGCGGCAGTGAACTTCGACCCGAACGATCCGAGGATTTTGTATCATTTCTGAGCTGCCTACGCGGCAGTGAACGACGTCGTCTGTGAAATGGACGGTATCGGGGTTTTCTGAGCTGCCTACGCGGCAGTGAACGCACAGGACGTGGCCGATTTCGATTCCACGCTTTTCTGAGCTGCCTACGCGGCAGTGAACGTGATTCAGATCGCCAACGACCGCATCGGCTGTTTCTGAGCTGCCTACGCGGCAGTGAACGTTCATCAATCGCCTTCGCCGGGCCGGATACATTTCTGAGCTGCCTACGCGGCAGTGAACACAATCAGGGCCGTATCATCGAGTCCGCCAAGTTTTTGAGCTGCCTACGCGGCAGTGAACTGACCTGCTTGCAGACAAGCAATACCTTCATTTTTCTGAGCTGCCTACGCGGCAGTGAACTGTCAGCCGCCGCGAAACTAGCGTGCAGGTGATTTCTGAGCTGCCTACGCGGCAGTGAACTGTGTTACCTCATCGTTGGTCACGGCGCGCATTTTCTGAGCTGCCTACGCGGCAGTGAACATCGCAGACGGCGGTCCTGCGGTTAGATATTGTTTCTGAGCTGCCTACGCGGCAGTGAACCAAGTCGCCGTTGTACTCGGGTGAAATGAGCATTTCTGAGCTGCCTACGCGGCAGTGAACCCACCAATCACGCGCCTATCGCCCTCGGCATATTTCTGAGCTGCCTACGCGGCAGTGAACAAGAACTTTACTGACACTTCTCCAACAACATCAGTCGGGTTGCTCATTGTTGGCCCAAAAACCCTTTTAAAAACGAAAACACTAACCCTTTGGAATAGCTGTTTTTCATTTTCAACAAAATAAAAGGGTCAGAACCAGGGAATAGTCGCAGTCGGACTAAGACCGTAGGAACTGAAATGACCGGCAACCGGAGAATCCAGCACGGGACCATTCTCGATAAACAATTTGAACCGCCGTCCTGTGGAGCTGCTCTGCATGTTGATAAACGGTAACGTGCTCAGTCTGACAGCCGTATCCGGAATCCTTTCCCGGGCCTCGGCTTCCGTGAGTCCATGCCGTTTCATCAGCCTCCGACGCAGCCTTTCGGGATTGCTTTTCGTCTGCACGCGCCGCACGACACGGTGCTTCACCGTCTGCGGCACTTCCGACAACTCACCACACTTTACGTAATCGCGAAGCGTGGCAAGCCATGGACGGGAAAACAACTGTTCCAGGTCCCCAATACTACCATGGACTCGCAGGCAACAGCCAAGGGAATGCTGCCGCTCGTCAAACTCGGGGAAACTGATCCCCACTCGATCCATTGCGTTCACGGCCAGTTCATTATGCAGCCTGCCAAAAGCCATGTTGAGCACAAAGGCCGAAGAGATTTCCGGAACGTTGAGAATCTGAATATCAACGTAATGGGTCATATTAGGAATCCTTTTCACCAAATACGCCACCACGTATCAGTGTCGCCATGACAAAGTGCTGTCCTTCCGTATCCGGGGCCTTGTCCTTGCACACCCATTTGTCCAGCAGGGAATAGAAGTCCACTCCCATCTTGGGTTGGCGGCAGGCCCTTCCTATGGTCGTGACTGAACCATAGGGTTCCACGGCAATTGGTCCGACCTCCTCGGCTAAAGGATGCCAGTCGTCAATGGTCCGCAACGCATTGCCGATTTTCTGAGAATGCATTCCGGCCACACCTTCTACATGGTACAATGTCTTGCTTTTATCCCCCTTACCACGTTCAAGGCTCAACTCCTGAGAAGGAAAGACCTCCTGCCCTGCTCCCACACGGGCGAACGCCTGAACATTCAGGATCACGGGCTTGCCCCCGGAAAAGCCATCCTTGACAACAGCGGAAAGCTCTTCAATGCCTCCTGCTGCACCTTGGGGTACCTCAAAATCACGAAGGCTGAACGTCAACGAGTCAAATTCCCATGAGGTCTTTGCTTCACCGTCCTCCACGTGCGAAATCCTTACCTGCACGGCCTCCGAGCCGAGCCGATTCCGCCATAAGAAACGCGCATTGGCGAGACACACGGCATACCTGCGAGCCAGTTCACCAAAGCCGGTTCCTTCCGTGTAACTTTGCACCACCTCACAAAGTCTGGCCTGATATTCAGAGTTGTTACAAGCCGAAGGTGTGCCGACGCCGCCCAGAATCTTGAGCGTAAAGTTCACAAGCAACGTATCGCTATCTACAGGCATAGTCGCCACATCAACACTTTGCAGGTTCGGCTTTTCGATCTGAGCATCCAGTTTAGCGGGATCGGACTCTTTTTTCGAAAGCCTGTTGGAAATGGTTCCGCGAACATATTTTTCGCGAATGGCAATGGGTGCCCACGTGTTTGCATCATCCTTCCGATCCCAGTTGCCTGCGTAGAAAAGTGCGTCTGAAGGATCAAGTTTGCGTTCAAAAGCGAGTACGGAAGCGGTTTTCATAACTTTTATCTCCTGAAAGGTTACATTGATTTGGACTTGTTTATACAACGGTACACGCCGTTTTCTTCGTCGTACGACGCATGCCACAGCATGTCGGCGGGTTCTGACAGGTGATGGGGACCAACCCACTGCCCAAGCGAATAAATGCTTTCCACGAACTGGAACGAGGTTGAGTCGTCGCGGGTGTTGTCCACCTCGCTGTTGTCATACCGGGGAGAAAGGGCCGTGTACCCCACGGGAATGGGAACGATCCATCCTTCCCGGGCATCCCGCTTCCATTCCCCACGTTCCGTCACTTCGCCGGTGTCTTCGTTCACCTCTTCGATTCTTGAGCAGCGCCAATTGATCCGGGACATATCAAGCCATGCGTCCAAAGGAGTCGCGGTCGGATCTTCCTGCAAAAGATCGTCATGACGCTGTTTCAAAAGATCATCCCTGCCAATCAAGGTGAAACCGGGCAGCAATCTGCGGCGAACCGACCTGAACTTGCTCAAGCGCTCTTCCCACTCCTCCCCGAGCGACGTGAAAAACGGCTTGTGCGCCATGGGAAGAATGCTGCCTCCGGCAATACGCATGGAAAACAAAACATCACCGATCTGCCTTGCCAGCATCTGCTGCTCGCCCACGGCATCGCCAAGCACATCGCTCTGCACGCCGAAAACCAGACTTATCTCCATGTTGGCGCGGCCTTCCTCGATGATCGGGGCGGTTTTCCCGTCCTTTCCTACAGGGTTCCGTGTCAGATGAAAGGTGTGCGAAAATCCATCATCCGAAACATGAGGCTGAAAGGCATGACAGACCACGCCCACTCGGCTGAAAAGGACTTCGCCCCCCTCCTCGCGACCAGCAAGCCGCCTTTCCAGGGCCCACATCAGTCCCATAAAAGCGGTCATGGAAGGAAATCCCCATGTCAGCGGCGAAGAGATGCAGTTCACGTTCTGCACCTTGATTCGGGGAAAGGTGAGCAGCCCGTCGAATTGAGGAGCATCAGACATGCGCTTCCTCCTTCAGTTTTTCTCCCACGTTTTTCAGAAGCGGCGTCATGACATCCTCACGGAAAACATCCGACCAGAACACCTGCTCGGCATCTTCCAAGGGCAGTTTGCCCCCCAGCGCGCCGTTCAGCCAGTTAGCGAACCGGTTGCTGATATCCTTCGTCCAATCCCTTGAAGCGTATTTTTCCCGGAAACGCGCTGCGAAGTCCGCATCCCTGGCATAACGCCCCGGGTCCAACAGCATCACTTCACATTCCACCAGCGAGCATTTTGGATCCGCACTCCAACACGGATCAAGGGCATGGAGGTCTCCACAATAGAGGCTGAACTCACCAAGCAGTTGATCCAGATATTCATCCCGCCGTATCCGCGTGGTCATGTTCGCGGGTGGATCGGATTCGAGAAATCCTTGAAAACGCTTAAGGACAGCCTGCGTATCACGGCGCAGTCCGAACTGCTCGAACAGAGGTCTTCGGCCGTACGGAGGTCGGACAGATCGGGACATCCAGACCGGCGGCAGAGAGGCCAGAAGGTAGTTGCGTCCCCCGCGTTCGCTATTGAGCTGACTAACGTTCTGTGGTTTTGTGCCACCAAGCTTCTGTATGCCAAGGTGCGGATATTCATGAATGCCGTACTCGCAGTATTCATTCTTCCTTTTGGCGGCTCGGGCAGCCTTTGTGTTGTCGCTGTACTTGTGCTCACTGATGCGTCCATAGACTTCATGAGCCAGAGAGCTGGAATACATGGGTGCAAGGATAGTGAAATCGGCATCTTCAACAGGATCTTCGCCCGTCAGCCAGTAAATCTGCTTCATCCTTTCGTGGCTTGCCAGCTTGTTACCCAATTCGCTGATGCTTCCGAACGTACTGCAATGGTCTGAAATCGAATCAGCACATCCAATCGCCTCGCACAAATCCTTATCGTGAATCTTGAACCACTTAAATAAAGGTACTCCTTCATATTCAAGCGATAAAAACTTATATAACACAAAACGTGCCGAGTTATTGGTAAAGTCAACGGCGAATGATTCATCTAGATGACATGAACCAACTTCCTCAAGTGGTGTCAGTGAAGCAGGCGGGCAATATAGATTCGTACCCTTTGCATGAGAATCCGTCGCCTTCAAAATATGCGTTGCCGCATCAATATGCACGACCAGGGCAGCCGCTTTTTCCACCCATGACCGCAGCCCGTATTCTTCCACGAGGGAATCTCGCTTCTCCGACAGCTCCACCCTTTTTTCAGGATCCTCCTCTTTTTCCAGCTTGTTCAGTATCTGTTTCAATTTGGGTTCAAGCTGTTCTTTCAGGAACTCTTCCATTACAGACCGAAAGCCGCTGACGCGGTTCGGATCTCCTTGTCCCATAATCTGCTCCTTATTCAGGTACTTCCGTCATGAATCATTACTTGCGTGGCAGAAATCCCAGAGCAGGATGGAAAAACCAGCCCTGTGCATTCTCCGGCAAGGAAAATGTGCCGAATTTTCTGGCGCATTCATCAAGGTCCATCCCCAATTCGCCAGCCAGCGAGCGCAGGGCGGCCATATAGTCTACTTCGGCCCAGGGACCGATGCCCCGCCCCGTGCATACGGAGTCATCCAATCGTTCCAATTTCGCATTCTGAAAAAGTTGCGTCCCCTTGCAGATATCATTGCAGAACTGAACCATATTGAAGTCCTCGCCACTTTCATCCGGCAACAAGGCGAAATCGCCCTCCTCCATCGAACTCTCCCTGAACCGCTGTTTCTGCTGCAAAATCCCCGTTTGCATGGCCTGAGGCACACGCCAACAGGAATATGCCCCCATTGGGATTCGTTCCTTGAGCACTCTGCGCTGACGAGCACTCATCTTCTTGTCCAGCGGAGGAAGCATCTGCTGACGAAGGCGGGTATGCTCAAGATCGACGAGGCTGCCGGCAGGGGCAAGCTCGGCCCGCTCAAGAACACGTGGAGCTGCCGAAACCGGCGCAACCTCCTGCACGGCCAACAGATCCGACAGGGAGTGCGAAGACAGGGCAAACTCCCCACCGTCCTCAAAACCGGGGCGCGTAAAAGCCACCCGCTCCCCTTTCAGTGACCGCATGTTTTCATTGAGCAGATGAATGTTGGGAATGTGACACGATCCATCACGATGCCTGCGGACGCGACCGGCAAGCTGGATGACCGATCGCATGGAGGACGGCTCCACAATGGCCCAGTCGTAGTCATGATCCCGGCCGACCTCGGCAACAGGAGAAGCCAGCACCACGAACAGATGATTCGTCTCGTCGGAACCGTCCAGCTGGCGACGAATCTCGTCCAGCGCAAAGACAGCATCCGGCTCCTTTCGCATCAAGGTGGTGTCCAGCCTGTATTCAATGGCAGAACGCAGCAGTAATGGGAATCTGGAATGGTACACACACAAATGAATGCGCGTATCTTTCGGAATTTCCTGCCGGTACAATTCCATCGCAACCTCATACAGCGGCCCGATGTTGGCCATTCGCACCAGTCCGAAACTCACACGCTTTAGTGTCGCGGGATCAGGAGACGAATGCGCTTGATGCAGACTTAAAGAAGAGGAAAGAATAGTATCGGCAACGCGTTTTGCCAGCACACCATTGGACAACCCCACAGGCACTATTTCGGCAAAACGTCGGGCAGGCAGACTGGACAGCCGGGCCACTCGGTCAGTGACAAACTTCTGGTGCTCGGCAACGAACGATGCTTCTGAAGCACAAGAGGAATGGTGTACGCTGAATTCGTCTACCCACATGCAACAGACCCGGGGCTGATCCTCATGGAGAACACCCCGATTTCGTGTAAAAATCTCCCGTCCCTTTTGATACGCCAGAAACATTCCCTGCACGAGCGACGGAGGCAGCGTGGCGGACGAGACAAGCACTCTGGAGCCGAGCATGCCTGCCCAAAACACAAGACGCGTCAGCGCGGGCAGGTCCTTGATATCGTAATCGTCCAGTTCGTCCAGAACCAGATCACTGCCCAGCAGTCGCAGCATGGGCAGAATCTGTCTGCCACCACGGATGCTCTCAGTGGCTGAAATCAAATGATCGACAGTGCAGACTAACATTGGCGCGGTTATCAGGGAGCGGGCCTTCGAACTCTCCAGAACGTGTCGAAGAGAAGGGAAGACATCGGGGTTACCGTCATAGAGGACATGCTCACCGAAATCCACCAGATCTCCGGCGGACTCCGCCCCTGAGGCTTCCGCTTTCGAAGCGTAATGTTCTGCCAGCTTCCTGCCGCTCCTTCCTCCTGTATGAATAGCAACCTCAGTGCTATCGAGGGCAAGAAACCTGCGATATTCTTTACCGGTCTGTTGCGTCAGGGTCCTCAGGCCCAGCGCAAAGCAACAGCGAAAGCCGTTATCCGGACTCTCAAGATTGTACATGATACGGGCATTCGCAATGGTCTTGCCGCAACCGGTTGAAGCCATGTTCACCACAAACGCGCCATGATCCCGAGAGGCCCCCCGACAGGACGCGGCAAGTTCTCCCGCCTTGTCCTGCCACGCGAACTTGTCGTTTTGGGCCCGTCGTTGCAATCTCCTGCACCGGGCCAACCGGGGAAGCTCACGTGAAAGGAACGGCAGCATTCGCGATGATTGATGCGCCAAACGCATCACGCCTATCAAGTGCTCCGAAAGGGTCTGATCCAGCCGACGCCTGCCGTTGACCAGTTTCGTATTGGCGTAAAGCGTGGCCTGTGCTCCCCGCCCTTTGAACTTTCCGGTTGCAGAACGGCTGGAGTACCCATGATCCGCAAGCATCAGAACCATGCGGGACAAATGCTGCACATACGGATCGGCCGCCCACTTACCCAACTCTGCAACACCGTGTTTCTCAACTTCACGGGCAAGGGCCGTCATTCTTTTTCGCCATGCGCCATTACTGACTGGCAACCCCTTCTCGAACTGCCAATATGCCGCAACGTCCACTTTTTCCCGCGGCCCAAGCTCGATCCAATCCGCTTCGATATTATCGGGCACCTTTGACAAAGCACTCGAAACATCTCTGGAGTCCGGCAGAACGGGCAGGCGATGGTGTGTCATTATAAGCCATGCCAGACTACGAGCTATGGGAGTATGGATGCTTTGGAACGGCCCCGAAGGCTTGTCATCAATGCCGTCCCGAGTCAGAGAGTGAAGAGCCTCATCCCAGTATTCCCCGACGTCGGAACCCATTCGGGATATCCACTCTTCGTCCGAATCGTCACCGACAAAAGCCTGCAACAAGCGTATGCTGATCCACTCATGGCGATACGCATTCCTCTCATACCGCATTTTTTTCAACCGCTGCTGAAACTCGTCACAGGCTTTACCCAGATCATGCAGCAGCCCGGCCATACAGGATAAAATACGAACAGCCCAAAGGCTGCTCCAGTCATTTTCATCGCTCTGTCGCAAAATGTCCCGTTTGGTCCAATTTGTGGGAACAGCACCGCTGCCATTGAATCTTTGGGCGTTGCCGACAATCCAGAGGAGTTCCGTCCTGTTGCTGCCTCGCACCCAATGACATGCGACCGCCGTATTGCGGCGGGCACTCCTGCCAAGCAGGTTGCGCAAGGTTTTGAGACCGGCGTTTGTGATGGGTGTCTGCCAGACCCGTTCACCACGACGTTCGGCAAACTGGTCCAGTATACGACGCGTCTCCGGCAACGCCCTGCCGGAACACTCTGATACAAGAATAATGTTCATTGCACTGCTGAGGGAACGCGTTTGGCAATGATCTTGAGACCGTCGATAATATGGTCCAGAGCCTCAGCGCGAACAAATGCGGCAATGCAGGCCTCACGAAAATCCTGATTTGTGTCCCCTTTTGCGGCAGAGAGAAAAGCCAACGGCAGCACGACAGCATCTTTCACAATGTCTGCGGCATCAAAGACCAGACCGCCCCGTCGTGTCTTTCCATGCAGAACCGAAAGACCATGAGGCAAACCAAGCACCCACGTTGCTGTGGCACCAAGACCATAGGCAAGATAGTTCCCGTGATCCAAGAAACTGTTGGCCGGGTCGAACCCTCTGCCGCGTTTCGAACGGGAAAATTGTCCGTATCCCGTATAAGCGGCAATCATTTTGTACAATGCCTTGGTCAGTCTAGCTTCTTCAGTAAGTAATGACTGGGAATCTTGCACTGCGGCAATCCTGCTCTGCGATTCAACGATCAGAGTAGAAACTGACTCCGTCACAGAAGAGTCAATGTCAGGATTATTTGTCCATTGAGATATAATGAATTCATGCCGAAGCTTTTGTAATATTTTTGCTGCCTGTAAACGAAGCTCTTCAGTAAACCAGAACCGAACCCAGCGTTGGAGATATTCTGTGGGACGGTACTCTGACTGTGGGGAGAACCAGGCAACCTCAAAATCGTTTTCCATTGAAGAGAACAAGGGAGTTCCACCTCCGCCGCAAAATCCTACCAAAACCCCGGCCTTGGAAAATTCCCTCATGGCCGCCTGCGTTATCGATGTGCCGGTACCCAACAGAATGCTTGTGGTATTGGCTATGGGAATGTTCCAGTATAAAGAACGCCTACCTTCATCCGTTACATATTCGACCCTCCCCCCATTCACCAGCACCCTGCAATATTCAAGGTAGTATATATTCGCTCGTTTGGAATGAAGAATGGTCTTCAGTTCCGAGGAAGATATGCTCTGCATACTGTCACCCAGCTGCCTGCTTAACTAGATAAAACATTATTATATATAGACATGAAGCAATAGATCCAGTCAAGACATAGAACACGTCAAGTTGGCAAGCATAAAAATGAACCGCCAGACCCTTCTAAAAGCCCTCAAAAATAAACAATAAAAATCAGAATCTTAAGACATCAAGATTTAGAAGGGTCAATTCAGTTATTTGCTTTAATCAAGAATGACGATAGAAGGTTATTGGAACTTGGCTCTAGTTCACTGCCGCATAGGCAGCTCAGAAATGATCGGCCGGGTAGACCCGCTCGTCATCGATGTTCACTGCCGCATAGGCAGCTCAGAAATCCAGCCACTCCCTGAGCCACAGGTTTTCCTTGTTCACTGCCGCATAGGCAGCTCAGAAAGCCTACGGCGAGGCGCTGGAGGACGGCACCATGTTCACTGCCGCATAGGCAGCTCAGAAAGATTGCACGCTCTCCGCGTGGGCCGACCAGTCGTTCACTGCCGCATAGGCAGTTCAGAAATCGAATCCGTCGAGATATTCGACGAAAAATGCGTTCACTGCCGCATAGGCAGCTCAGAAAAGCAGCACCGGCTTGGGAAGCACGCCGGGATTGTTCACTGCCGCATAGGCAGCTCAGAAAAGCACCCCGAACACCCGCAGTTGCAGGCGTCTGTTCACTGCCGCATAGGCAGCTCAGAAACTAGTCCGGTATCCACTGCCCGCATAGACAGGCGTTCACTGCCGCATAGGCAGCTCAGAAATGCCCGGGGTGGTGGTCCACGGCGATAGTCTCGTTCACTGCCGCATAGGCAGCTCAGAAACAGGATGCATAGGCGTGCTTGGTCATGCCGTTGTTCACTGCCGCATAGGCAGCTCAGAAACTGATTATCAAACCCGGTGGTGTTCTCACTGTCGTTCACTGCCGCATAGGCAGCTCAGAAAGTGTGTATTTCATCTTGCGGAGGTGAAATAATGTTCACTGCCGCGTAGGCAGCTCAGAAATTGGAGCCGCCGAACCGCTTGATCTGCACGGAGTTCACTGCCGCGTAGGCAACTCAGAAATTTCTCATGTTGAGTGTCAAAGCGTTTGATTAGTTCACTGCCGCATAGGCAGCTCAGAAAATGACCGCGAGCAAGCCGCGCGAGCTGGCGGAGTTCACTGCCGCATAGGCAGCTCAGAAAACGCGCACCTCGTCGATGCGGTACCGGCCGAGGTTCACTGCCGCATAGGCAGCTCAGAAAAACTCCCTCCATGTGAAGAGTCAATAAAGACGACCAGTGCAATGAGGCCTGACGCAAAGCCCTGATGCAGTTTTATTAGGCCGACCTAGTTGATATCTTTAAAACATGTGCAGGGAAGCAGGACAGCGCCAACAAATGACACACCGAGACCCGTTCAGCAGGGACAGCCCTTCGTATCCAACCCCGAAAAACAAAAAAGCCCCCGAAAAATCGGGGGCTTTCGGACCACATTGAACGTGGCAATTCTGTCAATTGGCGGCGGGGGTAGGATTCGAACCCACGGGCCTCGTGAAAGGCCAACGGTTTTCAAGACCGCCTCCATAAGCCGGACTCGGACACCCCGCCGCTGCAAAGCTCGATATCTTATGCACTTCCGCAATTCTGTCAAGCACCCTCAAGATTGATTGACACGAAAGTGATTCTTCCCGTATTGAGAAGCATATTCAACAATTAAAACCTATTGATTCGAATGAAAACGCCACAAGAAGCTTTCACGCAATACCTCAGTGACGAGAATCTCAAAATGACCCCGCAACGCGGGCTCATTCTTGAGTGCATTCTGGAGCAGACGCAGCACCTCTCCCCCGAGGAGATTTACGACAAGGTGCGCAAACGTGACAGCTCCGTGGGACAGGCCACCGTCTACCGCACGCTCAAGCTGCTGGCCGAAGCAGGCATCATCGAATCACTCGACTTCGCCGACGGTGTCGCCCGCTACGAAGTGGCCTGGGGCAAAGAGCACCACGACCACCTCATCTGCGAAGCCTGCGGCAAGAATATCGAAATCATGGATCCCATGATTGAAAAGCGGCAGGAAACCATCGCGGAGGAGCACGGTTTCAAGCTCTCGCACCACAAAATGTATCTCTACGGCCTCTGCCCCGACTGCCGTGGGAAACGATAAAAAGCTACTTGCTGCTTCGCAGGTCCGCCAGCAGGCGGGCCAGGGGGCCGACCTCTTCCTTGATGGTCCGCCATGAATACCCGGAGCCCTCACCCGCGTTTTTCTCCGCCATGGCGGTGAACTGAATTCCGAGACCGACACTCCCACCTTTGCCTCTGAAGCGACTGCGAATCGTCCCCAGAACCGTGAAGTAAACGAATTTCTTCGTCTTTGGCTGGCGAATGCTGATGCGCAGGACCAGCGTATACCCTTCCTTGAGCGGGGGCAGTTCGCTCTGCTTCGGATTGTCCACAAAAAGGCGTATGCCGCCCGGAGAGATGTTGCCGACGCGCAACTGCATCTTGTGCGGATTGCGCGTGCTCTGCGTGAGTGTCTGGATGTCCGGGCGCTGTTGCCAGAAATTCGAACGCTTCCTGCCGTCCCATGCCTTGATGCGGAACATGTCCTGCCGCGTTACCCGCTGCCGGGTATGCTTTCGACGAATCGTGAAACGGTAGCGGACCGGGGCAAGGAGCACCAACTTGCGCAACGCGCCGCCTTTGCGCCCGGCATAGGCAATGTGACTCACGAAAGAATTGTATTTTTCACCCTTGTAGGAAAACGGTTTGCAAAGACAGATGACCTGCTGTCCTTTCAGATTCCGCGCAGTAGGACGCACCTGAATCAGGTCCATGTCCAGTCTTCCAGAAAAAACCGAGGATATCCGAGCGTGGCACAGCATCGGACCGATTCCGCTGGGGTCCAGAAAATGGACTTCCAGCATCACGCCTTTTACGGTCAGATATTTTTCGATGTCGGTGTGACGAGGGCCGTGAACGACGCGGGAGACAAAAGCCATGAAAAGGTATTGCAGATAACTGCGATAACGCCACGCAGCTACGACCGTGACCGCAGGCACCACGTATTTCAGGATGGTGAAAAAGACCTCGAACAGGTCATATCTCCCCGAACCGTGCGCAAACGTCTGCTGAACGTCTCGCAGGTAGTCGAGCTGCATCACGGGATCAAACATGATTTTCCTTGCTATGGCGACTCTGCGGCCGATTCACGGTGCATCTCATGTGTCGCGCCCGTGCTAGCCAGAACTGAGCCGATATCGACTCAGAGGGGACGACGGGCCTGCCTCACAGCTCGTGCCAGCTCTCTGGCCGCCTCATGCGGCGAAGGAGCCGAACAAAGTGCGGAAACAACCGCCACCCCGTCCGCCCCCGCACGGATGGCTTCTGCGGCATTGTGAACGCCAAGAGCACCTATGCCCACAAGAGGATGCCGAGAGCGTGAGCGGATTTCCTTCAACCCGTCCAGCCCCCACGGTCTGCCGGTGTCGGTTTTTGTACCCGTGGCGAAAATCGGACTCACGCCGAGATAATCCACATCCAGCGCTTCGGCCTCGTGAACCTGCTCCATGGTTTCCACGGACAAGCCTATGATGGCATCGGGGCCCAGCATACGGCGAGCGAGTTCATACGGCATATCGCTCTGTCCGATGTGAACGCCATCCGCCCCGCAGGCCAATGCAACATCGATGCGGTCATTTATAAGAAGGGGCACGTCCCGCCCTTCAAGTTCAGCCTTCATTGCGCAGGCGAGTTCGACGAATTCACGCGTGTCCGCGTCCTTCTCCCGCAACTGCACTATCCCGGCACCGCCGGAAACGGCCTCAAGCACCACGTCCATGAGCGGTCTGCCAAGGCACAAGTTCCGGTCGGTGACGAGATAAACGCCGTAATCAACTTCGCGCATCAGTCCTCGCTCACTTCCATTTCGGCCTCAAGCGTGGAGATGCCGAGATTGTAGAGCTCGTCGTAAATGTGCAGCTGCAGGGTGCCGGGACCGTCCGAACTGTTGGCGGCGCGCTTTCCGCACACGGCCATGACTGTCATGGCGGAAACCGCTGCGTCGAACGCGGAATCGGCCACGGCGCAGAAGGCTCCGCAAAGAGCCGTGCAGGTGCAGCCAAGGCCCGTCACACGAGGCATGAGCGGAGAGCCACCGCCAATGCGTACCAGCCGCTCGCCGTCCGTGACGATATCCGTCTCACCGCTGACCACAACGGTGCAACCATGCGTCTTGGCAAGATCCCGCGCCGCTTCTTCTGCGGATTCGGCCCCCTGAGTGCTGTCCACACCCTTTGCCGAACCGGACTGGCCGGCAAGCGTCATGATCTCGGACGCATTACCGCGAATGATCGCCGGACGATATTCCTTCAGCATTCCGACGGGAAGCTCGGTCCGAAGCTTGGTGGCTCCGGCGCCGACGGGATCGAGAACCACGGGAACGTTGTTTTTGTTGGCTGCGGCCCATGCCACGGGCATGGCTTCGGCATAGGTCCGAGCGACGGTGCCCAGATTGATGACCAGCGCACCACTGAAAGCCATGAGTTCTTCAACTTCCTCTACCGCGTGCGTCATGATCGGAGAGGCACCGATGGCCAGCAGCGCGTTCGCCGTGGAGTTGGTCACGACATAGTTGGTGATACTCGTCACCAACGGCCCAGCTTCACGAAGTTTTTCCAGATTCTCGCAAATTGTGCTTTTGTTCATTTCCATTTGATCCATAGTGCTTTTGCAATTGATTTCCGAATGTTCTCGTTTACCGCGATTGCATCCGCAAGGCAACTGATGTCCCCCGGCTCCTTGTGGCGTCAAAAGCCGCAAAAAAGGAATTTCTTACCGAATTTCCACCACATATCATTGCTAAACAGCGTCATATTTCCTATGCCATACGCGTTTTCGACCGAAATATCACACAAGGTAAGGCCATGTTCTTCAAACAAAAAACGGTTTTTCATTTAGCACTATTGCTGGCAGCCGTGGTGACTGTCAACCGTACGGCTCATGCGCGCGACCACCACCATGCCGTTTTGCCGACTTTTGATGGCGGCAGCCACCTGCTCTTGCATAACGTTGTGGAACGGGCATTTGAATTCGGAGGGGAAAAGCTGGTGATCACCCCCGCGCCGCAAACGCCTCCCAAACGCATGGAGCTGATGCTGGAACAGGGAAAACTGACCGGCGCCTTCCTGCTTCGCACGGCGGAACGCGACAGCAAGTATATCCCGATCCCAGTCGGACTTTTGGATGGTATGATGGGAAGAAGAGTGCTTCTGGTTCCCAAAAGCCATCCCGACATATTCGAAGGGGTAAAAAGCATCGAGGAACTCAGAAACATGGAAGCAGTCGCCGGTCTCGGCATGGGCTGGTTCGATTGCGAGGTATGGTCTGCCAACGGCCTTGAAGCGTATGAAGTTGCAGATACAAAATTGCTCTATCGACTCGTGGGCAACACGAGCCGGAGTGTGGATTATTTTCCAAGAGGATTACCCGAAATTCTCACTGAGCTGGAAACATACGGACAACACGTGACGCTTGATCCTCACCTCATCCTTGAATACGAGCGCGAAATGATCCTTTACCTCAGTCCGAAATATGCCGAACTGCGCGACGTCTTCCACCGCTGCCTGACGCAGGCCAAAGAAACCGGACTGCTCAAGAAGATACTCAACGATCATCTTGAAGAAACTTTCGAGCTGATCAAACCGGAAAATCGAACAGTGATCCGCCTCAGGACGCCTTCATGAAGTTAAAGCATCTCCGACAGCTTAAAGGTTAGTTCATGCTAAATCCGGCTGAAACGGCAAGGCAGGATGATCTATGAAAAAGTCTTTGCCAAAAAGGTAGGGAGCTCAAGGGGAGGATCACGGAACAGTACCTTAAAAAATACCTTCCTCGCGCTGCACGAACGGGCCAAAAGTTGGACGCTTTGGCCGAGTCGCTGAAAAGTTGTACCACAAGTTGTACCAGAGAATTGAAAGCGGTAAATAAATAAGGGGTCACGCTGCAACGTAACCCCTTGAAATACCTGGCGGAGAAGGGGGGATTTGAACCCCCGAACGAGTTACCCCGTTACACGCTTAGCAGGCGTGCGCCTTCAGCCAACTCGGCCACTTCTCCGCGTGTGGACGCCTCAATGCGTCGAGGCACAAGCATCTACACTTTCCCCCCTTGCAGTGTCAAGGAAAGTGAGGATTTTTGTACTATTTTCTTTCCTTCTTGTCCTGATGGCGACGGCGCAGCGTGGTCTCGGTTTCCTTTTCCTGCTTGCGGGTCTTGGCACCATAGCGAAGGCCTTTGCCGGGGCCGCGCTTGCCGATGGAGGTCATGCCCCGACGCTTGTCGCCACCCTTCTTCTCATGGCTGGAGCGGCAATAGACGCGCACGGGGGCGTGCTGGATGCCGAACAGCTTGCGAAGCTGATTCTCAAGGTACCGCATGTACGATTCCTTGACGATGGTATGATCGTTGACGAAGAAGACAAAGGTGGGGATTTCCTCGTCCGCCTGCGTGATGTAGTAAAACTTGGGACGCCTGCGCTTGACCACGGGCGGCTGATGCTGCTGAATGACCGACTCCAGCGCCCTGTTCAGCGCGCCGGTGCCGACGCGAACGGCGCATTCGGCCTTCATGCTCTCGGCCAGAGGGAGAATCTTGCCCACACCCACTTTCTTGAGCGTGGAGGTCATGAACACCGGCACATGCGGTACGATGCGCAGTTCCTTGCGGAAAAGATCCATGACGTAGGTGCTTTGCGAGCGCTCGATGAGGTCAACCTTGTTCACGGCGACCATGAACGGGACCTTTTCGCGCACGAGAAACTCGATCAGCCGCTTGTCCTGCCTCGAGACGCGGTCGGTGCCGTCGATGACCAGCACGGTCACGTCGGAACGGCGGGAGTTCTTGAGTGCCCTGAGCACGCTCACATGCTCCAGCTGCTCCGTGATGTTGGTGCGGCGCCGCACTCCGGCCGTATCCACGAACGTGTACCGCTTACCGCCCTGCTCGAAAGTCACGTCGATGCTGTCGCGCGTAGTCCCGGCAACATCGCTGACGATGAGCCGCTTCTGGCCGATAATGGCATTGACCATGGAGGACTTGCCCGCGTTGGGCCTGCCGAGCATGGTGATTCGTACACCGCGCTCGACGTCGTCTTCCTCCTCATCGGGAAGACCGAGATCAAGCACCATTTCCGCCACGCGCTCGCGGGCTTCGTTGAGCTTGTAGCCGTGAGCCGCGGAGACCGGCAGCATGTCGAGGCCGAGGGAATAGAAGTCGGCGCACATGTTCGCCTCGACTTCCGAACCATCGACCTTGTTGATCAGCAGCAGCACCGGCTTGCCGCTTTTGCGGACAAACTCTGCGGCCTGCTCGTCAAGCGGTGTCATGCCTTCCTTGCCGTCAACCACCAGCACGATGGCGTTGGCTTCGAGGATGGCTTCGCGCGCCTGCTCGAATATCTCGTTCTCAAAATCCTTGGACAGCTCGGGAGTGGCTTCGGACTCCAGCACCATGCCGCCCGTGTCCACGAGACCGAAACGGACGCCCTTGATCTGGCATTCCTCGAAGATGCGGTCGCGCGTGACGCCGGGGAGGTCGTGCGTGATGGCCACCGACCTGCGCAGCAGGCGGTTGAAAAGCGTGCTTTTACCTACGTTTGGCCGTCCGACCAGTGCAACTGTTGCTAGCATGAAAATCCTCGCTTCCCCTGACAGGCGGATGAATACGGCCGACGGGCCGACGGGGAGCCTGTGAAATATTGTCTGACGAGGCCGCCGGCCCCGAAATTCGCACCATGTGCGGCGCGCTGTGTAGCTTACTTACTTTGCCTTGTCGAGTCCAATACATCCCACACTCCGTTTCGCCCCACCCAAAATCGGCAAACCGCCTTGACTTGACCGCTGAAACAGGCAGTCTGAAAAGAAAACCCATCAAGCCGAGGCAATCATGCAATACACCAACGCCCTGATTCACGAAAAAAGCCCCTACCTTCTCCAGCACGCACACAATCCGGTCGATTGGCTTCCATGGGGCGATGATGCATTCGAGCGCGCCCGGCGCGAGGACAAGCCCGTGCTGGTCTCCATCGGCTATTCCACCTGCCACTGGTGCCATGTCATGGAGCGGGAAAGCTTCGAGGACGAGGACATCGCCCGGCTTCTGAACGAGGCCTTCATCTGCGTCAAGGTGGACCGTGAGGAACGCCCGGATGTGGATTCAGTCTACATGACGGTCTGCAACCTGCTGACCGGCTCCGGCGGTTGGCCGCTGAACGTGGTACTCACGCCGGACAGAAAACCCTTCTTCGCCGCCACATACATCCCCCCTTCCGCACGAGGTGGCAGGCTCGGCCTGGACGAACTCATCCCCCGAATAACCGACGCATGGAAAACCGACCGACAAAAGGTTATGGACGTCTCCGAAAATATCACGGAGAACCTTGTTTCCATCAGCACACCGGCCCCTTCCTCGGACGGACTCCCCGACGGCCGCAGACTCGCCAGAGTGGTCCACGGCTCACTGAGCAGCGGATTCGACAGCCAGTACGGCGGATTCGGTTCCGCGCCCAAGTTCCCCTCCCCGCACAATCTCCTCTTTCTCCTGCGCCATGGACGGCTGACAGGCTCGGAGGAACCCGCATCCATGGCGTTCGAGACGCTAGCCGCCATGCGTCGCGGCGGCGTCTGGGATCACGTAGGCTTTGGTTTTCATCGTTATGCCACGGACCGCATGTGGCTGCTGCCTCACTTCGAGAAGATGCTCTACGATCAGGCCATGCTCGCGCTGGCGTATCTGGAAGCCTATCAGCTCAGTGGCAATGACGAGTTTGCTGAAACCGCGCGACGCATCTTCACCTACGTACTGCGTGACCTGCGCGACCCCTCCGGTGGATTTCACACTGCGGAAGATGCGGACAGCGAAGGTGAGGAAGGACTCTTTCACACCTGGACACTGAAGGAAATCGAGTCGGTCCTGTCACCCGAAGAGTCCGCAGCGTTTTGCAAGCACTACAACATATTGCAGGAAGGAAACTTCCGCGACGAAGCCACAGGAGAGCTGACGGGGCGCAATATCCCGCATGAAAGCGATGTATCACCAGTGCCCGCCGAACTGCTGGAAATCGCGCGGAAAAAACTCTTCACCGAGCGAGAAAAACGCATCAGGCCGCACCTCGACGACAAGATTCTCACCGATATGAACGGACTCATGATAGCGGCGCTGGCTCGTGGCGGCAGGGTTCTGGGTCAGCCGGAATACACTGACGCAGCAAAAAAAGCCGCCGAGTTCGTGCTCGACACACTTTCCGACGGCAACGGCGCGCTTCGGCACGGCTACCGAGAGGGCGTCATGAATGCACCCGGCACTCTCGACGACCACGCTTACATGCTCTGGGGGCTTCTGGAGCTTCACGATGCCACGTTCGACAACCGTATGCTCGAACAGGCGCTGTTGGTGGCCCGTAACATGATAGATTCATTCGAGGACGAGGAACGCGGCGGGTTCCACCTGAGTTCCAAGGATTCGGAAACTGTTCTGGTTCGTCAGAAGGACAGCTACGACGGCGCTCTGCCTTGCGGCAATTCCGTGGCCGTACACACGCTCTATCGCCTGAGCAGGATGTTGAGGATGCAGGCGCTACGAGAGGCCGCCACGCGTTGCGCAACGGCTTTCTCCGGCATTCTGGAACAGCAGCCTCAGGCGCTGGTCCATATGGTCGGCGCGCTGGAACTGATGCAACACGCCGAAACCGACATCGTCATGGCGGGCAAAACCGATTCGGAGGCTACACAAGAGCTTCTGAAATCCCTCGCCCCGGTCCGTCCCATGTCCACCACAGTAATCTTCGTACCGATCGATGAGCCCGACCTTCCGACCGCCCTCCCCGATCCCGCTCCTTACAAACTGGAGCTGGAAGGGATGGGCGCCGAGGCGGCGGCATGGGTCTGCATCGACAAATCCTGCCGACGCCCCGTCACATCGCCCGAAGAGCTGCGAGAGCAACTTTCCAAATCGGCAGATTGACGATGATTGAACATGGAAACAAAAAGCCCCCGGAGAACCGGGGGCTTTCGTTTTAACCGAGGTCAACGATCTGTTTATCGTCGTCCCTTGAGCTGCCTGCGTTAAGCCTTCGCTCCACGTAGTCGAGGATCTTGGCGAAGGTGAAGGTGCAGGTGAGGTAGATGACGCCTGCGCCGAACAGGAACGGCACGAAGGTGTAGTATTTCGCCCCGAGCACCTTGGAGGTGTACATCAGCTCGCCGAAGCCGACCACGGACACCAGCGAGGAGTCCTTGAGCAGCACGATGAGCTCGTTGCAAAGAGGCGGAATCATGCGTCTGAACGCCTGCGGCAGAATGACGGAAATCATGGCCTGCTGATGCGTCAGACCGGAACAGCGCGCGGCTTCCATCTGACCGCGGTCGATGGAGAGAATGCCGGCGCGGATGATTTCGGCCGTGTAGGCGCCCGAGTTGATACCCAGAGCCAGCATCCCGAGCCACAGCGGATCCTGCGGCAGCCTGACGTCAAAGAGGACCATGAACAGCTGGGGCAGGCCGAAGAAGAAAAAGTAGATCTGCAGCAGCATGGGGGTGCCGCGAATGACCTGAATGTAGGTATCCGCAGCGTAGCGCATGAACACGTTGCGGCTGATGCGGCTGGTCCCGGCAAGCGTGCCGAGCACAAGGCCGAGCGAAAGCGCGCCGAGGGTGATCTTCAGCGTGTTCAGCGCGCCTTTGAGAAATAGATCGTAATGTTCGAATACAAGAGAAAAGTCCACGGTCTCCCCCGGGAGCTTGGACGCGAAAAGGCCGGAAGGACGAATCCTTCCGGCCGTTGCGTCATGCGCTAGCTTACTTCATCCATTTTTCGACGAGCTTGGCGTGAGTGCCGTCCTCACGGAGCTCGGCGAGAGCGGCGTTGAGCGCCTTGACCATCTCGGGGTTGCCCTTGGGCACGATGATGGCGTTGAGCTCTTCGGTCAGCGGCTCCGGAGCGATCACGAAGCCCTGCTTCTTGGCGTATTCTTCCGCAACCGGGATGTCGGCGACGACGGCGTCCACGGCTTCGGTCTTGAGCATCATGAAGGCAACGGACCAGGTTTCCGGTTCCACGACTTCGGCGCCGTCAACCTTGCGGGCGGCTTCCACGCAGGTGGTGCCGAGCTGGGCGGCCACGCGCTTTCCGGCGAGATCCTTGCCGGCCTTGATGTCAGCGCCCTTGCGGGTCACGATGACCTGACCGGAGCGGTAGTACGGATCGGTGAAATCAACGCTGCGCTTGCGGTCTTCGGTGATGCCGAAGCCGGAGCAACCGAGGTCAACCTGACCCATGGTCACAGCGGAAATAATGGTATCAAAGCCCATGGTCCGCCATTCGATCTTGATGCCCATCTTGTCGGCGATGGCTTCCATGAGGTCGATGTCGAAACCGACGCGCTTGTCGCCGTCCATGTTTTCGTACGGCGGGTAGTCGGGGCTGTTGCCGACGGTGACCACACCGGCTTCCTTCACGCGCTCCAGCATGCCTTCAGCGTTGGCGGCCGCGACGCCGAGCACCATGACCATGGCCATGACGGCCACCAGCATTTTGAACATTCTTTTCATGCCTCTCCTCCTTGGTTGAATACTAACCGTTTCCGACCAGAAGCCGAACAAAGTCCGGCCCTTGCACTATTCTTCACTCAGGCCAGCCATGAGCGGCCCGATCCTTCCCGGAGTCTTTTCGTCACCCGTGGGCAACATACCCAGAATTCGGCCTCTATATATGACCGCAACCCTGTCGGCAAGCTGTAATGCTTCGTTCAGGTCGCCTGTCACAAGCAGAACCCCCGCCATTTCCCGGACTTCCAGCAGCCTTTTCCAGACCTCTTCCGTAGCGGAGACATCCAGCCCCTGCGAGGGCTGCTCCGCGACGATAAGAACCGGTTCGCGGAAAAGCTCACGGGCAAGAACGGTCTTCTGGAGGTTGCCGCCGGAGAGCTGCCACGCCAGCGCCGTAATCTTCGGCGGCCGGATGTCGAATTTCTTGATGAGGTCCTTGGCCTTGGTGGCGGCCTTCTTCTTGTCCAGCCACGGCCCGAAGGCAAAACCCTTGCGGGTGGTCAGCAGCAGGTTGTCCACGAGGTTGTGATTCCTCAGCGTAGCAAGGCCGAGACGGTCTTCGGGGATGTAGGAAAGCGAGCGCTTCCACGTGGATTCCGCAAAGAACTTGCGCCAAGGCTTGCGGTTGATGAAGATGGTATCGCGCGGTGGCTTCCGCAGGCCGCAGATGGCCTCGATGAGCGCCTTCTGGCCGTTGCCCGCCACGCCCACTATGGCCAGCACCTCGCCCTGACGGATGTTGAAATTCACATCCTCCAGCCCCATACCGGTGAGATTGCGTACGTCGAGCACTTCCTCGCCGGGCTCCATGGGTTCACGATCGATCTCCAGAAGCACTTCCTTGCCCACCATGCGACGGGCCAAATCTGCCTTGGATTCAATGGAGGCCGGGTCAACCACGCCTTCGATGCGGCCACGACGCAGAATGGCGATCTCGTCTGCCAGCGCGATGACCTCTTCCAACTTGTGGCTGATGAAAACAATGGATTTGCCCTGATCCGCCATCTTCCAGAGCGCCTCAAACAGGCGAACGGTCTCCTCGGGGGTAAGGACGGCGGTGGGCTCGTCGAAAATCAGAATGCGCGATTCACGGTACAGGAGCTTGAGAATCTCGACGCGCTGCTTCTCACCCATGGAAAGGTCGCAAATGCGCGCCGCCGGATTGATGTCCAGTCCGTACTGCTCGGCAATGCCGCTGACGCGCTCAACCATCTCCTTGGGATCAACGAAGAACTTGCCTTCCTGACCGAGCAGGACGTTCTCCGCCACGGTCATCGATTCCACGAGCATGAAGTGCTGGTAGACCATGCCGATTCCTGCATCCAGCGCATCCTTGGATGAAGAAAAGGAAACGGGCTCTCCGTCGATCTCGATGTAGCCGTCGTCGGGCTTGTAGCGACCGGCGAGCATGCTCATCATGGTGGATTTGCCCGCGCCGTTTTCGCCCAGAAGCGCCTTGATGCGCCCGGCGTGAATGTCGAGATTGATGCTGTCGTTGGCGACCACTTTGCCGAAACGCTTGGTGAGATTCACCAGCCGGACGGCGGGCGTTTCGCCAAGCTCGGAGAACGGCTTGCGGTCGCGGGACGGGTACTTGCTTTCCACGGCCTAGCCCTCGGGTTCGATGTTGGTTCCCAGCGCGGCGGGCGCCTCGGTTCCCCTGCCCCGGAAGGCGGAAAGCACGAGCACGATGATGGTCAACGCGTAGGGAAGCATGAGCAGAAGCGACGACGGCAGGTTGGTGCCGGAGGCCTGAAGCCGAAGTTGAAAGGCCATGACACCGCCGAAAAGGTAGGCGCCGATGACTGCGCGGCCCGGACGCCAGAACGCGAAAATGACGAGCGCAACGGCGATCCAGCCACGCCCGCCGGAGAGACCATTGGTCCACAGATGCGTGTACGCCAGCGAAAGGTATCCGCCGCCGAGTCCCACGAGGAACCCGCCGGTGCAGACGGCGAAATAGCGAAGCAGCATGGGCTTGAGTCCGGCTGCGGCTGCGGCCTGCGGATATTCTCCAGTGGCGGTGACCGCCATGCCGAGGCTCGTGCGCCTGAAGAAAAACCAGAAAATGAACGGGACGATGAACGACACGTAGACCAGCGCGTCCTGCCTGAAGAAGATGTCTCCGATGTAGGGAATGGAGGACAGGACGGGGAACGCGAATTTGGAGAAACCGGGCGCGGTCTGGCCGATGTAGGGTGTGCCGAGGAATTTGGTCAGCCCCAGCCCGAAAATAGTCAGGGCAAGGCCGGAAACAACCTGATTGCCGAGGAAGCTGATGCAGACCACGGCATGCAGCAGGGCCATGCAGGCTCCGGCCGCTCCGCCGACGAGAAATCCCAGCCACGGAGAGCCGGTCAAGTAGGCGGTCAGAAACGCGGCAAGCGCCGCCACGCTCAACATACCTTCCACGCCAAGGTTGAGGACACCACCTTTCTCCGTGAACATTTCGCCAAGCGTGGCGAAAAGCACGGGGGTTCCGGACTGCACGGTGGCTGCCAACAGGGGGATGATCAATTCGGTCATGTCTGTCTATGCCTCCTGCGCGGAGTCGGACACCCGCTCCAGACTGTAGCTCAGGAAAAACTGTCCGGCGAGAACGGAGAGCAGGATAACGCCCTCCATGATTTCACCAAAGGCCGCGGGAATCTGCATCTGCAACTGCATGTTCTCGACGCCGACGCGCAGCGCGGCCAAAAGCAGCGAGGCGAATGCGATATTGCGCGGCTCCAGCCTGGCAAGCCATGCCACGACAATGGCAGTATAGCCGTAGCCGACCATAAGGCTCGGCTGGAGTCTGCCGAGGATGGCGGATGTTTCAATGCACCCCGCCCATCCCGCCAGTCCGCCTGAGACGCACATGACGAAGATGACGAGGAAGCCATACGGCATGCCCGCATACCGGGCCACACGAGGACCTTCCCCGCTCGCCTTGAGCTCGAAGCCCATGCGGGTGAAACGCATGAAGGCCCAGAGCAACACGCCGACGATGGCGCAGAAAATTATGCCCCAGTGGTACCGGGTTCCGGCAATACCGGCGATGACGCCGCCAGGCGAGAACTCTGCGGTCATTGGGAAGCCGAAGCTGGACGGGTCACGCCACACGCCGAAAACGAGATACTCAAGCAGCAGAATGGCAATGTAGTTGAGCATCAGGGTGGAGATGATCTCGTTGACGTGCAGCTTGAGACGCAGGAAGGCCGGTATGAAGGCCCAGAACGCCCCGAACAGAAAGGCCATGAAGAACATGAGCGGCAGTTGGCCGTACCACGGCATGTCGGGAAAGCTCAGGGCCATCCACGTCGCGCCGATGGCGCCGAGGGCGAACTGCCCTTCGGCCCCGATGTTCCATATCTGCATGCGAAAGGCCACGGCAACGCCGAGGGAACACATGAAGATGGGCACCGCCTTCAGGAAGGTTCCCTGAAATGCGTAGGCGCTTCCGAAAGCGCCGCTCCATAGAATACTGAGGCCTTCCAAAGCGTTCTGACCCTGACCTTCCAGCAGCAGTGCACTGATAAGGAAGGAAAAGAGCAGGGCGCCCACGAGGATTACCGGGGCGCCCCACTTCCAGGGTTCATCGCGCTTTTTCAGCTTGAGTCCAAGCGTCATAAGCGTACTTGATGGTCGTTACTCGGTGTTACCGATAACGCCTTCGACGAAGTAGTTCATGCCAAGGAGCTGGCCGTCATCGGCCTTTTCACCCTCGGGGATCACGACTTCGCCCTTCTGGTTTTTGATGGGGCCGGTGAAGACGATATCCTTGCCGCCTTCGAGTTCGGCTTTCTTTTCTTCAACAAGCTTCTTGACTTCGGCCGGGACCATGTCGCCCATGGGGGCCACGTCCACAACACCGGTCTCCATGCCCCACCATAGGGACTGATTGCCTTCCCAGGTGCCTTCCTGAACCTTCTTGACGGTTTCCTTGTAGACGGGAGCCCAGTTCCAGATGGCGGCGGTCAGGTGTGCCTTGGGTGCAAAGGCGGACATGTCGGAGTTGTATCCCACGGAGTACTTGCCGCGTTCCTGAGCGGCTTCCTGCGGGCCGGGGGAGTCCTGATGCTGAGCGATGACGTCGCAGCCCACGTCCAGCAGAGAAATGGCGGCGTCCTTTTCGAGGGCCGGGTCATACCAGGTCTTGGTCCAGACCACGCGGACCTGTGCTTCGGGATTGGCTTCACGCACACCGAGGGTGAAGGCGTTGATGCCGCGGATGACTTCCGGAATGGGGAAAGCGGCAACGTAGCCGATCTTGTTTCCTTCGGTCATGGAGCCGGCGACGAGGCCGGTGAGGTAGCGGGCCTGATACATGCGGCCGAAGTAGTTGCTCATGTTCTCGGCCTTCTTGAAGCCGGAGCAGTGCATGAAGGCAACGTCGGGAAATTCCTTGGCGACGCGCTTGGTCGGATCCATGTAGCCGAAGCTGGTGGTGAAGACCAGGTCAAAGCCGTTGTTGGCCATGTTGCGGATGACGCGCTCGGAGTCGGCGCCTTCCATGACGGATTCGACGAAGGAAGTCTTCACGCCCGGCATTTCAGCCACGGCCTTGCGGCCCAGGTCGTGAGAGTAGGAGTAGCCTGCGTCACCGACCGGGGAGACGTAAACGAAACCGACCTTGAGCTGGTCTTCCTTCTCTGCCGATGCGGCCTTTTCAGCCTTTTCGGCGGGCTTTTCCTCGGCCTTCTGCTCACCACCGCCACAGGCGGCAAGAGCCAGCAGCATCACCGCACAGGCGGCAACGGCAAAGAACCTCGCAAAACGTTTCATGGAACCCCTCCATTTGAGATTGTATACTGGCAATAGCCCAGCAGCCGGTTTTGCGCAATGCATCACGCCACACCGCCGGGACTTTCATCCTGCATTGAACTAGTCGAGCGTCACGATGGGTTGAATGAACTGAGGTTGAGAATCCCAAGGGAAAAGAATCCAGGTATCCTGACTGACTTCCGTGATGAAAGTCTCGACCAGAGGGCGGCCTTCGGGTTTCGCGTAGACTGTGGCGAAGTGCGCATTGGGCACCATGTCGCGAGCTATCTTCGCGGTCTTGCCGGTGTCGACCAGATCGTCGATCAGCAGCCAGCCTTCCCCGTCGTTCTGGACATTCTTAATGATATTGGCTTCGCCCTGACTCTGCCAGTCGTAGCTGGCGAGACAGATGGTGTCCACGAGCCTGATGTCCAGCTCGCGAGCGATAATGGCGGCCGGGACGAGTCCTCCGCGCGTAATGGCGATGATGCCCTTCCAGGGTCCATGCTCCACAAGACGCCACGACAAGGCTCGGCAATCCCGGTGCAACTGTTCCCAGGAAACCGGGAACATTTTCTTGTATCTCTCGCTGTTGGACACGCTCGTTCTCCCCCGTATGATTATCGGAAAGGGGGGTTATTATTCTTTTTTGCTCTGATTATCAAGAGCGCAGGCACGCCCCTTGTAATCAAAAATGAAATGCAGCGTCTTGCGCACGGTATCGGAAAAAAGTTTCTCGGAAAGAACGCTGCCGCCGATACGTTTGGTGATCTCGGTCAGTGTGGGATACGGGTGCACCGCCCCTGCAAGATCGGTCAGCCCCACCTTGCCGTTGAGCGCAGCCACCCACTCTCCTGAAAGTTCGCCCGCGTGCGCACCGCATATCTGAACGCCGACCGGCCTGCCCTTTTTGTCCAGCAACAGTTTGAGGCAGCCTTCCTCTTCGCCTTCTGCAAGAGCCCTGTCGTTACCCGAGAACCACTCACGGCGCACCGAATATTCAATCCCCGCCGCCTTGGCCCGCTCCTCGTTCATGCCGACAGAGGCAAGCTCCGGATCGGTGTATGTGCAGTGCGGCAGCCATTTGTAATCCGCCTTACGCGGCAGCCGGAAAACCGCATTCGAAATGACGATGCCACCTTCATACCCGGCCGCATGAGTGAACTGATGTCTGCCGGTAACGTCCCCGGCCGCGTATATATGCTTGACGGCAGTGCGCATCCGGTCATCCACGAGAACACCTTTGCGGTCGAACTCCACCCCGACCTTTTCCAGATCGAGCCCCCCTATGTTCGGCCTTCGCCCGAGCGCGACCAACAGCCGCTCCGAGTGCAGTGAGAATTCGTCGCCACCCTGCTCGTATACGACCTCGAACCCGGCACCGTCGTGAAGAACTTCCTTCAAGGACGTTCCGAGTTCGAAGCGGACCCCGTCACGTTCCATGGAGTCCTTTACAAAGGCTGCCATGTCCGCGTCCTCGCGGGTCAGAATTCGGTCACTGCGCTGAATGACGGTGACGTGCGTGCCGAGCCGGGCAAAGGCCTGAGCCATCTCGCAGGCAATGGGGCCGCCGCCGAGCACGGTCAGGGAAGCCGGGAGTTCCTGAAGCGAAAAAATATCCTTGTTGGTCCAGTACGGCACGCGATCCAGCCCGGTAACCGACGGCGCGGAAGGAGAAGAGCCTGTGGCAATGACCCAGCGATCAGCCGTGACAGGCCCCTTGCCGTAATCGACGGTATGTTCGTCCACGAAGCTCGCCTCGCCATAGTCCACTTTCACACCGAGCGAGCAGAAACGCTCTTCGGAATCATGCTCCTGAATCCGGTCTATGACCGAACGAATGCGATCCGAGACCGACCGCATATCCACAGGCGGCGGATTCACGCCGGGCAGCCCCCACTTTTGCCCATTCTTCATCTGATGGTAGACTCTGGCGCTCTTGATGAGCGTCTTGCTCGGGACGCATCCATAATGAAGACAGTCACCGCCCAGCTTTTCCTCTCGCTCGATCAACAGAACCTTCACACCAAGCTGGGCTGCGCCGGAAGCCACGGTAAGGCCAGCCGCGCCACCGCCCAGTATGCCGATATCGTAGTCGCGGTCCGCCATTCTCAGTCTCCGCTCTGCAAAAGATGAAACGCCGCCTGAGCCGCACCATGCAAGCCCGCAAGCGGGTCGGCGTTAAGGCGCACCCGGATGGCTCGCATGTACTGCGTATAATCGTCCCGCCCGAAAAAGCTTTCCTGAAACGCAACGGAACGCACCAGTTCGGGGCTATGCGAGGCCACTCCGCCGCAGATGACCAGTCCGCCCGTGGCGTTGGATGAAAGCACCCAGTTGCGGCAGGCGCGCCCATAGAACTTGGAAAATGTTTCAGCCACAGGACCGTCCGGGTCCAGCCGCTCCCCTGCCTGTTCCGGG